>Ga0207797_1000289_pt1 | contig 38435 bp, 26 predicted proteins | sample PRCRCaboRojoPR_6_FD_187275 | JGI IMG/M metagenome (GOLD analysis project Ga0207797, IMG submission 187275) | Marine sediment microbial community from Cabo Rojo, Puerto Rico - PR CR 10% Liquid 1 (SPAdes) | ecosystem: Environmental > Aquatic > Marine > Coastal > Sediment | place: Cabo Rojo, Puerto... | reverse complement strand
GTGAGCGGCCCGTCCGGCCAGAGGCGCACCTGCAGGCGCGGGGAGAGGGCCCAGAAGTCGCCCTGCGAGTAGTAGTGCGTGCGGAGGCCGCCCTGGAGGGCGAGGGGCCCGATCCGCCGGTCGTGCTGGGCGAAGAGGTCGGCCTCGACGACGCCGCCCGTCCCGGAGACGTCGAGGGCGACAGACGGGGGTCCCCGGTCGCCGACAGTCCCGGCGAGCAGTGCCGGGACGCCGCCGGCGAGTCGGAGCGAGACGGCGGCGTCCGCGATCGCGTCGGTCCAGGGAGTCGCCGCGTCGGCCCCCTCTGCCGTCGCGTCCGTCCCCGTCGGCTCGGCGAGGACCGACTCGACCTCGCGTCCGGTCAGCCAGCCGACGAGGTCGACGACGTGCCCGAGCCGGCCGAGGGCACCGTCCGGCGCGACGCCGGGGAGTCGCCCCCCGAACCGCACGGAGAGGCCGACGGGCTCGCCCGTCCCGGGCACCTGCTCGCGGGCGCGGCGCGCCGGAACGGCGTGCCGGAGGGGCGTCGCCACGCCGGCACGGACGCCCGCGGCCGCACAGTCGTCGTCCAGTTCGCGGAGCGCAGCCGGACTCCCGCCGGGAACCGCCGTCGCGAGCACGTGGACGCCCGCGTCGGCGGCTGCACGGATCCACTCCGCGCCGGTCTCGCCGGTCGTCGCGACGACGAGCCCGTCGGCGACCGCGAGCAGGCGGTCGCGGTCGTACCGCGGGACCCCGTCGACCCCAGCGCTCCCCGGCCCGTCCGGGGTCGGCGATCGCCCGGAGACGTCGGGGACGCCGCAGACGCCGACCAGCTCGACGCCGTCCGTTTCGGCGAGGAGGCGGGCGATCCTCGCACCGCGACCGACCGACCGCTCCCCGCCGACGGGGACGGCCCGGTCCTCGTCGTCCCCGCCGCCCGGATCGCCGGCGACACCGATCGCGACGGTCACGTGCCCACCTCCACGTCCGCGACGGCGACCGGCTCGCCGCGGGCCGCCGAGCGCCGCGTGGCGAGCGCGAGCCGGACGGCCGCGATCCCCTCGTCGACGCCGACGGGCGGCTCCTCCCCCTCGCGGACGCAGCGGACGAACGCGTCGAGCTGCCGGCGGTAGCCGTCCCGTCCCTCGGCGGGGTCGGTCGCGGTCCCCTCGTCGTCGGTCAGTCGGACCGGGGCGTCGCCGGCGCTGTCGTGCGCGAGCCGGCCGGCCGTCCCCGCGACCTCGACGGCGCTGTGGAGGTCGCCGCCCGGCGGGCGGTCCCAGCCGGCCTCGACCGTCCCGACGGCCCCGTTCGCGAAGCGGAGCGTCGCGTGCCCGCGCGGGCGACCGCCCCGCTCGGCCGACCGGGCGAACACGCGGTCGACCGGGCCGACGGCCCAGCGACAGAAGTCGAGCTCGTGGATCGCGAGGTCGTGGAAGAGCCCGCCGCTGCGGTCCTCGTCGGCGAACCAGTCGCTCCAGTCCGGGAACGGCGAGACGCGCCGCGCGTGGATCCGCTCGACGTCGCCGACGGTCCCGTCGGCCAGCGCGTCCCGGAGCGCCCGGTAGGCCGGGAAGAACCGAACGACGTGGGCGACCATCAGCGTCGTTCCCGCGTCGGCAGCTGCCTCGGCCATCGCGGTCGCGTCGGCCAGCGTCAGCGCCAGCGGCTTCTCGCAGAGCGCGTCCAGCCCGCGCGCGGCCGCCGCCTCGACGAGCTCGCGGTGGGTCGGCGTCGGGGTGCAGACGTCGACCGCGTCGAGCCCGAGGTCGGCGGCGTCGTCGAGGAGGGCCGTCGCGTCGTCGTACGCCGCCGCGTCGGGGGCGTGCTCGGCGACGAACCCCGCCGCGCCGCTCGGCGACGCGACGGCGGCGACGTCGGCGTCGTCCATCTCCCGGTAGCGCTCCGCGTGGGTCGTCCCCATGAACCCGGTCCCGAAGAGCCCGATGCGCATACCTCTCCCGTCGCAGGCCGGGGTCATGTGTCTTGTCACCGTTCGACGGCGGAACGGGAGACAGCTCCGCCACTCGCGACGCGCGTGAGGCGGCGCTACGGCACGGCCCGCTTCCCGCCACGGCACGGGGCACCGTCCGGGAACGCCCGCCCGGAGGACAGTCGTCCCGGGCAGCGACGCCCCGCCGGGGCAACCTCTTTGTCCCGGACCCCCGACCGGCCTGCATGAGCCAGGCACCGCGGCTCGCGCTCGTGGGGGCACACCCGGACGACTGCGACGTCAAGGCGGGGGGCATCGCCGCGCTGGCCGTCGAGGCAGGCCACGAGGTCCGGATCCGCTCGACGACGAACGGCGACGCCGGCCACCACGAGCTCTCTGGGGTCGAGCTCGCGGACCGGCGCCGTCGGGAGGCCGAGGCGGCTGCGGACGTCGTCGGCGCCGAGTTCGCGCTGTCGGACACGGGCGACGGCAGGCTGGAGGCGAGCCTCGCGGAACGCGAGCGGCTGATCCGCCGGCTCCGCGAGTTCGACCCCGACCTGATCGTCACCCATCGGCCGAACGACTACCACCCGGACCACCGCGCGACCGCCGAACTCGTCCGGGACGCCGCCTACCTGCTCACGGTGCCGAACGTCTGCCCCGAGACGCCACACGTCGAGGAGATGCCGATCGTCGGCTACTTCCAGGACGAGTTCACGGAGCCGTCGCCGTTCGAGCCCGACGTCGTCGTCGACGTCGGGCCGGTGATCGACGAGAAGGTCGCCATGCTCGACTGCCACGAGTCGCAGATGTACGAGTGGCTGCCGTACAACACCGGGACGCTCGACGAGGTGCCCGACGACCCCGAGCGGCGGCGGGCGTGGCTCCGCGAGGGACGGCTGGCGTTCTTCGACACCTTGCAGACGAACGTCGCCGACGACTACCCCGACGCCCTCGCCGAGCGGTACGGCGCCGAGCGCGCCGCCGGGATCGAGCACGCCGAGGCGATCCAGATCAGCGAGTACGGCGCGCCGCTGACCGAGGCGGCCGAGGAGCGACTGTTCCCCTTCTGAGCCGACGCCTCGTCCCTCGTCGGCCGCGATCAGTCCTCGGCGGCGACCGCCTCGTCGGCCGGGAGGCCGTCGACGAGCTCCCGCATGTACGCGAGCGACAGCTCGTTGGCTTCGTCGATCGCCTCGACGCCCTGCAGGTCGTGACCGTCGAGCGCCGGGACGCAGTACTCCGAGACCAGGTAGCCGTCGTAGCCGACGGCGTCGAGCTGGCGGACGAACTCCTCGTTGTTGATCTGCACGCCCGACAGCGGCGATGGCGTCTGGACGATCTCGCCGTCGCGCCGGGCGAAGTTCCAGGCACCGTAGTGGGACAACTCGATGTGGTCCGCACACGCCCGCACCGCCTCGCGAACGTAGTCGTCGCTCTGGCGCTCGTAGAAGAGGACGGCGTCGAGACAGAGGCCGACGTTGTCGCGGTCGATCTCGTCGACCATCCGGAGGGCGTCCTCGTAGCCCGGCGAGCACACCGGGGGGTGGTTCTGGAGCGCGAGCGTGATCCCCAGGTCGGCGGCCCAGTCGGCCACCTCCCGGATCCCCTCGACGCACCGCTCCCACTTCCGGAACTCCTCGGTCCCGGGGTAGTCCTGCTCCCAGTGGGCCCGCATCGGGATCTCGCCGTAGACGGCCGTCTCGGCGCGGTCGTCCTCGACGCCCGGCCAGGCCGGGAACACCTTCACCAGGTCGACGTCGAGATCGTCGGCGAACCGCAACACCTCGCGCATCATCGCGAGGTTGTTCTCGCGTTCCTCCTGGTACGGGCTCGCGAAGTTCGACACGCTCTCGACGGCACAGAGGTCGATCCCCGCCGTCGCGGCCGTCTCCCTGATCCGCGCCCGGTTGTCGGCGTCGACGTCGAGCGGGAACGCCGTCGGGCGCTTGGTCTCGATCGAGACCGCGTCGTAGCCCAGCCCCGACGCCTTCCGGATCTGGTCTCCGAGCCCGAGGCCCGGACCGTCGTGCCAGAGGCCGCTGTACGACACCGTGAGGAGGCCGAACTGCATGCTCATGGTGGTTCCCCGTGGACGGTTTGTCAGAATTTAACATGAATGTTGGTGCACGTCCGACAGCGACGAGGCACGCGAAAGGGGACGCCACGCCGGTCGAACTGCGTCGAGCACGCTCACCAGACTGAACGTAGCGAGAGAACGGAAGACTGCGGGGCCGAGCGGAGCTGGGCGGAGCGGGACGGGGCTGGGCGGAGCGGCACCCTCGACGGGCAGACCGCGGAGCGAGCGCCAGCGAGCGGAGCGGGTCTTTTTCACCCATGTTTTTGCGGCGAGCGGTGCGCGGAGCGCACCCGAGCCGGAAAAAGATGGGACCTTAGTCGTCCTCCGTCCGGTAGGGGTCGCCGGCCGCCGAGGGCATCCGCGTGTTGCCGACGAGCACGAGGACGACGAGGACCGCGACGTAGGGGAACAGGCCGGCCAGGCGGTTGGGGATGCTGATCCCGACCGTCTGGAGCTGGATCTGGAGGGCGTCGACGCCGCCGAACAGCAGGGAGGCGGCGAACGTCCCCGCCGGGTTGTAGTTGCCGAACAGGTAGGCGGTGATGGCGATCCACCCGCGGCCGTTGACCATCGTGACCCCGCGGCCGACGAACCCCTCCGAGAAGCCGACCGAGAGGGACGCGCCCCCGAGCCCGCAGAGCGCCCCCGAGAGGATCACGGCGGCGTACCGGACCCGGTTGACGTCGACGCCCGCGGTGTCGAGCGCTTCGGGGTTCTCGCCGGCGGCCTGGACCCAGTAGCCGAACCGGGTGTAGTAGAGGACGACGTACGCCGCGAGGACGACGAGTCCCGACAGCATCACCAGCGGCGAGGCCGCGAAGAAGACCGGCCCGACCACCGGGACGTCCGCGAGGAGGGGGACGACGACCTCGTCGATGCTGTTCAGCGGCGGGCTGTTGACGCGGCCCCAGAGCACGATCGCGGCGAACGGGGCGAAGCCGAGTCCGAGGAACCAGATGGCCAGCCCGGCGACGATCTGGTTGGCCTCGTACCGGATGGCGAAGGTGGCGAAGACGGCCGCGAGCGCGGCACAGAACGCCACCGCCGACAGCACGCTCACCCAGAGGTCGGCCTGCGAGATCGCCTCGCCGCCGGCGACGGCCCACGAGACCGCGGCGGCCGTGAAGGCGCCGAAGATCAGGAACCCCTCCAGCCCGATGTTGAACACGCCGCTCTTCTCGGCGTAGAGGCCGCCGATCGCCGCGAGCGTGATCGGGGCCGACAGCCGGAGCGCGCGCTCGAAGGTCCCCGTCGTGGCGAGCTGGCCGGCGATCGAGTCGGGGAACAGCGCCCCGACGAGCGCGACCGCGACGATCGCGCCGACGGCGGCGACCGTCAGCCGGCGGCCGGCGCCGACGCCCACGAGGCTCACGCCGGCTCACCCCCGTCACTCCGGGTCGGTCCGTCGGGGTCAGGGGGCTCGTCCCCGTCGGCCGTCCGGGGCCCGGGTTCGCCGTCCGACTCGTCCCCGTCGGCCGGTCCGGCGACCGGTTCGCCGCCGTCGGCGACCGCCTCGCCCTCCTCACCGGCGGGGCCCTCCCCGCCGCCGAGCCCGGCCCGGCGGCCCAGGTGGCGGAACAGCTCCGGCGTGGCGACGAAGAGGACGATCAGGCCGACGATCCCGTCGATCAGCTCCTTGGGCACGTCGAGGTTGACGTCGACGAACTGCCGGCCCGACGAGAGCGCGCCGAACAGCAGCCCGGCAGGGACGGCGCCGAGGGGGTTGTTCGCCGCGAGCAGGCTGACCGCGATGCCGTCGAAGCCGAACGTGGGGAAGACGCCGGGGTCCTGGAAGTAGCCGACGACCATGACGACGTAGACCGCGCCGGCGAGGCCCGCGACCATCCCCGAGGCGACCATCGTCGAGACGACCGTCCGCTCGGGGTCGACGCCGCTGTACGCCGAGGCGGCCGCCTGGTAGCCGGTCGTCCGGAGGTCGTAGCCGAAGCGGGTGGTCGTCATCACGACGTAGACGACGACGACCGCGGCGAGCGCGATGGCGAGGCCGACGAGCGAGAAGGAGTCCGAGACGCCGAGCAGCGACGGGAAGCCGGCGTAGTCGGGGAAGTTCAGGGTCTTGGGTGCGGCCGCCTCCGGGTCCTTCAGCGGGCCGTCGACGAGCACGAAGAGCACCCCGGTCGCGATGAAGTTGAGCATGATCGTCGTGACGACCTCGTTGGCGTCGGCGTACGCCTTCATCGCGCCCGGGAGCGCGGCGTAGGCCGCGCCGCCGCCGACCCCCGCGACCAGCCCGCAGGCGACGAGGACGAGCCCGGCGAGCCCGCCGGCGGGCAGGTACGGTGCGAGCCAGAGGATCGTCATCGCGGTCGCGAAGCCGCCGACGACGAGCTGGCCCTGGACGCCGATGTTGAAGACGTTCGCCCGGAAGGCGATCGCGACGGCGACCCCCGCCAGGACGAGCATCGTCGCCTTCCGGAGCGTGAACGCGACCTGTCCGGGCGTCCCGATGGCACCGTAGATCAGGAAGAGCACGACGGTGACGGGGTTGTGGCCCGCCGCGAGCACGATCGCGCCGCCGAGCAGGAGCGAGGCGACGAGCGCCGCGAGCGCGATCACCAGCCGCTCGGCGACGCTGGCGTCGACCAGCTGGGCGAGCGCCCACCGGGCGTTTCGCCGGACGGTCTCCGCGCGGCTCATCGCTCGCCCCCGTCGGCGCGCGTCCCGCGTTCGAGTTCGTCGGCGCCGGCGCTCGCCTCCCCGTCGGCCACCGCCGCCGGCCGCCGCCCAGTCATCAACAGTCCGAGCTCGCGGTCGGTCACGGTCTCCGGGTCGACGACGTCGGTGAACTCGCCCTCGTAGATCACCGCGAGCCGGTCGGAGAGCTCCTTCACCTCGTCGAGCTTCGAGGAGACGAGCAGGACCGCGCGGTCCTCGTCGCGCAGCTCGAGCAGCCGCTCGTGGATGAACTCGATGCTCCCGACGTCGACGCCGCGAGTCGGCTGGGCGGCGACGATCAGCTCGGGGTCGTGCTCGATCTCCCGCCCGACGATGAACTTCTGCTGGTTGCCCCCAGAGAAGGACCGCGCGTGGGTGTCCGCGTTCGGCGGCTGGACGTCGTACGCCTCGACGATCCGCTCGGCGTGTTCGCGGGCGGCACGCCAGTCGATGAGCTGGCCCGACGCGAACGGGGAGAGCGTCTGGTTACCCAGGAGCGCGTTCTCGACGAGGCTGTAGTCGAGGACGATCCCCCGTTCGTGGCGGTCCTCCGGGACGTAGGCGATGCCGGCCTCGATGCGCCGGCGCCGGGAGGCGTCGGTGATCTCCTCGCCCCCGAACCTGACCGTCCCCTCGTCGACGGGTCGGAGGCCGGTGATCGCCTCGATCAGCTCGGACTGGCCGTTCCCCTCGACGCCGGCGATGCCGAACACCTCGCCCTCCCGGACGGTGAAGTCGACGCCCCGGACGCGGTCGACGTCGCGACTGTCGCTCGCGTGGAGGCCCTCGACCTCGAGGACCGGGTCGCCGGGCTCGTGGGCCGTCCGCTCGGTCTCGAAGAGCACGTCCCGGCCGACCATCAGCTGGGCGAGCTCCGCCTGGCTCGTCGCGTCGGCGTCGACGGTCCCGACCGCCCGGCCGTCCCGGAGGACAGTGATCTCGTCGGCGGCGGTCATCGCCTCCTCGAGCTTGTGGGTGATGAAGACCATCGAGTGTCCCTCGGCGGTGAGTTCGTCCATGACGCGATAGAGCCCCTCGACCTCCTGTGGCGTGAGGACCGCCGTCGGCTCGTCTAAGACGAGGACGTCGGCGCCGCGGTAGAGCGTCTTGACGATCTCGACGCGCTGCTGGAGGCCGACGCCGACGTCCTCGACCCGGGCGTCGAGGTAGTCGTCGACCTCGAAGCCGTAGGCGTCACAGAGCTCGTGGATGCGCTCGCGGGCCGTCCCCCGGTCGACGAGCCCCCGCGAGGTCGGTTCGTGGCCCAGGACGACGTTCTGGGCGACGGTCATCGTGTCGACGAGCATGAAGTGCTGGTGGATCATCCCGACGCCGGCGTCGATGGCGTCGTGCGGCGAGTCGAACGACCGCGGCTCGCCGTCGACGTAGACGGTTCCCCCGTCCGGCTCGTAGAGCCCGTAGAGGACGTTCATCAGCGTCGTCTTGCCGGCGCCGTTCTCGCCGACGAGGGCGTGGACGCTGCCCCGCTCGAGCGTGAAGTCGACGCCGTCGTTCGCGACGACGTCGCCGAACCGCTTGGTGATGTTCTCCAGGCGGACTGCCGGGGGAGTCGTCTCGCTCATGCTGTGACCGGTCGTTGCTCACTGCGGGACCACATAAGTTGGGGGGCCGTCGGGGGTCGCGATTGCCGTCCCGCGGAGACGCGGGAAGCGCCGGCAGGGCGGGCCGGTCGCACCGCTGCGGGCTACTGACAGCCGGCCGCCGTGCAGGGCACCGTGATGTCGCCGTCGACGATGCCCTGACGCGCGCTCTCGAGGTTCTCCTCGACGGCACTGGGGAGCTTCGGCCCGACGTCCACCCCCGGGACGAACGCCACCGCGTCCTGCTCGATGCCGAGGACGTGTCGGCCGCTGACGTCGGACCAGCTGTCGTTCCGGATCGCCTTCGAGACCGTGTAGGTCCCGACGTCGAGGTACTTCACCGCGCTGCCGACGATCACGTCGCTGTACTTCGGGAGCGACTTCGACTGGTCGGCGTCGACGCCGATGGCGAAGCGGTCGCGTTCCTGGGCGGCCTGGAAGATCCCCGGGCCGGTGCCGGCCGCGGCGTGGTAGACGATGTCCGCGCCCTCGTCGTACTGCGAGAGGGCGACCTCCTTGCCGGCCGAGGGGTCCTGGAACGACCCGGCGTAGCCGACCTTCACCTCGACCTCGCTGTCGACGCGCTCGACCCCCTTCAGGTAGGCCCGCTCGAACGCCCGGATGAGCGCCGAGTCGACGCCGCCCACGAAGCCGACCGTCTTCGTCGAGGGGTCGTTCGAGTTGTCGTCGTGGGACAGCTCGCGCGAGGTCGCCGTCCCCGCGGCGACGCCCGCGAGGTAGGACATCTCGTGGTTCGCCCAGACGTAGCCGGCGACGTTCGGGAAGTGATCGCCGTTCTCCTTGAACAGCCCCTGGTTGATGAGCATCCACTTCTGGTCGGGGTAGTTGGACGCGTTCTTCTTGAGCGCGTCCGCCTGGTAGAACCCGACGCAGACGATCAGGTCGTAGTCCGTGCTCGCCTCCGCCAGCTGGCTCTGGAGGCTCTCGTACTCGCCGCCCGAGCCCTGGACCTGGTTGACCGAGCCGCCGAACTCCTCGACGGCACGGTTCAACCCCTTCAGCGCCATGTCGTTGTACGCCTTGTCGCCGAAGCCGCCCGGCCCCGAGATGATCCCGAGGTTCATCTCGCCGCTCTCGTCCCCGGAGCCCGAGCCGTCCGACCCGCCCGAGTCACCCGTCCCCGGCGGCCCGCCCAGACAGCCCGCGACTCCGCCCGTGAGGACGATCCCGGTACCCGTCGTTCGCAGGAATCTGCGTCGCTTCATGGCAGTTGGTCTCACCTGACAGGGGAGTTTCTAATCGACGTATATTTACTTTTCGGTGGTCGCGGTCGGCCCCCGTCGGTCGGTTCCGGCTCGAATCCGCGGGACAGTCGAACCGTCGGGGGCGACCACCTCGTCGACGGGACGCACGTCGCGGAGACCGACGCCGGTCGGGGCCCGGACGCCCCGCTCTCGACCTCGCACCGCCCGACGCTCCGCGACGAGTCGGCCGACCGTGTCGTCACGAGGGCGGGCGGCTTCGGCGACCGGACGACAATCGTTAACTGCCTTCGAGATCTCGCTCGACTCGATGCCCGCGAAACCGGTCGTGGCGATCACGATGGGCGACCCCGCCGGGATCGGGAGCGAGGTGATCGTCGCGGCCTCCCCGCGCGTCGCCGAACTGGCGAACGCGGTCGTCGTCGGCGACGCTGGAGTCGTGCGCGACGCCGTGGCCGTCCGCGGCTCGTCGCTGTCGGTCGCGACCGTCGAGCGCGTCGCGGACGCGCGGTTCGACCCGGGGACGATCGAGGTGCTCGAGGTCGACGGCGGGAGCGGGACCGGCCGGTCGGGGGCGATCGACGACCACGAGTACGGCGTCGTCCGGGCCGACTACGGCGCCGCGAGCCTCGCGTACGTCGAGCGCGCGATCGAGCTCGCCACGGCCGGAGCCGTCGACGCGATCGTCACGGCCCCGATCAACAAGCAGGCGACGCGGCTCGCGGGCAGCGAGCACGCGGGCCACACCGGCCTGCTGGCCGCCCGCACCGGGACGGACGTCTACGCGATGCTGCTCGTCCACGACGACCTCCGGGTGACGCACGTGTCCACGCACGTCCCGCTCCGGGAGGCCTGCGACCTCGTGACGGCCGACCGGGTGTTCGACACGATCCGGGTGACCGAGACCGGCCTGCGGGACCTCGGGATCGACGCGCCGAGGATCGCCGTCGCGGGGCTGAACCCGCACGCGAGCGACGGCGGCCTCCTCGGGGAGACGGAGGCCGAGACGATCGAGCCGGCCGTCCGGCGGGCGTGCGAGGCGGGGATCGACGTGACCGGGCCGTCGCCGCCGGACACGGTCTTCGCTCGTGCGGCCCACGACGGCGAGGATGCCCCCGACTGCGTCGTCGCGATGTACCACGACCAGGGCCACATTCCGATCAAGATGCTCGGGTTCGGCGCCGGCGGGGTGACCGGCGTCAACGTGACCGTCGGCCTCCCGATCGTCCGGACGAGCGTCGACCACGGCACCGCCTTCGACATCGCCGGCGAGGGCGTGGCCGACGAGACCAGTATGGTGGAGGCCGTGGAGGTGGCGGTGCGGATGGCCGGGGAGCGGTCGGAACTGTCGAGAAGACGCGCGGGGCGTTCGGCGGTGCGCGAACGGGACGACCTCGATCGCCGGTGAGCACGACCCTGGACCGAAGACGACGAGTGAACCGCACCGCACCGCGACCGCACGCCTCGAACCACCCCAGCCGACTCGCTCGGGTCCGCCGGACCCTCGCGCGCTGGCGGCTGCCCGACGGTCGCCGCCGTTCCGCACGCCGGTTCAGTGGAACGGACTCCCTCTCGCGGGGCCGTCCGACCCCGGTCGTCGAACGCTCGACCGTCGGCCGAACGCGAACGACCGGGACACCGAGCGCGCCACACCCATCCCCACCGACCCCCCGAATCAGGTCCGGTCGTAGTTCGCCGGCGGCGAGGCGTCGGGGTCGGCCGCCTCGTACACCTCCCCGAGTTCCAGCAGCGCGCGGTCCCGCGCCGCGACCGTCTCGTCGACGTCGACGCCCGTCCAGTCGTAGACCCCCTTGCCGGCGTCGATTCCGGTCTCGCCGCGCTCGACCAGTTCCTCGATCACCGGGTTCGGCTCCGTGCCGCGATCGAGGTCGCCCATCAGCTGGCGCTCGACCTCGCGGTGGATCGCCAGCCCGGACTGGTCCATCTTCTCGAAGATCCCCACGATCGGGAGCCGGAAGCCGAAGCCGGCCTTGACGGCGCGGTCGATCGCGGCGGGCGTCGCGACGCCCCGCGCGAGCAGCGAGAACGCCTCGTAGGACATCGCCGCCTGGATCCGGTTGCCGATGAACCCCGGGACGTCCTTCTCGACGACGACCGGCGTCTTCCCGGCCGCGTCGAGCGCCCCGTAGGCCGACTCGACGGCCGCGTCGCGCGTCGCGGTCCCGCGCACGACCTCGACGAGCGGGACGGCGTACGGCGGGTTGAACCAGTGGGTCCCGAGTACGCGCCCGGCGTCGTCGACCGGCCCGGCCACGTCGTCGATCGACAGCCCGGAGGTGTTCGTCGCGAGCACGGCGTCGGGCTCGGCGTGCTCGTCGAGCGCCTCGAAGGTCGCCCGCTTGACCTCGAGGTCCTCCGCGACGGCCTCGGTCACGAGGTCGGCCCCGGCGACGGCACTCTTCAGGTCGGCGTCGCGCGCGACGTTCGCGAGGGCGTCGTCGGCCGCGTCGCGCGTCGCCGCCCCGGCCGCGACCATCGTGTCGAGCGCCCCGGCGATCCGGTCGCGGCTCGCCGCGAGCGTTTCCTCGTCGACGTCGTAGAGGGTGACCGGGTGACCCGCGAGCGCGTAGACGAGGGCGATCCCGTGGCCCATCCGCCCGGCGCCCACGACCGCACAGGCCCCGACGGCCTCCTCGTCGGGCATCGCTCAGGCCATCCCCGTCTCGGCGCGCCCCTTCAGCCCGAGGAACGACCGCACCTCCGCGGGCGTCGCCGGCTCGCGACCGGTGAGGTCGTGCGTGAGCCGAACCATCTTCTCGACGAGCGCCGCGTTGCTCTCGGCGAGTTCCCCGCGGGCGAGGTAGAGGTTGTCCTCGAGCCCGACGCGGGCGTGCCCGCCCGCCGAGACGGCCTGGGAGGCGAGGGGGAACTCGTTGCGGCCGGCGCCGATCACCGAGAAGGAGTAGTCGTCGCCGAACAGCTCCTCGGCGACGCGGACCATGTGCGAGAGGTTCGCGTCGGTCGCCCCGACGCCCCCGTGGATACCGAGCACGAACTGCAGGTGCAGCGGCGGCTCGATCAGCCCGCGGTCGACGAGGTGCTTCGCGTTGTAGAGGTGCCCGACGTCGTAACACTCCAGTTCGGGTTTCGTGTCGTGGTCGGCGAAGACGGGGAGGATCGTCTCGAGGTCCTCGAAGGTGTTCCGGAAGATCAGGTCGCGGGTCCCCTCGAGGTAGGGCCGCTCCCAGTCGTAGTCGAACTCGTCGTACTTCTCGGCGAGCTGGTAGAGGCCGAAGTTGATCGAGCCCATGTTACACGAGGCCATCTCGGGTTCCAGTTCGGGGACGACCTGGATCCGCTCTTCGGGCGGCATCGTCGGCGCGCCGCCCGTCGTCGGCTGGACGATCACGTCCGACTCGCGGTGGATCCGCGTCGCGACCTCACGGAACAGCCCGAGGTCGGTGACCGGCTCGCCCGTCTCGGGGTCGCGCACGTGGACGTGGACGATGCTCGCGCCCGCCTCGGCCGCCCGGATCGCCTCCCCGGCGATCTCGTCGGGCGTGATCGGGAGGTGCGGGGACATCGTCGGCGTGTGGATCGCTCCCGTGACGGCACAGGAGACGATCGCCTTCTCGAAGGAGCGCATCAGCGGCGTGAATCGACCGACCGGCATAACTGTTGTGTCCGCGGGTTCGAGCGGCGTCGGTGGGGTGGCGCGGTGTCGCGTCGTTCTCGCCCGGGAAACACTGACGTATCGGTGGATCGAACGGCCGGCATGACCGCGCATGGTTCGTCGGGCGTGAACGCCCTCGACAACGCGCTGGACATCCTCCAGGCACTGACGGCGTCGGGCGGGGCGGGCGTGACCGAGCTGGCCTCGCAGGTCGACGTCTCGAAGAGCGCGGTCTACAAGCACCTCGCCACGCTCGAACGGCGCGGCTACGTCGTCCGCGACGACGACGGGACCTACGACGTCGGGCTCCGGTGGCTCACCGTCGGCGGGTACGCGCGCCAGCGGGTGGCGTCGTTCCACCGGGTCCAGCGATCGACGTGGGAGATGGCCGACGAGACGGGCGAGCTGGTCCTGTTCTCGACGCGCGTCGACGACGCCTCGATGCCCCTCTACCACGCCCGCGGCGAGCGGGCGGTGACGACCGACTCCTACACGGGGCTGGCGCTCCCGCTCCACTGTACGGCCACCGGGAAGGCGATCCTCGCGGCGCTGGGCGACCGGCGCGAGCCGATCCTCGACCGGCTCGCGTTCGCCCCGCACACGGCGAACACGATCACCGACCGGGAGGCGTTCGAGGCCGACCTGGAGCGAACGGCCCGCCGGGGCTACTCGCTGGAGGACGAGGAGCGCATCGACGGGATGCGCGGCATCGGCGTTCCGGTGACGAACGGGCGGACGGGGGCGGTCCTCGGCGCGTTCGCGCTCACCGGACCGGCACACCGCATCGACGGCGAGCGCTTCACCGAGTCGTTCCCGGAGCTGCTCGTCAATCGGGCGCGCGAGGTGGAGATCAACGTGACGTACGAGTCGGCGACCCACGACTGACGTCGCGGGCCGCAGCCTCGCGACGCTGTGAGTCGGCGTCGCCAGCGCGAGGGACGGCGGTCGAAGTGGTCGCCGGAGGACCGCGACGGCCCGGGGCTGTTCACGAGCACGAACTGACTGATTCGGCAGCGAGAACGGATGAGACCCGCGTCGACGACCGTGACACGGATAACGGTGTCACCACAGCGAGACGCGGTGTCACGTCCCACAGTCGCCCGGGAGCGACCGGTCGGCCGCGACGCGACGACGGTTCACCGGTGTGATAGGTGCGGTTGTAATTCACTTCCGGTGTTCGACGGAACGGTCGTCGAATCACCGGTACACAGTTACAACCGACCCGATGAAACGACGGCATCCGCCGAGCCTGAATCGGGGGGCCCGGACCCGGTTGAAATAGATCTAATTGGAACCGAGGCGGCCGAACGGTGGGCCCGCACCGGCCGAGGAACGGCGGCGGCCGACCGGCGACGGGAGCGACGGACCCGGAGGGCGGTAGCAGGCGACGATCGACGGACGGCGGTGACGAGAGGCGGTGGAGAGCGAGGCGATCGGCGTGACGCGGGTCGGCGCCGCCGTGTCTCTCCGGACTGTCCAGTCGAACTGCGCGAGCGGCAGACGTCCCTCGCCCCGGGCGTCAGGTCGAACCGCGCGAGCGAACCCGCGACTCTCACACGGGCCGGAGGCGACGAACCGGGTACCCCTGCACCGCCGGGCCCGCCGCCGATCTGCGACGGGGACGCTCGGGCCCCGACGCCGGTCGACAGTCGCGGTACGACGTCCATCGACTTTCGTCGATCGGCCGGGCTGGTCGCCCGTGCCGCACGTCGGCGTCGCCGCGAACGGGTTAAGATCGGTCGTGACCTACACGCGGGAGACGATCGGGAGCGGTCGAGCGACGACCGACGACCGTCGCCGTCACGTCCACGACGGCGATCCCGCCGGACAGTCCGTACTCGTTCTCCCGTGCTGCCCCGGCGGTCGGCACGGTCGCGTCGCTCGGCCCCCGACGAACAGACCATGACCAAGACAGACGAACTGCGGGAGCTCTTCGCGAGGCTGAGTCCCGTGACGACGTTCACCGACCGGCAGTCGACCGACCGCGGCCGCGGCCTCGTGCCGTCGGACGACGAGGTAGACGCGGCCCTCCGCGAGCTCGTCGGCGAGCGTCGCCGCCGCGACAGGTTCCGGACGAGCCTCGACGACGACGACCTCGTCGCGGTCGTCAGGGGCTTTTACGCCGGGCGGTCCGACGCCGAGATCGCCCGGCTGCTCGACGGCGGCGCCGACCGGACGGACGTCGTCACCCGGGCGCGCCTGCACCTCCACCTGTTCCGCGAGACCGACCGCGACCCGTCGATCCCGGCCGAGGAGCTCCGGACGCTCCTCGCGGCGGGACGGACGATCGCCGACTGCGCGGCCGACCTCGGCGTCAGCGAGCGCGCGGTCCGGCGGACGAAGGCGGTGCTGGAGGCCCGCCGCGCGGCCCGCGAGAGCGGCTACGCCACCCCGCTCGAGTTCGAGGCACTCCTCGGCGACGAGATCGACGAGGAGATGACGGCCGGGCTGCAGGCCGACCGGGCGGTGTTCGACGGCGTCCGGGACTGACCGGACGGCGCCCGGCGTCGATCGACCGTCCGATCGGCCGTCCCGCCGGTCGTCGATCAGTAGACCCGGAGCCCGCCGTCGATGTAGTGGAGCTCCCCGGTGACGTAGCCGGCGGCGTCGCTCGCCAGGTAGAGCACGGCCGGGGCGACGTCCTCGGGGCGACCGACCCGGCCCATGGGGACCGGCTTGAGGAGTTCGCCCTCGTCGTGTGCGCGCTGGGAGCTCCCGACCTCGCTGCCGCCGAGCGTGGTGTCGGTGTGGCCGGGCGCGACGGCGTTGACGCGGATCCCGTAGTCGGCGAGTTCGAGCGCCGCACCGCGCGTGATCATCCGGACTGCGCCCTTCGAGGAGCTGTAGTGGACCTGGTTCCGCTCGGCGAGGTCGGACTCCGTGGAGGCGTTGTTGACGATCGTCCCCTCGACGCCCCGCTCGACCATGTCCGCGGCCGCGGCCTGACAGCCGAAGAAGACGCCCCGAACGTTGACGTCGTGGACGCGGTCGAACGCTGCCGGATCGAGCAGTCGGAGCGGCCCCGTCGTGTAGATGCCCGCGTTGTTCACCATGACGTCGACCCCCCCGTACGCGCGGGCCGCCTCGACCGCGTCCGCGATCCGCTCGGGCTCGGCCACGTCGCCCTCGACGTACGTCGCCCGGCCGCCCGCTTCCTGGATCAGTTCGTGGGTGGGGACGGAGAACGCCTCCTCCTTCGGCTCCTCCCGGACGTCGAAGTTCACGACGGCCGCGCCCGCGTCGGCGAACCGGAGCGCGATCTCCCGGCCGATACCACAGCTCCCGCCGGTGACGACGACCGTCTCGTCGGCGAAATCGAACGTGACGCTGCCCATGCGTCGTCGGCACAGCCAGGGGACATAAAGGGGAGCGCCTGCCGGCGATCTGGCCCGTCGAGGCTCGCCCGGTGTGGTCCGGGCCATCGGCGCCGACGCCGACGAGCGGCGCGACGAGCCGTCCGGGCTCGTGTTCCGTTTACGACCCGTCCGGGCTCGAGACCTCGTCGGCGAGGATCGACTCGTAGAGGGCCTCGAACCCGCCGACCATCGCCTCGAGCGTGAACCGCTCGTTCGCGTCCGCCCGCGCCGCGGCCCCCAGCGCCGCGGCGGCGTCGGGGTCGGCGAGCAGCCCGGCGACGCCGGCCGCCAGCGCCGGCGGGTCGGCGACCGGGACGAGCCGGCCGGTCTCGCCGTCGGTGACGAGGTCCGCGTTGCCGTCGACGTCGGTCGCGACGATCGGACAGCCGGCGGCCATCGCCTCCAGCAGGGCGCCCGGGAGCCCCTCGTAGTGGGACGGGAAGACGAAGACGTCGAAGCAGTCGAGGTAGTCCGGAACCCGGTCGGAGGAGCCGACGAGGTGGATCGAGTCCGCACAGCCCGTGGCGACCGCCCGCTCGCGCAGTGCCGTCCGCTCGGTACCGTCGCCGACGACGACGAGGTGCGCGTCGGGGTGTGCCGCGCGGACGGCCGGCCAGGCGTCGAGCAGGTCGTCGTGGCCCTTCTGTGGGTTCAGGCGGCCGACGGTCCCGACGACCGGGGCGCCGGCGGGGATGCCGAGCGCCGCCCGGATCCCGGTCCCGTCGCCGGCGCGGTAGGCGTCGAGGTCGCGGCCGTTGTGGATCACGCGCACGCGGTCGGGTCGCGCGCCCCGCCGGCGATGGAACGCGGCCCCCGCGCCGGAGTTCGAGACGACGTAGTCGGCGAGCCGGACGGTGAACCGGTCGGCCAGGTCCGTCGCCCGGCTCGGCATCACCCCGCCGCGCCGCTCGCCAGAGATCACGACCGTCCCCGGAGCGAAGACGCCGGCGAGGCGCGCGACGACGTTGTCGTAGACGAGGAACGACTGGACGACGTCGGGGCGCTCGCGCCGGAGCGCGCGGACGAACCGGACCGGGATCGCGAGGTAGCCCAGCGGCGACGCCGCCCCCTCGATTGCCGCGAAGTCGTCGCTGCTGCTGACGCCCTCGACGCCGAGCGTCCGGAGCGCGACGTGGTCGGCGACGGTGTCCGCGAGGTAGTTCTGCTCGAACATCGTCCAGATCGTGACGTCGAACCGCGCCGGGTCGAGACCGTTGGCCAGGTCGACCAGCGTCCGCTCGGCGCCGCCGACGCTCAGCGCCGTGATGAAGTACCAGATCCGGATCCGACCGTCCGGTCCCGTCGCCGGACTGTCCCCTGTCGGAGCGGTCGTCGTCCGGAAGGCGCTCTTCGGGTCGTCGCCCGTCGGGGCGACCGTTCGCGACGCCGCGTCCCGGCGACTCGGTGCCCCGGAGTTCGCACGTCCGGCTGAGCTCGGGTGTTCGGGGGGGGATTCTGACACTGGCATTCGGACCCTCGTCGGCGTCCGGGGACGGTGCCCTCGCCACACGGCGTGGCACGCCGCCCCCGACACCTCGTCGACCTCAGTTCTCCCGCAACGGGATTAGTTAGTCGTCGGGTACTCGTCAGGGGAAATCGAACGCCGTCGGTACCGTCCGATCGTGGAGGGTAGGGAGGTCCTACTCGGCCGGTAGGGATCGTATACGACGAACATCGAGGTATAAACGTTGTGTTCGAGTGGGTGCGCGGTACACGTCCCGGATACACTCTATACCGACGCATCCGTCCGATGGTGTGTCGTCATGGCAACAGACACGACCGACAACATCGATCGACTCGCGCCACAACAGATAGAATCGACCATACGGTCCGTCAAGAAGATGCTGATGGTGGGGGCCGTGTTCGTCGTCGTCGGCTACCTGCTCGTCGGCGCGGCGCTGTTCTTCGAGTTGACACAGTTCCACCCGGCCATCGACCAGTTCGTCTCGACGTTCACCGACCACAGCCTCGCGGGCGGCGGCCCCGACCGGGCCGGCGCTGCGGCACTCAACGGCGCGCTCGCGACGATTCACAAGTGGCCCTCGATGCTGCTGTGGCTCAAACTCGGCGGGATCGGCCACGTCCTCGTCGGGATCTTCATCGCGCTGGCAGCGATCGTCCGCGTGCTGAGCCTGATGCCCCACCGGCTGAGCTACGAGATGGAGCGGACCCAGGGAGCGGCAGCTGCGGCCCCGGCCGACGACTGAACGGCCGCTCGTGACTCGCGGGGCCGGCCTCTCGCGGGACGGCTCGGTCGTCGGTGGATCCGTGGTTCCGATCGTCCGATCGACGGTCGGGACGCGGCGATCTTCGGGTGCGCGTCCTCGACAGGCGGCGCCCCCGTCGACGTACCCGTCGCGCCGCTCGGCGATCTCCAGGTCGAACAGCCCGACCGGCGGTCGACCGATCCCGGTGACGTACTGTCCGTCCTGTGCCGACGCTGCCGTCACCGACCGGTGCGTGGCCGGCGGGCTCGACGTATCGTCGTCCACGGACCGGGCTCCAGACGGCAGCTCACCCGGGTCGCGTACCCCGGGCTCTCCGCGTTCGCCCGGTGGGGCGCCGGGGGCGACGACAGCTCCTACGGGTTCGAGTAGCGACCCGACCTGCGCTCGCTCGACATCGCTCCCCACGCCATCCGACCCACACGCCGCCGGCCCTCCGTGGCCAGCCCGCTCGAGCCGACCAGCACTCGCGGCCGACTGGTCCCGGGCGCGGGCGGAACGGTTTACCGGCCGCCGTCCGTTCGACGATCGATGACAGACGGGACCGCGAACGACCGCCGCGGCAGTCGCGACCAGCCCCGCGAGAGAGACCTCCGTCGGCGGGGAGACCGGCCCCGGAAGGGGAGCCGCGCGCGTCGGGAGGACGACGCACTGCTCACGGGGGACGCCGAGTACACGGACGACGTCTCCGTCCCCGGGACGACGTCCCTCGAGTTCGTGCGGAGCCGCCACGCCCACGCCCGGATCGAGGAGATCGAGACGGCCGCGGCCGAGGCCGTCGACGGCGTCCTGGCCGTCTACACCTGGGCCGACGTCGCGGCGTCCGACGCGCCGGGCGTCCTCCCGGTCGCGAGCGAGTCGCTCGACTGCGACGTCCCCGGCCACCCCGTCCTGGCGCGCGACCGGGTGCGCTACCACGGCCAGCCGGTCGCGGCCGTCGTCGCGACGGACCCCTACCACGCCCGCGACGCGGCCGAGGCCGCCGACGTCTCGTACGACCGGCTCGAGGCGGTGGTCGACCCGGTCGACGCGACCGCGGACGGGGCGCCCCAGCTGTTCGAGGGCGCCCCCGGTAACGTCGCCGCGCGCCACGAGCTGGGCGACGCGGCCGCGACCGACGAGGCGTTCGCCGCCGCCGACCGGACCGTCGAACTCGACGTAGAGAACAACCGCCTGCTCCCCACCGCGATCGAGCCCCGGGCGGCGCTCGCGCAGCCGGACGACGGCCGGCTGACCGTCACCATGACGAGCCAGACGCCCCACAGTCACCGGCGGAAGCTCTCCGAGACGCTCGGCGTGCCCGAACGGGACCTCCGCGTCGTCGCCCCCGACGTCGGCGGCGGGTTCGGCCACAAGGGCCACCACCACCCGGGCGACGCCCTGACCGCGTGGGCCGCGACGGAGCTGGATCGACCGGTCCGGTGGACCGCCACGCGGTCGGAGAACTACCTCGCCGGCGCACACGGCCGCGACCACCGGACGTACGCCGAGCTCGCAGTCGACGACGACGGGAGGATCCGGGGACTCCGGGCGCGGACGACCGCCAACGCCGGCGGCTACGCGCTCGGCTCGGGGCCGGTCCTGCCCCTCTACTACGGCCGCCTGCTCTCGAGCCAGTACCGGATCCCGGCCGTCCACTGCGAGACGACGAGCGTCTTCACCACCACGGCGCCGGTCCACTCGTACCGCGGGGCCGGCCGGCCGGAGGCGATCTACGTCACCGAGCGGCTCGTCGATCTCGCGGCGCGGGAACTCGGGATCGATCCGGTCGAGCTCCGCCGCCGGAACCTCCTCGCTCCGGACGCGTTCCCCTACGAGACGCCGACGGGCGCAACCTACGACAGCGGCGACTACGAGCCCGCGCTCGACGCGGCGCTCGAGGCCGTCGGGGACGCAGCCCTCGACACAGCGGACGGCGAGTCCGCCGACGGGCGCTACCGCGGCATCGGCGTCGCCTGCTACGTCGAGTCGACGGGCGGCGGGTTCGAGAGCGGGGTCGTCCGCGTCCACCCCGACGGGAGCGTGACGGTCTCGGCGGGCACGCACTCGCACGGGCAGGGCCACGGGACGACGTACGCCCGGATCGTCGCCGACGAACTGGGCGTGTCGGCCGGGGAGGTCGACGTCGTCGAGGGCGACACCGACCGGGTCCCGACGGGGACGGGGACGTTCGGGAGCCGGAGCACGGTCGTCGGCGGGAACGCGGTCGCCGAGAGCGCGCGAGAGGTGCGCGAGAAGGCGCGGCTGGTCGCCGCCGGCCTGCTCGAGGTCGACGCGGACGACGTCGTCTACGACGCCCACGGAGCCGGGGCGGGAGGCGACACCGGAGGCGTCGGTGACGACGGGGGCGACGGTGACGCCGACGTCGACGTCGACGGTGGGGTCGACGCCGAGGCATCGGCGCACGGCGACGGCCCCGACGGCCACGGCGCGTTCCACGTGGTCGGCGCGCCGGACCGGTCGGTCCCGTTCGAGCGCGTCGCGGCGGCCGCCTACCGGGCGGGGCTCCCGGACGGCCTGGAGCCCGGGCTCGAGTCGACCACGTTCTACGAGCCCGACGGGACGGCCTACACGTTCGGCACCCACGCGGCCGTCGTCGCGGTCGAACCCGAGACCGGCGAGGTCGAGATCGAGCGGTACGTCGCCGTCGACGACTGCGGCGAGCGCATCGACCCGACGATCGTGGAGGGGCAGGTCCACGGCGGCGTCGTCCAGGGGATCGGCCAGGCGCTCTTCGAGCACGCGGTCTACGACGAGAACGGCCAGTTGACTACGGGCTCGCTCGACGGCTACGCCGTGCCGAGGGCCGGCGACGTGCCGACGATCGAGACCGGGGCGACGGTGACGCCGAGCCCGACGAACCCCCTGGGCGTCAAGGGTATCGGCGAGGCCGGGACGATCGCCGCCCCGCCGGCCGTGGTGAACGCCGTCGTCGACGCGCTCGCGCCGTTCGGCGTCGACCACCTCGACATGCCGATCACCGAGGAGCGCGTCTGGCGGGCGACCCGCGACTGAACGGCACTGGCGCGACCACCGCCGGTCGGGCGCCGGTCCAGCGCCGTCGTCGTCGGCCGTCACCGACGACCCACCTGGTGAGCAACTCGACACTCCCCGATCGGACAGAATTATCTGTACGCTCGTCCACGAATCGGTCGCCCGACGACGCCCCCGACCGGCGTCGAAACACCCCACCGCGAGGGACGGGTTCGCGGGACAGTGCGAGCCGAATCGACAGCCCGGCTGGGGGCCACGCTGGGACTGCCGAACGCCGCCCGTCGGACGGCGGTCCTTCGACCCGTCTCCCCCTCCCGTCCTCGACTCGTCGCCCACGTCGATCCGTCGACGTCGACGAACCCTCACCGTCCGACCACCCTACCGACCGGCGACGAACCGATCCCCGGCCACTGCGCCGTCGTCCGTCGGATCGGACGCTCCCGGCGCGACGCCGACCGACAGTTCGGTGACGGAACGCGGGCGACGGGCAGCGTCGTGCCGGCACCGTCGTCGGGGGGTTGGACGGGACGAGCGAACGGCAGGAAGTACAATTGTATACGTTCGTCGACGGGTTCGGTCGGCCGGTCCAGGCCGGCTCCCGGGTACGAGTCCAGCAGAGTCGGAGGGGGTGAGGACGGAGTGACAGCGGGACGGCACCGACGCGCGAGCCGGGACCGGACGGTCTCGTCGGCCTACTCGAAGCGGACGCCGAGGTGGTGCATCCCGTCGTTGTTCGTGGCGACGTTGATCAGCAGGGGCGTCAGCCCCTCGACCTCGGCGGCGTTGGCGATCGGGCCGGCCCGGACGGCGCGGAGGCCCTCGATCTGCTCGGCGAGGTCGGCGACGGTCGCGGCGGCGTCCTCGTCGTCGCCGACGACGAGCGTGTCGACGCCCAGGGGCGCGTCGAGGGTCGCCAGCCGGTTCGCCGAGAGGTTGTGGAACGCGCCGACGACGGCGACCCCGTCCGGGACGGCCCGGGCGGCGACGGCGGTGACGCTGTCGGCGGTCTCGGGGCGGTCGTAGTGGAAGCCGTCGCCGTCGCGTGCCATCGCGACGGCCGGCGAGACGACGATCGCGCCGTCGGCCAGCGTGTCCGCGACCGACTCGATCGTGGCCACGACGTGGTCCGGCGGGACCGAGAGGACGACGACGTCCGCCCCCTCGGTCGCGTCGGCGTTCGACGCACCGACGACGGTCGCGTCGGCGCCGCGCTCGGCGATCGTCTCGCGGTAGTCGGCGGCGGCCCGCGAGGCCTTCTCGGCGTCGCGCGAGCCGACGGCGAGTTCGTGGTCGGTCCCGACCCCCCAGCGCAGCGCGAGTCCCTCGCCGATGTCGCCAGTCCCGCCCAGAAGTGCGATCCGCATACCTGTCGCTTCGGCGGTCGAGGATTAAGCGTACCGGAACGAGCCAGGGCCGTCGGGCGACGGACCGCCCGACGGGAGCCGGCGGGCGGGAGCCGACGAGCCGGCGGGCGGAGACGCCGGCCCCCTCACCCCAGGGTGACACCGCCGTCGACGCGGAGCGTCTCCCCCGTCACGTAGCTCGCGTCCCGGAGGTAGGCCGCGGCGTCGGCGATCTCGTCGACGTCGCCGTACCGGTCCAGCGGGATGTCCGCGAGGTGCTCCTCGATGTTCCCCGGCTCGGTCATGTCCGTCATCACGTGGCCCGGCGCGATCGCGTTCACGCGGACGTCGGGCGCGAAGTCGATGGCGAGGCTCTTCGTCAGGCCGAGGATGGCCGCCTTCGACGAGACGTAGTGAGGCTCGTTCGCGAAGCCGGTCAGGGCGAGGAACGACGAGACGTTCGCGATCGACGGTGCGGGGTCGTCGGAGCGACGGAGGTGCGGCACGGCGGCCCGGCTCACGCCGAACGCGCTGTTCACGTTGTTGTCCATCACCCGGTCGAAGTCGGCCGTCGAGAGCTCCTCCGTGGTGACGGACTCCTCGATGCCGGCGTTGTTGACGACGTGATCGACCCCACCGAACGCGTCGACGGTCCGGTCGACGAGCCGCTCGGCCCCCTCGCCACTCCCGACGTCGGCCTGGACGAGGACCGTCTCCCGATCCGTCCCCGCGGCGATCTCGGCGGCCGTCTCCTCGGCCGCTCCCTCGCTCGTCCGGTAGTTGATCGCGACGTCGTAGCCGTCGCGAGCGAACCGGATCGCGATCGCCTTGCCGATCCCCCGCGACGAACCCGTGACGATTGCAGCAGGCATCTCCGGGTCGTTTCGGGCTCCCAGGCATAAATGTACGCCGTTCGGCGCGGAATCGACCCCGACGAGGGGGCGATCGAGGCTGGCTCGATCGGGCGGCGGCAGCGTTCGCCGGTCGATCCGGGCGTCGAACCGGCGTCGTCGACGAGGACGCGGGACCGGCCGTCCGATCGGCTCGCCCGCGGACGGGACGTGACGATCGGAGTGGGGAAACGCACGCTCGCGACGGGGGCTACGCGGCGAGGCGAATCCGCGCGCGGCGGGCGACGATCGGCGGATCGGCGATCTCGGCCCCGAACCCCGGTCCGGGCGGCGGCCCCGTCGCGTCGACTCCGGCTCGCCGGCCCGCCGACCACGTCGTTCCGGCTCACGCCTGCCCTGCTCCAGTTCGGGCCCGTGACGCGCTCACCGACAGCGGAACCGGGGACGAGCGCGCTACCGTCGTCGGGTAACGGCACGCTGGCCCGCGTTTCTGATGAGAGAACGAGCGCGTGGAGTCCAGCCGGAACGAGACGACGACCGGACGCCGGTCGATCGCCCTGGCGTCGGTCGAACGGACTGCGCTCGCGTCCGTCCCGGTGGACGCGTGGCGTCGGTCGGGACGATCGATTCGCGACCGCTTCCGTTACAAATCTATAATAGTAACAGAGAGTTCGTCCCGGGACGTCCCGCCGCGATCGAGCCGTCCGACGGGGGAGCGCACGGGAGGACCCTGATCGGGTGACTCCGGGCGTCGTCGAGCGACACGGCAGCTCGGCTCGCACGCTCGGTCGGTCGGTGGACGGCCGGTGTGCGTCGAACCCGTACGCTCACTGGCGTGTGTCGGATGCCCACGTCTACTGGTACCGCACTTCGTTCGGCTGGAGGAAACGGCCTATCCGGTTCCGAGACGTCCCCTAGCGGGCCGAGAACGCGGACTGTCGCGTCAGACGACCCACACACCCGTTTCGTCTCGTCGAACTCCGGTGCCGGCAACGGATCACCGGTCGGCAGAACGCGCGACGGCGGCGGGTCGACGGAGCGGTCGCCCGGCGGGTCGACGGAGCGGTCGCCCGGAGGAAGAACGCGTCCCCTCGTCGTCGGGAGAGCGACAGCAGGCAGAAGAACGACGGAGACGGGGAAACGGAGACGGGGACGGAACCCTGGCGGGCCGCTCCGGGTCGTCGACGACGGGCGAACGACGTTCGACTCGAGGTCGCGAGGGAGTACGTGACCAGGTCGATCCCCTCGTCGGTAGCACGGCTCCTCCCCGGGGTCGGGAGATCGACCGTCGCCATCGACGCGTCGAGGCTCGTCCGGCGACCCACAGTTCGCGTTCGTCCGGCGCTGCGTGCTCGGTCAACCTCCGGGCGGGGAGACGACTCGTCGCCGCTGCGCCCGTCAGTTCTGATCGCGTGGACCGGTGTAACGGCGCAGTGAGGCCGGATCGGGTCCGTCCTCCTCGAACGGTCGCTGTGAGCCACGACACCGGCAAACATGTTACGCGAATAGGACTGTAAATATTCATAAGATATAGTACAACTATTCGTTTTGAAGTAGTCGCACGGGCTCCGCACGCAGAACGACGGGACCGTCGGTGCCAGTCCAGCCCCCGATACGACGCGGAGGACAGCGATCGACCCGACGAACGAGTAACACCCGTACCCGTACGAGGCGTCGAATCGACGGGAACATCGAGAGGAACCGTCTCCGGGTCGTGAACGAACCACTGCGGAACCACGGGGCCGAACAGGAGTGGGAGGTCGACGACGGGCGTCTCAAAGTTCATGTAGGTGCCCGGAGAACGGGGCCCATGAGCCGTACGACGTTCGACGCCGGCGACCGGAGTACGACGTTCGACGCCGGCGACCGGACTGTCGTCGCCGCGGGAGCGGACGCAGGCGTCGACAGCGGAATCCCCGTCGGGTGTACCGGGGCGGAGGCGATCGCGATCGACCGTCCGCCGGCGCCCGGACTCCCGTCGGTCGACGACCGCCACCCCGTCCACAGCGAGGGCGGGGACTGATGTCCGACCCACGATCGGGTGCGGAGGGACCGGACGCGGCGACGGTCGAGGTAGTGCGGAACTACCTGGCGTCGGCCGCCAACGAGATGCAGCGGACGCTGATCCGGACCGCCTACAACCCGGTGATCTACGAGATGGTCGACTTCGGCATCTCCATCTACGACCGCGACCGGACCCTGATCGCGGACTCGCCGGGCCTCTCGCTGTTCCTCGGCGCGAACGACTACGGCATCGAGAAGGGCGTCGAGTACGTCGGCGAGGAGAACCTGCAGCCCGGCGACGTCGTCATGCTGAACTACCCGTACTGGAGTTCGGCCCACACCCTCGACGTCTGCCTGTTCGCCCCCGTCTTCGTCGACGCGGACCTCGTCGGGTACACCGTGATCCGGGCCCACTGGCTCGGCATCGGCCAGAAGGACGAGGGGTACGTCTTCGACTCGACCGACGTCCACCAGGAGGGGCTCCTGTTCCCCGGGACGAAGGTGTACGAGGGTGGGGAGCCCAACCACGAGATCCTCGAGCTCCTCCGCTTCAACACCCGCGGTCCCAACAAGGTGATCGGCGATCTCAACGCCCAGATCGCCGCGATCCAGGTCGGAAGGCGGCGGCTGTCGGAGCTGTACGGGAAGTACGGCGCGGCGACGATCGAGGCGTGCGTCGACCGGATCCTCGCCCACGGCGAACGGACCGCTCGCGACGGGGTTCGCGACCTCCCCGACGGGGCGTGGTCGGCCACCGACTACATCGACAACGACGGCGTCACCGACGACCTCGTGCCGATCTCGGTCGAGGTACGGATCGACGGCGACTCGTTCACCGTGGACTTCTCGGAGTCACCCGGCGAGCAGGAGGGCCCGGTCAACCTCCCGGTCGGCATGACCGAGACGGTCGGGAAGTTGGTGTTGAAGACGCTGACGACGCCCGAGGAGCCCTCGAACGGCGGCCACTACGCCCCCCTGGAGATCGTCGCCCCCGAGGGGAGCCTCTTCCACGCCACCTACCCCGCCCCGACGTTCACCATGTGGGCGTCGATCGTCGGCATCGACACCACGTACAAGGCGCTCGCGGGGGCCATGCCCGAACGGATCCCGGCCAGCTCCGGCGGCGACCTCTGTTCGGTGGCGATCTACGGGCGCGACCCCGAGACGGGGCACCTCTTCGTCGACTCGTCGAACGAGGGCGTCGGGTGGGGCGCGAGCCACGACCGGGACGGCGAACACGCGCTCATGCACGTCAGCGAGAGCGCGATCCGGAACACGCCGGTCGAGGTGTTCGAGGCACGAGCGCCGGTCCTGTTCGAGCGGTACGAACTCCGCCAGGACTCGGGCGGGGCGGGCGAGTACCGGGGCGGGCTCGGCGTCCGGCGGGACTACCGGCTCACCGAGACCGTCGACGCCTTCAACACCGTCAAGAAGACCCGTGTCGACGGCTGGGGACTGGCCGGGGGCGACCCCGGCGCCAGGAACGCCGTCGTGCTGGACGACCTCGAGGACGACTGGGCCGACCGCCTCGAGCTGTTCGTCGACAACGACGACCTCTACGAGCCCGTCGAGGGCCGGACCGGTCGTACCCGCAAGTACACGGGGCTGTCCCGCGGTGAACTCCGCGCGGGCGAGTGCATCTCGAACCGCTCCGGCGGGGGGAGCGGGTACGGCGACCCGCACGACCGGTCGCCCGAGGCGGTGCTCGCGGACGTCCGCGACGGCTTCGTCTCCCGGACGGCCGCACGCGAGACGTACGGCGTCGCCGTCACCGACGACGGCAGGATCGACCGGGACGAGACCGAACGGCTCCGCTCCTCGTAGTCGGCGGGCGGGACCGGCTGTCGCCCGGAGGGGGACGTCGCGTGAGGGGAGGCGTCGCGCGGGAGGCAGGCGTGCTACGACTCGCCCGGCGAGAGGTGCCGCTCGAAGAACCGCGACACCCGGCCGAAGGCGTCGCGCCACGTCTCGGGCCGTTCGAACACGTGCGCCTCGCCGGGGTAGTGGATCGTCTCCACGCGCTTGCCGTGCGCGACGGCGTCCCGGATCAGGCGTTCGTACTCGTCGATCGGGACGTTCTCGTCGGCGGTTCCGTGGAGTGCGAGCAGGGGCGTGTCGAGGTCGTCGACGTACTCGCTCGGGGACGCGCGGTCGTAGCGCGCCTGGACCGCGGGGTCGTCGCTGTCCGGCGGGCCGCCGAACCGGTTGTGGAACCAGCTCGGCTCGCTCGGGCCCCAGTGCGTCGGGCCCAGGTCGGTGGCCCACGCCTCCCAGGTCCGCCAGTCCCAGATCCCCGCGACGTTGACGGCGCAGTCGTACGCGTCGGTCATCGTCGCCACGGCGTTCGCCAGGAACCCGCCGTAACTGAGCCCCCACAGGCCGACCCGGTCGCCGGTGTGGTCGCAGTCCCGGAGGAACCGCGCGGCGGCCGCGCAGTCGGCGACCTCGTCGACCCCCACCGCGTGGTGGATCCCCTGCTCGAACGCGTCGCCGTAGCCGATCCCGGACCGGAAGTTCAGCTCCAGGACCACGTATCCCTCGTCGACCAGCACGTGGTCGAACGCGTGGAAGGTGGCGTACGCCGTCGCGGGGTGGAACCCGCGGCGCATCTGCCTGATGGGGCCGCCGTGACAGAAGACGATCGCCGGGCGGTCGTCACCCGGCTCGGCGTCCGGCGGGGAGTAGCGGTACCCGAACACGCGCTGGCCGTCGGCCGAGGGGAACGAGACCGGCTCGGGCTCCGGGAAGCCCGCGAACGTCCCGGGGCGGGGGTGCGAGGCAGTAGCCCGACCCATCGTCCCGGCGTCGACGTCGGCGACGTGGACGTCGGGCGGGCTCGTGCGCCCCGCCCGGATGCACGCAACGCGGTCGTCCGGCCCCCAGGTCGGACGGGTGACGCTCCCCCGGACGTCCCGGAACCCGGTGACGTCCGTCAGGTCGGCCCCGTCGAAGGTGGCGACGTAGAGTTGGCGTTCGCCGGGGTCGTCGGGGTTGGCGGCGTACGCCAGCCGACGACCGTCCGGGCTCCACGCCGGCGCGTCGCCGGCCTCGCCGCGGGCCTCGTACTCGCCTTCGGTGACCTGCGTGACGCCGGGCCCTGCCAGGCCGACGTCGTCGCCCTCTCCCGCTCCCTCCGCCTCGACGGCGTCCCGGCGGACGGGGACGTCGACGACGTAGACGTGTCGGTAGCCGGTGTGGGCGGAGACGACCGCAAGCAGGCCCGCACCGTTCCCCTGGGGTGCGATCGGGAGCAGGAGCCCCTCGGTCGACTCGGACGCGACCGCGGTGCCGAGCCCGTCGTCGGTCCCGAGCCTGACGGCCCGGTAGGTCCGCGTCGCGCCGTCGGCCGTGTCCTCGGCGTAGACGACGTGGTCGTCGCCGACCCACGCGAACGACGCTCGCATGCAGTCGGCAGCGGCGTCGGGGAGACACTGCCAGACGAGTGTCCCCGCGGTGGCGTCGAAGGCGGCGGGACCGAGCGTCCCGTCGGCGGACTCGAGGACCGTACAGACGTATCGGCCGTCGGGGCTCCACGCGAGGTCGGTGTCGCCGGAGAACGTCGCGACCGACGCGCCGTCGGTCGCGGCCGTCAGGTCCCGGACGGTACCCGCGGCGAGGTCGTGAACCCAGAGGTGGCCGTCGCGGACGGACGCCAGCCTCGTCCCGTCCGGGCTCCACGCCGGCGACCGGTGGGGCGCCTCGGTCGACGCGAGCGTCCGCCGACTCTCGTCGGCGACGTCGAGGAGGTGTACCTCCCCGTCCGCCGCGATGGCGACCTGGTTCGGGTGGTGTGGCCGCCAGGCGAACGCCTCGACGCCGCCGGTCGCCGTTCGGACCGCCGGGTCGAACGTCCCCGACGAGAGCGAGACGTCGGTCTCCCGCAGGTCGCCGACCGCGACCGCCGCGAAGTCGGTCGCACCCACCTCGGACCGGAGGTAGCCGACGAGCGACCCGTCGTCGTTGAACCGCGGTTCCGACGCCGACACGATGTCGAGCGCGTCGTCGAGGCCGAAGCCGAACTCGGAGTGCACGGTACTCCCACCCCGACGACCAGTAAAAAGGTTGGTTCGACGGCGCGGGCGGGGGCCGGCGGGCGCCGGACGTTTCAGCGAGCGCCGGACGGTCCAGCGAGCGCCGGACGGTCCAGCGAGCGCCGGACGGTCCACCGGGCGCCGGACACTCGTGGGGACCGGCGCCGGGCATCGCCGCAGGGCGGGGGTCGACGAACCCCGAGTAGCGGCCACTGCGAGCGAGTTCCTGTGTAACACGTACCACAATATTTATATACCTATAACCGGACCGAAGCCCATGGAAGAAGACAACGGAACAGGTTCGGCCATCGACCGGCGCGGCTTCGTGAAGCTAGCCGGGGCGGGCGCCGTGTCGGCGTCCCTCGCCGGGTGTGCGGGCAACTCGGAGTCGGGATCCGACACGGAGGCAGGGACCGAGGCGGGGACCGCGACCGAGTCGGGCAGCGAGGACCAGGAGACGGGAGGGGCGACCGAGACGACCGAGGTGCCGGAGTTCAAGTGGTTGCTGGTGGGATCGGTCACGTCGCTCGATCCGGGTGCCGCGACCGACTGGCCGACGACGATGGCCGCCGTCAACTACTACAACCCGCTGATCACCATCGATCCCGAGGAGAAGAAGCCGGTCGCCAACATCGCCACCGAGTGGACGATCGAGGACGACGGCACGACGTGGGTGTTCTCCCTCCGCGACGACGTGACGTTCCACAACGGCGACCCGTTGACCGCCGAGGACGTCGCCTACTCGTTGAACCGGATCATCGGTGCGAACCTCGCCCTCTCGTACAACTGGGAGGGAACCGTCGAGGCGGGCGGCGCGTCGGCTCGCGACGAGTCCACCGTGGAGATCAAGACGAAACGTCCGTTCGGCGTGCTCCTCTCGACGCTCGTCCGGCTGTTCGTCGTCAACAGCGCCGTCGTCGAGGAGAACGCGGAAGACGAGTGGGGTACCAACTACCTCGACACCGCCGTCGCCGGCTCCGGCCCGTACACGCTGCCCGAGCCCCTGTCGACGGGGGACCCGGAGGAGCTCGAGTACGTTGCCTACGAGGACTACTGGGAGGGCTGGGACGAGAACAGTTTCCGCCGGGTGCGGATGCAGAAGGTCAAGGAGCCGTCGACGATCAAGTCGCTGATGAAGAACGGCGAGGCGCACATGACGTCGCCGTTCCTGAGCAGGGAGACGTACGCGGAGATGGACGGCTACGACGGCGTGAGTTCGGTCACCGAGCCGCGGTTCGCGACGTGGCACATCTCGATGCACACGCGAAAGGAGCCGACGGACGACCTCCACGTCAGGAAGGCGCTCGCGCACGCCTACGACTACCAGGCCGCCATCGAGAACATCCTGGGCGGTGAACACGCCGCCGGACCGGTTCCCGTCGGCATGTACGCGCACAACGACGACGTGGAGCCGTACGAGCAGAACCTCGAGAAGGCGAGGGCGGAGCTCGAGAAGTCCGACTACACCGTCGATGAGATCAACGAGATCGGCCTCGAACACGCCTACGTCTCGGGGATCGACCGGCAGCGCAAGCTCTCGCTCGTGCTCCAGAACAGCCTCTCGGAGCTGGGCATCGAGGTGAAGGGGAACCCGCTGCCGTGGCCCCAGATGGTCGACCGGACGACCCAGCAGGGGACCACGCCGCACATGATGAACCTGTGGTTCGGCAGCCCGCATCCGTCCCCGGACGCGTTCCTGACGCTCCACTACCACCCGAGCGCGCTCGGAACCTACAACGGCCTCTCGTGGTTCACCACCGACGAACTCACCCAGCTCCTCGACGAGGCCCGGTCGACGCTCGACCTCGAAGAGCGGACCCAGCTCTACAAGGAGGCCCAGCCCATCATCGCGGACAACTACCCCGGGATCTACATCTCCAACCCGCCGTTCCGCACGGCGCTCAACGACGGCGTCGGCGGCTTCCAGATATACGGGACGATGGGCTTCGAGGGGCAGTTCCACAAGCTCGACTGGACGGGCTGACCCCCCGGAGGGAGTTCACTGTCGCCGGCAACACGGGCCACGGCAGCGTTCACCGACGACCAGCCACACGCCTGGGCCGCAGTCCGGATTACGAAAGCTTTTCAACACCTGTGGTAACGTGTGTGATATGAGCTACCGCGTCGGGATAGACATCGGAGGAACGTTCACGGACGTCTTTGCCGTCGACACGGAGAGCGGCGACATCTTTCAGGAGAAGGTCTCGACGACGCCGGACGAGTTCGCACGGGGAGCCATCGACGGGCTCGAGAAGCTCTGTGCCGACAACGGGATCCCGCCGGACGCCATCGGCCTCCTCTCGCACGGAACCACCGTGGCCACGAACGCGATGATCGAAGAGGAGGGCGCGGAGACGGGGCTGATCACGACGCAGGGGTTCCGTGACGTGCTCGCGATCGCCCGCGAGAACAGGTCGGACCTCTACAACTACTCGCCCGAGAAGACGCCCGCGTTCGTCGACCGGCGGTACCGGATCGGCGTCCCCGAGCGCGTCTCGACGGACGGAGAGGTCGTCGAACCCCTAGACGAGGACGCGGTCCGGGAGACGCTGGCGTTCTTCGAGCGCGAGGGCGTCGAGACGATCGCCGTGTCGTTCATCAACGCCTATCGCAACCCGGTCCACGAGGAGCGCGTGAAGGAACTCGTCGCGGAACACTCGGAGATACCGGTGTCGCTCTCCTCGGAGGTGATGCCGGAGATCCAGGAGTACGAACGCACCCTGATGACCGTCATCGACGCCTACGTCAACCCGGCCATCACCGACTACGTTCGACGCCTCGAGTCCGAGGTCGCCGACGTGGGTGTCGGGGTCACGCCGTACCTGATGCAGAGCAACGGCGGGGTCATCACGCCGGACAACCTCTCGGGCCGGAGTTCGCGGTTGATCAACTCCGGGCCGACCGCCGGCGTCACGGGTGCACGACGGCTCGCGGAGGGGTCGGGCGTTCGTGACCTGATCACCCTCGACATCGGGGGGACGAGCGCCGACGTGTCCCTGGTCCGGGACGGGGAGAACGTGACGACGACCGAGGGGGAGGTCAGCGACGTCCCCCTGCTGTTCCCGCAGGTCGACATCCGGACGATCGGTGCGGGCGGCGGGAGCATCGCGTGGCTGGACGAGACGAACTCGCTCCACGTCGGACCGAAGTCCGCGGGCGCACAGCCGGGACCGGCGTGTTACGGGCGGGGCGGGACCGACGCGACGGTCACCGACGCCGCGCTCCTCCTCGGCTACCTGAACCCGGACTACTTCCTCGGCGGCGAGATGGGGCTCGACGTCGACGCTGCAGCGGACGCGCTCGAACCGGTCTGTGACGCCCTCGGCGCGACCGAAGCGGAGATCGCCGACGGCATCCTCGAGATCGTCACCACCAACATGACCGAGGCGATCCGGCTCGTCACCGTCGAGAAGGGGTACGACCCCCGAGCGTTCGCGCTCGCGTGTTTCGGCGGCGCCGGCCCGATGTTCGGCACTCGCCTCGCCCGCCAGCTGGAGCTCGACAGCGTCCTGATCCCGGCCGCGCCCGGGGTGCTGTCGGCGACGGGGCTCGTCGCTGCCGACGAGCGGTTCGACTTCTCCGTCTCCCGGATCCTCGAGATGACACCGGAGAACCGGTCGGCGATGGCCGCCATCGGCGACGAACTCCGCGAACGGGTGGACGACCTGGCGGCCGACGTCGGTGACTACGACCTGGTCGGATCGGTCGACCTCCGCTACTACGGCCAGATCTCCGAGCTCACGATCGACCTCCCCGCCGGCGCGTTCGCCGACGTCGACGTGCCGACGCTCCTCGACCGCTTCCACCGGCAGTACGAGTCGATCTACGGTCACTCCCACCCGGAGAAGGCCGTGCAGGCGACGACCTGGCGCCTCCGGGCGGTCGACGAGCGCGAGCGGACCGACATCGCCGCACCCGTCCGCGACGGGTCGGTGGACGACGCGCTCAAACACCGTCGATCGGTGTACGTCGACGGCGAGTACCGGGAGGTCCCCGTCTACGATCGGTACCGTCTGCCGGTCGGCGCCGAGTTCGACGGCCCCGCGCTGATCGAGGAGACGGAGTCGACGACGGTCGTCGAGACCGACGCCACGATCGAGGTCGACGCCACCGGCAACGTCCTGATCCGGGGCGTGTAGGCCGTCGTTCGCCGTCCGGCAGCGTCGGGGGGACCTGGAGTCGGAACGAAACCGGGGCGGGTCGGACCGGGGCCTGCGGGATCGGCCGCTCGTCCTACCGGGAGCCGAAGTCGGGAGCCGGTTCCACGTCCACGTCGACGCCGTAGACCTCGCGCGCCGTCCCCGGGCTGACGAGGCCGTTCGCGACGTCCCGTCGCACGAGTCGCTCGGGACGGGCTTCGGGGTCGCCGTACCCGCCACCGCCCGCACTGTAGGTGACGAGCGTGTCGTCGGTCTCGACCCGAATGCTGTCGTGGGGACCGACGTCGATCGGGTCGTCGGACTCCGGGTTGAGTATCGCCCGGCCGGGCACCCCGGGCTCGCCGCCGCGGACGCCGTAGGGGCCGAACGCGAAGCGTTCACACCCGGACTGGATCTCGGTCGGCGTCAGGAACGTTCGCTCGCGGATCGTCGCGCTCCCGCCCCGGTGGGTGCCCGCGCCGCTGGTGTCCGCCAGGAGCTCGTACCGGTCGACCCGCATCGGGAACTGGGCCTCGATCACTTCGACGGGCGTGTTCTTGAGGTTCTGGACGCCGCCGACGGCCGGTTCCCCGTCGCCGTCGGGCCGTCCCCCGGCCGCGCTGAAGTTCAGGTCGACCAGCTGGCCGAGTCGCCGTCCGGTCTCGGGGTGTTTGTAGATATACCGGTAGTGGTACTTCTGCGCGCCGGCCGCGGGGAGTTCGAACCCCGCCTCCCCCAGCGCTCCGAAGACCGCGCTCACGATGTGGTTGAGGACCTCGGCCCGCTGGTCGAGCGGCGCCGGCGGTTCCGGGTTCAGCAGCGACCGCTCGGGCACCGACATCGTGATGGGCGCGTTCGCACTCCCCGTGTTGGACGTATCGAGGTCGAGCGCCGCCTTCACGGCGTACATCGAGTTGGCGTAGGTGAACGACCAGGTCGAGTTCAGCGGCCGGTCGTCGAGCTGGTCGGCGGTGCCCGCGTAGTCGAGGTGGAGTTCGTCGTCGTCGACGGTCACTTCGACGTGGATCGGCAGCGGCTCGTCGATGCCGTCGAGACGCTCCTCGAACTCGTAGGAGCCGTCGGGGATCCGCCGGATCGCGGTCCGCATCTTCGCTTCCGATCGATCGAGGATCTCCTCCATGTACGGCTGTATCTTCTCGAAGCCGTGTTCCTCGACCAACTTGCGGTACCGGCGCTTGCCGAGTTCGCTGGCCGCCCGCTGGGCGTCGATGTCGGCCTCGACGGTCTCGGACTCGCGCACGTTCGTCAGGATCGTCCGCATGATCCCCTCCTGGAGCGTCCCGTTCTCGTAGAGCTTCACGGGCGGGATGTGTAACCCCTCCTCGTACCAGCTCTCGGCGTCGATCGCCTTCGACGGGGCCCGGCCGCCGATGTCCGTGTGGTTGGCGACGTCGACCGTGAACCCGACGAGGGTCCCGTCGGCGAAGATCGGCTCGAACAGGAAGACGTCCAGGAAGTGGCCCGCCCCGATGTACGGGTCGTTCGTGAGGACGACGTCGCCCGGCTCCCACTCCTCGGGCGGGTAGTACTCCGCGAAGATCTCGTTCAGTACCGTCGGCATACAGCCGAGGAAGGCGGGCTCGAACCGCCCCTGGGCGATCAGTCGCCCGTCCCACGTGAAGAGCCCGGTCGAGAAGTCGTCGGCGTACTTGATCACGGGCGCGAGCGCGGTCCGCCGGAGGTAGCCACCCATCTCCTGAGCGATGTTGAACAGCCGGTTCCGGACCACTTCGAGCGTCACTGGATCGACGTCGCGTGCGCGGTGCTCGGCCATACGTCCATCTGACGCAGGGTCCTGATTAATGTAACTGTGCCCGCGGCCGGGGGACGGTCGCGGGGACGGGTGTCACGTGACGGCCGCCAGTCGCGTCACTCGCGACCGTGGAGGTCGACGAGGAGGTTGCCGACCTCGTCGACGCGGACGGAGCTGTCCGGGTCGATCAGCGTCGTCGACTCCCGCTCCTCGACGATGGCCGGCCCGTCGAACGTCGCGCCCGCCGCCAGCGCGTAGCGGTCGAAGACCGCGTGCTCCCTGAACGCGCCGTCGACGTACGCCTCCCGGGTCGACTTGCGGGCGGCCGCGTCGTCGACGCCCTCGGCGGCGCCCGAGACGACCAGGTCGTCCGTGGGCTCGGTCACGCGGAGCCGCCAGGTGACCGCCTCCAGGGGTTTCTCGGGCCAGGTCTGGCCGTAGATCGACTCGTAGGTCGCGTCGAAGCGGTCGCGCACCGTCCCCAGCGTCGCCTCGGTCACGGGCCCCTCGGGAACGGGCACGTTGACGTGGAACGTCTGTCCCAGGTACCGGAGGTCGACGGAGCGCTGGGCGTCGAACTCGCCCTCGAGGACGGTCCGCGCGCGCTCCCGCAGCGTCCCGTACGTGTCGTCGATCGCGTCGACGTTCCCGGCGGCCAGTTCGAGCGTGCGGGACTGCGAGAAGTCGAACCGGCGGTCGGCGTTGAGCAGCCCCGACGCCGAGAGGACGCCGGGGACCGCGGGAACGAGCGCCCGGCCGACGCCGAGCTTCCGGGCGAGGCGGGTCGCGAACAGCGGGCCGGCGCCGCCGTAGCACGCGAGCGCGAACGTCCGGGGGTCGTACCCCTTCTCGACGGTGACGAGCCGGACCGTCTGGGCCATGTTCGTCGCGGCGATGTCGAGGATCCCGTCGGCGAGTTCGACGGGGTCGAGCCCGTGCTCGTCGGCCAGCTCCGCGACGACCGAGCGCGCGGCCGCGGCGTCGAGGTCCATCTCGCCGCCGAGGAAGTAGTCGGGGTTCAGGTAGCCGAGGACCGCCGCCGCGTCGGTGACGGTGGGCTCGGTGCCGCCGCGCCCGTAACACGCCGGCCCGGGGTCGGCACCGGCCGACTTCGGGCCGACCTTCAGGACGCCCGCCCGGTCGGTCCAGGCGATCGACCCGCCGCCGGCGCCGACGGTCCGGACGTCGATCTGCGGGAACTGGAGGGGGATGTCGTCGATCTCGCCCTCGGTCGTCGTCTCGATCTCGCCGTCCCGGATCACGCACGTGTCGGCGCTCGTGCCCCCGACGTCGAGCGTGATCACGTCGGTGATCCCGGAGAGCTCCGCGAACCGCTTGGCGCCGATGACCCCCGCGGCCGGCCCGGAGTTGATCAGGTGGAGGCTCCGGCCGGCGACGTTCTCGGGCGTCACGATCCCGCCGTTCGCCTGCATCAGGTGGAGCGTCCGGTCGATCCCCAGGTCGGTCAGCCGCGACTCGAGTCGCCCGATGTACGCCTCTAAAACCGGCTCGACGTACGCGTTGATCAGCGTCGAGAGCGTGCGCTCGTACTCCTTGATCTCGGGCATCACCTCGGCGGACGTCGAGACGGGCAGCCCGGTCCGCTCGCGGACGACCTCGGCGATCCGGCGCTCGTGGACCGGGTTGCGGTAGGCGTGCAGCAGGGCCACGGCGATCGACTCCACGCCGGCGTCGACCAGTTCGTCGATCGCCGCCGTCAGGTCGTCCTCGTCGAGCGGCTCGACGACGGTGCCGTCGGCGGCGATCCGCTCGCGGACGCCCACGCGGTGGCGACGCTCGGCGAAGGATGGCGTCTTCGTCGGCGAGGTGTCGTACAGCTCCGTGCGCTTCTCGCGGCCGATCGCCACGACGTCCCGGAACCCCTCGGTCGTGATCAGCCCCGTCGTCGCCCCCGCCCCTTCGAGCATCGCGTTCGTCGCGACGGTCGTCCCGTGGGCCAGGTAGTCGATCGCGTCCGGATCGACGCCCCGCTCGCGAACTAGCTTCGCGACGCCCTCGGCGACGCCCGCAGAGAAGTCCGCCGGCGTCGTCGACACTTTCTCCTGGATCATCTCCCCGCTCTCCTCGTCGACGACGAAGAAGTCGGTGAAGGTTCCGCCGATGTCGAAGCCGAGCCGCACGCTCATGATAACTGGTTCGCGTATCCACCGGGTACCGCATTACCTCTTTCGGTGCCCCGTCGGGCACTGTTCAGACGAGGAGGGCGTCGGTGGCTCGAGTGAGACCACCTCGAACGCCCCCGACCCAGCCGACCCGGGGCGTTCGAGGGCGACTCGATGGTCGTCACTCCGTCTCCGGACACGACCTCCCCGCGGCGTCGGAAGCTTGATACGGCCGCTGTTCCCACCGGGAGCCGGGTGAGGACGTATCACGACCACGAGATCCACGGAGCCGGACGCGGCGACGGTCGAGGTGATCCGCAACTACCTCTCGTCGGCTGCCGACGAGATGCAGCGCACGCTCGTCCGCACGGCGTACAACCCGGTCATCTACGAGATGATCGACTTCGGCATCTCCATTTACGACCGCGAGTTGAACCTCGTCGGCGACTCCCCCGGCCTCTCGCTG
>Ga0207797_1000288_pt1 | contig 38453 bp, 33 predicted proteins | sample PRCRCaboRojoPR_6_FD_187275 | JGI IMG/M metagenome (GOLD analysis project Ga0207797, IMG submission 187275) | Marine sediment microbial community from Cabo Rojo, Puerto Rico - PR CR 10% Liquid 1 (SPAdes) | ecosystem: Environmental > Aquatic > Marine > Coastal > Sediment | place: Cabo Rojo, Puerto... | reverse complement strand
TGTCCTGCCGTTCGAGGATCGTCACGGAGGCGGACTCTTCGGCGACGACACGGTGGAGCCGAACCCCGCCGTGGACGCCGGCGACGCCTGGCGCGCCTCCCTGGCCGCGGAGGTCGGGCGGGAGCTGGGAGGCGACTCCCTGACGCTGGACCTCCGGGTGGAGGGCGCCGACGCGTCCCTGGCCGGGGACTTCTCCTACCTGTTTGCCGAGGCGGCGGCGGAGTGGCGCCTCCCGGCGGCGGGCAACCACAGGCTGAACGTCCAGGCCCGGGCCCGGGGCGACCTGGCCGGCGACCTCCCGGGTCATCGCTGGTCGGCCCTCGGCGGCGCCGGAACGCTTCCCACCCTGGACCTGCTCGAGCTCCGCGGCCCGCGTCTCCTGTTCGGCCGGGCCACCTACGTGATCCCGGTCCCGGTCCTCAGGGTGCCGGGCCTCGGAGGGCCGGAGCTGCTCCTGCGGGCCGCCGCCGGAACCGCCTGGCAGGGAGGCGTGGATCCCGCCCTGCACGAGAACCTGGTGGCCGGCCTCCGCTTCCTGATCTTCGAGGGTGGGGTCGCCTGGAATCCGGGCGCCGATGAGGACGAGGAGACGCGGGGCTTCTTCACGGTGACGATCCCCCGGTGACCCGGGTCCTGTGCGTCCTCCCCGCGAGGCTCGGGAGCCGGCGCCTCCCGCGAAAGCCCCTCCGCGACGTGGCGGGCCGACCGCTGATCCGCTGGAGCTGGGAGGCGGCCCGCCGCGTTCCCGGCATCGACGAGATCCGGGTGGCCACGGACTCCCGTGAGGTGGCCGAGGCCGTGGAGTCGTTCGGGGGACGGGCGGAGCTCACCGACCCGGACCATCCCACCGGAACCGACCGGGTGGCGGAGGCCGCCGGCAGGCCGTGGGCGTCGGACTTCGGCGTGGTGGTGAACTTCCAGGCCGACGAGCCCTTCCTCCCCCCCGGTGGGGCGGCGGACGCGGTGCAGGCGGTCGTGGACGGCCGCGCACCGGTGGCCACGGTGGCGGAGCCCCTGGAGTCGGAGGAGCGGTGGCGCTCGCCCGACGTGGTCAAGGTGGTGCGGGCCTCGGACGGCCGTGCCTTATATTTCAGCCGGGCCCCGATACCGTACCATCGGGAGAGGATGGAGCGGCACGGCGACGGCGGTCCGCGGGACGGGCCGCGGGGGGCTCGCGACGGGGGCTCCGGGAGACCGCCCGTCTTCCTGCGGCACGCCGGCCTGTACGCCTTCCGACGCGAGGCGCTCCGGCGGTGGACGAAGCTGCCGGACTCCCGGCTGGAGGCGGCCGAGGGGCTGGAGCAGCTCCGGGCCCTGGAGGCGGGCATGGAGATCCACGTGGCCCTGGGCAGCGGCGGCGCGCCCGGCGTGGACACGCCGGCGGACGTGGAGCGCGCGGCCCGCCGACTCGAACGAACGAATCACAGTGCAGGGAATGGACATGGCTGCTGACAAGGACTCTTCGCCCACCCGGTACATCTTCATCACCGGCGGCGTGGTATCGGCCCTGGGGAAGGGGGTCGCGGCGGCCTCCATCGGGCGGCTCCTGGTGGAGCGGGGGCTGGAGGTCACGATCCAGAAGTTCGACCCGTACATCAATGTCGACGCCGGCACCATGTCCCCCTTCCAGCACGGCGAGGTCTTCGTCACCGACGACGGGGCCGAGACGGACCTGGACCTCGGGCACTACGAGCGCTTCATCGACCGGAACCTGAGTCAGGCGAACAACGTCACCACGGGGAGCATCTACCAGAGCATCATCACCAAGGAGCGCCGGGGGGACTTCCTGGGCGCCACCGTGCAGGTGATCCCGCACGTCACCGACGAGATCAAGTCCCGGATCCACCGCCTCTCCGAGGGCAAGGACGTGGTGATCACCGAGATCGGCGGCACCGTGGGGGACATCGAGTCGCTGCCCTTCCTGGAGGCCTTCCGGCAGTTCCGGCAGGACGTGGGCCGGCACAACACCGTCTTCATGCACCTCACCCTGGTGCCCTACATCTCGGCGGCCGGGGAGCTCAAGACCAAGCCGACGCAGCACTCGGTGCGGGAGCTGATGGAGATCGGGATCCAGCCGGACATGCTCGTGGCGCGGACCGAGTACCCGCTCACCGAGGAGGTCCGGAAGAAGATCGCCCTCTTCTGCAACGTGGAGCTCCGCCACGTCATCGAGGCACGCGATCTCGATACCATATACGAAGTTCCACTCCGCTACCACGACCAGAATCTGGACGAGTCCCTGGTCGAGATGCTGGACCTGCCGTCCCGGCGCGAGCCCGACCTCGCCGAGTGGGAGGAGATGGTCCACCGCATCAAGAACCCGGAGCGGGGCCGCGTGCGGGTCGCCGTCGTGGGCAAGTACACCTCGCTGGTGGATTCCTACAAGTCCATCGACGAGGCCCTGATCCACGGGGGCATCGCCAACAACACCGGCGTGGACGTCGACTGGCTCTCCTCCGAGGAGATGGACGAGCCGGAGAATCGGCGGCAGCTCGAGCGGTACGACGGCGTCCTCATCCCGGGCGGATTCGGCGTGCGGGGCATCGAGGGCATGGTGGAGACCGTCCAGTACCTTCGGGAGCACGACATACCGTTCTTCGGGATCTGCCTCGGCCTCCAGTGCGCCATCATCGACTTCGCGCGCGACGTCTGCGGCCTGGAGGAGGCCCACTCCTCGGAGTTCGACCGGGACACGCCGGATCCGGTCATCACGCTCATGGACTCCCAGCGCCAGGTCACCGACATGGGGGGGACCATGCGCCTGGGCGCCTACCCGTGCCAGCTCGAGGACGGCAGCCTCGCCCGCCGGATCTACGACACGGACGAGGTCTCGGAGCGCCACCGCCACCGGTACGAGGTCAACAACGAGTATCGGGACGACCTCTCGGAGCACGGGATGCGGCTGAGCGGCATCTCGCCGGACGGGCAGCTGGTGGAGATGATCGAGCTCCCCGACCACCCCTACTTCGTCGCCACCCAGTTCCACCCCGAGCTCAAGTCGCGACCCAATCGCCCGCATCCCCTGTTCGCCTCCTTCGTCGAGGCCGCCGGCCAGCGCGCGAGGCGCCGGGGCGGGGAAGAGGCCGCGGTCGAGCCCGACCAGGTTCCCGCGGTCGGAGGCTGATGGCGGACGATCCGGGGCTCCTCTTCCGCGAGGACGGCCCCTTCTTCCTGGTCGCCGGTCCCTGCGCCCTCGAGGACGACGCCCTGAACCTGCAGGTGGCCCGCCGCCTCCGGGAGATCGGAGATCGCCACGGCGTCCCGATCGTCTTCAAGGCCTCCTACGACAAGGCCAACCGGACGAGCGCCGATTCCCCCCGCGGGCCCGGCCTCCGTGAGGGGCTCCGCCTCCTGGGCCGCGTCCGGGAGGAGACCGGGCTCCCGGTGCTCACCGACGTCCACGAGACGGATCAGGTGGCCGCGGCCGCCGACGCCGTCGACGTCCTGCAGGTCCCGGCCTTCCTGTGCCGTCAGACCGACCTCCTGCTGGAGGCCGGGTCGAGCGGGCGGCCGGTGAACGTCAAGAAGGGGCAGTGGATGGCCCCGGAGCAGATCGCTCACTCCGTGGAGAAGGTGCGCGGAGCAGGGGAGAGCCGGGTCGCCGTCACCGAACGGGGCACCGCCTTCGGCTACGGACGGTGGGTCGTGGACATGAGGTCCTTCGCCCTCATGCGCGAGAGCGCCTCCTGTCCGGCCCTCTTCGACGCCACGCACTCGGTGCAGCTCCCGGGCGGAGCCGGGGGAGAGTCCGGGGGCGAGCCCCGGTTCGTCCCGCCCCTGGCCCGGGCCGCGGTGGCCGCCGGGGCCGACGGCCTGTACGTGGAGGTGCACCCGTCCCCGGGAGACGCCCCCTCCGACGGGGCGAACATGCTCCCGCTGGACCAGCTGGAGCCGCTGGTGGGCCGGGTCCTCGCCGTGCGCCGGGCCGCCCGCGGCGACCTCGAGGGAGAGAGGACGGTACCATGACGCCGATCGATCCGGACACCGCGCGGAACGTCGGACTGGTGGTCTTCGACGTGGACGGCGTCCTCACGGACGCGGGCATCTACTGGACCGACCCGGTCGACGGCGAGGCGCGCGGCGTGCGGCGATTCGACGTCCGGGACGGAATGGGGATCTACATGCTGAGCGGCGCCGACATTCCCGTGGCCCTGGTCTCCGGAAAGGACTCGCCGGCCGTCCGGGCGCGGGGGTACGAGCTGGGGATCGACGAGGTCCACCAGGTGCACCCGGCCCGTAAGGTGGAGGTGGTGCGGGAGATGCTGGAGGCGCGCGGTCTCGGCTGGGGCCAGGCCGCGTGCCTGGGCGACGACCTGCCGGACCTGGCCCTCCTCCGTCGGGTGGGCTTTCCGGCCGCCGTGGCCGACGCCACCCGGGAGGTCAGGGACGTGGCCCGGTGGCGGTCCGAGGCCCGCGGCGGGCACGGTGCCGTGCGCGAGTTCGCCGAGGCGCTGCTGCGCGCCAGGGGGGAGTGGTCGACGCTGGTGGAGGAGTACGTGGCCGAGGCGGATCGGGAATGAGCCGGTTCGATCGTCCACAGCCCGGCACCGGTGCCCTGCTGCTGGCGGCGCTGCTCCTCCTGGCGGGGTGCGGGGACGAGGAGCGGCAGGTCGAGGTGGCCGGGCCCGACCTCATGGGCATGGGGGCCGACCAGGTGATGGTGGGCCTGACGCACAACATGACCCGTGAGGGGGTGCTCCAGGGCGAGCTCCGGGCCGACACGGCCTACATCTTCAGCGACAACTCCACGGTTCACCTCCGGAGCGTCGACGTCACCTTCTACGACGACCGCGGCCTGCCCGACTCCCGCCTCACCGCGGACAGCGGCCAGTACAACCTCCAGACCGGCGACATGGAGGCCCACGGCGACGTGGTGGTCCGCGACACCGCCGAGGAGCAGCGGCTCGAGACGCCCCGACTCCTCTACGAGGCGCTTACGAACGACCTCCGGACGGACACGACCTTCGTGTGGCGCCGCGGCCAGGAGGTCGTCCGCGGGAACGGCCTGCTCACCGACCCCTCGTTCAACGACGTGCGCATCGAGCAGCCCGCCGGCACCCGGCCGTCGACCCCGGCACCCGGCGCGGGGGCTCCGCCCGCCCCGGACAGCGCCGCCGCCCCGACCGACACGACGCCCGCAGCGGACACGGCCGCCGGAGACACCGTCCCCGCGGCCGACACCTCGTCCGCCGCACCGGGCGGCGGCTGAGCCGTGTCCCCCACACCCTCCCGGGCGGCGACAGCCGTCGGCGCCGTCCTCCTCGCCCTTTCCGCGGGTCGGGCCGCGCCGGCCCAGGAGGCGGGCGGGGGCCAGGAGTGCACCCTGACGCTCCAGCCCACGGACTCGACCCGGAGCGTGAGCCGGAAGGTCGCGGAAGACGCCTACGTCACCGACATCTGGAACGGGATGACGTGGCTCTGCGACCCGGCGACGATGACGGCGGACAGCGCCGTGCAGTACGATCAGCGGGACGAGGTCGTCATGATCGGCTCCGTCCACTACCGGGACACGATCCGGGACCTCCGCTCGCGCCGCCTCACCTACTTCCAGCGCGACAACCGGGTCCTGGCGGAGGACAGCGTCCGACTCCGGCAGCTGGAGACCGGCGCGGTGCTCCGGGGGCCCCGGGTCGAGTTCTACAACGCCGTGCGGGGAGAGGGGCCGCAGCGGACGGTGGCCACGCGGCGCCCCCGGATGCGGATCCCGTCGCCCGGGGACACCGCCGGCGACCCCTTCCGGGTCGTCGCCGACACCGCTGTCTTCCTCGGCGAAGAGGCGGCCGAGGCCTTCGGCGACGTCGTCATTCGCCGCGGCTCGCTCACCGCCCGCGGCGGCTACACCCGCTTCCGGATCCGGGACGGCTCCGGCTTCCTGACCCGCTCCCCGTCGGTGACCGGGGAGGGCTATACGCTGACCGGGGACACGATCCTCGTCCGGTTCGCCGGGAGCGAGCTCCGGGCCGTCCGTGCCCGCGGCGACGGCCACCTCGAGACCGAGGACGTGGAGGTGCGAGGGCCCAACGTGGACGTGCGGGTCGTGGAGCGCCGGGCGGACGAGCTCTGGGCCTACGGCGCGGGAGGATCCCGGGCCTTCTCGGCGAGCCAGGAGATCCGGGGAGATTCGCTCCACTTCGACCTCGGGGGCGGGCAGCTGAGCCGGATCGACGCCGTGGGCGAGGCCCTCGCCCTGGAGATCCGCCCGGGCGAGTCCCCGGCGACGGACAGCGCGGCGGAAGCGAGAGCGGGGCGGGCGCCCCGCCTCGGCCTGGACCGCAGCTGGATCAGCGGGGACACCGTTCGCGCGCTCTTCACCGCCGCCGCCGACACCACGGCGGCCGACAGCCTGGCCGTGGCCGCGGACACCGCGGTCGCCCCGGCCGCTGCCGGGGACACCGCCGCCGCGGCCCGGGACACGGCCGCCACCGAGCTGGAGAGGCTCCTGGCCATCGGCAACGCGCGCTCCTTCTACCGGATTCGCCGCGACGGCGCCGAGACGGCGGGACCCGGCGGCCCGGAGGCCTCGCCCGAGGAGGGGCGAATGGCACGGAACTACGTCATCGGAGACCGCATCACGATCCGCTTCCGGGACGGCGACCCCCTCTCCGTGCACGGCACCCGGTCCATCGGCCTCTTCCTGGAGCCGGTGGAGGGGGCGGGGGACACGGGTCCGCCGGATTCGGCCGCCGCGCCGGACACGGCGGCGGGCACCGCCCGTGACACCGCGTCCGGAGAGACGTCCGTCCCGGAGACGCCGCCCCGTGACTCCGCCGTCTCGGACACGACGGCAGGGCCTCCGGAGGGCGGGACGGAGTCCGGCCGCGGCACACTGGTCCCGATCCCCGGTATAAGGCGCCCGGGTGGCATGATTTATGAGTAGCACGCCGACTTCTGCCGATGCGACGGAGGCCGGGCCCCGCGGGGACGAGGACTCGCCCGCGGGCCAGACGGACACGAGCGTCCTCCGCGCCCGGGAGCTCGGCAAGTCCTTCAGCGGCCGGAAGGTCGTGGACGACGTCGACCTCAGGGTCGAGCAGGGCGAGATCGTGGGCCTGCTGGGCCCGAACGGGGCAGGGAAGACCACGACGTTCTACATGATCGTCGGGCTCCTGCAGGCCGACGAGGGACGCGTGTTCCTGGACGAGCGGGAGCTCACGAAGGTGCCCATGTACAGGCGGGCCCGGGCCGGCATCGGATACCTGGCCCAGGAGCCGTCGGTGTTCCGCAAGCTGACCGTCGAGGAGAACGTGCGGGCGATCCTGGAGACACAGGACCTGGACGAGGGGGAGCAGCGGGAACGGCTGGAGGAGCTGCTCGACGAGCTCGACATCAAGCACCTGCGGGACCAGAAGGCCCACTCGCTGTCGGGCGGGGAGCGCCGCCGGCTGGAGATCACCCGGGCGCTGGTGACGGACCCGAAGTTCATGCTGCTGGACGAGCCGTTCGCCGGCGTGGATCCCATCGCCGTGGACGACATCCAGCGCATCGTCGCCGAGCTGCGGGAGCGGGGCCTCGGCGTGCTCATCACGGACCACAACGTCCGGGAGACCCTCTCGATCACGGACCGCGCCTACCTGATGTTCAACGGCCGGATCCACATCGAGGGCCCGGCGGAGACGCTGGTGAACGACCCGGACGCACGGCGGATGTACCTGGGACAGGACTTCCGGCTGTAGGAGTCTTCTCGGACTCCACGAGGGACGTCCCCTCCGGTCCCGCGCAGCCCGGCGCGTGACCGGATCCGCACGAAAAGATACATTGGACGCGGACGCGGGCCGCAGTTCGCTCGCGTCGTACACTGCAACACGGAGTCGATCGGGGCTCGATCATGGCGAACATGAAGACCGACCTCTCCCAGAAGGTCGAGACCAAACAGGAGATGAAGGTCAATCCACGCCTGTACCAGGCGATGGACCTCCTGTACATGCCCCTCATGGACCTCAAGCAGCACCTGAACCAGGAGCTGCAGTCCAACCCCTTCCTGGACCTCGTCGAGCTCGGCGAGGAGCAGGAGACGCCCGAGGAGGAGCTGGAAGAGCAGCTGGAGGAAGAGGAAGAGGAGGAGATCGACTGGGAGGAGATCCTCCTCAACGGCTTCGACGTCGGCGGCGGTCACAGCAGCAGCGAGTACGAGGAGAAGGAGATCTACCGCCCGACGCCCCAGACGAGCGAGGACCTCTGGGACAAGCTGCGCGACCAGCTCAAGCTGCTGCCCCTGAATGAGCGGGGCGTCCTGCTGGGCGAGGAGATCATCGGCAACATCGACCGCGAGGGCTTCCTCACCTGCTCCCTCGAGGAGATCGTCGAGTCCGTGAACGAGTTCCTCGAGGACCCGGAGAACCCCACCTGGGAGGGCACCGAGCAGTTCACCATGGCCGAGGCCGAGCGGCTCCTGGAGGAGGTTCACCGCTTCGATCCCAGCGGCGTCGGCGCCCGGGACCTGCGGGAGTGCATCCTGATCCAGCTCCGCGACCGGGGGCAGGACGACTCGCTCACCTACCGCATCGTGGACGAGAACTTCGACGAGCTGGTCAACCACCGGTGGAGCGAGATCTCCAAGGAGTACGGGATCGACGCGAAGGAAGTGCAGGAGGCGTCGGACAAGATCTCGAAGCTGGACCCGAAGCCGGGCCTCAAGTACGCCGAGGCCGACGACGAGTACGTCATCCCCGACCTCATCGTCGACAAGATCGACGGCGAGTACTACGTCTTCCACAACGACAACAACCTGCCGCGACTCAAGCTGTCCAAGGCCTACAAGGAAGTCGCGAAGGACAAGAGCAAGTTCTCGGGCGAGAACAAGAGCTTCATCTCGAAGAAGCTCAACAGCGCCCAGTGGATGATTCAGGCCATCGAGCAGCGCCGGCAGACGATGCTCAAGGTGATGAACTTCATCGTCGACCGGCAGCGGGAGTACTTCGAGAAGGGCGTGGAGCACCTGAAGCCGCTGACGCTCCGCGAGGTGGCCGAGCACATCGACATGCACGAGTCCACGGTGTCCCGGGTGACCAACGACAAGTACGCCCAGACTCCACGTGGAGTGCTCCCCCTCAAGTTCTTCTTCTCCAGCGGGTTGGACACCGACGACGGCGGCCAGGTGTCGGCCCGCGGCGTCCGGGCCCGCATCGAGAAGATCGTCGACGAGGAGGATTCCCACGACCCGCACACGGACCAGGAGATCGTGGACCGCCTGAAGGAGGAGGGCATCCAGATCGCGCGGCGGACCGTGGCCAAGTACCGGGACCAGCTGGGCATCCTGTCGGCCCGCATGCGCAAGCGGGTATGAGCCCGCCGGACGCCTCCGCAGACCTCTCCCCCGCCGAGCCCGACCGACTCTCCGACTCCGGGACCCGGTCCCCGGATCGGGCGACGCCGCGGATCAGCGTCGTCGTCCCCGCCCTGAACGAGGCCGCGAACATGCCGGAGCTCTTCGCCGAGGTGGCGAAGACCTTCCGGAGCCACGACCTGGACGCCGAGGTGGTGCTCGTCGACGACGGGTCCACCGACGGGACGCTGGAGGCGGCGCGGGAGGCGGCGGAGGACGCCGACTTCGGCCCCGTGACCTACCGGCAGCACCGCCAGAATCGGGGGAAGACCGAGGCGCTTCTCACCGCCGCCCGGGCGGCCCGGGGCGAGTATCTGGTCCTCTACGACGCCGACCTGCAGCACTCCCCGGAGGAGATCCCCCGCTTCGTCGACGAGCTGGAGACCGGCTTCGACGTCGTCACCGGCCGCAAGGTGGGCGACTACCAGAAGCCCTTCGTCTCCGGCCTGTACAACTGGCTCTGCCGGGTGATCTTCGGGGTGCCGGCCCACGACCTGAACTCCATGAAGGCCTTCCGGCGGGAGGTGCTGGACGACATCCGCCTTCGGAAGGACTGGCACCGCTACCTGGTGGTGCTGGCCCACGCCCAGGGATACCGGGTCTCGGAGATCGACATCGAGCTCTATCCCCGGCGGAGGGGCGAGTCGAAGTACACGGGGCAGTGGCGGATCCTCGTGGGCATTCTCGACCTGGTCACGGTGTGGTTCCAGGTGGTGTGCAGCCGGAAGCCCATGCTGTTCTTCGGCGTCACCGGGCTGGGCCTCTTCACGCTCGGCGGGGTGGTCGGGGCCGTGGCGCTCTACTTCCGCTTCGTGCTCGACCAGGGGTACCGGCCGCTGCTCAACCTGATCGTGCTCCTCATGGTCCTGGGCGTCCTGCTCTTCGCCGTGGGGTTCCTGGCGGAGCTGATGGCCACGCTGCGGCACGAGATCGAGGACCTGCGGCGCGACCTCAGAGACTGATCGACGGGGCCGGGGAGAGACTGTCGTGACCGGGGACTCGGAGCAGCGGGCCGGGGAAGGGGACGCCGGGCGAATCGGCGGCCTGTCGCCGGCGGCGTGGGCGGGGGTCGCCGTGGCCCTCCACGTGCTCCTGGGCCTGCTGCTCTACGACCCGACGCTCTTCACGGGCGGCGACAACGCCGGGTACATGATCCTCGGCGACGCGCTGCGCTCCTTCCGGGGCTACCTGGACCTTCACCTGCCGGAGACCCCGCTCCACACCAAGTACCCGCCCGGCTACCCGGCGGCGCTGGCCGTGGTGGGGCTCATCGGCGGCCTGCAGGCCTACAAGCTCTTCTCGCTGGCGTGCACCGCGGCCGCGGTGTGGCTGATCTACCGGACGGGGCGGCGACTCTTCTCCACCCGGGCGTCCCTGGCCGCGGCCTTCCTGTTCGCCGTGAACCCGGTGCTGCTCGAGTACTCGCACTGGGTGCTGTCGGAGGCCTTCTTCGGGGCCGCCGTGCTCCTCTCCGTGGCCGCCTACGCCGGCCTCCCGGCCCCGGGATCAGGGGCCGCGGCGGCCTCCGGAGAGGGGAGCGAGCACACGTCCGGCCCCGGGACGCTCCCGGACCGGCTGCGGGTCCTGCCGCCGGCGTCGTGGGCCGTGGGGCTGGGGGCGGCGCTGCTGGCCTTCCTGATTCGGACCGCGGGCCTGCCGCTCCTCCTGGCGGTGCTGGCGTTCCACGCCCTCCGGCGGGAGTGGCGGAGGCTGGCCGTCTCGGCCGCCCTGGTGGTCGCGGTGGCCGGCGGATGGATCGCCTACGGGCAGATGGCCGGCGGCAGCGAGGGCTACCTGAACGAGCTCCTCATGCGGAATCCCTACGACCCCTCGGCCGGCACGGTGGGCCTGGCCGGGCTGGTGGAGCGGGGCGCCGTGAACCTCTGGACCTACGTGAGCGCCGTGCTCCCCGGCGCGCTCACCGGACAGCGCCTGCAGGGCGACGCCGGGGGGGCGGTGACCACGCTCCTGGGGCTGGCCGTCACGGGGCTGGCGCTGGGAGGCTGGCTCGCCCGGGGGCGGGAGCGGGTGGGGGTGGCCGAGCTCTTCACCTTCCTCTACGTCGGCCTCATCGCCGTCTGGCCCGACGTCTGGACGGACCGGCGCTTCCTGCTCCCGGTGCTGCCGCTCCTGCTGCTGTACGCCACGGGCGCGGTGGATCGAGCCGCCGGGCGGTGGGAGCTCCCGGGGCGCGGGGCGCTGGCCCTCGGGGCCGCGGCGCTCCTGGCCCTCCCGGCCCTCCACTCGGCGGGCACCCGGGCCCCGGATCGGGTCCGCTGCCTGCGGGCGTACGCCGACGGCTCCCCCTGCGTGCCGGCCCCCTGGGCCAGCTTCCTGGACGCCGCCCGGTGGAGCCGCGACAACCTCCCCCCCGGGGCCACCGTGGTGAACCGGAAGCCCCGGATCTTCTACTGGATCTCGGGGCACCGGGGCCGGGTGTACCGCTTCACCGGAGAGCCCGACCTGCTGATGCAGGACCTGCGGGACGCCGGGGCCGACTTCGTGGTCGTGGACCAGATCAGCGGCACCACGGCCCGCTACCTGGTGCCCGCCGTCCGGGCGAACCAGCGGCACTTCGAGATGCTCTACCAGGAGGGACGGCCGCCCACCTACGTTCTCCGATTCCGCCCGGAACCGCCGGTGGCCCTTCGCTCGCCCGCCGCCTCGCCGGGGACGCCGTGAGGGTCCTGCACGTCACCACGGCCTTCCCCAGGGACGAGAACGACCCGATCACGCCCTGGATGGTGGAGCTGATCCGCGCTCTGCGCGACCGCGGGGTCGACGCGCAGGTGCTCACCTCGGCCTACCGCGGCGACGGCGACCACGAGGTCCACGGCATCCCGGTCCATCGCTTCCGGTACGCGCCGGCCTCCTGGGAGACCCTGACCCACGACGAGACGGTGCCCGACCGCATCCGCCGGTCCGCAGGGTACGCCTCCCTCGTCCCGCTGTACCTGGCCGGAGGGACGCTGTCGTCCCTCCGCCGGGGCCTCACGGGCGAGTGGGACGTGGTCCACGTTCACTGGCCCATGCCGCATTCGCTCTTCGGATCGGCCCTCCGTCTCGCCTCCGGGGGGCGCACCGCCGTGGTCTCCAGCTACTACAGCGTCGAGCTCACGTGGGTGAAGCGGCGCATGTCCTGGCTCCGGCCCTTCCTGCGATGGACCACGCGCTCGGCGGACGCCATGACCGCCAACTCCAGCGCCACCGCCGAGAAGGTGCGGGAGTACACCGACCGGGAGGTCCGCGTCGTCCCGTCGCCGGCTCCGTTCGACGAGTCCGCCGGGCCCGGCGCGGAGACGCGGGAGCCGTTCGAGGACGAAGGGCCCCTGCGCCTGCTCTTCGTGGGCCGGCTGGTGGAGCGAAAAGGGGTCGAATACCTTGTGCGCGCTCTCCCCCGGATTCTCGAAGAGCGTTCGGCCGTGGTCACGGTGGTCGGGGAAGGGGAGTGGCGTCCCCGGATCGAGGCCGCCGCCCGCGAGGCGGGCGTGGAGGAGCGGGTGGAGCTCACCGGCTACATTCCCGCGGAGCGGCTGGAGTCGCTGTACCGCACCTGCGACGCCTTCGTCCTGCCGGCCGTGGTGGACGAGAAGGGCGACACCGAGGGGCTCGGCGTGGTCCTCCTCGAGGCGCTCCTCTTCGAGCGGCCGGTGATCGCCTCCGGCGTGGGGGGCATCGTCGACATCGTGCGGGACGGCGAGACGGGGTGGCGGGTGCCGCCCCGGGACCCGGAGGCCCTGGCCGAGGCCGTCCTGGACGCCGCCTCCGACCCGGACCGGGCCCGGGAGATCGCCGCCCGGGGAAGACGCTACGTGCTGGACAACTTCTCGTCCGACGCCATCGCCGAGTCCCTGGAGGGGATCTACCGCGCGGCGGCGTCGGCGCGCAGGGACGACGGAGGGAACGCAGGGTGAGCACCGGCTGGATCGACGAGTTTCGGACGCCGTGGAGCGGGGCTCCCCCCGCCGGCGACTCGCCGGAGGACGAGTCCGCCCTGGAGCGGCGTCTCCCCTACCTGTTCGCCGGCCTGGCAGCGCTCCTGACCCTGGGCTTCTACTCGGAGTTCGTGCTGAACCCGGGTCAGATGGTCTTCGGCACGGACATGGTCGACCAGGCCTACCAGCTCCGGGAGTTCGGGGCGGAGCAGGTGAAGAGCGGCAACGGGATGCCGCTCTGGAATCCCTTCGTCTACAGCGGCCTCCCGTACCTGGCCATCCTCCCCGGGCCCGCCTTCTATCCGACCTCGCTCCTCTACCTGGTGCTCCCGCTGTTCCGAGCCATCGGGTGGACCTACGCGCTGCACATGTTCCTCTCCGGGCTCTTCGCCTACTACGCCGCCCGGGAGTTTCGGATGCAGAAGTGGGCGGCGGTGGTGAGCGGCCTGGCCTTCATGTTCGCCGGCTACGTGGTCTCCACGATCTACGGCGGCCACGACAGCCGGATGTTCGTCATGGTGCTCATGCCGCTGGTCTTCGGCCTGGTGGAGCGGGGGTTCCGGACCGAGCGGATCAGCCCCTTCCTGGCGGCGGGCCTGGTGGTGGGCTGTCAGCTCCTGACGCCCCACGCGCAGCTCATGTACTTCTCGTCGCTGTCGGTGGCCCTGTACGCGCTCTACCGGCTGGTGGACCGCTACCGGCGCGAGGGGAGCCTCCGCCCGCTGGCCCGGCCGGCCGGTTTCCTGGTCCTCACCTTCGTCATCGGAGCCGCCGTGGGCGCCGTGCAGGCGCTCCCCACCCTGGAGATGATGGGCTACGGCGTGCGGGGCGGGGGGCTCGAGGGATACGAGTTCGCCGCCTCCTGGGACGTCCCCCCGCAGGAGATCGCCTCGCTCTTCCTCCCGGACCTGATGGGGCTCCTCCAGCAGTACTGGGGCCCGAACCCGTTCCGGATCAACAGCATGTACCTGGGAGCGGTGCCCCTGGCGCTGGGCTGCCTCGCGGTCGTAGGCGCCCGCAGGGACCGCAGGACGTGGTTCTTCGGCGGGGCCGGGGTGCTGGCCCTGCTGTTCGCGCTGGGAGACGCCACGCCGGTGCACCGGATCTTCTACGAGGTCGTGCCGCTCATCGACCGCTTCCGGGCCGCGGAGATGATGATCGGCCCGGTCTCCTTCTTCGTGGCCATGCTGGCCGGGCTGGGGTGGCACAGGGTCCTGGCGGCCCGGGAGAGCGCTGGCGCCGACGCGGGCGGAAACGGCGACGCCGGGAGCGGGGAAGGGGGCGGGGTCGAGTGGTGGGCCGTGTGGCTCCTGTCGGCGCCCTTCCTCCTCTTCGCGCTGGCCGCCGCCCTGTCGCCCGAATCGCTCCAGCAGTGGGCCCGGCGCGCCTGGTTCCCGGCGAACTACCAGAAGGGCCCGGGGACCGAGCTGGCCGCCACCCTCCGGACCACCGGATGGATCGTGCTCGTCGGGTGGATCGTCGCCCTCGGAACGGCCCAGGCCGTCGCGCAGCGCCGCGTGCCGAGGTGGGCCGTGGCGGCTCCGATGCTGCTCCTGGTCGTGGACCTGTGGCGGGTGGACGCCCGCTTCCTCCAGACCGTGGACCCGGACCGGGCCTTCAGCCGCGACGCCGCCGTCCGGTACATGCAGGAGAACACGAGCGTCGGAGAGCGGGTGTGGCCGGTGCAGCGCTCGTACGGCCCGAACGAGCTCATGTACTTCGACCTGCCGGCGGTGACCGGTAGCCAGAACTTCCGCCTGGCCTGGTACGACCACCTGGTCGGAGGCGTCGGCTACCGGAACCTGGCCCGGGCGCCGGTGCTCTGGCAGCTGCTGGACGTGAAGTTCGTCACCAGTCGCCAGACCCTCGACACGGAGCTCCTGACGCCGGCCACCCAGGCAGCCGGGAAGATGGTGTACCGCGTCGGCGCCGACGCCCCGCACGCCTTCTTTCCCCGTTCCGTGATCACCGTGGCGGACAGCTCCGCCGCCCGGCAGCGCACCATGAACCTCTCCAGCTACCGTGAGGCCGCCGTGGTGGAGGGGGCCGACGCGCGGCCGCCGGCCGGGAGCGGATCGGCCAGCGTCGTGTCGCGCAGCCCCGAGCGGATGGAGCTCCGCGTCAACGCGGAAGAGCGGGGCCTGCTGGTGGTGAGCGAGGTCTATCATCCCAACTGGACGGCCACCGTCGACGGGGAGGAGGTGCCGGTCTATCGCACCGACGCCGCCCTGCGGGGCGTCGTGGTCCCCGCCGGGAGCCACACGCTGACCTTCCGCTACGAGTCGACCAGCTACAGGGCCGGCCTCGGCCTCACGCTCGGCGGCACCGTCCTCACCCTTCTCGGCCTGGGAGCGGCACGCTACCGGCGGAGACGGGACGGCTGACACTCGGGGCGTCGCGCCGTGCGGAGACGATGGGTACGGATCGCGGCCACGGTCTTCGTGCTGGCGGGGCTGGTCTTCCTGGCCCTCGTCCTCGGGGACCAGTGGGAGCGCCTGCAGGCCTCCATCACGGGATTCGACTGGAGGGTGCGACCGGGCTGGATCGCGGCGTCCCTGCTGCTGGCCACCCTGAACCTGCTCGAGATGTCCAGCGTCTGGGTCAAGCTCTTCCGCGAGAGCGGGGGGAGCGTGAGCTACAGGGAGGGGTGGAAGATCTGGAGCGCCACCAACGTGGGCCGATACATCCCGGGGAAGCTGTGGCACCTGGGCGGACTCACGGTCTACCTCCGGGAGCGCGGCGAATCGGGCGCCGCGGGTCTCGTCTCGTCCGTGGGCTTCCAGGTCCTGATCCTGGTCACGGGCGCCGCCACGGCCGCCACGGTCCTCGTGGGCCGGCCGGACTCGGTGCTCGGCTCGTCGCCCTGGACCACGGGCCTCGTCCTGCTCCTCCTGGCCGCGGCGCTCCACCCGGGTCTCCTCCGGAAGGCCGCCGGCCTGGCGTCTCGCGCCATGAAGGAGGAAGACGTGGAGATCGACCGCATCGGAAACCGGGGGCTGGCCGCCTCCGCCGGGGCGATCTTCCTCTCCTGGGGAATCTACGGGCTGTCGCTCTGGTGCCTGCTCCGCGGGACCGTCGGGCCCGCCGTGCCCGGCCCGCTGGAGCTCACCGCCGTCTTCGCCGCCAGCTACGTGGTGGGCTACCTGGCCCTCATGAGCCCCGGCGGGCTGGCCGTCCGGGAAGGGGCCATGGTGGGTCTCCTGGCCTCGGTGGGCGGCCTCTCGGTGGGGGTGGCCACCGTGATGGCGGTGGCCTACCGGATCGTCACCACCCTGTCGGAGCTCCTCTTCCTGGGCTTCTCCTTCCTCTGGCCGTCCCTCGCCGGCCCCGGAGACGACGGGACTCCCGGGCCGCCAGCCGACGGCACGGCCGACGGATAGCAGCCGTGCAATTAAACGTATATCCTTGTCGTATAAGACTCTACACTATCTGATATAATGCGCTTTCTGGTCATCGTCCCCACCTACAACGAACGCGACAACCTCCCGGAGATCCTGCCGGCGATCCTCGCCCAGGACGACCGCATCGACGTGCTCGTGGTGGACGACGCCTCTCCGGACGGCACCGGCGAGATCGCGGACCGTCTCGCCCGCGATGACGACCGCGTGCACGTGCTCCACCGGACGGGAAAGAGGGGACTCGGCCCCGCATACATCGACGGCTTCCAGTGGGGTCTCGACCGCGATTACGACTACTTCCTCGAGATGGACGCCGACTTTTCCCACGACCCGGAGCATCTGCCCGACTTCCTCGATGCCGCCTCCGAGGGCCGTATCGTCGTCGGATCACGCTACACCCAGGGCAGGGTCACCGTGGTCAACTGGCCCATACGGCGTCTCCTCCTGAGCTACTTCGGCACGGTCTACGCCCGTATCGCCACCGGACTCCCGGTCACCGACTCGACCAGCGGCTTCAAGTGCTTCCCGCGCGCCGCGCTGCAGGACATCGACCTCGGCGCCGTCGAATCCAACGGCTACGCCTTCCAGATCGAGATGAGCTTCCGGGCCTGGAAGGCCGGCTACGAGATCCACGAGCTCCCGATCGTCTTCGTGGAGCGGGAGAGCGGCGAGTCCAAGATGTCGAAGGCCATCGTCTTCGAGGCCATCTGGAAGGTCTGGAAGCTTCGCCTGATGGACATGCTGGGCGTCCTGTGAGGGGAGCCGTGAAGCAGATCCGCCGCTGCGGCCTCTCTGAGCGCGAATTCGTCGACACCGTCGAGGGCCGGGCCACCGAAGGAGGGAACCGGGCCGGGCCCGAGCACCGACCATTCTCGATCGCTAGTTTACATAATATATCTTATGTGCCGTTCTCGTCGGCGACGCGACGCACCGGCAGAATCGGCCGAATCGGCGGTCAGCGCAGTCTCGTCTCACTGGCCCGGCCAGCTGCGGAGAACGCGAGGACCGAGACCGAAGGCGGAGCGCGAAGGGGAGCGCGTCGAGAGCAAACACGGAGAGGCGTCTCCGCGGAGACGCCGTCGTCGGTGCCCGCGCGAGATTCGGCCTGAGAGCGGCGGAAAGCAGATTCAGTGGCGGAGATCGGGCGGGAGCCAGGCTGAGCCCGGAGTCGCCGCCCGTCGGCGTCAGCCGCCTCCCGACGCCGTGTCGGCGCTGGAGCCGCCCGCCGCCACCCGGGCCTGGATCTCGCCCAGCTTGAGGCGATAGCTCTGCAGGTCCGCCGAAGCCACGCCGGCGGCGGAGGTGTCGGCCTCGGAGACGAGGCGAGCGTAGATCTCCTCCGCCTCCGCCAGCCGGCCCTGCTCGGCCAGGAGCCGGGCACGATCCGCAGCCGCCTCGTTTCGCTGGAAGGCGAACTGGGAGTTCGAAGCCAGATCGTCGTAGAGCTCGAGCGCCCGATCCGTGTTGTCCGCCCCCTCGTGGGCGGCGGCCAGGAGTTTACGGGCCGCGTAGCCCGTGGGGCTGTCGGCCGGATACTCCCCGGCCACCGGCTCCAGCGTGCTGATGGCCTCCTGCCAGCCGCTGTTGGTCAGCTGGATCCGCCCCATGAGGAGCCGAGCCTCGTCGCCGTATCGGGTGTCTCCGTATCGGCTCACGAAGTTCTCGATCGCCGCTCCGAGTGTATCGGGCGGCTGGCCCTGCAGCTGACTCTGGAGCTGCTGGAGCTGGCTGGCGGCCTGCTGTCGGACGTCCTCCTGGTAGTTGTTGTAGTAGATCCCGGCGGCGACGGCCACGACGGCCACGACCGCGGCGATCGTCACCGTCCGGGTGTTCGCCTGGATCCATTCGACCGTACGCAGGACGGCCGCCAGGAAGGCGTCGACGTCCTCCGGATCCTGCTGACGTCTGGAATCGGGTGGTGTCATCGGAAGCAGTTCCCTCGGGGAAGCGGGAGCGAACCGCCGTCGGCGGTCTCCCGGCTCATGGCTTCTGAAAGCGAGAAGAGGTGAACGACTACAGGTCTATAATATACATTATCTTACGGGTGCTCGTATCACCGGCATCGGACGCCCGGATGCGAAACAGCGCACCGGCTCCGGACGCCCCCTCCGGCGGCCGACGTCCTCCCCGGCCCTCGCCGGAGAAGAACCGCCCGTCCTTCGTCTCGTGCAGCACCCGGGCCACGAGGTAGGCGGCGCGGTGGCCCCCTCCCTGCTCGCCGGCGTTCCGGCGGCGCTCCATCGGCATCACCAGCCGCTCGGCCACCGCCGACGCCAGCGGCGCCACGTCCGGGTCGGCCGCCACGATCCGGCCGGCGCCGCAGCGGCGCACATGGTCTCCCACGGCCTGGACCAGCCGAGCCCGGAGAACGGGATCCCGCCAGAGCGGGCCGGTGTCCAGCCCCCGTCCGACGTCCTCCCTGGTGGGAGAGCCCAGGGCGTCGAGGACGGCTTCCCGGAGGCCCCGGAGGGGGCGGGATGCGTAGACGCCGGCCTCCAGCAGGCCGGGTTCCACCGGACGATGCCGGGAAGGTAGACGACGCTCGGACGGAGCGTCAACGCGCGCCACGTCCCGGTCCCGACCGGGGGACGGATCCCTCACAGGAGGCCCAGCAGCAGGAAGCCGCCCACGATGGCCGCTGCCAGGGCCACGGAGAGCCAGTTGAAGTGGCGCTCGATGAAGTCCCGGATCTGCGGTCCGAAGACCCGAATGAGCCCGGCCACGATGAAGAAGCGTGCGCCCCGGCTGACCGCCGAGACCGCCAGGAAGGCCGGCAGCGACACGCTGAAACCGCCGGCGGCGATGGTGAACACCTTGAACGGGATGGGGGTGAACCCGGCGGTTCCGAGGGTGAGAATCAGGTTGCTGTCGTAGAGCTCACCCAGACGGGCGTACTCGGCCGAGTACCCGTAGAAGTGGAGGATGGGCTCGCCCACGGCCTCGTACAGGCCGGCGCCGATGGCGTACCCCCCGGCGGCTCCCAGCACGGAGCCGGCGGTGCACAGGGCGGCGAACCACCACGCCCGCTTCGGCTTGCCGATGGCCAGCGGAATGAGCAGGACGTCCGGCGGAATGGGAAAGAACGAGGCCTCGGCCACCGCGATGCCGAACAGGGCCCCGGGCCCTCCCGGGCGGTCGGCCCAACCCAGGACCCAGTGGTACAGCCGTCGTAGCGGCCCCTCCCGATCCCCGGTCGCCTCCCGCGTCCGGGACGCCGCCGCCCTCTCTCTGCCGTCCTGCTCGGCCGTCATTCCTTCCTCCGTCGTCTGACCGTCGGTCACCAGCCCTCCTCGCCCACGAGCGGCACGAAGCGAGACCGCTCGACTTCCTCGCGCTCGAGCTCTCCCCCGCGGCGCCGGATCAGGAGGAGGCGCTGCTCGTCGTCGCCCACCGGCACGACCAGACGCCCTCCCTCCGCCAGCTGCTCCTCCAGGGCCGACGGCACGCTCGGTGCCGCCGCCCCCACCAGGATCACGTCGAAGGGGGCCGCCCCGGGCCAGCCCCGGCTGCCGTCCCCCGTCCGGACGTGCACACCCTCCACCTCCATCTGCCGCAGGCGATCCCGGGCCCGCTCGGCCAGAGGGTCCACGCGCTCGATGGAGTAGACCTCGTCGGCCAGCAGGGCCAGGAGCGCCGTCTGGAACCCGGACCCGGTGCCCACCTCCAGGACGCGCTCGTCGCCCTCCAGCTGCGCCAGGCTCAGGTGGGTGGCGTGCACCGTGGGGCGCGAGATGGTCTGCTCGTGCCCGATGGGAAGGGCCGCGATCTCGTAGGCCCGATGGCGCACGGCCTCCGGCACGAAGCGGTGACGCGGAACCTCGTCGAAGGCGTGAAGCACCGCCAGGTCCTGGATACCGGACTGGCGGAGCCTCTCCACGAGCTGCCGGCGATCCCTCCGGTACTGGGCCGTCATTCCCCCGTCTCCTCCAGGTGCCACGAACGGACCTCCTCGAGCAGCCGGTGGTTGGTGAGGTCCAGGTGAAGCGGTGTCACGGAGGCGTAGCCGGCCCGAACCGCCCGGAAGTCCGAGTCCTCGCCGCCGGACCAGTGGGACTCCCCGCCTCCGATCCAGTAGTAGTCCCGGCCGTGGGGGTCCTCGGCCTTGCTCAGGGAGTCGGAGTAGACCCGTCGTCCCAGGCTGGTCACCCTCACCCCCCGGACCTCGGCCGGCTCCCGGTCCGGGAGGTTGATGTTGAAGAAGGTCTCGTCCGGGAAGTCGTCCCGGTCGATGAGCCCTCCGATCAGGCCGGTCAGGAACTCCTCCCACCGCTCCAGGTGCGCGTACTCGCTGCCCACGAAGGAGACGGCGATGGAGGGAATCCCCAGGATCGTCCCCTCCATGGCCGCCGCCACGGTGCCGGAATAGAGCACGTCCTCTCCCATGTTCGGCCCGTGGTTCACCCCGGAGACGACGAACTCGGGCACCGCGTCGAGCAGCCGGTTGACCGCCAGGAGGACGCAGTCGGTGGGCGTGCCGTCGATGACGTGCTTCCCGCTCCCGACCTCGGTCACCCGCAGCGGCCGGTGCAGCGTCAGCGAATGGCTGCTGGCGCTCTGCTGCCGGTCCGGGGCGACGACGCGGACGTCGCCCAGCCGGGTGGCCACGGCCGTGAGGACCTCGATGCCGGTGGCGTGGATCCCGTCGTCGTTGGTGACGAGGATCCGGGTCCGACTCCCGCCGCCCTTCTCTGTGGACCCGGAGCTCTCCTCCGGTCCCCCGGACCCGGTCATTCCTCCAGCGACAGGAGGTCCACGAGATCGTCGGCCTCCTTCCGGAGGTCCGTCACCGTCTCGCCGTCCAGCGCCACCCGGGCCGCCCGGTCCAGCTTCCCCTCCTCGCGCAGCTGCTCCAGCTTCTGCTGAGCCCCCTCGATGGTGTACTTCTCGTTGTACAGGAGGTGACGGAGGAGCTGCACCAGCTTGATCTCGCGGCGCCGGTAGATGCGGTTGCCCGCCTGGTTCTTGGACGGCTGGAGCGCCGAGAACTGGCTCTCCCAGTACCGGAGGACGTGGGGCTTGAGGCCCGTCACCTCGCAGACCTCGCCGATGGAGTAGTACTCCTTCGGGGCGATTCGATCGTCGGGCATCAGCTCCAGCGCTCCGGTTTCGGCTGGCGTGACATCAGTCGCGACAGGGCTTCCGTGGGCTCCACGTCTTCGTACAGGATGGAAAATACGGCCTCCACGATCGGCATCTCCACCCCGTGTCGGCGCGCCAGGTCCCGCACCGCCCGGGTCGTGCGCACGCCCTCGACGACCTGCTCCATGCCGCCGAGCACCTGGTCCACGTCTCCCCCGCGGCCGATGGCCAGGCCCGCGGTGCGGTTGCGGCTCAGGTCTCCCGTGCAGGTGAGCAGGAGATCGCCGACCCCGGCCAGGCCCGACAGGGTGAGCTCGTCGCCGCCCATCTCCCGGACCAGCCGCTCGATCTCCGCCAGCCCCCGGGTGATGAGCGCGGCCCGCGCGTTGTTGCCCAGGCCCAGGCCGTCGCTCATGCCCGCCGCCAGGGCGATGACGTTCTTGACGGCGGCCCCCAGCTCCGTGCCCACCACGTCGGACTGCGTGTAGACGCGCAGATGCTCGTTCTGGAACAGCTCCTGGACGCGGCGCGCGTTCTCCGCGCTCCGGGAGGCGGCGGCCACGGCCGTGGGCAGCTCCTGCACCACCTCCACCGCGAAGCTCGGCCCCGAGAGCACCACGAGGTTCCGGGCGCGCTCGTCCCCGAACACCTCCTCCAGCACCTCGCTCATCCGCATGCGGGTGTCGATCTCGAGGCCCTTCGAGGCGCTCACCAGCAGCGCCGACGCGGAGACGTGGGGCGAGGCCTCGTTCATGACCTCGCGCACCACGTGCGACGGGCTGACGGAGATCACGATCTCCGCGTCCGCCAGCGCCGGGGCCATGTCGGCGTGCGCCTCGAGGGACGGGTCCAGCTCGTGCTCGGGGAGATACTTTCTGTTGCGTGACTCCCGGCGAATCTGCTCCGCCACCGCCGGATCGTGGGACCACAGCCTGGCATCGTGGCCGTTGCGCGCCAGCACGTGGCCGAGCGCCGTCCCCCAGCTCCCGGCCCCCACGATTCCCACCGTCGCGCTCATCCGGCCCCCTCTCCGTTGCCGGCGTCCGCGGACGCCGCGCCGAATCGATGCTCGTCGCCTCGCCGCATTCTGCGGATGTTGTCCCTGTGCGTCCACCATACCAGGGCCGCCATCAGGGCGGCGAATCCGACGGCGGACCACGAGGCGTCGAACCAGGCGGCCACCAGCGGCGCGCTCGTGGCGGCCACCAGCGACGCCACCGAAGCCGTGCGGGTGATCAGCACCAGGCCCACCCAGACCAGCACGGTCACCAGGGCCGTCAGCGGCGCCACGCCCAGCAGCGCGCCGCCGCCCGTGGCCACCCCCTTCCCTCCCCGAAAACGCAGGAAGACGGACCACACGTGGCCGGCCACCGTCGCCGCGCCGTACGCCACCGCCAGACCCGGCATCGCCGAGCCGTCCCAGAGCGGGAAGAACCAGACCGGGAGGAACCCCTTCAGCGCGTCGACCAGGAGCACCGCCGACGCCCACCAGGGCCCCACCACGCGGAGCACGTTCGTGGCCCCGAGGTTCCCGCTCCCCCGGGCGGAGACGTCCACGCCGACGGCCCGCCCGGCCAGGAAGCTGGACGGGATCGACCCGATCAGGTACGCCGCGATCAGGAACGAGAGCTCGCGCATCAGCCCGGCCTGTCCCGCTCGCGCAGCTTGACCCGGACCGGCGTACCCGTGAAGTCCCACGCCTCCCGGAACCCGTTCTCCAGGTACCGTACGTAGTGCTCCGCCACCTCTTCCGGACGGTTGGCGAAGAGGACGAAGAGCGGCGGCTCCGAGGCGACCTGGGTCCCGTAGTAGATCCGGACGTCCCCGGTGCTGCCCTGCGGCGGCTGACGCTGCCTGAGGAGCCGGTGGAGGACGTCGTTCACGTCCGAGGTCTTCACCCTCCGCCGTCGGTTCTCCTGGACCCGGCGTGCCAGATCCAGGACCTTCCGTACCCGGAGGCCCGTCCGGGCGGAGGCCGTCACGATGGGCACCCGCCGGAGGTAGGAGGCCCGCTCGCGCAGCGCCTCCTGGAAGCGGTCCACGACCTCCGGCCCCCGGTCCTCGACCAGGTCCCACTTGTTCGCCACGAAGACCAGCCCGCAGCCCTCGTCCCAGGCCTGCTCCCCGATGCGGAAGTCCTGGTTCGCCGCCCCGCGCACGCAGTCCATGAGGAGGATGCAGACGTCCGCCCGGTCGATGGCCCGGGCGGTGCGGACCCGACTGTAGAACTCCACGTCGTCGTCGATCCGGGACTGCCGTCGCAGGCCGGCCGTGTCCACCAGGCAGATTCGCTGCTCCCCGTACTCCAGGTAGGTGTCGATGGAGTCCCGGGTCGTACCCGGCTCCTCGTGGACCACGACCCGCTCCTCGCCCAGGAGCCGGTTCACGAAGCTCGACTTGCCCACGTTGGGGCGTCCGATGACCGCCAGCCGGAGGTCCGCCTCCAGCTCGGTACCGTCCCCGGGAGCGGCCCCGGCGGCCTCACCCGGCAGCTCCTCCACCAGGGCGTCCAGGAGGTCGCCGCTTCCCTTGCCGTTGGCCGCCGAGACCGGGATGGGATCGCCCAGCCCCAGCTCGTAGAACTCCAGGTGCTCGGTGGCCCCCACCGGCTCGTCCACCTTGTTGGCGGCCAGCACGACCGGTCGGTCCGTACGGCGCAGCATGTCGGCGATGCGGGCGTCCACCGGATGGAGCCCGGACTCGGCGTCCACGACGAAGATCAGGGCGTCGGCGTGCTCCACGGCCGCCATGACCTGGTCCCGCACTTCCTGCTCGAGGGGACGATCGGCGACGTCCACCACGCCGCCGGTGTCCACCAGCATGAAGTGACGCCCGGCCCAGTCGGCCGGGGCGAAGTGGCGGTCCCGGGTCACGCCCTCCTGCTCCGCCACGATCGCCACCCGCTCGCCCAGGATCCGGTTGAAGAGGGTCGACTTTCCGACGTTCGGCCGGCCGACGATGGCCACCACCGGCGCCTCGGCCCGTCGCTCCTCGGTGCTCTCTTCCCGTTCTGCCTGGACGGACATCTGCTTCAGCGGTGGTGGGGGCGAGTGGCCGGAGAGGACGCGGGCGTATCGTCGGGGCCGCTGGATCCGCCGGGCAGGCCCCGGGGAAAAGGTGAGGGATTCGGCCCGTCGGTGGAAGAGGGTCGCCGACCGCCCGCGGCGCGGGTGGCCGCGGGCGGGACGACCGTACGGTGGGCGGTCAGCGCGGGCGCTCCCGCCCCCGCGCTGTGCGCGTGCGGTCGGCGTCCGTCAGCGTCCGCCGCTCGAGCTCGAGCCCGATCCGGTGAAGCTGCCGTCCTTGGAGTACCGGAAGCTCGCCAGGTCGCTGGCGTCGACGCGGAACTCGATGGTCGCCGTCTCCCCTTCGCCCGGCAGCGTGGTGGTGAACTCATGGGTGGCCACCACGTTGCCCTGGCTGTCCAGGAACTCGAACGGGATGGTGATCTGCTGTCCCGCGGCCGACGCGCTGGTGGTCTGGAACTGCCCCTGGACCATCCCCTGCGGCGTCATGCCGAGCCGCGTGACCTGGATCGGCAGGTTCTGGAGCTCCGTCAGCAGCTTCTGGGCCTCCTTCGGCTGCTTCATGTTGTCGTAGGCCCGCACCGCGGGGCGGTAGTTCTTCGAGTCGTAGGGGTACCAGTCGATCACCGTGTCGGCGAGCGACGGGATGTCCTCCCACATCTCCGCCTGTGAATAGGCGCTGAGCAGATTCTCCATCGTCTCCTTGTTCAGGGGACGCATCTCCCGCGCGCTCCGGAAGGCCTCGATAGCCTGCTCGTAGTTGCTGGCCTGGTAGAGGCCGACGCCGATCTGGCTCCACTGCTCGAAGGTCAGGTCCCCCTGGTCCACGAGGCTGGAGAAGATCGCCTGTGCCGAATCCGACTGTCCGGTCTGGGCCAGCGTCTGCGCGTACGTGGCCTGGACCGAGACGTCGTCCGGGTTGTTGCTCAGGTACTGCTGGTACTGCTCCATGGCCGCCGCGGTGTCCCCCTGGCTCAGGCGGGTGTTGGCCAGGTTGGTGAGAGCCGTCCGCATCTGCTGGGCCTCGCCGCCCGTCTCCAGGGCGCGGCTGTACAGCTCCATGGCCCGGCTCTGGTTGCCCTGCTGCTCGTGCAGCGTGGCGGCGTTCACCAGCGAGCGGGCGTCGTCGTAGATGCTGTTCGCCTGCTCGAACTTCTTCAGCGCCCGGTCCTGGTTGCCGCCGTTGTAGGCCTGGATCGCCTGGTTGTACAGGTTCGCCCACGCCTGGAAGCGGATCTGCTCGGCACGCTGGGCGCAGCCCTCGCCCGCCTTCTCGAGGAAGGTGTTCAGGAGGCTGTCCGTCTTCGCGTAGTTCCCGAGCTGTACCTGGGCCAGCGCCCCGAAGTAGTAGAAGGTGGGGTTGTCCGTGTCGTTCTCGATCTGCTCCTGCAGCGCCTCGGACCACGCCTTCTCGGCCGCGGTCTGCCGCTGGGACTCCGAGACGGTGGTGTCCTGCGCCTGCTGCAGGAAGGTCTGGGCCAGCGAGAGCTCCGGTGCACCCTGGAGCTCGCACTGCTGTTCCTTCTCCTGTCCGAGCAGCGCGGCCGGCGCGAGGAAGAATGCGAGAACGATTCCGATCGTGAGCTTGGTTCTCATCCTGTCGCCCTGTTGTGACTCGAGGCCTGTCTCCGAACGTCTGACGGGCACCGCCTGACTTCTCGCAGGCGCCTTCCAACTCGCCTTCTCTACCGTTCCGTGGGAGAGCCGTTCCACGCTTCCCCCCGGAGGACCCTCATCTCATGCAGACCGCGCGCCAGCTCTCGCCGGAGGCGGGGTCCCCCCCTGCTTGCACCCGCCGGGCGGCGGGGACCCGCGATCGCGCCCTCCGCGTGGCGGCGGCCGGCGGCTCAGTACACCAGGAGGTTCGCCGTGTTGAAGAGGACGACGCTCTCTCCGGCCTCGATCTCGCCGGAGGCACGGAGTCGCCGGGCCGCGGCCAGCGTGCCGCCGCCCTCGATGACGGCGTTCACGCCCTCCCGGGCGCCCAGCTCGTCCGCGGCGTCCTCCATCTCCCGGTCCGGGACCGCCACCGCGCCGCCGCCGGACTGACGGAGGGCCCTGAGGATGAGGAAGTCGCCCAGCGCGGACGGGACCCGCAGGCCGAACGCGTCGGTCTCGGCGTCGGTCCACGTCTCCGCCTCCTCGCGGCCTTCCCGCCAGGCCCGGACGATGGGGGCACACCCCTCGCTCTGGACGGAGTAGAGGCGCGTGTGGGCGTCGTCGATGACGCCGAGCTCCTCCAGCTCGTTCAGCACCTTCCAGCTGGCGATGAGGCCGGTGCCTCCGCCGGTGGGATACACCATGGCGTCCGGCGGGCCTCCCAGGGCCTCGACGATCTCCAGCATCATCGTCTTCTTGCCCTCGATCCGGTACGGCTCCTGGAGGGTGGAGACGTTGAACGCCCCCGTCTCCTCGGCGTACTCCGCCGCCAGGTCGCCGCAGTCGGTGATGAGGCCGTCCACGGTCACCACGTCCGACCCGAAGCGCCGGCAGCGCCGCTCGACGCCCTCGGGGGTGTCCTCGGGGATGTAGACCCGCACCGGGAGGCCGGCGCGCGCGCCGTACGCGGAGAGCGCGGCCCCGGCGTTTCCGGCGCTGGGGATCACGAGGCCCGGCACGCCGTCGGCGGCCGCCCGCGTCACCGCGGCCGAGAGCCCGCGGTCCTTGAAGCTCCCCGTCGGGTTGCGACCCTCGTCCTTGACGTAGAGATCCACGCCCAGGTCCTCGCCGACGGTGGGCACCGGGAGGCACGGGGTGTCGCCCTCGAGCAGGGTCACGGGCTCCTCGCCGTCCCGGAGCGGCAGGAGCTCCCTGAAGCGCCACATCCCCCGCCCCCCGGACGTGAGCTCACGCAGGTCCGTTTCCCTCTCCCGGTACCGCACCAGGAACGGTTTCCCGCACTCGGGACACACCGTGGAGCGGGGCCGCGCCGGCTGCCGGTGCCGGCAGTAGCCGCACTCCAGCTCGAACTTCTCCTCCCGGCGATCTCCGCTATCCGTCTCGGTCTCCATGCCCCTCTCCCGCCTCGTGTCGTCCGCTCGTCTGCGCGTCTGCGGCCGCGTCCCGCAGCCGGTCCAGGGTACGCCGCCGGCCCAGGACCAGGGCCACCGTGGGGAGCGCCGGGCCGTGTGCCTCGCCGGTGAGCGCTGCCCGCACGGGCTGGTACAGGTCCCGCCCCGAGGCGCCGGTGGCCTCCCCGACCTCCCGGAGGGCCGCGTCGAGCTCCTCGCCCGACCACGACTCCAGGTCTTCCCAGGCCCGCCCGGTCGCCCGGACCACGGCCAGCGCCCCGTCGCGCTCCAGGATCTCCCGGGCCTCGGACGTCTCTCGCCGGGGAGGCCGGAAGATGCGTTCCATCTCCTCCGCCAGCTCGGTCACCAGCTGCACCCGCTCCGCCAGGAGCTCGGCGCCCCGCACCAGCTCTCCGCGCGAGATCTCCGGCTCGTCCCCGAGGTCGCCGACCTGGACCAGACGGTCCGCCAGCCGTTCCGGCGGCTCCGCCCGGAGGTGGAGGCCCGAGAGCCACTTCATCTTCTCCGGGTCCAGCTCCGCGTCGGCCACCCCGATCCGGTCCAGGTCGATCTCCCGCACCAGGCGGTCCCGGGTCAGGTACTCGTCCCCGGACTCGCTGGACCAGGCGAGCAGCGACAGGTAGTTGACCACGGCGTCGGGGTGGTACCCCCGGTCCCGGTAGTCCAGGACGCTGGTCGCTCCCTCGCGCTTCGACAGCTTCTCTCCGCCGGGGGCCAGCACCAGCGGGACGTGGACGAACGCCGGCGGCTCCCGCCCGATCGCCCGGTAGAGGAGGACCTGCTTCGGCGTGTTGGAGAGGTGCCCCGCCCCCCGGATCACGTGCGTGATCTCCATCAGCAGGTCGTCCACCACCACGGCGAAATTGTACGTGGGGCGGCCGTCGGAGCGGAGGAGCACGAAGTCGCCGAACTCCTCGCCCCGGATCGACAGCTCCCCGCGGACCCGGTCCTCGAAGCGGACGGGGCCGGGATCCACCCGGAGCCGAACGCTGGGCGACCGCCCCTGGGCCCGGAGCTCCGCCTCCTCGTCGGCGGAGAGATCGCGGCAGCGGCCGTCGTAGGTGGGCTGCTCCCCCCGGGCCATCGCGGCGTCCCGGCGGGCCTCCAGCTCCTCCGGCAGGCAGTAGCAGTGGTAGGCCCGCCCGCGGTCCAGGAGCCGCTCGGCCGCGTCCCTGTACCGGCCGCCCCGCTCGCTCTGACGGTAGGGTCCGTACTCGCCGCCGACGTCGGGCCCCTCGTCGCGGCCCAGGCCCAGCCAGTCCAGGCTCTCCAGGACCTGCGCCTCGGCGGCCTCCACGTTTCGCTCCACGTCGGTGTCCTCGAAGCGGAGGACGAAGCGCCCCTCCTCGTGGCGGGCGAAGAGCCAGTTGAGCACCGCCGTGCGGGCGTTTCCCAGGTGGAGCGCGCCCGTCGGGCTGGGCGCGAAGCGGGTCCGGACCGTCACGCTTCGGCCTCCGCGGCGTCGGGGCGGGAGAGGCGCTCCCGGATCTTCCGTGCCGTGGCCGGACCGATCCCCTCCACGTCCTGGAGCTCGTCCACGTCGGCCTCCCGGACCCGGTCCAGGCTGCCGAACGTCCGCAGGAGCTGCTGCTCCCGGCTCGGCCCCACTCCCGGGACCTCCGACAGCTCCGACCGCAGCGTCCGGCGCTTGCGGAGCGTGCGGCTGTAGCTCACCGCGAACCGGTGCGCCTCGTCGCGCACGCGCTGCAGGGCGTGGAGGCCCGGGTCGGTCGCTCCGAAACGCACGGGATCGCTCCGTCCGGGGACGAAGACCTCCTCCTCGCGCTTCGCCAGGCCCACCACCGGCACGTCCGAGGCCCCGGCGGACTCCATGGCCTGCAGCGCCGCCCCGAGCTGTCCCTTGCCGCCGTCGATGACGACCAGGTCCGGGAGGCGGCTCCCCTCGCGGACGCGGCGGTCGAAGTACCGGCTCACGATCTCCTGCATCATGGCGTAGTCGTCGGTGGCCCCGTCCGGAACGGACTCGATGCGAAACCGCCGGTACTCGTCCTTGAGCGGCTCCCCGTCCTCCTGCCAGACGGCGCTCCCCACCGACTCGCGTCCGCCCAGGGTGGAGACGTCGAAGCAGACCAGGCTCCGGGGCGGCCCCTCGAGCTCCAGGGCCTCCTGCAGGGAGGCGCCCGCGCGTCGGGCCACCGCGTCCCCGCCCCGAGCGGGCCGGGGTCGACCATTTCCGGGGGCCCCGTCCCCCCGATCCGTCTCCGGGCCGTCCCCGTCGGAGCTCTCCCTCAGCTCCTCCTGCTCCACCAGGTGCGTGGCGTTCTCGCGCGCCAGCTCCACCAGCCGACGCTTCCGTCCGCGCTGCGGGACGTGGATCCGGAACACGCCGTCCCGCTTCACGGACAGATACTCCTCCACCAGGTCCCGATCCTCGAAGTCGGCCGGCACCACCAGCTCCGGCGGCAGGTCCTCGTGCCTGAGGTAGAACCCCTTGATCAGCGCCCCCGTCACATCGGCGTCACTCTCCTCGCCGGCGTTCCGGAGATGATACACCTGCCGTCCGAGGAGCCGGCCCTCGCGGACCTTCAGCACGACTCCGCTCACCCGCGGTCCGCTTCGCGCGATGCCGACCACGTCGCGGTCGCCGCCCCGGAAGTCCACGGGCGTCCGCCGCCGCTCGAAGGCCTCGAGCCCCCGGAGCGTGTCCCGGAGGGTGGCGGCCCGCTCGAATTCGAGCTCCTCGACGGCCTCCTCCATCCGCTGCTGGAGCTGCCCCTTCACCTCCGACGTCTGTCCGCCGAGCACCTTCAGGACGCGGTCGATCATCTCCCGATACTCCTCCCGGGACTGGTACCCCACGCAGGGTGCCTCGCATCGGTCGATGTGGTAGTCCAGGCAGGGACGGTCCGGGGCGTCCTCCGGCAGGTCCCAGTGGCAGGTCCGAATCGAGAAGATGCGCTTCACGGCACGGAGCGCCTGCCGCATGGCGCCCACGTCGGTGAACGGCCCGTAGTAGCGGGAGCCGTCGCGCTCCAGCTGCCGTGTGACGAAGACCCGCGGGAACGGCTCGTCGACGGTGACCTTGATGTAGGGATAGGTCTTGTCGTCCCGGAGCTGGATGTTGAAGGGCGGCGCGTGCTCCTTGATGAGGTTGGCCTCGAGGAGAAGCGCCTCCGCCTCGGAGTCCAGGACGAAGGTGTCGAAGGAGCGGATCCGACGCTTCAGCTCCCGGAGCTTCAGGGACTGGTTCCGGTCGCGGCCGAAGTAGCTCCGCACCCGGGACCGCAGGGACTTGGCCTTGCCCACGTACAGGACGTCGCCCTCGTCGTCGTGGAAGACGTAGACGCCGGGGCGGTCCGGGAGGGAACGGACCTCCTCCAGCAGGTCCTCACGTGGCGGCATCGTCCGGTTCCGTCTCGTCCGTCGGTGGGGATTCCTCGGGAGCCCGGTCGGGGGGCGGCACCACGACCGGCGGCGTGCTCACGATCAGGAGGTATGGTACACCCGCAACCCCCAGCGTTCCGGCCAGGACCAGCAGCGCGTTCACGGTGCCGGCGGTGCCGATCCACCCGGCCAGGAGCTCCCGCGCCCCCAGCCCCGCGGCCGCGGCCACGACCCCGGCCAGGGCGATCCGTCCCACCGCCAGGAGCGCCTCCCGATCGAACAGGGCGCCCAGACGGCCCCGGAGCCCGCTCCACAGGAGCCCCAGGTTGAGCCAGGCGCCGAGGGCCCCGCCCAGGGCCAGGCCCGGAACCCCCAGCGGCCGCATGAGGAGGGCGCTGGCCGCGACACCCGTACCCACGCCCACGGCGGCGTACTTCATCGGGGTCTTCGTGTCCTGCATGGCGTGGAAGCCGCTGGCGAAGAGCTTCACGGAGCTGTTGGCCACGATGCCGACGGCGTAGGCCACCAGCACCGCGCTCACCACCGCCGTGCTTGCGGCACCGAAGTCGCCGCGCTGGAAGAGCACCCGCACGGCCAGGTCTCCGAAGAGGATCATGGCCACCGCCGCCGGAAAGACGAAGAAGAGGATCTGGAAGAATCCGTTCACGACCCGGCGGCGCACGGCGTCCCGCCTCTCCGCCTTGCGCGACATCTCCGGCAGCGAGGACGCCGCCACGGAGACCCCGAACAGGCTCAGGGGCACGTAGGCGACCCGCTGCGCGAAGTAGAGGGCGGCCAGGGATCCCGCCCCGGAGAGCCAGGCCGGCGCCCCCACGGCGCCCTGCACGAGGAAGCTGGCCAGGAAGACGTCGGCGTAGCTCGAGAACTGGAAGATGCCCTGGCTCCCGGCCACCGGCCCCATGTTCCGGACCACCCGCCGGAGGGGCTCCCAGCTCCACTCGAGCCGGGGGGCCAGGCTCCCCACCCGGCGGCGGACGGCCGGGAGCTGGACGGCGACCTGTAGCACGCCCCCCGCCAGCGCCGACCATGCGAGGACGTGGATCAGCGGCTCCCAGCCCTGCCAGGCCCCCAGGAGGAGGCCCCCGATCTGCGCCACGTTCCACGCCACCGGAGCCACGAAGGGGAGGAAGAACTCGTCGTGGCTGTTGAGCACGCCCAGGGCCCAGGCCCCGATCATCATGGCCCCGGCCATGGGAAACAGGATGGGGACCATGGACGAGGCCAGTTCCATGGTCTCCGCGCCCAGGCCCGGGGCCACCAGGCGCGTGAGGTACGGGGCCAGGGCGATGCCCAGCGCGCTCAGCAGGGCCGCGGCCGCCAGCATGGCGCCGAGCATGGACCGGGCGAGGCGGGTGGCGTCCTCCTCCCTGCCCTCGCGGGAGAGGAGGCTCGAGTACACGGGGACGAAGGCCGCCGAGAGCGTCCCCTCGCCCAGCAGGTTCCGGATGATGTTGGGGATCCGCAGCGCGGCGTAGAACGCGTCCACGACCAGGGACGTGCCGAAGAACGCGGCGATGACCTGATCGCGGATCAGGCCGGTGATCCGGCTGACGAAGATCCCGGACCCGACCGAGAAGGCGTCCCTGCTGGAGGAGCGGAGCTTCAAGGAGTCGACCCGCCGGGATCGGGGCCGGGACGGAGGGGACGCTGTCGGCCGGCTTCCTCCACGGCCGCCAGGAAGTCCGCGCCGTAGCGGGCCAGGTAGTACAGGGGGTTCAGCACCCGCTCCTGGGGGCTTCCGTCCGGATACAGGTGGGCGGCGGCCTTCCGGATCTGCCGCACCAGCACCTCCTGGCGCTCCTCCACCCGGCCGTCGACCGCCTCCTCCAGCTCGTCCGCGGCCCCGAACAGGTCGCTCCGGGCCTTGCCCACCGAGGAGCGAATCCCGGGAAGCTCCCGCTCCAGGGCCTCCTCGACCTCCTCCGTCGAGGCGTGGATCGCGGCCCGGAGCTCTCCCAGCGCCGCCTCCACTGCCTCGGGGCGGGAGCGGGACACGACCTCGTGGATGAGCTGCTCACCGCCGTCGCGGAAGTCCTCCACGTCGGCCTCCAGCTTCCGGAGCACCTTCCCGATCTTGTCCTCCACGACCACCCAGGAGGGGCGCGTGCGGAGGGCGGGCATCTCGACGTCCCGGTGCTCGAACAGCGGCGGCAGCTGGGCCCAGTAGGCCGTCTCACCGGGGCCGACCACGGAGTACTCCACCGGAAGGAGCCAGGACTCCAGGACCGGGCGCAGGGAGACGTTGGGGCTGAACCGGGTCGGCTCCCGCTCCAGCTCGCCCAGCACCTCCTCCGCGGCCCTCGACGCACCGTCGCGACCGAGGAGGAAGTCGCCCGATCCGCTTCGGTACAGGCGCACGCGGGCCTCGCCGGTGTCGAAGAAGACCTGGGTCCCGCCCTCCATGAGCGGGATCTGCACGTCGTAGCCGGCCTCCCGCACCCTCTCCGTGCCCCGCCGCATCGCCGCCTCCCCCTCGACCGCCTCCTCGAGCGCGCGGCGGAGGAGCGGCCTCGAGGCGCGCTTCACCTCCTCCCGGCCCGTGTCCAGCCACGCCATGGGGCGCCGGCCGAGCACCCCGGACAGGGCTCGTCCGAAGGCCTCGGCCACCGGACGACCCGGGCGATACGCGTCTCGAAACAGCTCCAGGTACTCACCGACAAACTCCGAATCGGGAAGGAGATCGGACAGTTGGTCGAGGCGATCGTTGACGGCCTCGGGCAGCCGCGTGGGGCCCGCCGCCCGATCCGCGCGATCGGCGGGGGGCTCGATCCGGATCGACCGGAGACGGTTCTCCCGGTCCAGGACCCGCGCCCCACCGACCTCCCCCCAGTCGTGGTCGTCCGACGCGATCCAGAAGGACGCCAGGGCCGGCCGCCCGGTGGCCTCCTCCACCTCGTCGGCCAGCTGAATGGCCCCGAGGGCCTTGTACAGCACGTAAAGCGGTCCCGTAAAGAGCACCGGCTGCTGTCCCGTGCTCACCAGGACCCCGTCTCCGTCGAGGATCCGCTCCAGGCGCTCCCGGGCCGCCGGCGTGGTGGTGCCGAAGGCGTCGGCGTCGATCCGGGCCGCTCGCCCCCGTGGCCCGCCGGGCCGTCCGGGCGAGAGCACGCCCTCGGGGAAGAGGTCGGTGGCCCTCGGCGCCGCCCGCGACAGGTCCCGGGCCAGCGACCCCTCGGCTCCCGGGGCCCGGGGACGGATGGAGGGGGCCGGGCTCACGCGGCCCGCCCGACGGCGATGAACCGGGGAGACGTCGGCTCGAAGTCCGAGCCGTCGTAGTCGCCGAAGCGGGCCTCCACGGGAAGCGAGGCCTCACCGAGCATCTCCACGAGCTCGCCGGGCTCGTAGAGACGCACCCGCTCGTGATAGACCTTCGGCGCCTCATCGCCCCCGGGCCGAATCTCGATTCGCTTCACCACGTGCCCCTCGCGGATCTCCCTGCTCTGTATCACCGTCTTCCCGTCCACCGTGGCCTGCTCCTCGGGCACCAGCTCCGCCCGGACCTGTTCCGCGTTCAGGAAGTCGAGCAGGTACGCGCCTCCGGGGCGCAGGACCCGGCGGACCTCCCTCAGCACCCTCCGATCCTCGCTGCGCGACGCGAAGTACCCGAAGGACGTGAAGAAGCTGGTCACCGCGTCGAAGATGCCGTCGGCCAGCGGCACGCGGCGCATGTCCGCCTGGACCAGGGGCGTTCGGCCGTCCGTGGCCGCCCGTGCCCGGCGGAGCAGAGGGCGCGAGAGGTCCAGCCCCACACCCTCCAGGCCGCGCTCCCGGAACGCCGCCAGGTGCCGTCCCTGTCCGCATCCCAGGTCCAGGATCCGATCCCCGGGGGCGGCGTCCGCCTCCCGCAGGAAGAGCCGGATCCCGAGCTCGGCCTCCTCCCGGTCCCGGTGGGGATACAGGGCCAGATACTCGGGCCCGAACCACCTGCGGAACCAGGCGTCGTCCGCGTCCGGGGCCGGATCCGGGCCCCCGGCGCCCTCCGCCGGGCTCTCGTCGTGCGTCGTCAACGGACGTGACACCTCCGGGGTCCGGAGCGGAGCATCACCGCTCCTTGTGATAGGGCTCGCCCCGGGCGATCGTGCCGGCGCGGTAGACCTGCTCCGTGAGGACCAGTCGAGCCAGCGCGTGGGGCAGCGTCATGGGCGAGAGCGAGAGCCGGTACCGGGCCCGCTCGAGCACTCGCTCGTCCAGCCCGTGGGCCCCGCCCACGAGGAACGCGGCCCCGGCCCGTCCGTAGGTGGCCAGCTCCTCCAGGTAGCGGGCGAGGCGGCGTGAGCGCATCCCGCGCCCCTTCCGGGTGAGAGCGAACCAGTGAAGCTCCTCCGGGACGCGATCGAACAGTCGATCGCCCTCCTGTCTCCTGACCTCGGCGGGCTCCCCGCCGCCCCCCGCCGGGACCTCGACCGTCTCGAGGTCGAAGTAGCGGGAGGCACGCTCCTCGTAGTCGCGGACGGCCTCCGCCACCGGACCGCTTCCGGCCGAACCGACGGCCACCACCATGACCTTCACGGTGCCAGGACCGTGTCGTGCAGGTAGTTCTCGCTGTCCCGGTACGGGTGGCTCTGCGTGTAGTGGAGCCCCCTGCTCTCCTCCCGGCGGCCCGCCGCGCGGACCATGAGACGCGCGAGCCGGAGCGTGAAGGCCGTCTCCCGGGCCTCCATGGCGCCGGTGGGGGACCCGTCCCGGGCCAGCGGCTCCTCGCTCAGCTCGGCCAGCCCCCGGCGCGCCCGCGTCAGCCCCTCGTCGGAGCGGACGATGCCCACGTCCTCCCACATGAGCTCCCGGACCCGGTCGCCCACCTCGTCGGGATCCGTTCCCGGTCGCTCCATGGCCGGCTCCTCCTCCGGCCCCCCGCTCCGCGGCGGCGGCAGGTCCGCCAGCTCCCGGCGGACGCTCCGGCTCGCCCGGGCGGCGTAGACCACGGCCTCCAGCAGCGAGTTCGACGCCAGGCGGTTCGCGCCGTGCACGCCTGTGCAGGCGGTCTCGCCCGCGGCGTACAGCCCCCGCAGCGTGGTGCGGCCTCCGGCGTCCGTGTAGGCACCGCCGCACTGGTAGTGGGCCGCCGGGACCACGGGGATGGGCTGCGCCGGCAGGTCCAGCCCCTCCTCCGCGCACCGGCGCCGGATGTTCGGGAACCGCTCCTCCAGGCATCCGTCCGGGAGTGGGTCCAGATCCAGCAGCACGTGGTCGTCTCCGGCCTCCCTCATCTCGGCGTGGATCGCCCGGGCGACCACGTCCCGCGGCGCCAGCGAGCCGGAGGGATGGTAGCGCTCCATGAAGCGCTCGCCGTCGCGCCGCCGGAGCACCGCCCCTTCCCCCCGGACGGCCTCGGAGATCAGGAAGGCGTGGGAGCCGGCGGGATACAGGGCCGTGGGGTGGAACTGCATGAACTCCAGGTTGGCCACGGCGGCGCCCACCTGCCAGGCCAGGGCCACACCGTCGCCGGTGGCGATGGCCGGGTTCGTCGTGTGACGGTACACCCTGCCGCACCCGCCGGCGGCGAGCATCACCGCCCGGGAGCGCACCCGCAGGAACTCGCCCTCCTGGACGTCCAGAACCACGGCGCCCGTGCACCGCCTCCGCCCTCCGGCGGGACCGTGGGAGGCGGTGAGCGACCACACGAAGTGATCCTCGGCCGTCCGGATCCGCTCTTCCTCGGATACCGCCCGCAGCAGCGACTCCTCGATCTCGCGGCCGGTGAGGTCGGCGGAGTGGAGGATCCGGCGATGGCTGTGTCCGCCCTCCCGGGCGAGGTCCAGCTCGCCGTCGCGACGGCTGAACTCGACGCCCCAGGCGATGAGCTCCCGGACCCGCTCCGGTCCCTCCCGGACGAGGCGATCCACGGAGTCCGGATGGCACAGGCCGGCCCCGGCGAGGACCGTGTCCCGCCGGTGGTCCTCGTAGGAGTCCTCGGGGTCGAAGACCGCGGCGATGCCCCCCTGCGCGTAGTTGGTGTTGCTGTCCGCCCGGTCCTTCTTCGTGACCATCAGCACGTCGGCGTACCGGGAGGCACGGAGGGAGAAGGCCAGGCCCGCGATTCCCGAGCCGACGACCAGGACGTCGGCCTCCACGTCCTTCACGGCGCCCCCACCAGTGCTTCCACCTGGCGCCGCAGGACCGACGCCCCGCGCGTCCACACCAGCTCCTCCGAGGCGCACCAGAGCGGCGTCCTGTCGGCCACGCGTTCCTGCACCTTCACCACGTCCTTCCGTGTCCCCACCATGCCTCCCTCTCCCGCCAGGCGGATCATCTCCTGCAGGCGGACGTCCGGTACGGGACGGTGGTCGGGGAACAGGTACTCGTGCTCGATCTCCGGCCGGCGCCCGCGCAGAGCCTCCAGAAAGTCTTCCCCCTTCATGATGGAGGCAAACGCCAGCAGCGGCCGCGGCTCGCCGGCGTCGGCCGCGACGCCGTTGGCCGGGACCAGCGGTCCGGCACGCAGCTCGCAGCGGGCCACCGCCGCCGACGGGAACTGGCGCTCCAGCCCCTCCGCCAGGGCCCCGGCCCGAGACTTCGAAGCGCCGTCGCCCCTCCGACGGCGTGTCAGGACGACGGCGTCCGCCCGCCCCAGGGCGCCCCAGCGTTCCCGCCCGGGGCCGGCAGGAAGGAGGCGCCAGGCCCCTCGTTCGGCGCGCTCCTCGTCCACCACCGCCCAGTCCAGGTCCCGGGCCACCCTCCGGTGCTGGAAGCCGTCGTCCAGGACGGCCAGGTCCGCGCCGCCGCGCCGGGCGCGGCGGACGGCAGCGGCCCGGTCCCGGGCACCCAGCGTCGGCACGTCGGGATTGAGGGAGGCGTGGACCGCGATCTCGTCCGGGAAGCCCGGCGTGATCACCGCCGGCGAGGCGCCCGCCTCCCGCGCCCACCGCGCCGCCGCGGCCGAGATCGGTGTCTTCCCGCTCCCGCCCACGGCCAGCGACCCGACCGAGAGCACCGGGAGCTCCGCCCGGTACGACCCCGCCAGCCCCGCGTCGTGGGCCAGTGTCCGGAGGCCGGCGCCCAGGCCGAACACGGCGCCGGCCGCCCGGAGCCACGAGGAGGGGACACCCCTCCAGGCCTCCCGCATCCGGCGCTCCACCGCCGGCCGGAGATCCCTCCGCGTGGGGGCCGGGGTCACGCGGCCCGGCGCCCCCGGTCCAGCAGGCCCACGCAGCGATCGGCCACCCGGCTCGCCACTCCCCGGCGACCCAGGCGGCCGCGCACCTCGGCCAGGCCCTCCAGGACGCGCCGGCGCTCCCGCCCCCGCGCGAGGAGAGGGTCCACCGCGTCCGCCATCCGCTCCGGCGTCGCCCGCTCCT
>Ga0207797_1000287_pt1 | contig 38517 bp, 30 predicted proteins | sample PRCRCaboRojoPR_6_FD_187275 | JGI IMG/M metagenome (GOLD analysis project Ga0207797, IMG submission 187275) | Marine sediment microbial community from Cabo Rojo, Puerto Rico - PR CR 10% Liquid 1 (SPAdes) | ecosystem: Environmental > Aquatic > Marine > Coastal > Sediment | place: Cabo Rojo, Puerto... | reverse complement strand
GGATTCGACCCGAACCGTTCCGGCGCAATCATCGAAGGTGTAAGTTTCCGGGTCGCCGGGGCCAGCCTTCACGTCGACCCGACACAGCCCCACGTCTTCCGGGTTCACGACGGTCAGTTCGACGGCGACCACCTCTGCGTCCTGGGTCGTCGTCCCCTCCGTTTCGTCCTTGTACTCGATGTCGGTGATCTGTACGATGACCCCCTCGTCATCGAACGTGAACTCGAAGGTGTCACCCACGCGTCCCGACAGCTCTTCCTCCTCGATCTTCCCGCCTTCTTCGGGGTCATCGACCCGCTCGAGTTCCTGACACCTGCTGATCCCTGGATCGGGATGGAGTTGATAGCCGGTCCCGAGCACGGAAAGGACCTCGCGGAGCGACCCGGAGACGATCTCGACGTCACCGTCCTCCCAGGTATTGTCACAGTCCAGGTCGTACCACGCACGCGCCCGGAGCCGATCGACGAGCTCGCCCTCGTCGGGGGTCTCGTCGCCCGTTTCGGTGTCGAGCAGGTCGTTCTCGGCGTTCTCCCGGAGCTCCCCGGTCATCCAGATGTAGCCGTCGTTGTCACAGAGGTGCAACCCGAAGGTCGCCTCCCCCCGGTCCCCTGGCGTGACGTCCTCGACCGCAAAAAGCGGATCAGCGAGGTCGTCCACGTCGGGAAGGTTCTCGCACGGTTCCGCCACCGTATCGAGTCGGGGCGAGCCGGCCGGGTTCGGTTCGGCCGAGATGTCCCCTTGCCAGCCAACCTTGAGGTCGAAGGCCCCGCTCGCGAAGAACATCCCGAGGGATTCGCGATCGAAGAGGTTCGCTGCAGTTCCCGCCCCGAGCGCCGCGGCGCTTGCTCCCGTGGCGCCGATCGCGGCCAGGACCGATCGTCGTTTCAGTGTATCGCGGCTCATCGTATCTCCCTTGGCAGCGGCGGTTGGTGTGACTCCGACGCGGACACCCGAGTTGCCAGTTCAGCCATGGTCGTGTGCTGCCGGGAAGCCCACCGATGGAATCGAACCATCGCCGCCGCGGGGCGGGTGACCAACGTGGGGATATCGATCAGGCGTCTACCTCCTGTTCCTGTTCCATCCCGCTCCCGTCGTTGTGGCGGCACTGTTCCCCGTAGAACCCGATGTCGAACTGCACGCTGTCCGTCTGGATCTGGTTTGCGTGGTCCATCGGGAGCCACCACTCGAGACCGATGCAGTGGGTCGAGCTCGCGGCGAAGCATTCGCGGTCCTCGTCGTTCGGTTCGTCTGCCAGCTCGTCGAACGCCGTCTCCAGATCGCCGTCCAGGGGGATCCCGTTCCCTTGGGAGAGGCGGGCCAGGGCCTCGTCGAGCGGTCCCAGGAAGAACACCTCTTCGCCGACCGTGATGGTCTGGACGAGCTGAGCTGCCAGACTCTCCAGGTCCGCGAAAGCCACCGTGAAGCCGAAGCCCGGAGAGGCGATATGATTGGACAGATAGGTCGGCAAATCGGTATACGTCGCGATCGCCGGATCCGTCATCGCATCCGTGGAACCCTCTTCGCCGACGAAGACGGTCGCGATCCGGGACGTCCCGTCCCGCACCGACTCGGCCACGCCAGCAGTCTCGGCCATCTCCGGTTCCGAGACCGTCGCGGACGCCGCGTCTGCGTTGTCATACGTGTCGTTATCGGCCTCGGCAGACCAGGCGGTCGTCTCGTCGCGAGGAGCCACGTAGCCGTCGGTCCCGTAGGAGTGGTTCTGGTAGTTCGGTCCGCCGTCGGTAAAGACGACGATGGCCTTCTGGGCGCCGGCACGCGCGTTCGGACCGTTCCTGACGACCTGGTCGGCGATGTCCAGGGCGGCGGGGAGAGGTGTGTTGCCGCTGAACCCGGGTAGATCGACCGTCAACGAGCCCGGGTCGGTCAACGTGTTCAGGTTGTTGATGCCCTCGTCACCGAACGTGAGCGAGCCGACCTGGACCGTCCCGTCCTGCGGCAATTCGTCGATGAAGGCATTCACACCGTCACGCATCTGGTCCTGCTCCTCGCCCCTGATCGAGCCAGAGGTGTCGATGGCGAGCATCAGGTCGAGGTCGCCGAATTCCCCGTCCACCTGATTGTCACAGTCTTCGTCGTACCACATCCGCGTGAGGATCGACTGGGCGAGTTCGCCGTCGAAGTCGTCCTCCGGGTCGTCTTCGGTCTGGTCCTCGTGTGGGTCTTTGCGCTCGGGTTCCGTCACCGAGACCTCGTCGTTCTCGACCAGTTCGCCGTTCATCCAGACGTAGCCGTCGTTATCACAGAGGTGGAAGCTGAAGGTGATCTCGCCGAAGTCCCCGGGTTTCACGTCGTCGAGGGAGACCAGCGGCTTGTAACCGTCCGCCTCGGCGACCGTATCCTCGTTCTGCGAGCGCAGGGCACCCGGAACCGTCGGATCGAGGTCCTCCGGGGTGTCCGCACCCGCATCGCAGACGTCCCCGACGGTAATCTGCATGTTGCCGACCTCGTATGTCTCGCCGAACGCGTCCTGGATGCCGTCGTCGTCGACGTCCGGATACGCCTCGATCGACGTCGTGTCCCAGAAGGCGTCCTTGTTCTCCTGGAGGGTACCCGGGCCGATGAAATTCAACGCGATAGGTCTGGCGTCGGAGAGGAATTGCAAGGAACCGAAGGGGGCTCCCTCGGGATAGTCTCCGTTTCGCAACCGTGCTACAGGTTGCAGCGCTGGCAGCAGATAGTCGGCCTGGCCCGGATCTGCAGCCATCTCGGCGTACTCGGCCTCGTCCGCCGACCAATCCGAATAGTGTTCCTCCCAATCGACCTTGAGGTCGAGCGAGCCGGCGACGAGTCGGTTCTCCTGGTACTGTTCCTCGTCGCTGAAAAAGGCGGTCGTGCCAGCCCCTCCCAACGCGGCACCCGCGCCGACGACGCCGATACTCCCGAGAACGTTCCTGCGCGTGAGTGCGAGTTCAGATCGTTCGTCCATGTATTTTCAGCCCCCTGTTGCGGGCAAACCCACCGGCGGAGTCGAACCGCCGTCACGGGGGTCCCGTGACCGGACCGGGATGGGTCGAGTGGTTAGCGGGCTGTTCGATCAGGCGGGCGGTTCTTCCGTCGTAGTGGTCGTCTCGAACGGCATCCCTTCGCCGTCGTTGTGGCGGCACTGCTCGGTGTAGAAACCGATGTCGAAGACCACGCTGTCCGTCTGGATCTCGTTGGCGTGGTCGACCGGTAGCCACCACGCGAATCCGATGTACTGCGTGTCGGATGCGGGGAAGCACTCACGCTCGCCGTATTCGGGGTTTGTCTCGTCCCCGATTGCACCGACTTCGTCGTAGGCCGTCTGTCGGTTCCCGTCGAGCGGGATGCCGTTGTCGCTCATCAAGGCGTTGAGCGAGTCGCGGAGCGAGCCGCGGAAGATCAGTTCCTCACCGATGAGGACCTCGACAAGGTCTGCGATGGCCTGGGTCAGGTCCGTCGTCAGCGAGATGTGGGCCTCGTCGTCCGGGTTTGCGATGGCTTCGAGGCTTGCCTGGGTGGCCCCACCGGTACCGACAGCGTAGATTTCGTCGGTATTGCTCGCGATAGCATTGTCGGATGCAGTCTGGACCGGCCCCGATCCCGCATTGTTCTCGCCGTCCGTGACGACGATCATGATATGACGGGTGTCCTCGGGGCACTCCGCGAGGGCCGCATCGCCCGCGTTGATACCCGCGTCAATCGACGTCGAGCCGCTCGCATCGACCGAATCGATCGCGGTCTCGACGAGTCCGTAGTTATCAGTCTGTCCCTGTAGCGTGTTCGCGTCGCCGTTGAACTCGGTGACACCGACGGTGTTCTGGTCACTGGCATCGAGAATTGCCTGGGCGAGTTGCTTCGCACCAGTTTGCATCTCTTCCTGCCGAGTGGTGAGGTCGCCATCCGTCGACGTCATCGAGCCAGAGGAGTCAAGCACGAGGTGGACACAGGCGGGTTCGGCCTCGGCGGCCTGGTCGAACACGTTGTCCCCGTCCGTGTCGTACCACCAGATGGTCTGGATCGCCTGGTCCAGCTCGACGTTGTCGCCCTCCGGTCCATCCTCATCTTCGTCCTTCAACTCGGGCTCAGTGAACCCGTTCTCCGCCCACGCCACGTTGTCGGCGAACATCCAGACGTACCCCGGGTTGTCACAGTTGTGGAAACTGAACGTGACCTCGCCGAAGTCGCCAGGCTTGAGGTCTTCGAGAGCAACCAGCGGCTTGGGTTCCTCCCCGTCCCAGGTGTCCTGGTTTTCCGTGCGAAGAGCCATCTCTCCGCTTGGGTCGAGGTCTTCGGGCGTGTCAGCGCCGTGCTCACATGGGTCATAGACCCATCCTTCGAATTCGAGCTCCGGCATCCCATCATTGTCCGGGTCCGGGAACGCCTCGATGGCCGTCATCTCCATGTACTCCTCGAGTGCGTCCACGTGGACCCACACCATGGGGTTCAACGGGTCCGGGAAGCCAACGAAGTTGGGGTCCTGGGGATCTTCCCGTACGATTCCGGGGAACTCACCATCATCACCCTCGAGGAACACCTGTTCTTTTGTGAGGTGGTAGTGCTCCTCCCAGTCAACTTTCAGGTCGAGTTCTCCCGCAGTCAGCGTATTGTCCGTGAACGTTTCCTTGTCACTGAAGAACGCGGTCGTGCCGGCTCCCCCGAGCGCTGCACCGGCACCGAGCGCTCCCAACGTGCCGAGTACGCGGCGTCGCGAGAGACGCGGTATCTTGTCGTCTGTCATTGTTTCATCTCCCCTTCCGGGGACACCCACCGGCGGCATCGAACCGCCGCACCCCGTGCAGTCTGGCGATCGGGGGCGGGGGGATGTGCCCGTGTGGGTTGCCTTGACGTTGGGGGTCGAGCCCCCTTTTATATACGTTGAGTGAAAGGTTCGAGTCCCAGACTAGTTTCCGATATTCCAGGCGTTGAGCGGTCTAGTCTGGGGTTAGCGTCGTCGCCGGCGGCCAGTTTTGCCGTCCAATAAATCAGATGTCGCCTGTGGACTCTCGGCGGTTAGATTCGCGCCGCAACTGCCGCTGGTGCGGTCGGACTTCGCTCATCCCGCTTCGAGCCAGGTCATTCTAGTCGGTACGTCACTGGTCCCGCCACCCTGTACCGGTCAGGGGAGGCTTGTTCCACGGCCGGCGGATTACAGCGGGGTCCGCGGCCGGAAATCCACCGACGCAACCGAGACCGTAATCGGTCGATACACGACGAAGGCGCCGCCGTACGGGGTGCATAACTAACTTGGTTATGACCGTCTGTGTAGCCATGACACGGGGGGAGCGAACCGATCACCGACCACTGGGGTGGTGCCCACGGTGCCGGAAGGCCATCCCGGACGCGAATCTGCTGATCCGGTACGAGGATCCGACCACCCGGACGGTGTTTGCGCAGTGCACGAACTGCGACCACGTGGTCACGCCACGGACCGATCCGGCAGCCCTCCGGGGCTGAGCCACTCGACCAGTTCTCGCTGGACTCTTCACCGACGATGCTCGCTCCGTGCTCATTACGGGGGTCCTACTGAACACGTAGGTACTGAATAGCAAAGTCGCCGTAGGTGATTGCGTAGACCGGGGGAGGACAATGAGTGACCCAACGATGCGGAAGGCCCGTCGGTTACTCGACCGCGCGGAACGTGCCAGAGAGCCCGACGAGCGATTGTACTACATCCGGCAGGCCCATCAGCTACTGATCGCTTCCGAGGAGCAGACGCTGACGAAGAAACGCCTGGCCCAGTAGTGCACGCCCGCCCGTGTTTGGTTCCCGGTCCGTAGGGACAGTCTTCGGCCCTCCGGTTCCGTCCCGAAGCGACTGCCAGTGTCACCGGTCGTTTAGCGGAGCCGCGTCCAGCACACCTGCGGAAACGCCGTGATACTACTCGTTACCATGGCCGCAACGGGCACAGCAACCGCCCGGAAAATAATGACCCTTGATAGTCAAGGACATGAGTTATGTGAAATGATGGCCTATATGTTTTGTGGGGGGAACGATGGGTGCCAGCCTGACGTCCACCGGTAGTGAATCGAGCCCAACGGCCGATTCGCCGGATGACGTCTTCGAAATCCTGAAGAATGCCCGCAGACGTGCCGTCCTCCGGTACCTCCTGCACGAGGAGCCGGAGGTGGAGTTCCGCGAGCTCGTCGAGTACGTCGCGGCCCAGGAAAACGATCTGCAACCCGACCGCGTGAGCGCCGCCCAGCGCAACCGCGTCCGGACCGCACTGTACCAACATCACCTGGACAAACTGGCTTCGAACGGATTCATCGAATACGACAAGCGTGACGGAACCATCCGGCGCAACGGCCGCACGAATGAAATCGAACAGTTCATCGAACCGCAGACCGACGCCCCTTCGGCCGTCGGGGAGTACGCTTTTGGCCTCCTCGTGTTGGGAGTCGGTATCATTCTCGCCTTGGTCCCAGCGTGGAGCTACTTCGCGGCTGTAATCGTCGCGAGCCTCGGCCTGCTGCTCATTCTCTACGGGTTCGAGTCGAGTCGAGCAGCTCGCTGAGCCAGCCCACGAGGGGACATGAGGTCTCGAAAAGTCGAACGGGGATGGGTGGGGACACGTAGACCGGGTGGGGTATCAGGGTACGGTGCGAGCAACCCTCCATCCCCAGGTTTCCCGAGGGGCTCCAGTGATATTAGTATACACACGATATGAACCCCGGCCCGCGGTTCCGACGGGTCAACGTCCAGTCACGACGGCCCACCGAGCCGGGCGCCACCCGCCAGTCGCCGATCCGTCCTCGAGTCCATACCCGACGCCTCCTCGGCGGCGTCGCTGCCGGGACACGACCGCTCGAACGGGTTCATATATGTCACCGAACGAAGTGTAACCGGGGCTTAGGCTCGCGCCGGGGCCGGCTATAGTGTCATTACTTTTCGAGCCGGTTGCCCTTCCTCACGGTATGACACGTTACCAGGTACAGCTCCTCGATCGGCTCCGGGAGCCGGCCTACACCGGGGAGAACAGATGTATCCCCTGCACGCTCGCCAATACGGGGATCGCGGCTGCCGTCGCCGGTGTACTATGGGTCGCCTGGCGGCCCTCGGTCGCGACCGTGGCCTTCGTTGTCTTCTTGCTCGCGATTTACCTCCGCGGATACCTGGTGCCCGGAACCCCGACCCTCACGAAGCGGTACTTCCCCGATGCGGTGCTGGCACTCTTCGATCCGCCCCAGGCATCCGGCGTCGAGGACCCGCCTGCCGACCTGGAGAGGATCCTCCACGACGCCGGGATTCTCACCCACTGTCCCGACCGGGAGGACCTCTGTCTCTCGGAGGACTTCAAGTGGGAGTGGCACGAGGAGATCGATCACGTCAGGTCACGTGACCTCTCACGGGACATCCTCGCGGATCTTCTCGGCGTGGAATCGACTGCCATCCACTTCCAGCGCCACGGGGAAGCCTACGTCCTCTTCGTCGAGAACCAGCGCGTGGGGACCTGGGAGTCCGAAGCCGCGTTCTACGCCGACGTGGCCGGGGCCACTATCATCCCCGAATGGACCGCCAACTGGGGCGCACTCTCCCCCGAGACCCGGAGCAGCCTGCTTGCCGGGCTCCGGCTGTTCCTCGAGAACTGTCCGGCCTGCGGGGGTGTGGTCGAACTCGGAGAGGACACCGTCGAGTCCTGTTGCCGGACGATCGACGTCTTCGCGGTCACCTGCACTGACTGTGGGTCACGCCTCCTCGAGGTCGAACAACCCGAGCAACTCGCGCTCGCCTGAGTCAGGGAGACGGGCAGACGAAGTTCGTGGGTCCGTACGAACACTCGACCTCCGCTACTACTCGCGCGCGACCAGCGCACTCGTTCAAGGCCGCTTCGACAGCGAGTGCGGCGGCCGATGCCGCCACCCACGGATGGAATACGCGAGCCAGAATTCGGGCGGCGATCTCGGGCACCGGTCGCGGGCGGGCCGATCGGAAGGCTGGACTCAGGCGGTCGATTCGTCGAGCGGGACTCTGGGACTGCGCATCTCCTCGTACGTGTGCAGGGAACCGATGACCACCACCGTCAGGGCGAGCAGCATGCCGATGATTCCCTCGGAGACGAGGGCCAGCGGACCGATGCCCAGGGCTGTTGCCCCGAACAGCACGGCCCCGAGGGTCCCCACAGCTAAATAATAGAGACACCAGGGTCGTGGGTTGCCGTCCACGGTTTCGAGATAGGTCTCGATCTTGCGCGCGGCCGGGGTCAGGCGGACCGCGCCGCTCTGAGCGTCGAAATCGACCACTCCCTGCCGGTCCATCTTGGGCAGATGGGACTGTCTGAGCGCGGTATAGGCGCGCATCCGCTGTTTGGACGTCACCTGTGACGGGTCGACGTCGTTTTCCCAGGCCGCGACCTGCTCGGAGAGCGTTCGGAGGTCCGACCGGGAGCCGTTCTCCCCGAGATAATGGAGGACGTAGCGACGGCGTTGATTGCTCAGGATGTCAAATATGTCCTCACTAGGGAGGTCCCGCGGCTCGTCGGTCGGGTCCTCGCCTCTCAGGAGCGGGTTAGAATCGATGCTGGTGTCCCCTTCGGTGATGATTGCACGCATGTGTCTCCCCCTCTGACCGCTCGTGGGTAATGCGGGGGAATCTACCTATATATAGAGCGGCTGTGGACAGTCGTAGGACCTGGATACGTCGCGATGGCTCTTGGGTATCCAGGTCCTACCGAGGGAATCAAAAACCCGTACTCGGGCCGAAACCGAACGACTCCTGGGTCCCGCGATGGTCACCTGTCGATGGCACTGCGTATCGGTATATACGTTGGGACAACAGTATATAGTGACGGCGCGTCGCCGAGAGAACCGATCTCGGGGATTCGGTCGGGTCCGGGAGCATGCCTGTTCAAGCCGTGTGTCTCGCTCGCTCGTTTCCCACGGCCGAATCGGCGGCCCAGCCACTGCCCGCTGGTTGGTCGCTCGCGGACCCTCGTGACCGGATCGGCTCGGGCGGATTCGAACCGGAGGAAGACTCGTCCCTGGTCGCTCGTCCTCTGGGCCACGAATCCGCGGACGATCCGCTCGTCACCTTCGTTCCTCGCAGGATAGTCCCGGGCGGATTCGAACCGCCGTCAGCGGCTCCAAAGGCCGCTATGATTGGCCACTACACCACGGGACTGCCGACGACACCTGGCCGTCTTCCTGTCCTTCTCCGCAATCGAATAAAGATGCTACGGTCCGGTTTTCGGGCTCACTGGGAGCCGTTCTGACTGTTCAGATGGACACACGAATCCGTCTTCGTAGAGAAGCACTCGGGGCAGGTCGCCTCCCGGTCCACGATCATGTCCAGGCGCCCTGCCACAGTCTCGTCGATGACCGGCTCGAGCTGTCTGGCTTCCCGCCGGTATTCGTCCACGTCGAGGACGTTCTTGAGGAAGTGCTCGAGGATACAGTACGTCTGGAGTGCATCTCGACCTCGAACCTCGCCGTCGCCGGTCAGGCTGACTCCCTTGTACTTCTCGTGTTCGACCAATCCCTGGTCCTCGAGTTTCCCGATCATCTCGTTGACGCTTGCAGGACTGACCTCGAGGGCCTCGGCCAGGGCGCCTGTCGATGCCCGTCCCCCCTCCGCCTGCTGGACCACGTAGATGGCCTTGAGATACTGGTCTGCGGTGTTCATCAGCGTTCCTCCATGAGATTCGCGACTCGTTCGACCCCCGCTGCCTCCTCGTCGCGGATGCCCGAAAGCGTCTCCAGGACCCGTTCCTTCTCGATGCCGAACTGCCGGTCGGTCCCCTCGAGGGCCTCTATCAGGTCGTCGTAGAACTTGTAGGAGGTCTCTTCGCCGTGCAACTGGTCGTAAAGCACCCCGTCGAAGTCCTCCGGCCGCGTCTGGGCGTACTGCTCGCCCACGAGTGCCTCGATCTCGTCGAAGGCCACACTCGAGGCATCGAGGTCCTCGATGAGGGCCTCGAGGCGCTCCCGGTGGGCCGCGGACTGGGTGCTCACGGACTCGAGGAGCGCTTCGATCTCGGCGTCGCGGTCCGCCGCGGGCAGACTCCGGTAGTGCTCGTAAGCCCGGGCCTCGACCACCTCCTCGAGGACCACCGCGATCTGGAGGAGTCGGGCGAGCTGGTCGTCGGACTCGACCCGCGGGGCCGTTGTCATGGCCCCACCTCCGGACGGTGGTCGACGTCCATCATGTGGGGTACTGTGAGTTCGCGACCCATAAGGGGTTCTCTTGCGGCTTTCTACGTGCCCGAGACCGGGCCACGGACCGGCGGTCAGGAGTGCAAGCGGGACTGCACGCCGGTCTCGAAGTCCTCGCGGAGCTCCTCGACCTCCATCTCCTCGAGGACCGGGACGAAGAAGCCCTCGACGAGCATGTTCCGCGCGATCTCCTCGGGCACAGCCCGCGTGACCATGTAGAAGAGGTCCTGCTGGTCGATCTGTCCCACCGTCGCCGAGTGGGAGGCCTCGGTGTCGTGGTTGTTGATGATCAGCTTCGGCGAGGCGTCGGCCTCGCTGTCGTCCGAGAGCATGAGGGTGTTCTCCCGCTGGTACGAGTTGGTATCCCAGGCGTCGCGTCCCACGTCCTGGGTGCCCTCGTAGACGGAGCGGGCCTGGTCGTCGATGACCCCGCGGGTCACCAGGTCTGCGGTGGTGTGCTCGGCCCGATGCCAGACCTTCGAGTCGAGGTCGAAGTGCTGGTCGTTGTGACCGAAGAAGGCCCCCACGATCTTCGTCTCCGAGCTATCGCCCGCTAGCAGGGTGCTCACTTCGGTCTTGGTCAGCCGGGAGCCGAGATTGCCCTCGATCCAGTTGATCGTCGCGTAGGTGTCCGTCCGGCCCCGCTTGGCCGTGTAGTTGTACGTCTCCTCGTCGAAGTTCTGGAAGGCGCCGTACTGTACCCAGCTGTTCTCGCCAGCGACGACCTCGACGATCCCGCTGTAGTAGCGGTCGCCATCGACTTCATCGCCCGTCGACTGGCGCTCCAGGATCGTCGCCGAGGCGTTCTTCTCGGCCACGACGAGGGTGTAGTTGAACAGGGAGCGGCCGTTCATCCTCGTACGGATGGTGATCTCCTCTGCGTCGACGCCCTCGGGGACGTAGACGACCGTGCCCGTCGAGAAGAGAGCCGTCGAGAGAGCAGTGAGCCGGTTCTCCTGTGGATCGATCACCGACCCGAAGTGTTCCTCGACCAGCTCGGGGTGTTCGGTGACGGCCTCGTGGAAGGGCATCACCTCGACCTCGTCCGGGCCGACCTGGTCTTTCGTCTCGGTCTGGGAGAGCGGATCGACGAGCGATTCGTAGTCGAGGTCCTCGAGGTTGGTCCAGCGGCGGCCCGGCGTCTGGATGACCGGCGGGAAGTCGAGGTCCTCGATGGCGTCGATGGCGTCGTAGCGTGTCTCCTTCAGCCAGTCGGGCTCGTCGAACGAATCGACGAGCTCCGCGACCGTCTCCTCGGAGATGCTTGCCTGCAGCTGCGCGCTCATTGTTATCCCAGACTGCCCTCCATCTCGAGTTCGATGAGGCGATTGAGTTCGACCGCGTACTCGATCGGCAACTCCTCCGTGATCGGTTCGATGAAGCCGGCGACGATCATCTGCTTTGCGTCGTCGTCGTCCAGCCCACGGGACTGGAGGTAGAAGACGTCCTCGTCGCCGATCTTCCCGACCGTGGCCTCGTGGGCCACGTCCACCGTGGACTCGTTTATCTCCATGTAGGGCATGGTGTCCGAGGTGGACTCGTTGTCGAACATCAGGGCGTCACACTCCACGCTGGTCGAGGAGTTGGCGGCGCCGTCGGCGATGTGGACCAGCCCGCGGTAATTCGTCCGGCCGCCGTCCTTGCTGATGGACTTGGACTCGATGGTGGACTTGGTGTTCGGGGCGTTGTGGTAGACCTTCGCGCCCGTGTCGATGTCCTGGCCCTTGCCGGCGAAGGCGATCGTGATGTGGTTGTCGCTGGCGCCTTCGCCCTTGAGGATGGAGCTCGGATACAGCATGGTGGCTTTCGAGCCCATGCTTCCGGACACCCATTCCATCCGACCGTTCTTCTCCACGAGGGCCCGCTTTGTATTGAGGTTGAACGTGTTCTTCGACCAGTTCTGCACCGTCGAGTACTGGACGTGGGCGTCCTCCTTGACGAACACCTCGACGCCCCCGGAGTGGAGATTGTGGGTCGCGTACTGGGGGGCCGAACAGCCTTCGATGTAGTGCATCTCCGAGCCCGGCTCGGCGATGATGAGGGTGTGCTCGAACTGGCCCATCCCGGCGGAGTTCATCCGGAAGTACGCCTGGACCGGCATCTCCACGGTGACGTCCTCGGGCACGTACACGAAGGAACCGCCCGACCAGACGGCCCCGTGAAGCGCCGCGAACTTGTTGTCGCTCGGGGGAACGGCCTTCGTCATGAAGTACTCGCGGACGAGCTCGGGGTGTTCACGGACGGCCTTGTCCATGTCCATGAAGATGACCCCCTTCTTCTCCCACTGTTCTTTCATGTTCTGGTAGACGATCTCGGACTCGTACTGGGCGCCGACGCCCGAGAGCGCTTCCTTCTCGGCTTCGGGGATCCCGAGCTTGTCGAAGGTGTCCTTGATCTCGTCGGGCAGGTCGTCCCAGTTCTCCGCGCCGCCCCGGGTCTCGATGTCGGGGCGGATGTACGGGACGATTTGCTCGACGTCGAGTTCGGAGAGGTCCGGCTGGCCCGGCCAGTCGGTCGGCATCGGCATCTTCTTGTACTGCTCGAGGGCGCGCAGGCGCCGCTCGAGCATCCACTCGGGCTCGTCTTTGTCCTCCGAGATGACCCGGATGGTCTCCTCGGTAAGGCCCTTCTCTGACTCGAAGGCCGAGTGCTGCTCTTTCTTGAACTCGAAGCGTTTCTCGGTGTCGGTCTCCTGGAGGTCTTGATCTGAGCTCATGGGATTAGGCCGTCTCGTACACCTGGTCGCGCACCCAGTCGTACCCCTTGTCCTCTAGTTTCTCGGCCAGTTCGGCGTCGCCTTCCATCACGACCTCGCCGTCGAGCATGATGTGGACGCGATCGGGTTCGACGTAATCGAGGATGCGCTGGTAGTGGGTGATCTGGAGGATGCCCGTGCCCTCCTCGTCGCGGAGCGCGTTGATGCCCTTCGCGACGTCCTGCAGCCGGTCGATGTCGAGCCCGGAGTCGATCTCGTCGAGGACCGCGATGGCGGGCTCGAGTATCGCCGCCTGGAGTACCTCGTTTTGCTTTTTCTCCCCGCCGGAGAAGCCGGCGTTGAGGTATCGACGGGCGAACTTCGCGTCCATGTCCAGAAGCTCCATCTTCTCGCTGAGAAGCTGCTGGAACTCCGCGACACTGACCTCGCCGTCGTCGGCAGGGCCTTCCATCGGGCTCGTGTCGTAGCCGGACTCCTCCTCGTCTTCGTCGTCGTCCTCGCCGAAGAGCAACTCCTCCCGCTCCTCGAGTTTGGCGTTGAGCGCGGTGCGGAGGAAGTTCGTGAGCGTGACGCCCTCGATCTCCGCCGGGTACTGGAAACCCAGGTAGATGCCGAGCGCCGCCCGCTCGTGCGGTTCGAGATCGAGTAGCTCCCAGGTTCGTTTGTCCTCGGGAATCGAGACGTCACCGAAATCACCCTCCTCGAGGTGGAGAAGGATCTCACCCTCAGTCACCTCGTAGGCTGGGTGGCCGGCGATGATCTTCGCCATCGTCGATTTCCCGCTGCCGTTCGGACCCATCAGCGCGTGTATCTCGTCGGAGGAAACCTCGAGATCCACGCCCTTGAGGATCTCCTCGTCCTCCTCGGCGACTGTCGCGTGAAGGTTCGTGATTTCAATGGTAGCCATCGATTAGGTCATCCTAAACCAGGAGAGTCGGGTGTTTAACGCTTGCGCATCTGGCGGTTCGTGTTTGGTAATCCCACAACTTTTGTTCGTGTAATCGTAATCGTCGGCTTCGTTGTAAAAATCGTTCTGCCACGATCGGCAAACAGCCCGGGGTCTCGGCCCGGTTCGCGGTCAATCCGGCCCTCCTCCTCACCACCTGAGTCAGCCACCTATTCCCGGCCGGCCACTAGAGACCACAGATACTGGTCCGGACTGTACTCCACACTACATGTACTGTCCCAGGCCGGTCTGGGTCTGCCCGTCCCGGACCTCCTCCCAGGAGACGTCCAGAGCCTCCAGGACCCGGGCGATCGGGCCCTTTAGGGTCTTATCGAGCATCTTGTCCCAGTCGACCTCGAAGGCCTCTGGGACCTGGTCCGCGTACTCGTAACAGATGACGTCCGGAGTTCGCTTGAACTCGAGATACAGGTGATCGTCGGCGATCTCCGGCCGTTCCTCCTCGATCCGTTGCCAGAACTCGGGATGGACCTTCCGGATGTAGAGCCGCTTCGGTTTGCTCCCCCGCTGGAAGTTCGTCCCCAGGAGGAGGTTGGCGTACTTTGCCCCCCGCACGTGTGCCGTGTCGGTGTCGTAGTTGTCCAGACGCTTCCCGATGCCGCCGGGGATCCCCACCTCCTCCAGGTCGACCCGACCTTCCCGGAAATCCTCGATGACCGAGTGGACGTATTCCTTGACCGACTCGATGTCACCCTCCTTGACGATCAGTTCGATGACTGCCTTCTGGACCTCCTTCGTGATGGGGGCGATGTCCGAGCGCTTGTACTCGAACCCGGTGATGTCGATGTCGTCGACGGCCTTTCCCTCTTTCCAGATGATGTGACCGGCGTAGCGCTTTTTCTTCCCCGCCTGGAAGAACCGTCGGTAGAGCTTCTCGAACTCGATCTCGAATCGGTGCTGCTCGGCATTGAGTTCCTCGCGGGCGAACTCGTCATAGGAATCGTTGATGTACGATTCGAGGGCGAAGGATTCCTCGATGGCCTCCTCGGTCGAGACCTCGGTGCCCAACTCCAGCATGACCGAGTCCGTGTCGCCATAGATGACCTCCTTGTCTCGCTCGTTGGCCGCGCTCTCGGTGTGTCTGATGACCTCCCGACCCGTCGCGGTTACGGCGGCCCCCATCTGCTTGTCATAGAGTCGGAATCGCTCCCAGCCCAGCACGCCGTACAGCGAGTTCATGATGACTTTCACGGCGGCCTGTTGTTGGTCGTAGAGCTGGTACTCGTCCGAGTCCGGATCGTGGTCGTTGCGCAGGCCCTTTTTTTCCTCCCGCTCGGCGAGGAGTTCGGTCACCATCTCGCGGATGATGCCGTCCGGCTCCTCCCGGAAGTGGGTCCCGTTCGGCGCCCGATAGGTCTCCCCGTCGTATGTCTCGGGGTCGACCTTGGTCTCCGGCGAGGCGTTGATGGTGACCATGCACATCGGGTACAGGCTCTTGAGGTCGAGGACGGTGACCATCTCCCGCACGCCAGTGATCGGGTCGAAGACCGCCCCACCCTCGTAGTCCTCTGCCTCCTGTTGGCCCTTCGATGGGACCACGAACTCCCCGAAGACCTTGTGGAGGACGTACATATCCACCGCGTCGCCCGGCGTGGTGGCGTCTTCGAGCTTGCAGCCGACGAACTCCGCGACCTCCTCCCAGAAGCCGATGATGTTCTGCTTGCGATCGATCTCGACGCAGAGTTCCACGTCGCGGATGTTGTACTCGAGCAGGCGCTCGGGGTCCTCCTCCCAGAGGTCGCCGATGTCGCCCGTATATCGCTCCTTCCCAACCCCGAGTTCCTCTTCAGCCACGGCGTCGAGCCGGTAGGAGTCGAGTTCCGAGAACTGCGTCCGCTGGTAGGCGTAGAGCAGGTCGAAGACCACGCGGCCCTTCACGCTGGGGCCCTGCCAGTCGCTCCGCCAGACCTCGTCGACCCGGGAGAGCCGGTCCGGGTCCAGGTCGACTTCCTCCAGGCGGTCGAGGAGGTACGGGGCGTCGAACTCCGCGAAGTTCCAGCCCGTAAGCACGTCCGGATCGGTCTCGTCGACGTACCGCAGAAAGGCATCCAGCATCGCGGCTTCCTCCTCGAAAGCCCTGATCTCGACGCTGACCCCATCGTCCAGCGAGTCGAACTCCGGAACGGCGGACGGCGGCGAGACGTCCCCGTCCGGCGCGTCGAACAGCCACGCGATGTACTCGTCCCGGTAGGAGTCGTGACTCGAGAGACAGATGATGGGCTCCTCCCCGTCCTCGGGGAAGCCGGACCGGTCGTCGACCTCGATGTCGAAGGTGTTCACCCGGAGCTCCGGGCTCATGTCGATGGCCTCGACCTCGTCGTAGTGGACGTAGATCGCACCGTCGTCCTCAGAGCGGCGCAACGGGACAGAGACCCCACTAGTAATGTCGAGGTCGATCATGAACCGGTTGGGGAACAGGATGTCAGCCTCGTAGTGCTCGTAGGCGTCCCGGATCGAACCGACGTCCCGCGGCGTCCGCGCGTAGATCCGCGTGAGTTCCTCCCCCCGGATACTCTCGTAGCCCGGGTCCGAACCGGTGACCTCGTCGCGGGCCAGGTCCCGGTCGTCGAGCGAGTCGGTCGGGGCGTAGAAGTAGGGCCGGAACCCGTGCACGCGGACGTGCTCGGGCTCGTTCTCTGCCGTGCGACCGAACACGTGGATCACGGGCCGCTCGCGCTCGCCCTGCCCCTCGACGGTGTAATCCACTTGCGTGACCGCCAGTTCCATCGTTTCCTCGACCTGCGGGAGCGCTTCGGACTCAGCCGAGATGATCTCGGTCACGATGGGGTCCGCGTCGCCGGCGACCACCTCGGCCTCCATAGCCCGAGCGTCCTGTTCCGAGAGCACGCCGTCGCCCTCGTCCGGGCCGGAGCCGAAACTCGAGAGGTCCGCGTCTTCCATTGGGTATCCGTAGCGGGCTCCCGGGTAAAAAGTGGTCCGGGCCAGGAACTCGGACCTGGGAGCCGGCTGACATCGGTCGTCGTTCCTCCCATCCGCCGCTCCCACTCCGAGCGCATGCCACCGTGCATTCGCCCGGACATTCAAATACGAACACCGGAGCAATCCGGCCTATCGACCGACAGTCGACCACCGCGACCTCGAAACGGCGGCACCCCCGCGGTGGAATCGACGCCGGAGCAGGGTGTCGCCTGTCAGCCCGAATTCCAAAGCCCACCGCAGTTCGGTCACACTGGGGGATTCCGCCGTCGAAGGGCGCCAGCAAAACCCTGTCCGATGGAAAGGCCTATAGTATGCGACGGATTACCAAACCCCGAGGTGACTCCAGTGGACGACCACGCCACGGGCGACGAGCGCCCGAACGACGTGCCCCAACGTACTGACGGGGCTGACCCGGCCGAGTCGATCGAAGCCTACGAGACCGACGAGGGGGTCGTACTCTACGACGCGGACAACCCGCTTGCGTGGCTTCAGTCCACACGCGCCGTCGCCCTTGGAGACTCGCTGTAGCAACGCTTTTCGGCCACCGACCCGCCATTCAGCACGTGTCCGAGGACCGATCGGAAGATTCGGAGTCGGGGCGGAAGACCTACGAAATCGATCCAGGAGCCGTCGCGGAGCCAACCGAGTCCGACTTCCTGACCGATCCCACGGTACGAGCGCAATCCGGCGATCCGCGGACCCCCGAATCCGGCGATCCGCAAGACGCCGAATCCGGCGATCCGGAGGACGCGGACATCGACACCACCGACCTTCCTGTCGAGGTCAAACGCGAGTTCCTCGTGCAGGTCCTCCTCCTGAACCTGGGACTGCTCGCGATCGCCGTGGGTGCGATGTTGTTGTACTTCCGGTGGTGGCTCGACCTGGGCGGGGGCTTGATCGTGATCGGTCTGGTGGCGATCCTCTTGACCTATCGGCGGTACGTCGATCGGCCGACTGTGGACTGAGGGGCACCGATCCCTGTGTCACCCTCGGCCTCAATCCGCATCGATCGGGATCGCGTCGGACTCGATGTAGGAGCGGTTGGTAGTCGCGTCTTTCGCGACCCGGATGACGTCGTCGGCCGCCCCGATCAACTCGTCGTCGTGGCTCACCACCACGATCTGTTCGACGCCCAGCTGCCGCATCGACTCCACGAGGGTGACCAGTTGGGAGACGTGCCCCGAGTCGAGGAAGACGGTTGGCTCGTCGAGGATGAGCGGCGGCATCGGGGCTGCCCCGTCGATCCCCTCGGCCAGCAACCGGTAGATCGCCGTGCGCAGGCTCAGGTTGAACAGGGCTCGTTCACCGCCGGAGAGCTGCTCCGGTTCGAGGGCCTCGCCGTCTTTCTGGTACACGGTCAGCTCGTACTGGCCGCTGAGTTCGATGCGCGCGTATGAATCGTTCTGGTAGACCAACTCGAAGGTCTCGTTCAACAGGCGTTCGAGGCGAGCGACGTTCTGCTGCCGGAGTTCCGCACGCAGGTCCCCGTACATTTCCTCGAGGTCTGCGGTCTCCTCGTGGAGCGAGCGCAGATTCTCGACGGTCTCGGTCACTCCATCTCGCTCCGCCCGGAGCGATTCCAGTTCCTCGAGGGCGTTGGTCACGGCACCGAGGTCGCTCTGGCGGGCGTCGCGCTCAGCCCGCGTTTCCTCGAGGATGGACTCCACCTCCTCGAGATAGGCGTCGGCGTTCTCCTTGTCGGTGCGGGCCTCCTCGATTCGGTCTTCGTCGAAGTTCTCGGCGAGCGAGCGCTTTCGCTCGCGGGCATCCGCGAGGTGCTCTCGCCGCTCGTCGTTCTGGGTTTCGAGCGCGTTGCGGCGCTCCTGCAGGCGCTCGGCCGTCTCCCGGTGCTCGTTGAGGTCCGAGAGGGTCTCCCGGAGCGTCTCCAGCCGACCGATGCGCTCCACCACCGACGCCCGCGTCCCGTTCCGGGAACCGATCTCGGCCCTGACCTCGTCCGCGCGTTCGGTCTCGGTCTCGGCCGTCTCTCTGGCATCTGCGATCGATTCCGTGAGCTCCTCGATTTCACCCTCCAGTTCCTCGATACGATCCGACTTCCTAGACGCCGTCTCCCGCTTTTCCGCAAGTCGTTCCCGCGTCGTCTCCAGTTCGGTCTCGAGGGTCGAGACCGACCGTTCGTGCTCCTGGAGTTCCGCCGCCGCTTCGAGATCCGCGGTGATTGCGTTCTTGCGCTCGGTCACCTCGGTGAGTTCCGATTCGAACTCATCGACCCTGTCGCGGTAGTCGTCGATGGACTCGACGTGCGGCGAGCCCTCGACCGGCTGACCGCACTCCGGACATTTGCCCTCCGCCAGCAGCCGCTCCGCCTCCTCGACCCGATCGCGGGCCGTCGCCAGGGATTCCCGGATCTCGGTCTCGGTCTCGCGGACGTCCTCGAGCGTCGATTCGAGCTCCTCTCGATGTTCGTCGGTCTCGCCGAAGTCGATCGCCGCCGACTCGAAGGCGGACCGATGCTCCTCGATCTCCCGCCCGAGTTCGGATTCGCGGTCGGACAGGGACTCGATCTCGGACTCGATCGACTCGATGTCAGCCGTCAGGTCCTCGATCCGCGACCGCTTTTCCTCGGCTTGCTCTTCGAACTCCGCAGCCCGCTCGCGGGCTCGCTCCGCTTCGTTCTCTCGGGCCTGGACCGTCTCGCGGAGGTCCATGATCTCCTCCTGGAGCGACTCCTTCTGCTCCCGGAGCTCCGAGAGCGCCGACTCGACCGCCTCGCTGGTCGCCTCCTCGATGTCGGCCTCGGCGGCCAAGTCCTCGACGGTCGCCTCCAGGGACGCGATCTCCTCGCGGTGACTGGCCACCTCCTCCGCCAGCGACTCGCGCTCGGACTCGTCCTCGGCGATGGCCGACCGCAGGTCGGCGATGCGCTCCTCGAGTGACTCGAGTTCGGCCTGCCGCTCCTCGTACTCCTCCAGCAGTGATTCGGCCTCCGAAAGCGCCGCCTGTGCCTCCTCGCGGTTGTCCTCGTACCGCTCGATCGTCGTCTCCAGCTCGGCGATCTCGGTCTCCAGTGCGGCCTTCCGCTCGTGGAGGGAGTCCGCCTCCTTCGCGTCGATCTGCTCCTCGAGGGAGTCGAGGCGGCCCTCCCACCGGTCGAGGAGCGACTCGACCCCGAGTCGGGCTTCCGCCGCGCGCTCGCGGTAGGTCTCGAGGGTTCCGAGCTGGAGCAGCCGGTCGATCATCCGCTGACGCTCGGCGGGGGTCGCGTTGATCAGCTTGTTGATCTCCCCCTGGCGCACGAAAGCCGAGTTCACGAAGGCTGCCGAATCCATCCGGAGCATCGAGACGATGCGGTCCTCCACGTCGCCCACTCCGTCGAGAGTCACGTCTGGTCCCTCCAGCACGCACTCGGCGGTCGTGGCTCGCTCTCCAGTAGCCCGGATGCGCCGGCGAAGGTGATAGGAACCCTCTTCGTGCTCGAACCAGAGCTCGATCTCCGCCTCCTCGGCTCCGATCGTCACGATTTCCTCGAGCGTTCGGTCGAGTGCGCTGGCACCATAAAGGGCGAAAAAGCAGGCCTCCAGGAGCGAGGACTTCCCGCTCCCGTTGATGCCGTGGATCACCGTGACGCCGGGCTCCAGGGACACGGCGGCGTCCTCGTAGCACTTGAAATTCCGCAGCTCGAGGCGCTCGAATCTCACAGGAAGTCCTCCATCGTCGTTTCCCGGGGTTCGTCGTCGGTGTCACCCTCGTCCTCGCTTGGCGTCTGGGAGTCGGCACCCGACGACGTCGCTTCCGCGTCGTCTCTGGACTCGTCCACAGAGCCATCGGTTTCGGCCGACGCTGCTCCATCCTCGCTCGGCCCCGGAGATTCCGGCGAACTGGCGGCCCGAGAATCGTTCTCGCCCGCTCCGGAAGGACGGCGCCCTTCGGTCCCAGGCTCCTCGTCCGAGGAGGTTTGTCCATCCGCGGCGGGGCCGTCGGCGGCCGCTTCGATTGCGCTCCCGGGAACCGGTTCGAAGGCGGCCTCCTCGTCGACGAGTTCCTCGACCCGGTCGGTCACGCGGGAGCGGACGTTACTCCTGGCGATGTCGCGCTGCCTGACGACCTCGTCGACCGACCGCGCGGCCTCGCTCAGGCCCATCTCCCGGATGCGCTCCCGGACCGCGTCGTCCGGGTCCGCGAAGGAGACCTCGACGGCCGCCTCGTCGTCGAACTCCCGTCGGTCGTTGACCCGGGTTATCAACGCCCCCTGCTCCCGACCGAATTCCTCGATCTCCGCGGGGGTGATCGACTCGCCGTCGCCCTCGACGGTGACGATGACGACCGCGTCCTCGACTGTGGCCTCCCGGATCCGTTCTAGTATATACTGTGAGCCCTCGGACGGTGCCAGCTCGACGTCGATGAAGACGAAGTCTCGCGTCTCGAGTCCACGCCGGGTGATCGAGACGTCCTCGCCGAACTCGACGAGGTTGTAGCCTCTCGGTTCGCGCTCGGCGGCGGAGGTTCGTTCGGTCGACCCGCAATAGGTGACCCACGTGTCTTCGACCGTCGTGGTCTCCGGGGTGTGATCATCGCCCAGGAGGACCGCGTCGAACACCACTGGCGATTCCTCCAGCACCCGCTCGAGGTCCCAGTCGCCGTGGGCGAACGGCTCGAAGAGCCCGTGCCCCACCAGGACTGAGGCGGAGACCCCACGAGGTTCGAAATCGTACTCCAGGTCCGCCCGCTTGGACTTTGGGACGAAGTCGAGCCCGTAGAAGGCCGTATCTCCGATCACCGTCCCCTCGCGATCCAGATGTGTCGCGAGGCCCAGGCGCTCGAAGAGGTCGAGCCACTGGCCGTTTCGGGCGTCCTCGTGGTTGCCGACGATCGCGAGGAATGGCACATCCGCGGCCCGGAGCTGCTCGAGGATAGCGATGGTCCCAAGCAGGTCCTGAAGATCGGGACGCCGGTCGTTGAAGAGATCGCCCGCGTGAACGACGGCATCGACGTCGTCCTCGACGGCCTCCTGGACGACCTGCTCGAAGGCCGCCAGGTAGTCCTGGCGCCGCTCCGGGGAGTGATACTGCCGGTATCCAACATGCGTATCCCCGGTATGGATCACGCGGGTCATGCGACTCGTATCCGGGTTTCGTCGGGGGGCGGTATAGTACTCGTGGAGGCGGACCGGAAGTGAAAGTCGTCCCCCGCAGACCAGGAACCGACCGGAGGTGTCACCACCCGAACGCTCTTAAGAGGGACCACCCTACCGGTTCGTGATGACCGAAACCGTGGATGACGTCGATCTTCCCTACGACGAGGAAGCCTCTCAGAAGGACAAGATCGACGCCCTCCAGGAACGGCTCGAGGTCCTGGAGGAACAGAACGAGGAGATGCGAGACAAGCTCCTCGACGCGAACGCCGAAAACAACAAATTCCAGCAGAAACTCGAGCGGCTCTCCCACGAGAACAAGAAGCTCAAACAGTCCCCGCTGTTCGTCGCGACCGTCCAGGAGGTCACCGACGAGGGCGTCGTGATCAAACAGCACGGGAACAACCAGGAAGCCCTCACCGAAGTCACCGACGAGATGCGCGAAGACCTCGAGCCAGGCGCTCGCGTGGCCGTGAACAACTCCCTCTCCGTCGTCAAGCGCCTCGACGACGAAGCCGACGTCAGGGCCCGCGTGATGCAAGTCGAAGAAAGCCCCGCGGTCTCCTACGAGGACATCGGCGGGCTCACCGAGGAGCTCAACGAGGTCCGCGAGACGGTCGAGTTACCCCTCCAGAAACCAGATCTCTTCGATACCGTCGGCATCGAGCCCCCGAGTGGCGTACTTCTCCACGGTCCGCCGGGGACCGGGAAGACCCTCATGGCGAAGGCCGTCGCGAACCAGACCGACGCCACCTTCATCAAGATGGCCGGCTCGGAACTGGTGCACAAGTTCATCGGGGAAGGGGCGAAACTCGTCCGCGACCTCTTCCAGGTCGCCCGGGATCACGAACCCGCCGTGGTCTTCATCGACGAAATCGACGCGATTGCCTCCAAGCGGACGGACTCGAAGACCTCCGGCGACGCGGAGGTCCAGCGCACGATGATGCAGTTGCTCTCCGAGATGGACGGCTTCGAGGACCGCGGGGAGATCCGCATCATCGCGGCGACCAACCGCTTTGACATGCTCGACCGCGCGATCCTCCGCCCGGGGCGCTTCGACCGCCTGATCGAAGTCCCGCTCCCCGACGAGGACGGCCGCGAGACGATCTTCCGCATCCACACCAGGAACATGAACGTCTCCGACGACGTGGACTTCGAGAGCCTGGGCCGGGCGACCGACGGGATGTCCGGCGCGGACATCAAGGCCATCTGTACCGAGGCCGGCATGTTCGCGATCCGCGAGGAGCGGACCGAAGTGCGGATGGAGGACTTCCGCGAGGCCCGCGAGAAACTCGAAGCAGACGCCGAAGAGGACGACGTCTCGAAGACCTTCGCCTGAGCGGTCGACTGCGCCCCGCCGTTTTCCCGAAGACGATCACATCCCGAGCGATGGGTCCGGCCGCCCACCAGAGTGGGTGGCCCACCCTATAGGGCCATGAACAGCAGGAACGGGACGAGGAAGAACACGATACCGATAGCGCCGAGAATCACCACGTAGGCCACGAGCATCCCGGCGATGGTTTTCCAGGCTGGGTGATCGAACTGGTCGAGGGTTGCGGCCATGCCCGGACCGAGACGGGCCTGGGGCTTAACTTGTGGTGTCGACCCTGCCGAAACCTGGGAGGAGGGGTCGACCCTGCCGAAACATGGGGAGAGCGGTCGGCCAAACAAAAAGCGGAGGGGCGCACCGCCGGGTCAGCCGAACCGTCGCCCGTCGGTTAGCTCGTGGCGTCCGCTCCGTTGAGGATGTCCGCGATCCGCCGGGGTTCCCCGCGGAGCGCGGGGTCGGGTTCGACCAGTTTGAGCACCTCGTGGTCGGTGACGTCCTCGAAGGGCTTCTCCGTCGCCGCTTCGATGAGCGAGCGCTCCATGCGGAACTCCGTCCCCTCGTAGACCACGTCCACGCCGGTATCGTCGAAGGAGAGCGCCGTCATGAGCGAGGGTATCCGTTGCGCGGTAATAAGCCTCGTGCCCGACCGGCCGGACGACCGGCGTCAGACGCTCGTGCGACGCCCTCGGGGAGTTTAAGCCGGTGGACATACTCGCTTTGCCTGTGCTGGGCACCGATCCGATCGACCGGTTATCCATCCCAGATGGCACGACCGTCGAGGAACACGACCTCGTGACCGACGGGGACGTCCTCGTCGGGGGCCAGAGCACGGTGGAGTTCGGTGTCCGCGGCGAAAACCTCGTCGCCGGCGAACGGGTTCGCTTCGGCGGCGACATCGAGATGGAGGGGGACTGCCGACTCGACATGTGGTGTGACGTCTCCGGGAACGTCCTCGTGGGCGAGAACGCCTATCTCGGCGAGCGCGTGCACCTCGACGGCCGGCTGGTCGTCGGCGGCGACCTCGACATCGGCGACGACGTGGACATCGAAGAGGGGTTCGAGGCCAACGGCTGGATCGTGATCCGGAACCCGATCCCGACCATCGTGTTCTTCTTCATCTACCTCTCCCACCTGCTCCGGTTGGGCGAGGAGGAGGCCGCGGAGGAACTGCTCGACGAATTCGGCGCCGACCCCGACGCCGACCCGGTCCGCATCCCGCGGAGCGCGAACGTCAGCGATGACGCCTGGCGGGTCTCGACCGCAGCCGAGATCGGCGACGACTGCCGCCTGCACGGCAATATCCGGGCTAGCGAGATCGAGGTCGGCCAGGACAACAACATCTTCGGGAGCCTGCGGGCGAAAGGCGACGTCACCGTCGGCGGCGGGACGAAGATCCATGGGGACGTGACGACCCGGAGCGGGGACATCGAGGTCGCCGAGGACGCGATCATCCTCGGGGACGTTTCGGGGGACGACATCGAGATTCACCAGGACGCGGACGTCGACGGCACGATCCGAGCCAGCGGCGCGATGCGCCTGGGTCGGCCAGCAGAGCGTGCCCCCGAGTGAACACTGGTCCCCCGCATCATCGTCGCTATCCCTGTCTCTGCCCCATCCTTCGCCACTGCTATCCCCGCTCCATCCTCCGCCACTGCTGGTCCCTGCCCATTCGGTTCGGCCCCCATACTCGCTGCCTTCCGGTTCGCTCACGCTGCCCGCCGGCCTTCTGGTTCGCCACTGCTCAACGGTTCCCGATCGAACCCGGTTCTTCCGCCACCACCCCCTTCCCAATATACGAAATGCTGGCCGGGTTCCCGACGCCCGGGTCTGCCCGGACCTGTCAGTAGGAGCGCGAATCAAGAACTCGCGTTCTGGGCCACGAGTCAGCCGGGTTTTGGGTGCCCTATATTCCAACAGTCTGGGAATCGGTACAACGTTCATGAGTGGGCACGGGCAATATCAGGCTGCCCGGCGGACCAGTTCGAGCGGATCGTAGCCTGGGCGGGCGTGGTCCTCTCGAGTCCGCCGGTCGCAGTTGTGGGGCCTTTCGTTCTCTCCCCTCTCTCTTTCACGCTGTACCCACGAGCCATCGCTTTCGTGATCCACGGACCGGCCGCTATCGGCCACACACGCCCATCGGGACAATCGAAAGGTAGTTTCGACCGGTGACGGTAGTGTCGGGCATGCTCTCGCTCGCGCTTGCCGGCAAGCCCAACGCCGGCAAGTCCACGTTCTACACCGCGGCCACGATGGCCGAGGTCGACGTGGCCAATTACCCGTTCACGACTATCGACCCGAATCGAGGGGTGAGCCACGTCCGGACCGACTGTCCCTGTCTCGACCTCCCGGACCGGTGTGGCAACGACACCTGTCACGACGGCATTCGCTACGTCCCAATCGAACTCCTCGACGTGGCCGGCCTGGTTCCGGGCGCCCACGAGGGACGGGGGCTCGGCAACCAATTCCTCGACGAGTTGACCAACGCGGACGCGATTCTCAACGTCGTCGACGCGGCCGGGGCGACGGACGTGGAGGGGGAACCGGTCGAGATCGGGAGCCACGACCCGATGGAGGATATCGATTTCGTCGAGACCGAGATGGACATGTGGCTTGCCGGCATCGTGGACCGGAACTGGGAGAAGATCGAACGCCAGTCCCGCTCGCCTGGCTTCGACATCGACGAGTCCCTGACCGAGATGTTGACGGGCTTCGGGGCGACGGAACCCGAAGTGACCGCGAGCCTCCGCGAACTCGACTATCCCGCGGACCCCAAACACTGGGACGACGACCATCGCGAAGCCCTCGCCGTGGAGATTCGCCGCCGGACGAAACCGATCGTCGTCGTGGCGAACAAAATCGACGAGGCGCCGCCGGAGAACGTGGAACGCCTCCTGGACCTGGACAAACCAGTCATTCCCGCGACGGCGCAGGGCGAACTCGCCCTCAGACGGGGCGTCGAACAGGGGGCGATCGAATACCACCCGGGCGACCCGTCCTTCGAGGTGACCGGCGAGGTGGGCGAGGGGACGAACGCCATACTGGCCGACCTGCGCGACACGATGGACCGCTGGGGTGGCACGGGCGTCCAGGCTGCGCTGGATTTTGCCGTCTACGAACTGCTCGACCACGTCACGGTCTTTCCGGTCCAGGACGCAGGCAAGTGGACCGACGGTCAGGGGAACGTGCTCCCGGACGCGTTCCTCCTCCCCGAGCGGTCGACCCCTCGGGACCTCGCATACGCAGTTCACACAGACATCGGAGAGGGGTATCTCCACGCGAAAAACGCCCGCACGAATCGCGAGGTGGGCGAGGAGTACCGACTCGATGAGGGCGATGTTATCAAAATTGTGAGTACGGCGCGCTGAACACGCGAGAGGGTCGGACAGACCAAAACCGCCAGCAAGCGGCCGAATATATACTTTCCAATCGAAATACAGGTATCCGACCCCCAGTTTCCTATCAGATTTCTTTCGAACAATTTATTACCCCCCGCGTACTATCAAGAAGTCCCAGGCGAGAGCCGCGGGGGTTCACTGGACGCCACGGTTCGGATCGCTCCACACGGATCGAAACGAACCGCGGTAGGGGCTTCAACCGAAGCGCCCGTCACAGGGCGACAAGGAAACGGCTCCGAAGGAGAACCGCAGTGATCCAGTGCCGGACCGCCATGGCGGTTCGGGATCAAGGCCGAGTACCGGTGTACGCGTAAGCGAACATCGGGAAACACCGACGGCACGGCCCGGTGAAAGTCCGGGTAACGCCAGCACGCAACGGCACGAACCGAGGCCGGATATGGCCGGTCGAGGTCGACCCGGTGCGATTCCGGGTTGAGCCAGGTGAGCTGGCAAACGCCGGTGCAAACCCGGCCAACGCCGTTCCCGGCCGTGCGGATCACGGAAAACGTCTCCCGTCCAGGCCCAAACCGCGGCCCTCGCTTCTTCCGATTTCACTCGAGGAGCGACGTGCACTGCGTTTCGAGTGGTCCCTGGAGAGCTTCCCAGGCGCCGTTTCGCGACCGTCCACCGGAGCACTCGGAAGACAGCTCGCTCCGTCGATAGGATGATGCCCCTGACCCGCCTATGGACCGCGATCAGCCAGATGCGTTCGTTCCTCACACCGCTCGCGCTTTCCTTCCTCGTCGTCCTCGCCGGCTGCGGGTCCTCAGTGCCGAACGGTTCAGACACGACCGCAGCCCCGGGTGACCCGCCCACTGACCCCGTCCTGACCGAGCATCCACCGGGGACGGACACATCCGGCATCGTGGCCCCGAGGACCGTCCTCGGGACCCACGCTTCGATACTGGCGAACACGAGTTACGCGATCCATGCCTCCCAGACGAGCCCGGACCTCGAAGCCGGTCTCGGCGTCACCGTCCGGAGCGCCCTGGACCAGCGGCGTGCGTACGCAAAGGGCACCGGCAGTGGCCCACTCGCCGGCACGGCACTCTACATCACCGAATCGAGGGTCTACATCAAGCGCAGTGTCGACGGTGGCGACGAGTACGCCTCCCGGGAGCCGACCGTTCCCTTCGCGGCCCAACACCGGCGCCAGCTGGGGCACGGGTACATAGAGGCGGTCCTCTCGGCGGGTCGATTCGAAAGCGACGGCCAGACGACCGTGGACGGAATCCCAGTCTGGGCCTTCGAACTCGGAGAGCCCCGAAATTCGAGCGGCCCGTTCGCGAACGCCTCCGGGGTCGATGGACGCGTGTTGATCGACGAGCGGGGAATCATCCGGGTGGCTGCACTCGAGGCGGTCCTAGAGGGGCCTGACCGCGAGCCGGTCTCGATGACAGTCGAGTACCGAACCCTCGGCGTGGACGACGTCACCGTGGACGAACCGGCCTGGCTCCCGGAGGCGAGAGCGCAGACCAGTGGGACAACCTGACGGCATTCGGCCTGCGGCAGGCGTACCCGTGAAGCGGGTCGGACAGAACTCGTGAAGCGGGTCGGACAGAACCCGTGAAGCGGGTCGGACAGAACCCGTGAAGCGGGTCGGACAGAACCCGTGGTTCGCGGTGCGCTCCCTACCCCTCCTGCGGCCGGCCGGAAGATCAATAATTATGAAACGGTCGACCCACTGGCACTGGGAGGTCCCTTCCGCTCCCCCCTCCCCTGCTCGCCGCGACACTGGCACACAGACACGCTTTTGGCACCCCTCCGTCAACCGCCGTAGTAGAACACGGGCATGGGACGGAGTTGGCAGGTGGAACTGGATCGGCTCGACGGGGGGACCGCGCGCATCGCATTGCTCGTTTCCGCGTGGCTGATGTGGGTATTCATCGGGGCGTGGGCGATCACACCCGCGAGCGTGCTGCCGGTGGTGATGGAGGCGTTCGGCGTGCGGGAGACCGCAGCGGCCTACGTCATCACGGCCCCCCAGATCGCTGCGACGATCACCGGCATCCCGATCGGCATGTACCTCGATCGGGTCGACCAGCGACGGTCGGTGCTCCTTGCCACCCTTCTGCTGGTGGCCGTCGGGCTCGGCGGCTCGCTGGCCGCCAGTGCCGGTAGCTACTGGGCGCTGCTTGGGACCCGCGTGATCGGGGGCGTGGGTCTGGTTACCCTCTGGACCGCCCAGACAGCCATGATCACCCGGGCCTTCCAGACCGGGCGACAGGCCACCGCCGTAGGCGTGTTCGTGACCGGCTATCCAGCCGGCTACGCCTTCGGTCAGTTCAGCGGCCCGCTCATTGCATCGGTCCTCGACTGGACGGCGACCTTCGGCCTGTACACCGTCGTCGGATTCCTCTTCGCGCTCGGCTTCTGGCTGATCGGTCGCCAGGTCCCGGCCGCCGGCAGCAGCGGTGACTCGCCCGACCGCCGCCAGCTTGGAGCAGTGCTGCGGAACCGGGCGGTCTGGGGCGTCGCGCTCCTCTCGCTTTTGTCCTACATGCTTTACATGATCTTCAACAGCTGGATGCCGACCTACATCTCGCGGACGTTCGACATCGGTCTGGCCCAGAGCGGCCTCTACACGGCCCTGTTCCCGGCGATCGGTATCCTCGCGCGGCCCGGTGGCGGCCTGCTCACCGAACGGGTCTTCGGCGGCCGCTCCCGGCCCGTCATCGGCATCTCCTTTGTCGTCGCCGGCATCACTGCTGCCGCCATGGCCCTGGGCGGGACGATCGTCGCACTCGTGGCGGGACTGGTCGCAGCCGGCTTTTTCATCCAGTTGCAGTTCGGCATCCTGTACACGCTGGTCCAGTCCTACGTGCCGACCAACGTCGGCGGCACGGCCGTGGCCGTCATCAGCGCGATCGGCTGGCTCGGGACCTTCGCCGGCCCCCCGATCGTCGGGGCCCTCATCGAGATGCAAGACGGCTATGGCGTCGTCTTCGCGGCCGCCGTGGCGCTGGCAGTCGGCGGTACGGCCACCGTCCTCGCGATTTCTGAGCCGGAGTCGGTCTAGTTATTGAGCGGCCTTTCGCCGTGACTGACCGATTCAGTTCACGGCGCGGGTCGCCTCTCGCATGATGTCCAGGGCTTCGCGCAATTCATCCATCCCCGTCGCGTACGAGAGCCGGACGTAGCCTGCACCTGCTGAGCCGAACGCTTCCCCTGGAACCACGACGACCCCTCTGTCGAGGACCTCCTCGATCCAGCCCTCGGGGACCTCGGGCATGACGTAGAAGGCGCCCTCCGGCGTCGGGACCCGGAGGCCCATGTCCGTCAGTTCGTCGAGGACCACGTCCCGACGTTCCTCGAAAGCCGCGACCATCTGGTCGATCGAATCCTGTGGCCCCGAGAGCGCGGCTTCCGCCGCGTACTGGGCTGGCGCGCTGGCACAGGCCTGGGCGTACTGGTGGACCCTCAGCATGCGTTCGATCCGGGCCTCGCTCGCAACCACCCAGCCAAGTCGCCAGCCAGTCATCGAATACGCCTTGGACGCGGCGTTGACCACGACCACGTTGTCCGATTCGGCGTAGTGTCGCGGCGACCGGTGTTCGCCCTCGAAGATGATGTGCTCGTAGACCTCGTCGGAAATGAGGAGGACGTCGTGCTCGTCTGCAACCCGTGCAAATTCGCGCATGTCCTCGGGAGACTGGACGGCGCCGGTCGGGTTTGCGGGACTATTGACCACGAAGGCGGCCGTGTCCTCGGTGACGTGTTCGGCCACAGTTGCCGGGTCCATCGTCAGATCGTCCCGCAGGGGGACGGGTACTGGCTTCCCGCCAGCGAGTCGCGTCAGGGCGTCGTAGGAGACGAATCCGGGATCGGGATGGATCACTTCCTCGCCCTCGTCCACGTGGGCTTCCATGGCGAGGTGGAGGGCCTCGCTGCCCCCCGCCGTGGCGATGATGTTCGTCGGGGACAACTCGAAGTCGTTGTCGCGGGCGTGTTTGTCGATGATCGCCTCGCGAAGCGACTCCGTCCCGTAGTTGGAGGTGTAAGCGTCGCTCTTGCCCGCCTCGATCGCCTCGATGGCCGCCTGTCGGGCGTGTTCGGGCGTCGGGAAGTCGGGCTGGCCCAGACCGAGATTGATCGAGTCGGCACCGGCCGCCTCGAACACCTCGCGGATGCCACTGATGGAGACCGCTTCGACGCGGGTCGAGAAGTCGACCATACGATGACCTGCGACGAGTGACCGGTTAAGTCTACGGTTCGACATGCCGGCGGGAGCTTGCGAACCGCCAGCGGGGACTCCCACCAGCAGATTACGGTTTGACGTAGGCGTAGCCAGCGGCCTGGAGACGCGTCAATTGGCCGATCCCGGACGTGACGACCGCCACCCCATCGAGGAGTGCTGCCTCCTCGAACGCGGAGTCCCTGATCGAATTCGAGCACGCATGGAACCGAACGGCCTCGTCCTGCAGGGCCCGAACCTGGTCGGCGACCCCGCCATCCGGGAAGAGCGCCACGACGCCGTCCCCGTTGGCCACGAACACGACGTCTTCGACCGCGATCGAATCGTCCGCGAGCAGGTTCTCGACGTTGTCCAGGCCGGTTTTCGCCCCGGCCAACGACGACGCGTGGACGACAGTCCGCATTACTGGTACATCCGGAGTGGCTGGGCCTGCGAGCTCTCGTCTTCGCCCGCCTGCTGCATCCGCTTTGCCAGCTTCTCCTTTTGCTCCCGGATGTCCTCGGCACGCTCGACCAGGTCGTCGGTGTCCACGGACACCTTCGCCAGCGGCTCGATTCCCTCGACGATGAGCTGTCGGGCCGCCGCCGGGTCAGGGAACTGTGGGTCGCTCTCCACCACCAGCCCGCAGGAGTCGAGCCCGGTTGCGACGGCGCGGTTCACGAGCGCGCCTGTCGGGCCGCCGATGACGCCGCGCTCGGTCGGGAGGTCGATCCCGTTCTCCTCGAGAAGCGCGGCCCCGTCGCCTGTACCCACGCCAAAGACCGTGGGGACCTCCCCCGGCGCGTGCTCCTCCAGCGCGAGTCCGCTGAGATACAGCGGGAAGGCGTGCTGGGCCTCGATCCAGTCAGTGACCGCCCGAGCGAAGTCCGAGGCCGTATCACGCGAGACGGGGATGTCACTTTGCAACGCGAGCAGATCCCGCTCCTCGTCGGCGTACAGTCGCACCGGCGGCTCGACATCGCGGGTTTCCTCGCCGTACACGGCGATCTTTGGGAGTCCGTCGCAGTCCACGCTGCCGATGTACTGCATCTCCAGGGTCTCGACGATGTGGTCGGTCGCGATCTTTCCCACGAGCCCCACGCCGGGCAGTCCCTCGACCAGAACCGGATCGTCGAGGGTTGGCGTTTCCTCGATTCGTATCTGTGCCATACCCTCGCATTCGAGCCAGGCCAGGATAACCCTGGGGGCAACGAGCCGTCGCCAAATTCCCACCGCCGCCCAGCCGCGCCATCCGAAACCGATTAACGGGAACTCGCCGAAGGACGCATGATGGACGTCGTCGCGCGGTACGAGTCCCTCGTGCCGGACTTCGATGCCTTCCTCGAGGCCCTTCACCGGCCGCTTCCCACCACGGTGCGGGTCAACCGGATCCGGACCACGCCCGAGCGGGTGCTGCGCGCGTTCGGTGAAGCTGGGATCCGTGCCACACAGCGGGACTGGAATCCCTGGGTGCTGGAGATCGGAACCGACAAACCTGGAAACACCTGGCCCTATCTCCACGGCTGGATCCACGGCCAGGAGGAGATCTCGACGCTCCCGCCGCTGGTTCTCGACCCCGATCCCGGGGAGGTGATCTGGGCTGCAGCCGCGGCGCCGGGGGGCAAAGCAACCCAACTCGCCGCCCTGATGGACGACACCGGGCTGGTGATCGCCAACGACGATAACCTCGGTCGCATCTCCGCCCTTCGGGCCAACGGCGACCGCCTGGGCGTGACTACCATGGCAGTCACGAACCAGGACGCCCGCAACTACTCCTTCGACCCGCTTGGCATCGACGAGGTCGATCACGCGCTCGTCGATGCCCCCTGTACCTGCGAGGGGACCGTGCGGAAGAGTCCGGACGCCCTCGACGGGGCCGGACCGGAGGCGAGTGCGAACCTCGCCGGGGTGCAGCGGGACATCCTGGAGCGGGCGGTCAGGGCCACCCGTCCGGGCGGCACCGTGGTCTATTCGACGTGCACGTTCGCTCCGGAGGAAAACGAAGGCGTCGTCGACGCAGTGCGCGCCAGGACCGGTGCGCGCGTGGTCGACTTCGACGTCGCCCTGGTCTCGGAACCGGGCATCGAGGAGTGGGCGGGAGCGACGTACGATTCGAGCCTCCGGAAGAGCCGCCGGTTCTATCCGCACCAGAACGACACCGGCGGCTTCTACGTCGCGAAGTTGGAGGTGCCGACGTGACCCGTCGAATCCCCAGCAGTCCCACTGGCAACCGTTCTCCCGGATGGGTCCACGGGTTCGCGCGCGACGCGCAGTATACTGATGGAGGTGCGTCCTGATGACCACGAATCGGAGCGATCGGTTCGAGCGCCTCCCGGCAACCGACTCGGAGCGGACGGTGACCGACCGACCGACGAGGGCAGCCGTCCTCGAGTATTGGGCGGACCGGTTCGGCATCCCGCCCGTGACGTTCGAGGGCTACACCTTCTGGGAGAAAGGTGCCGGGAAGATCTGGGCCCTCCACCACGAGTTGGACGGTCCGGTGGCGATCGAGGCCCTCGGGATGCCGGTCCTTCGCACCCGCCAGGAGTTCTGGAAACCGACGACCGACGCCGCGCTCCGGGTCGGCCGGCTCGCGACAAGGAACGTGATCGAGTTGTCCCGCGAGGCGGCCGAGCGGTTCGTTGCGGGCGAGGACCAGGAACTCGAGTGGGCGGGCGACTGGGGCTATCTCATCGCCAGTCACGAGATCGGTGGGGAGCCCGAGCCGATCGGCGTGGGGCTTTTCACCTACGGCGAGTTGCAGTCGATGGTGCCGAAAGGTCGACGCCGGGACTTCCGATAGTCGTCCTTCCGGCAGCCGAGCGGTAAACCTCCGGTCGGCCCGAGCCAGAAGGTTCTTGCAATCCTCTCCAGGAGAGGTATACGATGCAGCGTCGGAGGCTGCTCCGGACGACCGGAGCTATCGGGGTCGCAGTGCTCGCGGGCTGTACAGGCAGCGGGGAGTCCGAGTTCACCCTGCAGGTTGCCAACCGGGAGATCACCGAGGACGAGGACGGGAACCTCGTCTTCATCGTAACCGTCTCGAATCCGGGCAACGACGCCCAGACCGGGACACTCTACGTGAGTTCGCAGCTCGACGGCGAGGAGACGGTCCGTGTCCGCGAGGTCTCCCTCGACGCCCACGAGACGAAACAGATCACCGTGACCTACGACGTGGCCTACGCCAACGTGACGAGTTTCTCGCCGACGGCGGACCTGCGGCCGTCGGAGTAGCGGTGTCCCCTCGTCCCAGTTCTATATCCTTAAGCGGCCGGAGTCACTTCTGCCTCGTATGACCGAGGCCGAGGAGCAGCCGATCGAGTCGGAAGCTGAGGGGGACGACGATACCGATCTCGTCGCGGAGGTGGCCGCCCACGACGAGGCACTCGCCACGGAGGTCGGGGAGCTGGCCCAGCGGGCAGAGCGCCTCGAGACGGAACTGGAGACGATGGAAGACCGCCTGGACGAGACCACCGAGCGCCTGGAGCACACCCGCGCGGACTTCCAGAACTACAAGAAGCGGGCCAAGCGACGACAGGAGGAAATCAAAGAGCGGGCCACCGAGGAACTCATCGAGCGGTTGCTGGACGTGCGGGACAACCTCAGCCGGGCCCTCGAAGAGGAGTCCGGGGACGTCGACTCGCTCCGGGAAGGGGTCAAGCTCACGCGCAAGCAGTTCGACCGGGTGCTCGACGCCGAGAACGTCGAGCGAATCGAACCGGAGCCGGGCACCGAGGTCGATGCCAACCGCCACGAAGTGATGATGCGCGTCGAGAGCGACGAACCCGCCGATACCGTCGCGAGCCTCTACCGTCCCGGCTACCAGATGGCCGGGAAGGTCCTCCGGCCTGCCCAGGTGACCGTCTCGGAGGGGCCCGACGAGGAGATCGGTGACGACCAGACCAACGAAGTCGGCGAGGGCGAAGAAACGGACGAGTCGGACGGCCCGGCGGACGGAATGGACGAATAAGGACCTGGCCGGCGAGTACCGGGTACATCATAGTATTTCCTGCGGACCTGAGGTCGCGCAGCATCGCAAGGGAGCGGCGCGAGCCCTTCTCGGCGCGGACTAGCCAACCCAGGCTCCGCCGTCTTCTCGTGACGACCCCTTCCCCGCCTCTCCCCCACGCCGTCTCCCTCCGCCGGGCCCCAGCCACAGCCCGCTTCCCACCCCATCCCGGCCGACTCGTGGCGGGACAGCGTCAGGGGTGGGATTGCGGTCATCATATAACCTGTGACCGGGTCACCCCCGCCATCCCACAAACCACAAGCAGGCGTCGAGGTACGTTTTCGTGTGACGCGGTCCCACTAGCAAGGCTTAAAGGCCAGTGACGGTATACAATCGCCCAAGATGACGAGCGAGAAGATTCTCGGGATCGACCTCGGGACCACGAACAGCGCGTTCGCGGTCATGGAAGGGGGCGACCCGGAGATCATCGTGAATGGCGAAGGCGATCGGACGACTCCGTCCGTCGTGGCCTTCGACGACGGGGAGCGACTCGTCGGGAAAGCCGCGAAAAACCAGGCCGTCCAGAACCCCGACGGGACCGTCCAGTCCATCAAGCGACACATGGGCGAGCAGGACTACAGCGTCGAACTCGAGGGCGAGGCGTACACACCCGAGCAGGTCTCGGCGATGATCCTCCAGAAGATAAAGCGGGACGCGGAGGAGTACCTCGGCCACGACGTCGAGAAGGCGGTCATCACGGTCCCGGCCTACTTCAATGACAAGCAGCGCCAGGCGACCAAGGACGCCGGGGAGATCGCCGGCCTCGAGGTCGAGCGAATCATCAACGAGCCGACGGCCGCGAGCATGGCCTATGGGCTCGACGATGACTCCGAACAGACAGTCCTCGTCTTCGACCTCGGCGGCGGCACCTTCGACGTCTCCATCCTCGCGTTGGGCGGGGGCGTCTACGAGGTCATCGCCACGAACGGCGATAACACCCTCGGGGGCGACGACTGGGACGAAGCCATCATCGACTGGCTGGCCAACGACTTCGAGAAGCAACACGGGATCGACCTGCGCGAGGACCGCCAGTCCCTCCAGCGGCTCAAGGACGCGGCCGAGGAGGCCAAGATCGAGCTCTCCTCCCGCAAGGAGACGACGATCAACCTGCCCTTCATCACCGCCACCGACGACGGGCCGGTCCACCTCGAGAAGGACCTCACCCGGGCGAAATTCGAGTCACTGACCCAGGACCTGACCGAGCGGACCGTCGACCCGACCGAGCAGGCCCTCGCGGACGCCGGCCTCTCGAAGGGCGACATCGACGAGGTCCTCCTGGTTGGCGGGTCGACCCGGATGCCGCAGGTCCAGGAGCAGGTCGAGGAGCTCACCGGGCAGGAACCTAAGAAGAACGTCAACCCCGACGAGGCCGTCGCGCTGGGCGCGGCGATCCAGGGTGGTGTACTCGCCGGCGAAGTCGAAGACATCGTCCTTCTCGACGTCACGCCCCTCTCGCTGGGCGTCGAGGTCAAGGGAGGGCTCTTCGAGCGCCTGATCGACAAGAACACCACCATCCCGACCGAGGAGTCGAAGATTTTCACCACGGCGGCGAACAACCAGACCTCCGTTCAGATCCGCGTGTTCCAGGGCGAGCGCGAGATCGCCGAGGAAAACGAACTTCTCGGCGAGTTCATGCTCTCGGGCATCCCGCCCGCGCCCGCCGGAACCCCCCAGATCGAGGTCACCTTCTCCATCGACACCGACGGCATCGTCAACGTCGAAGCCGAGGACCAGGGCTCGGGGAGCAAGGAGGAGATCACCATCGAGGGCGGTGTCGGCCTCTCCGACGACCAGATCGAGGACATGAAGGAGGAAGCCGAGGCGCACGCCGAGGAAGACGAGAAGCGCCGCGAGCGCATCGAGGCGCGCAACGAGGCCGAGAGCGCGGTCCAGCGCGCCGAGCGCCTCCTCGAGGAGAACGAGGAACTCATCGACGAGGACCTGGAGGAGGACATCCGCGTCGAGATCGAGACCCTCGAGGAAGTCCTCGAGGACGAGGACGCCGCCACGGACGACCTGCGCGACGCGACCGAGGCCCTGACCGAGGTCCTGCAGGAGATCGGCAAGCAGGCCTACCAGCAGCAGGCCGCCCAGGGTGCCGGTGGCGCTGGTGCCGCCGGCCCCGGCGGCATGGGAGGCGCCGGTGCTGGTCCCGGTGCAGCCGGCGCAGGCGCCGCCGGCCCCGGTAACGCCGGTGCGGCCGCTGGAGAGGACGACGAGTACGTCGACGCTGACTTCGAAGACGTCGACGACGAAACCGAGGAGTAAGGGGATCAGTTTTCCGTTTCGTCACGAAGTCCGGACAGATGCCGGAGCCGCTATTCGGCTTCGTGCAGCCGCTCACCCCGGTGCAGCCGCGTGGCGATAGAGAAGGTTTGCTCGTTCTCGCGGCGGGTCGGGCTGTGGGCTGCCAGGTACCGGGCCGTCGCCACCAGGGCGAAGCGTTCGGCCGCCGGGTCCTCGACGGCGTCGTAGCGCTGGAAGGCCGCCTCCACGTTCTGGAGCGTGTGGAAGTCAGCGTCCTCGCGGAGCAGTCCCCGGCCGAGGGTGCGCTTCAGATCCGACACCCCCTCCTGTCTCCCTCCGTCTTGGCCGTTCCCACGCTCGAACATATCTAGATACTCGCCGACGAGGCGCCCGGCACGGTTGACCTGACCTTGCTCGTCGAAGCAGTCCAGGAGGGCCTCGCGCACCCCGGCTGGATCCCGGCTCCGGTCCGAGTCACCGGGTGATGGCACGGGAGCGCGCGGCTGGTTCAGGAACCGGTCGAGGTAGACCGACATCGCCCCGTCGAAGCAAGCCCGATACAGCTCCGTCGCGTCGGTCTTCCGCGTGGCCCGGTGAACGGCGTTGGCGTACGTGAGCGTGTGATGGACGGTATCCCAGTCCCCGAACTCGTTGTTCGTGGCGAAGTAGGCGACGCGTCGCGTGGCTGCCCTGGCGACCGCGTCCGCGAGTTGGGTCTGGGTCGCGCCCGCTGCGACCGCATCGGTTAGGGCGTCGATAATCGCGGCCGGAGCGTCGTCCAGGAGCGTCTCGACGAATCCGTCGGGTCGCTCCCAGGTCCGACCCTCCCCCGAGGCCACTAGTTCCGGTAGGTCCGCCTCGGCCGACGCGACCAGGGCCGCGATGTCCACCGGCTGTCGCCACGAGGACAGTTCCTCGGAGCGGGTGGCGTCCGTCAGTTGCTCTAGCGTCGACGAGAGCACTGCGGGCGCGTTCTCCTCCCAGCCGACGTGACCGAGGGTCTCGAAGGCCTTATTGATGAAATCGAGGGTGTGGCCGGCGTTCATGTAGCGGTGGTCCGTCGCGGCGGCGAACAGCATCTCGGCGACTTCCCCCCGGGGATGGGCCTCGATCGCCGTCAGGAGTACCCGTTCGGCGCCGTCCCGGTCCCGGACCTCGCAGTTCCGCCGGAACCAAGACTTGAGTCGATCCGGCGAGAGGTCCCGGTTCCCGAGGGCGTACTGCTGGAAGCGCGGTGGGTCTCCCGAGACGTCGTCGGCGACCTCCCGAACACCCAGGAACATCGCGCGGCGCCGGTCCCGGGCCCCGACGTCCTCGTAGAGGTTCGCCATGCTCCCGAGCGTGGTGAGCCCGCGGCCCCACCCGCGATCGCTATATTGTGTGCCGAACGTGACGGCGGTCTGGATCGGCGTCTCGAACCCATCGGCATGCTCGTCGAGGCCGATTACCGCCTTGGCCATCACCAGCGGGAGGTTCTCCTGGAGGCCGTCCGCGAGCCGGTTCCGCCAGTGAGTGGCGGG
>Ga0207797_1000286_pt1 | contig 38619 bp, 44 predicted proteins | sample PRCRCaboRojoPR_6_FD_187275 | JGI IMG/M metagenome (GOLD analysis project Ga0207797, IMG submission 187275) | Marine sediment microbial community from Cabo Rojo, Puerto Rico - PR CR 10% Liquid 1 (SPAdes) | ecosystem: Environmental > Aquatic > Marine > Coastal > Sediment | place: Cabo Rojo, Puerto... | reverse complement strand
CCTGACCACCCAGGACGATGATGCTACGGACGCCTGACCACCCAGGGCGACCATGCTACGGACGCCTGACCACCCAGGGCGACCATGCTACGGACGCCTGAGGAGCCCCTAGTACCGAATGATCGGGCTCAGATCTCGCCTTCGTCTTTCAGCGCCGCGAGGACGTCCTCGACGAGGGTCTCGACGTCGTCGTACGGGAAGTCGGCGTGATTGCCGAGTTTCGTGGCAAGCTCCATGGCGGTCATGCTCACGTCACCCGCCTCGAACTTGGTCGACGGACCGTTGGGGAGGGCGGGGACCAGGTCCATCTGGTTTTTGACCGGGTAGTCGGCGCCTTCGAAGGCCTCGATGAACTGTTCGCGGAGGTCGTCTTCCACTGACATGGCCGCTACTGCTCCAGGAACCCCAAAAAGGGTTGTGAAACGCCCGAACACAGAACTGAAGTTTTTTGGTCGGTGGCGGTCACCCCCGAGATATGCGGGATGCGCTGACTGCGTGGCGGGCCGACATCGATCGCGAGATCGAGTCGTTGTTGCCGCGTACGATCACCGAGGAGGACCTCATCGACCTGTTCGGGGCCCCACGTTATGAGTACGACACCGAGGCCCTGGGTCGGGCGCTCTTCGAGCCGGTCTGGGACCTCCTCGACCGCGGGGGCAAGCGATGGCGCCCGGTCCTCTCTCTTAAACTGATCGAGGGGTTGGGCGAGGACCCCGAGGAGTACCTCCCCTACGCCATCATCCCCGAGATCCTCCACACCGGGACGATCATCGTCGACGACGTGGAGGACGACGCGACCTTGCGGCGCGGTGAGGAGGCCGTCCATCTGCGGTACGGGACGGACATCGCGCTGAACGCGGGCAACGCTCTCTACTTCATCCCGCTCAAGATCGTCACGGGCAACCCCGCTGGCCTCTCTGACGCCGAGCAACTCTCGATCTACGAGATGCTCACCCACGAGCTCAACCGGACCCATCTCGGCCAGGGGACCGACATCGTCTGGCACAACCAGTCCGCCATCGACATCACCGAGGCCGAGTACCTCGAGATGACGGCGTGCAAGACCGGCTGCCTGGGTCGAATCGCGGGACGCCTCGCCGCGCTGGTGACCGGGCAATCAGAGGCGGTGGAGACCGCCTTTGCCCGGTACGCAGAGTCACTCTCCATCGCGTTCCAGATCGGGGACGACATCCTCGACGTGCTGAACACGCTCGACGAGGCCGGGGAGTTCGGGAAGGCCTTCGGGAACGACATCCGCGAGGGCAAACGGACGGTCATGGTCATCCATGCGGTCGAGAACGCCCCACCGGAGCGTGCTGCCAGACTCGAAGCGATTCTCACTGCCGAGGAGGTGGGCGACGAGGAAATCCTCGAGGCTATCGACATCATGCAGGAAGCCGGGAGCGTCGAGTACGCCCGGACCCTCGCCCGCGACCTGGCGGCCGACGCCCGGTCGCACCTCGAAGGCGTGGACCTCGATCCGACGGTGACCGACGACCTGCAGACGTTCACCCGGTTCGTCATCGAACGCGAGCGCTAACTCGTGCCTGCTCCGGGAGGGTTGTCCCGACGTAATACAGCGCGAGCGGGGATTCTATATCGCTCGCACTGTCAGGGCCGGTATGGTCAGAGATTTCGACCTCCTCGCGGAGCTGACGGAGACCAGCGGCGCACCCGGGTACGAGAGCCGGATCCGGGATATCGTGCGGCGCGAACTCGAGGGCGTCGCCGACGAGATTCGCACCGACTCGATGGGCAACGTGGTCGGGACCATCCGCGGGTCGGAGAATCCCGAGTACGAGGTGGCGGTCGCGGCCCACATGGACGAGATCGGCTTCATGGTCCGGCACGTGACCGACGAGGGGTTCCTCCAGGTCGACGCCCTGGGCGGGTGGGACCCGCGCATCCTTCGAGCCAAACGCGTCACCGTTCACACCGAGGAAGGTGACCTCCCGGGCGTGATCGGGTCGCCCCCGCCGCACACACTCGACGAGGAGGACATCGAGGAGTCCGACGAGGTCCAGGACATCTACATCGATATGGGACTGGACGGTGCGGATGTGGCCGAGGCGGTCTCCAAGGGCGACATCGTGACCATGGATCAGACCACCGACCGGGTCGGCTCGATGGTGACCGGGAAGTCGATGGACGACCGGGTCTGTCTCTACGCAATGCTGCGAGCGGCCGCGGCGATCGAGCCGCCCGTGACCGTCCACTTCGCCGCGACGGTCCAGGAAGAGGTCGGGCTCCGAGGCGCCCATGCGCTCGGCGTAGACCTGGATCCCGACCTCGCGATCGCCCTCGACGTCACGGTGGCCAACGACGTCCCGCAGATCGACTCCGAGGCGGACTACGTGACGGAACTCGGCGACGGTGCGGCGATCAAACTCAAAGATTCGAGCGTCATCACCAATCCGAAGGTCCACAAGCGGCTTCGCACCGTGGCCGAGACAAACGATATCCCCTACCAACTCGAGGTGCTCCCCCAGGGTGGCACCGACACGGCGGGCTTCCAGAACGCGGCCGGCGCGAAACCGGTCGGTGCCCTTTCGGTCCCGACGCGGTATCTTCACACGACGACCGAGATGGCCGATGAGGACGACGTCGCCGCCGTGGTCGATCTTCTCGTTGCGTTCCTGGAGAGTGAAAGCGGCGACCACGACTACACGCTCTGAGAGGTGGCCGAGCGACGACTGGCCGTTTCCAGACCTCCGGGTACCAAGCCAGGTTCACCTCCCCCGTCGCTGATCGTCCCGAAGACGGCCTTGTCGTAAAGAGGATCGCCGGACCGTTCACAGACCGTATTATGGATTGCGCCGGGCGGGCTCGTGACGGACCTGCAGGGTGATCGGCCGGGACTCACCCTCGAGGTCCCTGACGACCCGTCCGACCACCCGTCTTCCCTCTTCCTCGATGAGCCCGACGACCCGGTCGACGATCCAGTCGAGTGAGACGAGCCGCGGGATATCCAGTCCGCCCACGTCGGCGGAATCGGGATCGTAGCTGACCGCGAAGGTGACCCGCGAATGCTGACCACCGTCGACGGGTTCGATCGCCCAGTGGCCCCGGGCATCGACCCCACGCTCGACTTCCCACTCGATCCGCTCGTCGGGCGTGGTCGACGTGACCGCCGTCTTGACCCCGTAGGTGAGTTTCCACCAGCCAAAGCGGATCTCGTACTCGGTGCCCTCGCTCCCGTCGCCGTTCGACCGGATCGACTGGAGGTACTTCGAGTACTGGCTGTAGCCCTCGAAATCACGGAGGAACGCGAACGCCCGGGCCGGCGGGACGCGGATCGTGGTCGTCACCTCGAGCGTGTCCACGCCCGTAGTAGCCCTCGCCGCCTCAAGAACCCCTGGCTTCCCTGCAAGGCAGGACCCATTTCTTCTCCGCCGCATCACGCAGGAGCCGGACATATCGAGATTTATTGCGGTCGACCGCCAACTGGCGGGTGAATGCTGGCGGGTACCAACGTGGTGCTGGGCGTCACGGGCAGCATCGCCGCCGTTCGGGTCGTCGAACTGGCACACGAACTCCGGCGGCACGGAGCCACGGTTCGTGGCGTGATGAGTCCCAGCGCGACGGACATCGTCCACCCGTGGTCGGTGGAGTTCGCGACCGAGATGCCGGTCGTCACCGAGATCACGGGGGGCGTGGAGCACGTGGAGCTCTTCGGCGACGATGGGTGGGCGGACGTCTTCCTGATCGCCCCGGCGACGGCCAATACGATCGGAAAAATGGCTGCAGCGGTGGACGATACGCCCGTCACGACCTGTGCGACGATCTCGCTGGGTTCGGGCGTCCCGGTGGTCGTCGCCCCGGCCATGCACGGTCCGATGTACGAGCACCCGGGCGTGCTGGACTCGATCGACCGGCTGGAGGAGTGGGGGGTCTCGTTCGTGGACCCCGTCTTCGAGGAGGGCAAGGCCAAGATCGCGACCGACGAGGCGATCGTCCTCGAGACGGCCAGGGCCGCCGGCGAGACGCCCCTCGAGGGCCACCACGTCGTCGTCACCAGCGGCGCCACGAGCGAGGCCATCGATCCCGTCCGGGTGCTCACGAACCGAGCCTCGGGGAAGACCGGCCGGGCGGTCGCGAAGGGCCTCTACGCTCGTGGCGCCGACGTGACACTGGTGCAGGATGGGCCGTCGGTCCCCTACGCCGACGTGGCCGCTGTCGAGTCGGCCGAATCGATGCGGGTGGCGGTCCTGGACCGGCTTGAGGAGACCGACGCGGACGCCCTCGTCTCGGCCGCAGCCATTGGAGATTTCACCATCGAGCCAGCGGCCGAGAAGATCCGGTCCGGCGAGCCGGTGACACTGGAACTCGACCCGACCCCCAAGCTCATCGACTCGGTTCGGGAACTCCATCCCGACCTCCCCATCGTCGGCTTCAAAGCGGAAGACGACACGGACGGGATGGTCGAGGCTGCCCAAGCCCTCCAGGATCGAGTGGGCCTCGCATTCGTCGTGGCGAACGATGCCGCGGTGATGGGCGAGGACGAGACGGCCGCCAGCATCGTCGACGGTGACGCAGTCCAGGAGTTCCAGGGCTCGAAGATGGGGCTCGGTCTCCGGATCGCTGACGAACTCGCCGCGCGGGTGACCGAGTGATGGCAGGCACATCGCTCCAGGGGTATTTCGAGGGGTTTGGCCTGCCGCGCCGGTTGCTCCTCCTGACGTGGCTGGTCGTCACCGGGGCCAGCATCGGAACTCTCGTCCTCAGTGAAGTCCTGGGCCTGGTGCCCTGCGAACTGTGCTGGTATCAGCGAGGATTGCTGTACCCCCAGATCCTGATCGTGGGCGCAGCCGTACTGTCCCAGACCGTCTGGATCGCCGCGCTCTCGGTGCTGTTCTCGCTCGCTGGCCTGGGGGTGGCCAGCTATCACTCCTGGCTCCAGCTCCAGCCCAATCCTGGGGGTACCTGTACGGTCACGAACCCGTGCTCCGCCGTCACGCTTGAGGTTGCCGGCCTCTCCATTCCGAACCTCTCCCTCGTCACCTTTGGGGTGGTGTTGTCCCTGGTCCTGGCGGCGATCGCCGTCAACTACGGTATCCTCGGGACCGAGTGACGGATGCGGCATCTTCGCGTGCGCATTAATTACTGGGTCAACTGATGGGCGACGAGCGAGTCCACTCGCTCCTGAGGCACCTACTCGATCCACTGGATATTGCGGTACCGACTCAGTCCAGTGAACCCTCTGGCACCGACTCAGTCCAGTGAACCCTCTGGCACCGAATCGGTCAAATGGGCCCCGGTGACCGCTCGTCCTCCAGTTGCCCCCAAGACGACACCAACAACATTGCCCCGGTTGGTAGGCACGCGAGGGTCCCGCCAGCTGGCCCCGTTGTTCCCCTCTATTCCTCGTCGACCCATTCGGGTCGGATCGCCGCGAGCGCGGGTTCGATCCACTCGGCTCGGCCGAAGAACTCGACGCCCATCTTCTGGGCGGAGCGGGAGATCATGTGCGCGCCCGTCGGCGCCGTGAGGAAGAGGAAGAGGATCCCCACGAGCGAGGTCAACCCCCGGCCGGACGGACCGAAGTAGATCGTGCCGGCCAGGAAGATGGAGGCCGCACCGAGCGTCGTCGCCTTCGACGTCGCGTGCATCCGGTTGTAGACGTCCGGAAGTCGCACGAGGCCCACGGTCCCGACGGTGAGGAAGAAACTCCCGACGATGACGAGCAGGCCGACGACCACCGACTGGAGCGTAACGAGCAGACTCATTGCTGGATGATGTCCCCCTCGATGACGTACTTCGCGACGGTGACGGTGCTGATGAACCCGATGATGGCCAGGACGAGCCCCACCGTGATGAAGAGACCCTCGCCAGTCGCCAGCGCGAACAACACGGCGATCGCGACGACGTTCGTCCCGATCGTGTCCAGAGCCACGACTCGGTCCGGTACCGAGGGGCCGACGATCACCCGATAGCTCGCAAAGAGGGTCAGCAAACTGGCGACCACCAGGCCCGCGTGCACGACAAGTTCGAGCAGCGGTGATTCAATCGCCACGGCCATCACCCCCGACCCGCACCTCGGGCGCTGGATCGCCCGGATTGAGGTCCTCGTCGAAGATCACCAGCGCGTAATCCTCCCACCGGCGGATCGGCTCGATTACCCCGTCCGGGTCTCGACCGTTGATCGTGTGCACGTACAGCGCGTTCGCGTCTTCGTCGTAATCCATTGTCAGGGTGCCCGGCGTGAGCGTGATGCTGTTCGCGATGGTCGAGATGGCGACCGGTCTGGAGACCCGCAGCGGCAGGTAGATGACCGCCGGCTCGATCGGCATGCTCGGCGAGAGCACCCGGTAGGCCACGTCCACGTTCGCCACCAGTAGCTCGGAGAGGAACGCCCCGAGATAGAGCAACGCGTAGGGCGCCGCCCGCAGCCCGTACCCGAGGTCCGCACGGCCTGGATACAGCCGGCGGAGCATGAAGGCCACGCCCCCGCCAAGAACCAGGCCGATGAGGAGTTCCCCGGCGATGATTCGGGGATCGAGTGCCACGCCCCGGATGAACAGCCAGAGGCCAGCGAGTATCAGGGTCGCCAGCAGCCAGCGTCGGAGCCGCATCAGTGGCCACCCCCGCCAGACGCCGCCTCGATGGTGTGAAGGTCGACGGCCTCGATGTAGGCCTCCCTCGACAGGGCCGAGTCGCTGGCTGCCCGCGCGAGATCCAGGATCGGGTCGAAACCCACCCCGACAAGGACGATTGCGAGAGTCAAGGCTAGCAGCACCGCGATCTGGACCCTGTCGGGTTCAAACACGGACGCGATCTCCGATTGCTCGCCCCAGAAGCCGCGGTTCCAGGCACGTGAGACGTACGCGATCGTGAGGATCGCCCCCAGCAGGGCGACCCCGAGCGGGACGAGATTCACGCCACCCAATGCCGTTTGGAAGACCAGCAGTTTGGCGAAGAACCCGGACAGCGGTGGGATCCCAACCAGCGCCAGCCCGCCGATGAAGAAGGCGGCCGACACCAAGGGGGCCGAACCCGCGAGGCCGCTGAGGTCGTGGAGGTCCGTCGAGCCAGTCCCCGAGCGCACCGCCCCGGCGACGAGGAAGAGCAGCCCCTTCGCCAGCGCGTGATTCAGCGCATAGACGAGCGCAGCGGCGATCGCCAGTGCCTGCAGGTCCGGTATCGAGGCCGCGATCGCGAGCGGGAGGACGATGAACCCGACCTGGCCGATCGAGGAGTAGGCCAGCAGCCCCTCGATGTCATTCCGCGCGATGGCGCCGGTCCCGCCGAAGACGATGCTGGCGGTGGCCAGCAGGAAGAGGACCGGTCCGTAGAACGCGAGGAACGATTCGCCGCCGATGGCCGGAAGCGAGACGGGCAGCGTCGCAGCCGAGAAGATCTCGAAATAGAGCCGGACGATCGCGTACACCCCGACTTTCTTCACTGCACCGGCGAGCATCGCGGTCACGGGAGCGGGTGCGGCCTGGTAGGCCGCCGGCACCCAGAACTGGAAGGGCACGAGGCCCGCCTTGAGCGCGAAGACCGCGAAGAGGAGCGCCGACAGGCCCAGTACCGGCGCGGGGTCGAATCCGTATGCCGCGGGGTCGCTCAGCCTGCGGGCCACATCGGCCATATTGAGTGTGCCCACGGTCGCGTAGATCCCGCCGATCGCGAGCAACATCACCGCGCTGCCGACGAGATTCAGGACCACGTACTGGAGCGCGGCCCTGGTCTGGTCGGGTCCGCTGTAGAAGACGACGAGCACGTAACTCGCCATCAACATCACCTCGAACCACACGAAGAGGTTGAAGATGTCCCCGGTGAGGAAGGAGCCGGTCACGCCGACCAGCATGAAGTGGAACAGGGCGTGGTAGGACACCCGCTGGCCGAACTCGTCGATGTACCGGACCGAGAAGACCAGCGACGGAACCGCGAGAACCGCCGTCAGGCCGAGCATGAACGCGGACAGCGCGTCGGCCACGATCGTGATCCCGAACGGGGCCGGCCACGTGCCGAGCTGGTAGGTCAGGATCGTATCGGGGTAGATCGTTGCGATCATGACGGCGACCGCGACGGCATAGGCCCCGACCCCGAGCAGACTGGTCGCTTGCTGGACCCTCGTCCATCGGCGCGTCAGAAGCGTCAGGATCGCGGTAACCAGGGCGATGACCATCGGCGCGATCGCGATCTGTGTCGCGACCATCTATGCCCACCTCCCGAGTTCGGAACGGACGAGTCTCATCTACGACGACCTCCCGAGTTCGAAGCTGTCTATTGTCCCGTGTTCCTCGTAAACGCGATAGGTCAAGACCAGGGCGAACGCGGTGGTCCCGAACCCGATGACGATCGCGGTCAGGACCAGTGCCTGGACGAGCGGATCGGTGGTCGGTCCGTGCCCGCCCGACCCGTGAGCCAGGATCGGCACCCCGCCCTGAATCCGGCCCATCGTGACCAGGTACACGTTCGCGGCCTGGCTGAGGATGGCGACCCCCCAGACGATCCGGACGACGTCCCGGCGGAGGACGAGGAAGGTCCCCAGCGCGAACAGTAGTCCGAGCGTGACTGCGAGGACTGTCTCCGGATAGACGGCGGCCTCGGTCATTCCGAACCCACCACCGAGAGGATCGTGAGGAGGGCGCCGACGACCACGGCGTAGACGCCCAGGTCGAAGGCCACTGCACTCGCCAGTTCGACCTCGTGGTAAAGCGGCAGATCGTGGACGATCACGTAGTCCTGGGTCAGGAACGCGTAGCCGAGCCCGATAGCCACGACGCCGCTTCCGGCCGCGACGGCCAGTCCGATCGCGAAGGTGCGGCGGTAGTCAGTGACCACCCCGTGGCTGAGGTGCTCGACCGTGCTCCCGGATTCCCGACCCAGCACGTCTTCCTCGAGGAAGTCCAGGCCGTAGGCGATGTATATCAGGGCGAACGCGCTGCTCGATAACACGCCGGCGATGAACCCGCCGCCCGGGTGATTGTGCCCCTGGAGGAACAGGGCGATCGAGACCAGCAGGATGATCGGGACCGTGAGTCGGGTCACGGTCCGGAAGATGACCGTCGTCACGACGTCTCACCCCGTTCGCGCATCGCGATGAGCGTGAGGACGGAGACGGCCGCCATGGCGATCACCGAGATCTCGCCCAGGGTATCGAATCCACGGAAGTCGACCAGGATGACGTTCACGATGTTCGAACCGCCACCCAGCGGGATCGAGTTCTCCACGAAGTAGCGGGCGATTCCATCGCTCGGGGCGCCCGCCGTCGAAAGCAACACGGTGATGCTCACGGTCACGCCGACCGCGACTGCCAGCACTCCGTCCCGCACCGCCCGCCAGCGGTCGATCGACCCGTAGAACGCCGGAAGCCGGTCCAGGACCAGCAGGAAGATCACCAGCAAGAGCGTCTCGACCGTGAGCTGGGTGAGCGCGAGGTCCGGCGCGCTGGCGAGGATGTAGAAGATGGCGACCATGAATCCGAGGATGGAGAGGGTAAGCACCCCGGCCACGTGAGAGGGCGCCACCGTAATCGCCACGGCGGCCACGACCGCGACCAGCAGCACAATAATGATGGGTGCCTGGAGGGTGATCGGCACCGCTGCAGGAAGCACGGCGTCAGTCGCCAGATAACCCCCGAGCGTGAGACCGACGATGCCCAGGAACGCCCAGGAGGCATACGTCCTGAGGAGGCCGTTCTGGACGACGCCCGCCAGCCACACGCTCAGCCGATTCAGGCCGAAGACCGCGCCGTCGTACCACCAGTTCGTCCGGATCGGCGGGACGGCCTGTCCAAGGGCCCGCAACCCGTTGTGGAGGCGGTCGTAGAACGGATAGGTCACCACCCCGACGAGGATGACGACCGCGCTCATCGCCACCGGGGGCGTGAGATAGGTCGGGAGTCCGACGTGGAACTCGTGACCGTGCCCCGTCGCGGCGCTCTCGAAGACCCGCTGGACGATCGTGTCGATCGCGAGTTGGGGGAAGGCTCCGACGACCGCCGCGAGCACGGCGAGCACCACGGGCGGTGCGATCATCGAAAGAGGGGGTGAATGGACGTCGGTGAGCCCTTCGGGCCGATCGCCGAAGAACAGCATCACGAACCGGATCGAGTACAGGAAGGTAAAGATGCTCCCGAAGACGGCGATGGCGGGATAGAGCCACGCAGCGCCGCCCGCATGCACCGCCGTCTCCCACGCCGCCTCGAAGAGCAATTCCTTGGAATAGAAGCCGTTGAAAGGCGGCACCCCGGCCATCCCCAGCCCGGCGATCACGGCGACAGTCCCCGTGACGGGCAGGTCGCTCCAGAGGCCGCCGAGTTCGTCGATGGCCCTGGTGCCGGCTTCGTGGGCGATGATTCCGGCCACCAGGAAGAGTGCGGCCTTGAACAGCGCGTGGTTCAAGATGTGGAACGCACCGGTTTCGGCACCGTAGACGTTCTGGAAGCCGAACCCAGCGATGATCAATCCGAGATGTGAGGCCGTCGAATACGCCAGGAGTTCCTTGATGTCCGTGGCCGCGACCGCGAGGATGGCCGTGATGGCCATCGTCACCAGCCCCATGGCGGCGAATACCAGCAGCCACTCCTCTGTGAGGAGCAACGGGCGGAATCGACCGACGAGGTAGACCCCGGCCTTGACCATCGTCGCAGAGTGGAGGAACGCCGAGACCGGCGTGGGCGCTTCCATGGCGTTGGGGAGCCAGACGTGAAGCGGCACCTGCGCTGATTTCGCTGCCGCGCCGACTCCCAGCAGGGCGATCACCGGGACGAGCATACCTGCGGCCCTGAGCTGCTGGCGGACAGTTTCGGCCTGTCCCAACATGGCGACGAGATCGAAGGTGCCGGTCACCGACGCCAGCATCAGGAACCCGATGAGCATGAAGAGCCCGCCACCGACCGTGATGAACATCGCCTTCCGGGCCGCGTACCGCGAGTCTCGCTCCCCTGTATAATGGCCGATGAGCACGTAGGAGGAGATGCTCGTGAGCTCCCAGAAGACGAAGAGCGCGAGGAGGTCGGCCGCGAAGGCGACCCCGATCATCGAGCCCATGAACACCAGCAACGTGGTGTAGTACTTCTTCTTGCCAGGCTCGTGTTCCATGTACCCGCCGGAGTAGGTGAGGATGATGACGCCGATACCCGAGGCAAGGTAGCCGATCAGGACGGCCAGTCCGTCCACGTAGAACCGGAGCGCCACGTCGAGGGACGGGATCCAGGGGAGGACCACCTCGCCCGTGGCCCCGTGTTGGCTGGCGATGAGCGAGAAAGACGCCAGTGCCACGCCGGCAGCGTAGTAGGCCGTTCGATTCCCGAGAAACCGGAAGACGAACGGCGTGACCGCCGCGCCGAGGAACGGCAGGGCGACCGCCAGCAGCACGGCAGCCGAGTTCGGTTGCACGATAGTGGTTTCTTCCCAGGGCCGACTTAATGGTTCTCAAACCCCGCCTGAATGGTACCGAATGTCACACAGTCTGCGGAGCGATTCGAGTGAGCGGAAACGAGCCGTTGCTTGGCTGCCCGTCGCGGGCGCTGTTTGAAAACCCACAGCCGGCGGCCCCGCGAAGCCCGATCGATAGACCGTCAGCTTTTCCTGCGGGCCCGAGTACCCCCGACATGGATAAACTCCAGCAGTCCCTTCTCGAGGCCCCCATCATCGAGAAAGACGAGTATCAGTACTTCGTCCATCCCATCAGCGACGGCGTCCCGATGCTCGAGCCGGGGCTCCTCCGCGAGATCGTGATCAAGATCATCCGGAAAGCGGAGCTGGAGGACGTCGACAAAATCGTCACACCCGCGGCGATGGGCATCCACATCTCCACGGCCGTCTCGCTCATGACCGACATCCCGCTGGTCGTGATCCGGAAACGGCAGTACGGGCTCGAGGGGGAGGTCGCGCTCATGCAGGAGACCGGCTACGCGGAGAACGAGATGTACCTGAACGACGTGGATGCAGACGACCGAGTGCTTGTATTGGACGACGTCCTCTCCACCGGCGGCACTCTCCGGGCAATCATCGAAGCCCTCGAACACATCGACGCCGACATCGTCGACGTCGTCGCGGTGATCAAGAAGACCGGACCGAACGCCCTCGACGATACCGACTACGATGTCAAGACGCTAATAAACGTCGAGGTGGTGGACGGCGAAGTCGTGATTACGGACGAACACGGGGACGGGTAGCCGGCCGGACTGGATTCGGCCGCGAGAATCGCGGGACGGGCCCGGCCTGAGCGACGAAGGAATCACAATTCTTAAACCGGGAACCGGGCTACGGCGTGGTAGCGGGATGGGATAGCTCGGAGATTCCGCCGGGCTCATAACCCGGAGATCGGTAGTTCAAATCTACCTCCCGCTACTCTCTAAGGGGGCGCCGAGTCTCGTCTCGGCGCCCAATGTGTTATCGGGTGTAGATTTGAACGCAGGAACGGAGCGACCGTCGGGAGCGGAGTGACTGAAGTTCAAATCTACCTCCCGCTACTCGCCCAGAGCGCGCAGCGTTTCATCGCTGCGCGATTGCGTGTTGCCGGTCGTAGATTTGAATGCAGGAACGGAGCGAGCGAAGCGAGCGCAGTGACTCAAGTTCGAATCTACCGAGTGCCTCGATTCCAGGGCACCAAGCGATCTATTCTAGAATATGCGCGCGCAAGGCGAAATCCGGAATCCCCGAGAATGCAGAATCCAGGGCCCGCCCCTGGAAAACCGGTCCCATCAGTACGACCGCTCCAGCCGACGGTTCCGGCCCGCGTCGTAGACGAACACGGTATCGCCACCGTTGTTCCAAATGGCCTGCTCGGCGCCCCAGTACAGGGCTCGCTCGGAATCAGTGCCGTGGCCTGTATATACTATGACACGATCGCCCGGGTCGAGGGCGAACTCGTCCGGGACCACGAACCGGTGGCCGGCCTCGTCCTCGACGGTCCAGCCGCCCATCTCGAGGGTCTCGTTGCCCTGGTTTTCGAAGATCAGGTACTCGCCTGTCAGGTTCTCGTTGTCGTTCCCGGCCGCATCCGCGTGGATTTCTACGACCGCAAGCCCGTTGGCTGACTCGTGGGCCGTCGTCCCTGGATCGCGACAGCTCCATACCCCCGCGCCATCCGATTGGGCCGCGGATTCGGCCGCGTAGAAGCGATCGGATTGCACGAACTCGCTGTCGTACACCCGCGCGTAGCCCTCGGCGACGAGCTGGTAGTTCACGTTCCGGTCCGCCAGGTAGACGTAGGCAAGTAGCCGGCCGTAACTGCCCCGACGGTCGGAGCGCTTGTCGAAGACCAGGCGGACTTGTTCCGCTGCGAGCTGGCTCCTGGCGTACTCGGACGCGTCGCCTCCAACCTCGCGAAGGCAGGTCGCCCCGGCCTCCGTATCAGGCACGCCTTCGTACTCTTCCGGGGTGTTCTCGACGTGGACCTCCGGCGTATCGATACCGAGCAGTCGGACCGTGTCGGTGGTCCCGTTGACGTACTGGATCTCGATGGTGTCCCCGTCGACGACGTCCGTGACGGTCGCGGTGACATTCGCACCCGCCGCGGGGTTGGGCGTTGTATCGACCGATTCAGCCACCGGACCGGCACACCCCGCGAGGAAGACGACCGCGAGAACGACGAGGAGGGCCCGACGCATGGCCGGCCTGTCGATGCGGGCCATGGTAGCCTTTGTGGCCGTCGAAGATTGAGGCCGTGTAGCCACCCGTAGCAGGGATCCCGAACGACCGCGTCCCGCTCAATCGAGTTTTCGCCTGATGCGGTCCCGGTCGTTCCGGATGCCGATGAGAAGCACGACGGCCACGATGGCCAGCACCGCCATCATGACCGTCGCATACTGGGCGTTGACGAGCCCGTATACCAGGCCCATCAGTCCTGCGATGACCGCGACCGCCTCGAAATAGGTCGGCCAGAGCGAGGTGGCGTCCATACCCGCCCTTTCAACCCCGGTGACTTAGCTTCCGGGCCCTTCCACCGCGGTTCGGCCCGGCTACCTGGCAGTGGCCTACTTGTGAACCTGCCAGGTGAACAGACTTTCAGTCAGGTAGTTCACGACGAACCCGACGCCGATCCCGATGACGTTCGCGACCAGGTACCAGAGGTCCGTCCCGCCGATGGGAAGGGAGACCTGCTGGAACTGGACCAGGAGCGCGAAGACCCCGGTCGCCACGAGTACCCCACCGGCACGGACGATGTTCGAGGTGAGAAAGCGACGCCCGAGCGGTCTCAAACCCGCCTGTCCCTCGTCCGCGAAGGTCCAGCGCTCGTTGATCGCGAACATGACGATGATCGCGGTCTCCGCCCCCACGAGTTTGGCTGCAACGGGCATCAGTCCGAGCGACGTCAAGCCCAGGAGGACACCGTTGTCGCAGATCGCGCCCAGCACGCCGACCGAGGCGAACTGGCCGAATCGAACCCCGGAGGCGAGCGCGCGGGTGCGACGAGCGACCGCGTCCAAGAGGGTGTCCACGACGCTCATTTGTATCGATGGACCAGGGGCGGTCGTTCGTCTCTGGGCGTTCCAATATTCGTATGCAGTGGGTGTCCCGCCAACCGCCGCGCTCGGTGGCGAGCCGAGAGGAGCGCGGTGAGCAACTCCGGGACGGCCTGCGTCGGCGAGACCGTGGATTCGGGATGGTCCTCCCACGCGACCGGAACTTCGACGATCCGCTGCTCGAGGGCCCCGGCCATCGCCACGAGTTCCACGTCCCAGGCGAAGCCCGGCTCGTAGAGGTGGCCCCGAACCGCCTCCCAGGCCTCGCGGCTGAGGGCTTTCGCGCCGCATTGGTAATCATAGAGGTCTACGTCCAGGAACCGCCGGGCGATCCAGGCGAATCCGTCGCCAAGCCGCTGCCGGAGGACCGACTGGTGGGATCTGATGTCCGCCTCCGGGTGCCGCCGGGAGCCCACCGCCAGGTCGGCCTCTCCGGCCCGGACGGGGGCGACGACCGCATCGATGGATTCCGCGGGCGTGCTCCCGTCCGCGTCGGCGAAGGCCAGCACGTCGGTCTCGAGGGCCTCGAAGCCGTCGGTGATCGCGGCGCCCTTGCCCCGGCGCTTCTCGACCGCGTTGACGTGGGCGGGACCATCCGCGAGTGCCTCGGCGACCGCGGGTGCCGGGTCGTCCAGCTCCACACGGAGCTCGTCCGGTGCGACCACCGTCTGCAGCATGTCGAGATAGCGCTGGAGCACGGCGACGTCGGGACGAAACGCTGGCACGACCACACCCACGGTCCGACTCATCGCACTGTACTCGCCGATACAGGGACTAAATTCGTTCGGGATTGCCCCGGCCGGACCCAAAAAGCGTTTAAGAAGCTCAACCGGTACATCGACCGTGGAATTTGGACTCGTCGCCCTCTGGTGGGCCCTTTACGTCGGCCTGGGGATCGTGGCACTCCCCGCGGCGAGCCTGGTATTCGCGCATCTCACCGATCGCGGGGCCGGACTGGCGATCCCGCTTTCCTTTGGATTCCTCGCGGTTGGTGCGTACTGGATCGGCCAGTTCCGATTCGGACTCCCGGCCGCGATCGGGGCCGTCTCGCTCCTGGTCGGTATCTCGGCTGTTGCCCGCTGGCGTGGGGTGACGATCGACCGACGGCGCTATCGGGACGCGGTCCTCGTGTTCACTGCGGCCTACCTCTTCCTCCTGCTCATCCGCGTCTTCAAGCCAGGCGCCTGGCCAGGTGGAGGCGAGAAGTTCCTCGACTTCGGCCTGCTCGCCTCGCTCCTCCGCTCGACCGGTCTTCCGCCTGAAGACATGTGGTTCGCCGGCGAGCCCGTGCGGTACTACTACGGGGGCCACATGCTTGCCGCGGTGTTCGCACTGCTGACGGATACGGCGGCCAAGTACGCCTACAATACGGCCATCGCCGGGTACTACGCCGCGTACGTGACCGCCGCGTGGGGACTGGCCGGCGCCATCGCTGCCGGGATGGACCGCTCCTACCGGGTCGCCGGGGGCCTCGCAGCGTTCTTCGTGGCCATCGCGAGCAACCTCTCGCCCCCGTTCCGGCTGCTCATCTGGCTGCTGCCAGGGTCGGCCGGCACCCGGTTCGCGGAACTACTCAGCCTCGAGGTCCGCGGACTCGCGACCGGACCCGGGAACTTCAATTACTGGTTCGCCAGTCGCGTCATCGACTGGAAGGTCCTCGGCGGCGACCAGTGGCACCTGATCAACGAGTTCCCGTTCTTCGCGTTTCTCAACGGGGATCTCCACGCCCATATGATGAGCCCGGTCTTGCTGCTGCTCGGGGCCGGCCTCGGGTACAGCTACTGGCGGACGCCTCCGGAGGAGACCTGGCGTCGCCGTATCCTCGCGCTGGGAACCATGCCCCCGATCGCGGGAATCCTGGTCGTGGTGAATACCTGGAGCTTCCCCGCGGCGGTGGGAGTAGCCTGGTTGGCGATCCTCTTTGCCCCTGCTTCGCCATGGACGCTACTGCCCCGGCAGCTCGCCGATCGAATCGACCGGTTCGCGGCCAGGCGGCCAGCCAGCCGCGAATCGAGTCGGCTCGTCGTCGCGACTGGGATAGCCGTGGTGATCGCGGCCCTCGGCGCCCTCGTTGCGCTCCCGTTCATTCTGGGTCCGGCGAGCGGTCGGGGCATCGGGTTCCTGCCTGAACCCCGGAGCGACCTCCCGGGCTTGCTCGTGGTCCACGGCGTGTTCCTGGCGATCTCGGCGACGTACGTAGCTATCCGAGCCGATCGGAGCAGGTGGCTACGTCTCGGCTGGGGTCTGGCCGGGGTTCTCTTCGTCGCCTGGCTGTTCCAGGCCCCCGCAATCGGCCTGTTCGGGCCGCTCCTGCTCGGTGCGTGGTACCTCCTCCGCACGCGCTCGGATCTGGGATACGAGACCGTGCTCCTGGTCGGCGTCCTCGGCCTCCTGTTGCTCGTCGAGTTCGTCTTCGTGATGGAGGAGGCCGGGCCCGGTCGCTCGAACACGGTCTTCAAGATCTACACCCAGGTCTGGGCGCTGTGGGCAGTGAGCGCCGGGGCAATGGCGAGTTGGTTCTTCGCCCCTCGTCGGGCCCTGGCCGCAACTGCCGAGCGGACGGCGGCGTTTCTCAGTGGGGCACGAGGAGCGCTCCGCGGCGTGTCAGGAACGGATCCGGTAGCGGACGGGAACCGGACTAGCACCGCTGTCAGCCCGCTTTCGACACCGAGGAAGCAGGCCGAGCGCCTGGACGGTGGCCAGATTGCGAGTGTGCTGCTCGTCCTCGCACTCGTGTCGGTGTCGATCTACGCTGCGTTCAGCGTTGCCTGGGTGGTCGAAACTGGCCGCGACTCCCCGAGCCTCGATGCCCACGCCTACATCGAAGAACGGCATGCGGAGGAGGCGGCCGCCATCGAGTGGCTCGGGGACCGCAGGGGCCAGCCCACAATGGTCTCTGCGCCGGGTGTGAAGATCTACCGATGGGTCAACGGGCCCTCGAGCATGACCGGGATTCCAACCGTGGCCGGATGGGCCCACGAGATCGGCTATCGCGGTGAGGAGGCCTACCGGACTCGCGTCAACGACGTCCAGATACTGTTCGACACCGGCGAGCCCGAATCGCGGGCCGTGCTCCTCGAGAAGTACGACGTCGAATACATCTACGTGGGACCGATCGAACGCGAGCGCTTCGATACGACCGCCTACGAGCGGGAACCCGGCATCTCGATCGCGTACATGGACGAGCACGTGACGATATACCGCGTCGACCAGGCGGAACTCTCGGCGTCGAAATAGCGTGTCGTGACCAGGCGTCCCGGTATGGGGACGCCCCATTCTAGAACGGTCCAGGAACACGACGCGGCACAAGAGGGGTTCTCCCCCATCGCAAGGGACGAGGGAGGTGACGGCAAACGCGCACCGCGAGAGTGGCGACTCGAAGTCGGGAAAGCGAAACGGGAAATTGGGACGCCGGCGAGAATCAGACGGCCAGGTCGCCGGCCCGCTTTTTCACGGTGACCTCGTCGGCGTCCACGGCCTCGGTGTCGAGGAAGTGCGGGATGTAGTTCTGCTTCTCGAAGTCCTCCCGCTCCGCTTCCTCGCCCGCGATGCACCACAGCTGGACCCGCCGCGGCCCGTGCCAGTCGCCGTTCCGGGTCACCTGGAAGAGCGTGTACTCCTCCCCGTCGACCTCGACGATGCCGTCCTTCCGGACGTCCGGGTCCCCGTGGATGATCAGCCGCTTCATGTGCCCGGGTTCGGTGGAACGGGGAGTAAACGTTTCGAAGGCGGTCGGCGGTGGCGGAAACACTCTCTCCGCGAACGGAAGCCGGTGCTGTGGGGCGTTGGCTATGCTACTATGTGTCACATTGTCAATCAGAACATTGATACGATAGACCCACAATATTTAGGTGATGGCCGACCGCCCGCTCGAGAAACGGTTCCGGGAACTGCGCGGGTTCAGTGACCGCCATTCTCGTCGGGAGCGCGAGCAGTGCGCGGCGGCGATCGCGCTGGGTCGCAAGGACCGCGAGCAGTACGAACGCATCCAGGCGCACATCCAGTCGAACCACCGGTAGGCCCAGCTGACGGCACTCGAACCAAACGGATTATACGTCCCCATTCCAAAGCGAGTGCTAACAGAGTTGGTTCGCTATGCAGATGCCACGACGTATCAATACATACTGCCCGCATTGTGACGCCCACACGGAACACGAAGTCGAGAAGGTACGCCGGGGCCGCGAGACCGGCATGAAGTGGTCGGACCGCCAGGAGGCCCGTGGCGAATCCACCATCGGCAACGCCGGCAAGTTCTCGAAGGTGCCCGGTGGGGACAAACCCACGAAGAAGACGAATCTCAAGTACCGCTGCAGCGACTGTGGCAAGGCCCACCTGCGCAAAGGATGGCGCGCCGGCCGGCTGGAGTTCACGGAGTGATCGAGATGGCTGGTGATTTCCTCCGCGTCGCCTGTCCGGACTGCGAGAACGAACAGATCGTCTTCGAGCGCGCGTCGAGTTCGGTCGCCTGTGCGGTCTGTGGCACAACGCTCGCCTCCCCGACCGGCGGCAAGGCCGAGCTCGACGCCGAGGTCGTCGAGGTCGTCGAAGCACGATGAAATACGAGGGCTGGCCCGACCCCGGCGAACTTGTGGTCGGCAAGGTCGACGAGATCGAGGACTTCGGAGTCTTCGTGGACCTCGAGGAGTACGAAGGCAAGCGCGGGTTGGCCCACATCAGCGAGGTGGCCTCGGGCTGGATCAAGAACATCCGGGACCACGTCAAGGAGGGCCAGACCGTGGTCGCGAAGGTCCTCGACGTCGATCAGTCCTCCCAGCAGATCGACCTCTCGATCAAGGACGTCAACGACCACCAACGCTCCGAGAAGATCCAGGAGTGGAAAAACGAGCAGAAGGCCGACAAGTGGCTCACCCTCGCCTTCGGCGAGGACATGTCAGACGACCAGTTCCGCAAGGTCGCAAACGTCCTCCTGGACGAGTTCGGCAGCCTCTACGACGGGTTCGAGGAAGCCGCCATCCACGGCATGTCCGCGCTCGAGGACGTCGACCTCGACGAGGAGGAACTCTCGGCCCTCGTGGAAACCGCCCGCGAGAACGTCTCGGTCCCCTACGTCACGGTGACAGGCTACGTGGACCTCCAGTCCCCGAACCCGGACGGCGTGGACGACGTCCAGACCGCGTTGAAAGCCGCCGAGGGTGACGGGGACATCCCCGAGGAAATCGACCTCGAGGTGACCTACGTGGGCTCGCCAGAGTACCGCATCCGCGTACAGGCACCCAATTACAAGACCGCCGAGCAAGCCCTCGAGGACAGTGCCGATCGAGCCATCGAGGCCATCGAGGGGTCCGGCGGCGAGGGCGAATTCCACCGCGAACGACAGACCGAGTCCGAATAGCGGCTACCGCTTTCTCTGGGTCCGCACCCGGGCAGCCAGACCTCCGAGCCTTTATGTGGAGTCACGGACCATCCCCTCGTGTGCGCTCCGACATCCGCGTCTGCTCGAAGTGGCGGGAGCACCACGACCGGCCGGTGTACACCCTGGGTGAGCGATGCCCCGACTGCGACGCGCCCGCAGTCAACAGTGCCCCCGCACCGTTCGACCCCGAAGACCCCTACGGCGAGTACCGACGCGCTCTTAAGGAGCGTCGCCGAGGCTAAGGCATGGACGACATCGAGATCGAGCACGCCGCCACGCCCGATCTCGACGACCCGGTCTTCGTGGAGGGGCTACCGGGCGTCGGGCACGTGGGGAAACTCGTCGCCGAGCACCTCCTGGAGGAGATCGAAAGCGAACTCGTCGCGACGATCTACTCCCAGCACTTCCCGCCCCAGGTGGGCGTCGACGAAGATGGAGTGGCAACCCTCGCGAATGCCGAGGTCCACGCCGTATGGACCGAGGGCCGGGACCTGCTCGTGTTGACCGGCAATCACCAGGCGGGGGACAACGTCGGCCACTATGAGGTGGCCGAGGCCTTCCTCGACGTCGCCGAGGAGTACGACGTCGCGGCGGTGTACGCGCTCGGTGGGGTTCCGACCGGAGAACTCATCGAGGAGTACGGGGTGCTCGGGGCCGTCTCCGACGAGGACCTCGTCGAGCCCCTCGAGTCGGTGGGCGTCGAATTCCGATCCGAGGAACCGGCAGGCGGCATCGTGGGGACCAGCGGTCTGCTGCTGGGCCTCGGCGGCCGGCGGGGCTTCGATGCGGCTTGCCTCATGGGCGAGACCAGCGGGTACCTGGTGGACCCCAAGAGCGCCCGAGCCGTCCTCGAAGTGCTCCAGGGACTGCTCGACTTCGAGGTTTCCTTCGAGGCCCTCGACGAGCGCGCCGACGAGATGGAGGAGGTCATCAGTCGACTCCAAGAGATGGAACAGGCCCAGAGCCCCGGCAGTGACGAGGACCTGCGGTACATCGGCTGAGGGGCATTCTCGATAGATCAAGCCGGACCCAGCAGAACCACCGCCCCCAGCAATGCTCAGTCCACGACCGAATAGGCCGTCCCGGCTTCGCGGAGTGGATCGGTCACGCGGCCGACCTCGTCGGCCGTCGCGACCACGACGACGTCCACGCCACGACCAGCGGCCGCCGCTGCGACCTCACCCGCCGCGAAGGTGACGTCTGGCTCGAAGCCAGCCCGCCTGAGTGCGACGACGGCTTCGACACCGGCAGCGAGCAGCAGGCCCTTTTCGGCACAGGCGGCCTCGAGGTCCCTTTCGTCGACCTCGCGACTCCCACCCGATCGGATCGGCGGGACCTGGTAGACCTGGACCGTCCCCGGCGTGAAGTCGATGACGCCCTCGAATCCCGAGACGCCGACCTCTGCCCCCGCCGGAGCGTCAGTCGTCGCGGATCCGGTGGCTGGCCCCGCCGCACCCGGTTTCGCATGGAGGAGCCCGTCGCGCATCTCGAGGGTCACCGTCTCGCCGGCCTCGACCGCGTCGGTCGCGATGGCGGCGTCCTCCTGGACCCCGCCCAGCACGTCGTCGGTAACCCGGTCGGCGAATCGCCGTACGTCGGCGGCGCTCCGGAGCAGCCAGTCCACGCCCTCGTTCGTCACGCGGTAGCGGGACCGCCCCTCCTTCACGACGAGGTCGTCCTCGACGAGTTCGCGGATGTACTCGGAGACCGCCTGGCTTGTCACCCCGACAGCGTCGGCGATCTCGCCCTGGCTGACCGCGGGTTGTCGGTCCGCGATCTCGACCAGGATGCGAAAGCGGGTCGCGGCCCGCTTGTCGTCGAAGACCTCGACCATATCCGGCACCACTCGGGGGTGTGCCAAAAACCCCACCGGTCGGAACGGTAGGTCTTTGGCCCGGCCCCCGCGAGGTGCATCCGTGGCCGCTTTCGAGGACGTGTCTTACGGACGACGGTCGGTTCGCTTCCCCGAGTCCCAGACGCTGGTCCTCGCAGACATGCACGTCGGGCGGGACGCAACCTCCGACGTGGAACTTCCGATGGGCGAAGGTGATGACCTCATCGACCGATTGGCGGAGCGACTGGCGACGGCGCCGACGGACCGCGTCATCGTCGCCGGCGATTTCCTCCACTCATTCGGCTCCGTTCCCTACGGCGTGCCCGAGACCATCGATCGCGTCGCGTCGACGGTCGAGGGGGCCGGCGCTCAGCTCAGCGTGGTGGCTGGCAATCACGACCGCCTCCTGGAAGAGGTAAGCGACGTCCCTGTCACCGACTCGGTCGCGCTAGACGAGGGGGCCCTCGTCCACCACGGACACGAAGTCCCCGAGGCCGACGCCTCCCGCTACGTGATCGGCCACGAGCATCCCGCTATCGCGATCGAAGGTGACCGTCATCCGTGTTTCCTCGAATGCCGAAACCAGTACGAGGGGGCCGAGGTCCTCGTCTTGCCGGCGTTCAATCGCGTCGCGGTTGGGACCGTGGTCAACAGCATGGACGCCGCCGACAGCATGTCGCCGCTCCTCATCGACATGGACGGATGTCGGCCGGTTGTCCGGACGGCCGAGGAGACCCTGCGATTCCCGGGATTGGGAACCCTGCGGTCGCATTTATAGAATCCGCGCGGACGGCACTATCCGTCGAGCGAGTCGATGACTGCATCGGCCGCCTTCCGGCCGCTCTCCATCGCCCCGTTGATCGACGAGTTCTCCGTGTAATCGCCCGCGAGATACAACTCGCCACCCGGCTCGCTGACCGCCGGGAGTTGCTCGTGGATGCCCGGGGGCTGAGCGAACTGGGCGAACGGGATCCGGACCGTTTCGAGGAGTTCGAGGTCCTCGAAAGAGGCCTCTGGATACCAGGACTTCAGGGTCACTCGCGTCTGGCGGGCCAGCTCCGCGTCCTCCTCGTCGACGTGGTCCGGGATGCTCGCGCTCAACAGTGCCATGTCCTCGGGTGCATAGGCGGGTGCGGCGGCCGAGAGGACGGTGACCTGATTTGGAACGGTCCCGCCCGCGTTCAGGTGAATCCGGGGCTGGTTCCCCATCGGGTTCCCGGCCGGTAACGAGAAATACTGGGTCACAGTCGAGCGGCCGGTTTGCGGGATGGCGTCGATGCCGGTGAGTTCGTGGCTCCCGGTGGGCCCAGCGGCGACGATCGCGACGTCGGCGGTCACCGTCTCGGTGCCCAGATCGAGTTCGACGGGGCCGGTTCCGTCGAGACCTTCGACCGGGGTCCCGGTTTCGATGTCGGCCCCGGCCTCACGGGCCACTGCCGCGATCTGCTCGGGGAGGGCCTGCATGCCGGCGGCCGGGACGGCTGCGGCGCCCTCGGTGAGCATCTTGAACGTGAACTCGAAGGCGCGTTTGGACGTCGAAAGCGAGCGATCGAGGGTGATCCCGCCCCAGAACGGGGCCGCGAAGGAGTCGAGATACCGGCTGGAAAAGCCCTTCGCTCGCAGGTAGGCCTCGATCGACTGGTCCGGCCCGGCGAAGATATCGGAGAGAGGCGTTTTCGTGAGCCGACGTCGCAGGGAAAGTGTCCGGAGTTTGTCGCCGAGTGTCAGATCCCTCGAGAAGGCGGCTTCGATGGCTCGGGTCGGGTCCCGAAGCGGGTCCGTGACCACGCTCCGGTGGTTCCGCCGACAGATGAGCGCGCCGGGCGGGAACCGCCGGAGGTCCAGTGCCTCGAGGTCGAGCGTGCGCCGTACCTCGGGATAGGCGGTGAAGAGGACCTGGAACCCGCGGTCGAGCGTGAACCCGTCCTTGCGCTCGGTCCGGACCCGGCCGCCCACCGATGGCTCGCGTTCGAAGACGGTCACGGGAACACCCGATTCGGCCAGCCGGCGGGCTGCCTGCAACCCCGCCAGGCCCGCACCGACGATCGCGACCCGATGATCACTCATTGCTGTCAGCCTCGCCCGGAAGGGGCAAAACCCTATGGGGCGGGCAGATGGCTCTGGGAACGTGACCCCGGCGGAGAAGCAAGGCCTAGATGAGCCGGGGGCTACCGCGTCCCCGTCTGTCCGAGTCCCGGGATGTGCACCCGCTCTTCGACCGCGGTCATGACGTTCGAGGCCGTGATGATGATCGCGAGGTACATCAGGCCGACCAGCGTGAAGAGAGCGGTATACTTGAAGTTCTGCGAGGCGATGGTGCGAGCCACCTCGAACAGTTCGGGAACGGTGATGAAGGCCGCGAGCGAGGAGTACTTTATCAAGTAGACGAGCTCGTTCGACCAGCCCGGGATAGCGTACCGCAACGCTTGGGGCAACACCACGTACCGGATCGCGTCGATCTGCGAGAGTCCCAGAGAGCGACCGGCCACCAGCTGGCCCCGATCCACCGAGAGCAGCGCCGAGCGGATGTATTCGGCCTGGTAGGCGGCACTGTTGATGGTAAACCCGATGATCGCCACCCAGAACGCCTGGCCCGGGATCGGGCCGGTCCCGACGAAGGGCAGCATCCGGATCTCTGTGGCGAGCGGGAGGCCGTAATACAGCACGAACAGCTGGGCGAGTAGCGGCGTGCCCCGGATGAGCTCGGTAAAGCCAAGGGAGAGCCAGGCCGTCCACCGACCGTAGACCCGGGCCACACTCACCGGCACCGCGATGACGAAGCCGAGCGCGATGGACACGATCGTCAGGATCAGCGTCATGTACGCGCCGGCCGCGAGCGCCGGGAGGAACTCGACCGCGAAGGCGAGCTGCGAGGAGATGGGCTCGAGGGTCGCCGGGTCGATGTACGGCGTGCCCGGTTGCACCCCCCACCCCGCGGGTAGCACCCAGTCGTTGACCCACCGCGAGACGAGCCAGCCCCAGAAGGCCAGATAGAGGATCACGGCCGCACCGGTCCGTCGGCCGACCGCGATCACCGTCTCGCCCGATTCGCGACCTACAGTCGCCATTTGTTCAGATCGTCCCCTCGGCCTCGGCCTCGGTGATGCGACGGAGGAACTCCCGCGTGCGTTCTTTCTCCGGGTCGTCGAACAGTTGGCCGGGCGGGCCCTGTTCGACGAGGTATCCACCCTCGAGGAAGAGCATCTGGGTGGCCGCCGACCGCGCAAAGCCCATCTCGTGGGTGACCACGAGCATCGTCATGCCCTCCGCGGCGAGGTTCTTCATGACCGTCACGACCTCGCCAGTGAGCTCGGGGTCGAGCGAACTCGTGGGCTCGTCGAACAGCATGAGCTTCGGGTCCATGGCCAGCGCTCTCGCGATGCCAACCCGCTGTTGTTGACCGCCGGAGAGCTCGGCCGGATACGACTCCGCCTTGTTCTCCAGGCCGACTTGCTCGAGTTGGGCCATGGCCTTTGCCTCGGCCGCCTCCTCGCCCATCCCGAGCACCCGTTTCAGCCCGAGAGTCACGTTCTCCATGGCGGTGAGGTGGGCGAACAGGTTGATGTCCTGGAAGACCATCCCGACCTCGCGGCGCAGGTCGTTGACGTCGTAGTCCGGGCCCGACGTGAGTTCTCCATCGAGGTAGATGTCCCCGCCGTCAGGTTCGGTGAGTCGGTTGATACACCGGAGGAGCGTGGACTTCCCGCTCCCGCTTGGCCCGATCAGGACGTCTGCGTCACCTTCGTCCATCTCGAAGGAGATGTCCTTGAGGACCTCTTCATCGCCGTAACTCTTCTGTAGGTGCTCGATACGAAGCAATGGGTCACTCATTGGTATCACCGCCGGGGATGGCGTAGTAGTTCTGGAGGTAATCGAGCGCGCGGTTGGTGCCGAAGGTCAACACGAAGTAGATCGCGCTCACGAACAAGATTACTTCGAGGATCGCGGTCGTCCGTTGTACGAACAGGTCGAAACTCCGGGTCAGCAGCTCCGCGAACCCGATAGCGAACGCGATTGACGTGTCCTTGAGGACGATGGTGAACTCGTTCTGGAACCCGGGAATCGAGCGCCGGAGCGCCTGGGGGACGATGACGTAGTAGATCGCCTGGAGCTTCGAGAGGCCCACCGACCGCGCGGCCTCCATCTGCCCCTCGCTGACCGACTGTAGCGTGCCCCTGAAGATCTGGGACTGGTAGGCCGCACTCCGGAAGCCCAGGCCGAACAACGCGGCCACGAAGGCGTCACCGATGGGGAACACGAAGAACGTGAAGATCAGGATCACGACCAGTGGCGTGCCCCTGAGTACGGTCCCGGCGATCCGGACGAAGCCCCTCGAATACCGACCGCCGTAGACCTCGATGGCCCCCGCCGGGAACCCCGCCAGAAAGCCGAGCACGATGCTCACGACGGTCAGCTGGATGGTGAGGAGCAGACCCCCGAAGAGGTAGCCCCAGTTGTCGGCGACGAATGCCCAGTCACCGGCCTGCAGCGGCGCGACCAAGTCCGCAGTTCCAATCATCGAGGCCCTTAGCTATCCGCGACGAGGCCCCATTTTGACGCGATTTCTCCGTACTGGCCCGTGTCACGTAACGACTGGAGTCCGGTATTGAGAGCGCTCTGGAGTGCGTCCTCGCCGTCCCGGATACCGAAGCCGTACTGTTCGCCCGTCTCGTAGGTGAACGCGATCGAGACGTCCCGCTCCTCGGCGAACGTGTTCGCTGTCGGCGTGTCGAGGACGACGGCATCGATGTTGCCGTTCTCGAGGTCCTCGATCGACAGGACGTAGTTGTCGTAACTGTTGTACTGCTGCTGGCTGATCTTGCCCGTCTCGATCAGCTGGGTGCGGACGACTTCCTCCCCGGTGGTCCCCTTCTGGGCCCCCAACGTGCGGCCCGAGAGGTCGTCCATGGAGCCGGGCGAGAAGTCGCTCTCGTCGGCGACGAGGATGGCCTGGTTGGCACTGTAATATGGGTTCGAGAAGTCGATGGTCTCGTCCCGTTCCTCGTTTATCGTCATCGCGGCCGCGATGACGTCGATCTTGTCGTTCTGTAGCGCCGGGATGAGCGAACTGAACTCGAACTCGCTCCAGCCCGCAAGCTCGTAATCGACCTGCCCGATCACTGCCTCGAGGAGGTCGATATCGAAGCCGACGAGCTCGCCGCCTTCCTTCATCTCGAAGGGCGGGAATCCCGGTGCCGTACCCGCGGTCAGTTCTCCGCCACCGCCTCCATTGCCTCCGAGACAGCCAGCGGTACTTGTCAACACGACAGCCCCCGATGCACCGACGGTGCGCAGGTACGCGCGCCGGTCCATTGACAATTCTTTCCGCGCCATGTGATATCCTATCCCTGATTCGAGCATAAAGGTTGTTATAGTTTCGGTCCCAAGATGTTCGGAATCGATACACGCCGCTGCCGTCTGCCCCCGTCCTTCCATCCTGCATACCGGACAGCGCCGCGGTCACGGTCTCTGTTGGCGGTCCATCCGCTCCGAGGCCGATTCGACCACTCGCCGGCCGAAACATGAAAACCAAGGTGCATGCGGGCGTGGACACAGGTACGGACGGTGGCGTCCGGGGCGGACACCGACCCCCGGCCGTCGACTGGGCCGAGCAGGAGACCACCATGAAACACGTAATCGACATCCAAGACCTCTCCGCGACCGAGATCCAGGACCTCTACGACCGCACGGACGACATGAAGGCACATCCAGCGGAGTACGCGTCAGCGCTCGCGAACGAGACCCTCATCATGCTCTTTGCCAAACCCTCCACCCGCACGAGAGTCTCCTTCGAGGCCGGGATGACCGAACTCGGGGGCCACGCGATTTACTTCTCGCAGGACCAATCCCAGCTCTCCCGCGGGGAGTCGCTCAAGGACACGGCAAAGGTCCTCTCGCGGTACGCCGGCGGCATCATGGCCCGGCTCTTCGAACACGAGACGATGATGGAACTCGGAAAGCACGCCGACGTCCCGGTGATCAACGGGCTCACCGACCTCCTCCACCCGTGTCAGGCGCTGTCGGACGTCTACACCCTGCGGGAACGCGGCCTCGACGACGGCCCCCTCGCCTTCGTCGGGGACGGGAACAACGTCGCACACTCCCTCATGCAGATCTGCGCGACGCTCGACATCCCCTGTCGGATCGCGACCCCCGAGGGCTACGAACCCGACCAGGAGATCATCGAACGGGTTGCCGACGCAGACGTCCGGGTGACCAACGACCCCGTCGAAGCGGTCGACGGTGCGAAAGCGGTCTACACCGACGTCTTCGTGAGCATGGGCGACGAGGAGTCAAAGAAGGCCGATTTCGACGGGTTCCAGGTGAACGAGGACCTCATGGCCCACTCCGACGACGCCGTCTTCATGCACTGTCTGCCCGCACACCGGGACGAGGAGGTTTCCGCCCCCGTCATGGACGGCCCGAAGTCCATCGTCTACGACCAGGCCGAGAACCGACAGCACGTCCAGAAGGCCATCCTCTACACTGTCTGGGATAACTGATCGAGGCCAGCGCCGCCCCCTTACATACAGACGCGCAGACCCCGAATCTCAGAGTTCCATTACGAGAACAACCCGATACTTACAGCTCCAGGATGTCCGCGTGCTCGTCGAGGGCAGTCTCGAAGTTGGGTTCGCCGCGCTCCTCGATATCGTACCGGACCCTGACGACAGGCGTGTCAACGTCGACGACCTTCTCGAGGTCGATGGGCGTACCGGCCAGTACCACGTCACAATCCACGTTATTGATCGACTGCTCGAGTTCCTCGACCTGGGCCTCGGAGTAGCCCATAGCGGGTAGGACGTTCCCGAGGTGCGGATACTCCTCCAGGATCTCGCGGATGGAGCCGACGGCCCCGTCTCGCGGGTCAACGAGTTCCGCGGCACCGTACTTCTCGGCTGCGATCGCCGCCGCGCCGTCCGAGGTGCCACCGTGCGTGAGCGTGGGGCCGTCCTCGACCGCCAAGACACGCTTGCCTTTGACCAGGGACTCGTCCTCGACGGTCACGACTGAATCGGCGTGGATGACCCCAGCGTCCGGATTGACCCCCTTCACGTTACGCTCGACAGCTTCGATATCCGCGGCCTCAGCCGTGTTCTCCTTGTTGATCAGGACGTAATCCGCCAGCCGGAGGTTGGCCTCGCCAGGGTGGTATCGCAGTTCGTGTCCGGGTCGGTGGGGGTCGGCGAGGACGAAGTGGAGGTCCGGTTCGTAGAAGGGCAACTCGTTGTTGCCGCCGTCCCAGAGGATCAGGTCGGCCTCGTCCTCGACCTCCGCGAGGATGTCCGCGTAATCGACCCCCGCGTACACGAGGTGGCCGCGCTCGATGTGGTGCTCGTACTCCTCCCGCTCCTCGATCGTCACGTCGTGGGCCTCCAGATCCTCGATGGTCTCGAACCGCTGGACGCGCTGGCGCTCGAGGTCCCCGTACGGCATCGGTTCGCGAACCACGACCACGTCTTTCCCGCGGTCCCGGAGGATTTCGGCGAGTTTCCGGGACGCCTGGGACTTCCCACAGCCCGTGCGGACCGCGTCGACGGCGACCACCGGGGTCTCCGTCTCGAGCATCATCTCGGTCCCGATAAGCCGGAAGTCGGCCCCGGACGATATTGCCCGGGAGGCCTGGTTCATCACGTACTCGTGGGACATGTCCGAGTACGAGAAGACCACTTCCTCGACGTCGCGTTCCTCGATGATGGTCTCCAGGTGGGATTCCGGCAGGATCGGGATGCCCTCCGGGTACAGGTCACCCGCGAGCGAGGCGGGATACGTTCGCTCCGGGACATCGTCCAGCTCCCCGATGTTCTGGGCGAAGGTCTGCGTGAAGGCGACGACCTCGTAGTCGTCGTTCCCGCGGAACATCGCATTGAAGTCGTGGAAGTCTCGACCGGCCGCGCCCATGATCAGCGTGCGTCGTGGCATAGTCCTCTCTAGGACCTGAGAACTGGCGGTGGCAAAAATTGTGATGTTCTGTCCCTGACAGGGGCCCCGACTGGCAGGGTAGTCATCGCTTCATCGCCAGGCAGCCGGCGGCGGGTGCGGAGAGTTCCTTCGCCTCACATCCAGGCACTCTGTGCCCGGTGCAGGGAGACCGCTCGCTTCCCGCCAGCCACCGACACCATCATGGCCGGGCCCTCCGTGGAGCCCCGCATGGAACTCTCGCGGGCCTACGACGGCCTGGTCTGTCGGTCCTGTTCGGCTTCGTTCGATCCGGCAGTACAGACCCATCGATGTCCCGACTGCGGCGGCATCCTCGATCCCCGGTACGACCTCCAGGCGATCGACCTCGACCGGGAGACCCTCGCCGGGCGGCCCTTCGACTCGATGTGGCGCTACCGGGAACTGCTGCCCTTCGAGGCCGACAGCGCAGTGTCGATGGACGAAGGCGCCACGCCGCTGGTCTCCTGCCCGACACTCGCCGAGGAGATGGGCGTCGGAGCGGTATTCATCAAAGACGAGGGTCGGAATCCCACGGGAACGTTCAAAGACCGCGGCCAGACAGTCGCCATCACTGCTGCCGTCCAGGCGGGCGCAGACGAGGTGGCTCTCGCCTCCGCCGGTAATGCCGGCCACGCAGCGGCCGCCTACGCCGGCCGGGCGGGGCTCGACGCGTTCGTGTTCCTCCCCTCCCGTTCGGGCTTCACCCAGAAGGCGATGGTCAACGTCCACGGGGCGGATCTGACCGTCGTCGAAGGCCGGATCGGCGACGCGGGCGCCGAGTTCCAGGCAGCCCTCGAAGAGCACGAGGAGTGGTTCCCGCTCCAGACCTTCGTGACGCCCTATCGCCACGAGGGGAAGAAGACGATGCTGTACGAGATCGTCGAACAGCTCGACTGGGCCGTTCCCGACGCCATCGTCTACCCGACCGGGGGCGGCGTGGGTCTCGTCGGGATGTACAAGGGTGCTCGGGAGTTCGAGGAGTTGGGACTCATCGATTCGAGCCCGGGGTTCTACGCGGCACAGGCCACGGGGTGTGCACCCATCGTGAGGGCGATGGAAGCGGGTCTGGACCGGCACGAGGCGTGGGACCATCCCGATACCATCTGCGGTGGCATCGAGATCCCGGATCCGGGGGCAAGTCCCTGGATCCTCGAGACACTCCGGGAGAGCGACGGCGGCGCCGTGGCGACGGCCGACGAGGAGATCCTCGACGCCGGCGTGGCCGTGGCCCAGCAAACGGGCGTCGAAATGGCACCCACCTCGGCCGCCGCAGCCAGCGGGGCCTGGGAACTCGCCGAACAGGGTGCCTTCGACGAGACCGACACCGTGGTACTGGTCAACACCGGTGCGGGCAACAAGGAGGCCGACGTCCTGCGGAGTCACCTGATGCGGAAGGGCGTCTGAGCAGGCCGGGGTGGCGTCGGGGGAGTCGGCTCCACGACGCTCGTGTGCGTGCGCTCGCTCGCACAATTAATTAATGGGAGAGCACCCGACATGTAGGGGGTCGGCATCCCAGACCAGTCTGCGGGGACCGGGGTCGGCCTCACTGACCAGTCCGCGGGGCCGGGTTGGGCATTGCTTACCAGTCCGCGGGGCCGGGGTCGGCCTCACTGACCAGTCCGCGGGTCCAGGGCATGAGTACGCTGGCGACACACACCCCCGGGAAAGACCCAAAGGGCCAGGCTCGGACCTGAGCCCATGGATCATCCGAGCGAGTTCTTCGACGAGACGGCGGGGTTCTACGACGCCACGTACGAAGCGCGTGCGATCGAGGACGTGGACTTCTGGGTCGAGCGGGCACTGGCGGCCGACGGGCCGGTGCTCGAAGTGGCCTGTGGAACCGGGCGGGTATACCTGGAACTGCTCGAAGCGGGCGTCGACGCCGACGGGTTTGACGCGTCCACCGAGATGCTTTCAGTCCTCCGGGAGCGAGCCGCACAACGTGGCCTGGAGCCGACAGTCTGGGCCGGCGACATGCGGAATCCCAACGTGGACCGCAGCTACGACCTCGTCATCGTCCCGTTCCGGTCCTTCCTGCACCTCCTGGATATCGAGGACCAACTCGAAGCACTCGAGGAGTTCCACGAGCTGCTCGCCCCTGGCGGGGAACTCGTGATCGCATTCTTCGCCCCGGATTTTGACGTCATCTGTACCACATACGGGGAGTGGCAGGAGTCGACAGTGACTGTCGAGGAGACCGAGTACACCGTTCGGAACTATACGGAACTGGTCGACGAGATCGAGCTGCTCGTCGAAGGTACCCAGGAGATCGTCGGCCCCGAAGGCGACCAGGTCCTCGAGAGCAGCTTCCACCTGAACCTGGTGTCCAAGCGGGAGTTCGAGCTGCTGTTGGACCGGTCGCCCTTCCAGGAATACTCGGTATACGGCGACTTCGACCTCGATCCGCTCGAATCAGCCAGCCAGGAGATGGTCTGGATCATCGAGCGGTGAGGACGGAGGCCTTTTCACCACTGCCGTCATACGACGCGCCGACCGATGCTGGTGGCGCTCCTCTCGCTGCTCGGTGGGGCAGTCCTGGGTCTCTCCCTGGCCGCCCCTCCGGGCCCGATGAACGCGGTGATCGCCGAGGAAAGCGTGAACCGCGGGTGGCGAGCTGGATTCGCCGCCGGCCTGGGGGCCATGAGCGCAGACGCGGCCTTCTTCGTGCTGGCACTCGCAGGCGTCGTGGCATTCATCCGCGATGCGCCGACCGTGAGAGGCGTGATGGTCGGGATCGGTGGCCTCCTGATGCTTTACTTCGCCTACGGGGCCGTCGAGGGGGCCGGCGACTTCAGCGAGGCGTCGGCTGCGACGAGTGCTGGTTTCCGGAAGGCCTTCGCGCTGGCGCTGACGAATCCCTATCAGATTACCTGGTGGCTCACGGCGGGCGTCGGGCTGCTCAATCCGGGCACCATCGAGGCCTTCGGCTATTCGATGGCCTCGGCAAACGGCGCCCTCACCGTGATCGGGTTCTTCGGCGGGATCGTGTTGTGGATCACCAGCTTCCCTGCCGCACTCCGGGCCGCAGGAGAGCAGGTCGACGCCCTGGGGCGGGCCATCGCCTACGCGAGCGCACTCGTTCTCGTGTGGTTCGGCCTGGTCTTCCTCTGGGATTCCGCGACGACGCTGGCCACCGTGGCCGCACTGGTTCCCTGACGCTCGAGGGTCGTGACCGACTTGCTGTAGGTACTACTTGCAGTACCAGCCCCGCGGCCGACGCACCGGACGCTCCGGCACCAATGACTCGCCCCGCGCCGACTCGATGGTCGAGCTACCCGAGTTCGTCCTCGTCGATCTCCATCTCGGCGACCTCGCCCTCGAGCCACTCGCGGAGCCACTTCACGCGCTTGAGTCGCTGGTGGGCGATCGACTCGGCCGTGTCGCTCCGAACCCGTTTCATCGCGTCCCGGCCGCGCTCTAAGACCCGCTGGATCATCTCGCCGGCGTCCATGTGGGTTCGGGCCTCGTAGCCCATCCGGAGCAGCATCAATGCGGCGCCGTTCGCACCGATCTTGTCCAGGAGGTCGGCCTCGACCAGACACCTGGTTTCGAGTGAGAGGTCCGCCAGGTCGCCCTGATGGCTGTGGTCCTCGATGGCCCGGCAGACCTGGTCGACGAAGGACGGCGGGAAGTCACCGTGACTTTCGAGGTACTCCCGGGCGACCCGCGCCCCGGCCTCGGCGTGGACGTCCTGGTCGGCCTCGAGCTTCGCGATGTCGTGGAAGAGGGCGGCGACGCGGACCACGTCCTCGTTCCCGCCTTCCTTCGCCGCGATGGTGGTCGCCAGTTCCACCACGTTCATGATGTGATTGAACCGGTACTCGGCCGAATGCCACGGATACCAGCGCATGCGTCCCCCGTCACCCTCGTTCTCGACGCTCGCCTCGAGGTAATCGTAGACGAACGCCGACATGGCCTCGAACTCGGCGTCGGTGACCGGGGACTCGGTTATCTCGACCCCCACGGTATCCCCTCCTCGACCGTGGCGTGTTTTCCGCTCGTCATTATTATGTGTAGGAAAGCCGGTCTCGTTCTTAGGCCTTTTGCAGCGATGGAGTTACCAGCTCTGCCGCCCTTCGCCCGCACATGACCGAGGAACGGTACCTGGAATCGACCGCCGCCAGGGAGTTCGAGGCGACGGTCGAACGCGTCTCGGAGGACCGCGTCGTCCTGGACGGGACACTTTTCTACCCGGAAGGTGGGGGCCAACCTCACGACGAGGGCACACTGCGTTTCGAGGACACGGTGGCCCGCGTCGTGGACGTCCAGAAGAAGGATACGATCTATCATACCCTCGAGGGCCCGATCCCCGAGCCGGGCCAGACCGTAACCGGACATCTCGACTGGGACCGTCGCTACGCCCACATGCGATATCACACGGCCCAGCACCTTCTCTCCGCGGTCCTGCTCGACGAATTCGGCGCACGGACGACCGGGAACCAACTGTATACGGATCGTGCACGGCTCGATTGCGCCTACGAGCGGTTCAGCGAGACGGAGATCGCCACTATCGAAGAAGCGGTGACCGATCTGATCGAGGACGAACGGCCCGTGACCTGGACGACAATGGACCGCCAGACCGCGGAAGCCGAGCTGGATCCCGATCGCACCAGGCTCCACCTCCTCCCGGAGAGCATTACGACGGTGCGGATCGTAACCGTAGAGGGTGTCGACCGGACTGCGTGTGCTGGAACTCATGTCGCGAACACTCGCGAAATCGGCCCATTCTCCATCACCGGCCGGGAGACCAAAGGTAGCGACGAGGAGCGGCTGACGTTCGAACTGGCGTAAATCCGGCGGCGTCCACCCCGAGGCGACGCGTCACGGGGCCCACTGGTGGAAGGACTTTCAGCCCAGCGCAACCGCTCCGGGCCGCAAAATATGGAGAATGGGAGCGTAGCTCCCGCTACACGTGGAGAAGCCGCTCAACGAGCGGTCTCCGGCCTACAGTCGGGTGAGGTTCTTTGCCCTCGGGCCCTTGTCTGCCTGTTCGATTTCGAACTCGACTTCCTGGCCCTCCTCGAGGTCCGGGCCACCGACGTCTTCCATGTGGAAGAACACGTCTTCGTCTGCGTCTTCGGTTTCGATGAAACCGTATCCTTTCCGCTCGTTGAAGAAAGCGACCGTACCGGATGCCATTTACAGTAACTCCGTCTGGGCCGAAGAGCCGATGGTACTTAACCTCTCCGTTGTACACTGCCCCTTCGATTCCCGCGTGCCCGGTTCCGGCTCACGACTCAGAACTCGTGTTCCGAGAGGATAAAGGCCCGATCCGTCCCGGCAGACCAGATGATCCGATAGGTCTCGTCCCCGTCGGCTGCCGTGAGATTGATCCGCTCGCCAGATGAGATGGTGCCGTCCGTGGGCCAGGGGCCGAAACTCACGGCGTCGTCCGGATCCTCGCCTTCGAGGCGCAGCTTGTCGGTGTCCAGGGTCGGCCCCTGTTCGTAGGCGATGATGACCCCACCGCCCTCGCGTTCCTGGAACTCGAAGACGCTGTTCGGTGGCGATGCGGTCGTCTGTGTTGCCAGATCGTAGGCGAATGGGCCGATAAGCGCCGAGAGAATCACGACGATCGCGACCATCAAGACGTTCCCGAGTACCTTCGAGACCGCTCGATCGGTACCCCGACCTGCACCTGCCATACCCACATGTCAACCCTCGCTGTCAAAAACGTATGGCTCCCGGGTAGCCCCCGGTCGCGGCCTCCCGGCCGCAACGCACTAAACAGCTGCCGTCTTACTCCGGGCGAGGGTGCAATGAGTCTCCTCCGTTACACGCCGCCGTTTTTCTTCTGGCTCCTCGGGGGCGCCGTCCTCGCTAGTTACTACGGGCCGCTCTCGGTACTCAACCCGTTCAGGCATCTCCTTTCGATGGTCGAAGCGATGCGGTATCTCGTGGGAACCCTCGTCGGCTCCGGGGTCTCCTACACACTCGTGCCCGTCGAGACGGTCAACAGCATCGACGCCATCGCGGGGCTGTTCGGCCTCGTCGGATGGGCCGCGCTGTTCGTGGTCATCATGGTGCGGTACGGCGCGACAGAGATCTGAGTCAGGTTACGGACAGTCCATAGCCGCCATCGACTGCCGTTCTGATCCCTGGTCTACAGGTTTCGTGGCTCCGGATCCAAGCGTGACGAGCATCGCCCGGCCACCGTAGCCGTGGGTCTGGTCGTGGCCGCGGACCACGACGCAATCCGTCGCAGCGGGAACCTCGACCCGCTCGGAGCGCGTGAACCGGCGCGTGCCATGGGCATGGAGCAAGGTTCGACGGCCGAGTTGGGCTCCGTCGAGTGACTCGACCTGCCACCAATCAGCGTACCCCGACTCCCCCTCGTCGTCGTGGTAGAGGGTCACCGCGACGTCGTAGGCCTCCGCATCGACCCTCTCGGCCGTCACGTCCATCACGTTGGCTTCCCGGAGGTCCAGTTCGCTATCTGCTCCCGTCGTCTTCGTGGGCGACGCGTCTCCCGCCGGTCTTCCAGTCGTCCCCGTCGTCGCGGTTCCCTGCGAGTCGTTGCTCGACGGTGATCCGGTCTCCGCCCCGCCGTCGTCACCACCTTCCGCCGAATGCTCGCCGCCACCTGGCAGGCCGGCGCAGCCCGCCCCTGCGACGACGCCAGCCGTTACTGCCTGCAGTAGGCGTCGCCGCGGGAGATCTCGGCTGCCGCGTTTGCGCATTGAGATGAGTACTCGGTTCGCCGGATAAGAGCATTCCTCCTGCGGCGACGACAGACGATTCTCCCGACAAGCAATCGGCCGTGTCCAAATCGGTCGACGGATGGCTGCTCGGACGGACACCCTGCTTGCGCCTCGCCGAAATCCCGCTCCTGGCTCCGACGAGGGCCACTCTGACCGACCCTAAACACAGTGTACATGTCACCGTCGACGTCGACCCACGGCGTCTGCGATCGCCCGACAGGTCACCGAAACGGGAGTCAGTCGGCTGCGGGAAACCCGGCCCTGCGCGGTCCGCCGGCGGCGATCAATTTCCGTGTCTTACGAGGTGACAGGATTGGTCTGCGCTCACCAGGTATCGCAGCAAGGCGTGCCCTAATCGCCTGCAGGTGGTCGATCTGGGCGCGCTCGGACGCGATGGCTCCCGGGTCACCGATCCCTGGGGGCGCCGAAGGACTGTCATTTCTGGTCACCACCACGGAACCCTACGCGCCGTGCCGGACCGGTCCGTCGGCTGTAGGAGTCCAATACGGCGTGTTAGCTTGAGAATATATAGTGTGATTCCCGGCCCACGTTCGTACACGTCCACGGGGACGAGGGGAGACCGCGCATGCCAGACTCAGATTCGTGTCAGCCGTCTTTGGGCCCCCAGATACCGTGGGGAGGCCATCCGCCATGAACGCAGAGACAGTGTCACGCGAGAGCGACGTAGGTTCCCGAGCGGAAGGAGAACCGACCGAGAGTCGGCCCCAGCGGCCTGGCTCGGCCGCGGCCCGGGATCTCAGCCAGCCCGAGATATTCGACGTCCTGAGTAGCCAGCGCCGTCGGTTTCTGGTCCACTACCTGCTCCGGAACGAGGGGTCAGGGACGCTCAAGGAGGCAGCCACGGTCGTCGGCGCCTGGGAGAATCACACCGCCCCCGAGGACCTGGACCCGAAGCTCCGAACCCGGGCCTACGCCACGCTCAGGCAGACCCACCTGCCAAAAATGGACGACTACGGCGTTCTGACATTCGACGACGACTCCGGACGAATCGAGCTGACGCCGACGGGCGCCCAGTTACAGGAATACCTCGAGTCCCGACCCGGCGAGGTCGGAAACTGGTGGGCCTATTACCTCGGTGTCGGCATTCTGGGTGCCATCCTGGGGGTGCTCGCGAGTGGCCCCTTCATTGCGGAGGTTCCGGGCCCCTCGGCGGCGCTGATCACTGGCGGGGCCGTCGCGGGGCTCGCACTGGCCCAGTTCGTCTCGACCGCGGCGAACCGGCGACCGAGCGACGAGATCCCGGAGGGACAATGACCGTCCCGAATCGGCTCCGGCAGGCAATCCGCGTCGTCTTCCTCGTCCTCGCAGTCGCCGTCGTCGCCACGTTTGCGGTCATCGGCGTCCCGCAGCTCGTCGGTGCAGAGCACAGTTTCGTGGTCCTCTCCGGGAGCATGGAACCCGAGATTTCCCCTGGCGACGTCGTCCTGATCAATGACGTCCCTCCGGAGGAGATCGCGGTCGGTGAGACGATCACCTTCGCCGATGGCCCGCGGCCGACGACCCACCAGGTGATCGACGTGGTGCGGGACGGCGACATCCACCGATTCAAGACGAAGGGACTCGCCAACGAAGATCCCGACCAGGGGTGGGTACCCGCCGAATCGGTCATCGGCACGGTCATGCTCGTGATTCCGTACGCCGGGCACGTCGTGATGCTCGCGAACACGAGATTCGGGGCTGCGCTCTTCCTTATCATCCCGGGCGCCTTGCTGATTCTCAACGAAGCCTGGCTCTTCCTCCGAGACTACCGCTCGAGGTCCGATCCGGAGGTGCACACCGATGGGGACTGACGACGGCCGAACCCGCAGCGGCGCAGCCCTCGTTCTCGCCGTCGTGGCGATCGCGGTCCTCGGGACCTCCCTCACCGGTGCCATCTTCGCGGACACCGAGACCTTCGACTCGAACTCGCTGTCAGCCGGCACCTGGACGACCACTGAATCGTTGCTCGGGATCGCATCTGCGGGGACGAACGAGACCAACGGCTCGAACACCACTACCACCACGATCGGTGGAAACGACACGACGGGCAATCAGACCACCACCCCGGTCAACGACAGTTCGGGCAATCAGACCACCACCCCGGTCAACGATAGTTCGGGCAACCAGACCACGACGACCGAGACCCCGACCACCACGATCGAGGACAACGAGTCGAGTGCCGGTAACCAGACCACGGTGACGACGACCACGACGACAACGGTCCAGCCGAACGCCACGACCACGACAACCACCACCCCGTCGAACACGACGACAACGACGACAAGCACCACGGCCACACCTACCACAACGACCACGACGCAGAATTCGACGTCGACGACAACGACCA
>Ga0207797_1000285_pt1 | contig 38640 bp, 34 predicted proteins | sample PRCRCaboRojoPR_6_FD_187275 | JGI IMG/M metagenome (GOLD analysis project Ga0207797, IMG submission 187275) | Marine sediment microbial community from Cabo Rojo, Puerto Rico - PR CR 10% Liquid 1 (SPAdes) | ecosystem: Environmental > Aquatic > Marine > Coastal > Sediment | place: Cabo Rojo, Puerto... | reverse complement strand
CGATGGGGCGATATCGGAGTGCGACCGGGAATTCCGACGACCTGGCCGAACCCAGGGAGCTATCGCGAAACGGCGTCCGCCTCGTCTACCGAACCGACGGCGATCCGGACGCCCGGCCCCTGGTCCTCCTCCACGGCCTCGGCGCGGACCACTCGATGTGGGTCCCGCAGATCGACCGATATCCAGACGAGGGATACCACCTGATCGTCCCCGACGTCCGTGGCTTCGGCGACTCGGATCCGGTGTCGTCGTTCGAAATCGAGGCCTGTGTCGACGACCTCGCCGCGATCCTCGACGATTGCGGCGTTGACGCGGCGGCGGTCGCCGGGGTCAGTATGGGGAGTCTGATCGCCCAGGTGTTCGCCGCGAAGTATCCGGGGCGGGTGACACGACTCGTCCTCTCGGACACGTTCAGCAGCGTCCACGGGCTCCGGGCCCGGGTGCTCTCGCGACTGGCGACGACGATGCTCTCCGTCGTGCCGACGGGGCTCCAGATCCGACTCGTCGAATCCCAGTACGACGCGCCGGCGGACGAACCGATCCGGGAGTACTTCCGGACGCAACTCGTCGAAACGGACCGGACCCAGCTGGTTCGCGCCCGACGGGCCGTCAACGCCTTCGACGGCCGCGAGGACCTGCACCGGATCGACGCCCCGACCCTCGTCGTGGTCGGGGACGACAATCCGGGCTGGTTCGTCGAACTGGCTCGCGAGACTGCAGACGGGATTCCCGACGCTCGGTTCGAGCGACTCCCCGGCGGGAGCGACCCGTCGAACCTGACCGCGACGGACGCGTTCGACGACGCCGTTCTCGCGTTCCTGGCCGACGCCCGTTCGTGATCAGAACTCGACGACCTTCGTGGACTCGTCCTTGAGGTAGTCGGTCAGGGGTTCGCCCATGTACTCGACCGTGATGCCGAGGTCCGCCAGGTCCTCGGCGACACCGTAGTTCTCGGCACAGGCGCGACAGGCTTCGAGGACGACCCCCTCGTCGTCCATCTCGGCCAGGAGTTCCTGCAATTCGTCGTCGTCGGCCAACAAGGGCGAGGACGGTCCCCAGACGATCAGTCGGACGTTCTCCCACCAGCCGTGTTTCTTCGCGTTCAGCGCGTACATGAACGCCATCTCTTCGGCGAATTCCTTGTCGCCGCGCGTCCAGAGCACGGCGAGCGTGTCGAGGTCGGTCACGCGTGAATCCCGTGCGCACGGACACGCCCGGCTCATAAAGCGTCGATGGAATAGCGTCGATGGAATCGGAGCGGGCGGCGATCGATCCACGACGATCGCCGCCGAAAGCTCCCCCGGCAGTGGCACACACGCGTTCGGCGACGTCAACTAGTTCCGAGTCACGGTCCGTCGGGGGCTGTCGAGATCGCGGGGCCGATCCCCGGGGCCGAATGATTGCCGTCCCGAGGTCGGCGCGGATTCGGACGTGGAGCGGTCCCGGAGTCGGCGGTTCACCCGAAAATCGTGGGTGCACAGGGGAGACATATTTAAGCCCCGGTCTATTTTTGGGTGAATAACACCCATGGCAGCCTCTGACATATATAAACGAGGACGGAAACTCACCGTCGACCGGCCGGTAACGGTGTTCCTGGTCGCGCTCGGGGTTTTACTCCTGGCAGAGCTGGTTCGCCAGTTGCTGTTCGGCCAGGTCGCCGTCTCGAGAGTGATCGGCGTCGTCTGGGTCGGCCTGATGCGGGGCCTGGTCATCGGCCTCGCCGGCATCGGGCTCTCGATGACGTACAGCATCCTGAACTTCGCGAACTTCGCACACGGCGATTATATCACCACGGGCGCGTTCTCGGGGTGGTCCGTGACGTACCTGATCGCCGGCGGCTTCGGGTCCCGCGCCGACATCGGCGCGCTCGCCCTCGTCGGCGCCGGCGGCTCCGTTTTCGGCGGGACGCTCGGTATCAACGTCGCCGCCACGCCGGTCGCCGTGGTGGCCGGGCTGTTGGTCGCCGGGCTGACGACCGTCGTCCTCACGCTGGGGATCGACCGGACCGTCTTCAAACCGATCCGCGGCGCGGGGGGGATCCCGCTTCTCATCACCAGCGTCGGGGTGGCGTTCGCGCTCCGGTACCTCATCCTGTTCGTCTTCGGGTCGGACACGAGGGGGACCACCGCAGCCGGTTCGTTACCGGGAATCCGGCCGTACATCGTGGACGGGACCGTTCTGTTCACCGCGCACGACCTGACGGTCATCGTGGTGGCCGGCGGGCTGATGCTGGGCGTCCACCTCCTGCTACAGCGGACGAAGTTGGGCAAGGCGATGCGGGCGATGTCCGACAACGAGTCGCTGGCCCGGATCACCGGCATCCCGACCGAACGGGTGATCCGATCGACGTGGATCATCGGCGGCGCCCTGACCGGCATCGCGGGCTTCACGTTCGTCCTCTGGAAGGGGACGCTCAGCTTCAACGACGGCTGGCTCCTGCTGTTGCTGATCTTCGCCGCCGTCATCCTCGGCGGGATCGGCTCCATATACGGCGCCATCGTCGGCGGCCTCGCGATCGGCCTCACGGCGGAGGCGGCCGTGCTCTGGATCCCGTCCGGCTTCGGCCGCGCGGCCGCGTTCGCCGTGATGATCCTCATCCTGATCGTCCGCCCGCAGGGAATCTTCTCGGGGAGATCGACAGCATGACCGACGACGAGTCCAGTCCCGAGGGGGAGGAAACGGGCGGTGAGGGGCCGGCCGAATCGAGGCAGCGGAGGGGGTTCGACGCCCTCTTCGACAGCGACGCGATCATGTTGCTGGCCCTGTTGCTGGGGATCTACGCGGTCTACGTCGTCGGCGGCGTCGTCATCGGCTTCCCGTTGCGGGGGCTGGTCAACCAGCTCGGACAGCTCACGTTCTGGATCGCCGTCTTCGGCATGGGGGCGCTCGCGCTGAACCTCCACTGGGGGTACACCGGGCTGTTCAACATCGGGATCGTCGGGTTCATGGCGACCGGCGTGTACGTGACCGCCATCGTCTCCAAGCCCGTGTTCGGGTCCGGCACCAGCGCGGCCGAAGTGGGCGGGCTGGGACTCCCGCTGTTCGTCGGGATCGTCGTCGGCATGGTGGCCGCGGGGCTGCTGGGCCTCGTCGCGGCGCTGCCGGCGCTTCGCCTCCGGGCGGACTACCTCGCCATCGTCACCATCGCGCTGTCGGAGATCGTCCGGTTCACGCTGCTGTCGGACGCCGTGAGCAAGGGGACGTTCGGCGGGTACACCATCGGACTCGGGGGCGGGGACGGCGTGATCCTCGACTTCGCCGATCCACACGAGGCGTTCGTCAAGGCGCTCAGCGCCCCCTTCGACCTGATACTGGGGACTGAAGACTACCTCTGGGAGGAGATCTACCTCGGCGTCCTCGTCGACGCCGCCGGGGCGATCATCAGACCGAACCCGAAGCCGGTGGTGGACAACTTCTTCTACGCCGCCCTGTTGCTGATCGTGATGGGCGGGTTCTACGCGCTCCTCCGCCGGACGGGCAACTCCCCCTTCGGTCGCGTACTCAAGGGGATCCGGGAGGACGAGGACGTGACCAACGCGCTCGGAAAGGACACCAACCTGTTCAAGATCAAGTCGTTCGTTGTCGGCTGCGCGTTGATGGGGCTGGTCGGCATCCTCTGGTTCGGCGCCCAGGGATCGGTGACGCCGAACACGTTCCGGCCACGGATCACGTTCTACATCTGGATCGCGCTCATCATCGGGGGGGCCGGTTCGAACACCGGCAGCGTGATCGGCGGCGCGATCTTCGCGGCCTTCCTGTTCCAGGGGCCGCTGTACTTCAAGAACGTCGTCGAGACGGTCCTCGGGAATCCCGAAGCCCCGGCGAGCTTCGGCGCCGCGATGGCCCAGGTCGGGGCCGGCGACGTCGTCCCGTTCCTGCTGTACACGCTGGACAGCCTGCGGCAGCTCCAGCTGGTCATCATGGGGCTGGTCCTCATCTGGCTCATGCACAACCGGCCCCAGGGGATGCTCGGGCACCGGAAGGAGATCGCGTCGAGTATCCCGCTATCCAGACCGTCCGCGCCCGCGGAGACCGACGACGGCTCGGTCGCCACCGACGGGGGTGATCCCCGTGAGTGAACCGGAGTCGTCCGCCGCCGACGCGACCGACGAAACCGAACGACCGTCGGCGTCGGCCGGGGACGACGTCGAGACCGACGCGGCACCGCTGCAGGTCCGGGACCTCCGGAAGGAGTTCGGCGCCATCACCGCGGTCGACGACGCCAGCTTCGACATCGAGCGGGGGAGCCTGACCGGGCTCATCGGCCCGAACGGCGCGGGCAAGTCGACGACGTTCAACTGCATCACCGGCGTCCATCAACCCACGGCCGGATCCGTCCGGTTCAACGGGGAGGAGATCACCGGGCTGGCGCCCCACCAGGTCGCGGACCGCGGGCTGGTGCGCACGTTCCAGATCGCCCGCGAACTCGGCCAGATGACCGTCCTCGAGAACATGATGGTCGCCCCGAAGGGGCAGGTCGGCGAGTCGCTCTGGCGGTCGGTCCTCCCGTTCGCCCGCCGGGCGGTCGATCGTCAGGAGGAAGAGATCCTCGAGCGCGCCTGGGAAACCCTGGAGTTCTTCGAGATCGACCACCTCGCGGACGAGTACGCCAGCAACCTCTCGGGCGGGCAGCGGAAACTCCTCGAACTGGCCCGGGCGCTGCTGACCGACCCCGAGATGCTGTTGCTGGACGAGCCCTTCGCCGGCGTCAACCCGACGCTGGAGGACCGCCTCCTCGACCACGTTCACGACCTTCGCGAACAGGGCTACACGTTCCTGATCGTCGAACACGACATGGACCTCATCATGCAGAACTGCGAGCGCGTCATCGTGATGCACCAGGGACGGATCCTCACGGACGGCACGCCGGAGGAAGTGAAAAACGACGAGGACGTCATCGAGGCCTACCTGGGGGGAGAGGTATGAGCGAGGGCGAGGCGGCGACGGAACTGACCGACGAAGTCGATCGCCACTCGGACAGCCTCCTGGCCGTCCGGAACCTAGACGCCGGATACGGCGACCTCCAGATCCTGACGGACGTGGACCTCGACGTCGACCCCGGCGAGTACGTCACGATCGTCGGGCCGAACGGGGCCGGGAAGTCGACCATCATGAAGTCGGTGTTCGGGCTGACGTCCCACATGGGCGGCACCGTGACCTTCGACGGTCACGACATCACCGGCATGAAGCCGGAGGAAATCATCCACCGCGGACTGGGGTACGTTCCCCAGGACGACAACGTCTTCCGGTCGCTGTCCGTCAGGGAGAACCTCGAGATGGGGGCGTACATCCTCGACGAGGTTCCCCAGGACAGTCTCGACGAGGTGTTCGAACGGTTTCCGATCCTCGAACGTCGCCAGTCGCAGAAGGCCCGGAACCTCTCCGGCGGGCAACAGAAGATGCTGGCGACCGGCCGCGCGCTGATGCTCGATCCGGACCTGCTGTTGCTCGACGAACCCTCGGCCGGGCTGGCCCCGGACCTGGTCGACGAGATGTTCGACAAGGTCGACGAGATCAACGCCTCCGGGACGGCGATCCTGATGGTCGAGCAGAACGCAAAGGAGGCGCTCCGCCGCTGTGACCGCGGGTACGTCCTCGTCGACGGCAAGAACCGCTACGAGGGCGACGGAACGGCCCTGCTCAACGACCAGCAGGTTCGCCGGGACTTCCTGGGCGGCTGAGCCACGAGAGTCCTCGTTTTTCCCGTCGATCCCGACGCCGACGATAGGGTACCCCGGAATCGAACGCTTGCGATAGAGGGAGTCCCGAAATCGAACGCGGTCGGCGGGATCGGATTCAGGAATCGAACGCCCGCGATGGGGCCGGACTCGGGCCGTTAGCCGGACAGCGCCTCGCTGACCACCGACGAGTAGGAGGACTGGTCCTGGTTGAACGCCACCTTCTGGAGTACCTCGCCGTCGTGCTCGTCCGCGAAGACGTTCGAGAACCGATCCGAGAGTTGCTGGCCGTAGTCGTTGTTGACGTACAGCGTGGCGGCGGTTTCGGCCTCCTGTTCGTTGGCGGCAACCTGCGCCATGACGCGACCCTGGAGGCGGTCCGACGGCGCGGTGCGGAAGATGTAGTCGTCGTCTTCGAGGTTGGTCACCGACAGCGCGGTGCTGGACGGCGAACAGCCGACGACCTCGTTGGGGATGAACACCTCCTGGCTAACCGGGACGTTCACGCCGGAGGAGGCCGAGCCACAGACCGACGGGAAGCCCGCGTTGACGAGGGAGTTCGCCGCGGTGACGCCCGACTGGGAGTTGGTCTGGGTGTCCTCCACCTGTGTCGTCACTTCGAGGTTCACGTCCGACCGGTTGACCTGCAGCGCGGGCAACTGGGCGGCCTGGATCATCGGACCGCCCACGGACGCCAGCGCCCCCGTCTCCGGCAGGAGGATCCCGACTCGAACCGTGCGGTCCATCCCGCCCGGACCGCTGTCCGCGGACGGGCCGTTCCCTTCGGGGTTCTCGCCCTGGAACGTCTCGGTTCTGATTTCCTCGGTCGCGTCGTCGCCGAACTCCCAGAGCGCGTAGGCCGCGGACGCCGGGTCCCCGTTCTGGTCGAAGTTGACCGAACTGGACGCCCCCTGGTAGTTCACGTCCTCGCCGTTGGCGGCGGCTTCGACGCCGGCGACGAAGTTGGCCGGGCCGACGTTCATCCCGCCCGGGTTCGCGATCCGCCGCATCTGGTCGCGCACTGCAGTGCCGTCGTTCTCGCCGGCCGCGGCGTTGGCGAGGATCTGGGCCGCGACGGAGTCGTAGGACTGGGACGTGAACACGCCCGGGGATTCCCCGTACTCGTTCTCGAACGCCGAACTGAACGCCTGCTGGTTCGGCCCGCCCGCCGCCGGTGCGGTCCCGATCACGTTGCTCAGGTCGTTCCCGACCTGGCCCGGGAGGTCCGGGTCGCGGAGTCCGTCCGGCACGAGCACGTCCTGGTCGTCCCCGGTCTCGTTGAAGAAGTCCCGAAACAACTGGATGGCGTCCTCGGGATACCCGATGACGACCAGCGTGTCCGGTCCCCCTCCCCCACCGCCGCCGAGGTCGGCGCAGCCTGCGAGACCGGTGATTCCGGCCGTGCTCGCGACACCCGCGGCTTTCAGTACGTCGCGCCGGCCGACTCGGCCCGTATCCCCGTCGCCCCTGTCGTGCGAATGACTACCATTTGGCATTGTCGTATGCCAATATAGAGGGTGCTATAAAAATGTTACTCAGTGTGTAAATTTGGCAAATAGGCTCTAAATATGCGGGAGGAGCATTCCTGCACCCATTTCACTCAACATATACTATATTATTGAAACATACTTCCGTATCTTAGCCGGGTTGGAGACCAATATTTGGAGGGCGACCGATGACTGCGCGCCGGTCCGGCGAACGAATTCGATTGCCGGGGTTTCGACGCTGGTGCTCGACGCGGATCACTCGGGAGCGGCCACGTCTCGGGAGCGCGAAGCACGGGCGAACAGCGTACCGGGACCCCGATCACCGGTCCCGGATGGTCGCCGTCACGACGTCGACGCCGATGTCCAGGGCGTCCTCGTCGAGGTCGAACCGGGGCGTGTGGTGGCCGGCGGGATTGCTCGCGCCGACGCCGACGTAGGTCGCCACGCCCCCGGCCTCCTGGACGCGTTCGATCAGGAACGACGCGTCCTCGCTGGCTCCGGCCCGCTCGCGGCCGAGGACGGTCGTCACCGAATCGACCGACTCGGCTGCGGTCGCTACCGCGTCGACCATCTCAGCGGACGCCTCGAAGGTCGTCGTCTTGCCGTACAGCGAGGTCCCGTAGTCGACGTCGTACATGCCGGCGGCGCCGTCGAGGATCCGACGGGCCTCGTCGAGCATGTACTCGTTCAGGTCGGCCGTCTCGCCGCGAACCTCGACGCGCAAGCCGGCGGCGTCCGCGATCACGTTCTGGGCGTTTGGCGAGCGCACCTGCCCCACGTTGATCCGGGTCGTCCCGCCCTCGTGGCGGGGAACGGCGTAGAGGTTCTGGATGGCCGCCCCCAGCGCCTGCGCGGCGTTGCGTCCCTCGTTGGGCGCCTTGCCGGCGTGGGCCGACTCGCCGTTGAACTCCACGTCGATCTTGGCGTTCGACAGCGGGCGCTCGTACCCGGCGACGACCGTTCCGGTCTCGTAGCCCAGGCCGAGGTGCAGCGCCAGGAAGTACTCGACGTCGTCGAGGTGGGCCGTCCGACTCATCGGCAGGCCGCCGCGCCCGCCCTCCTCGGCGGGCTGGAAGAACAGCTTCAGCGTCCCGTCGAACCCGCCGTTCGCGTCGAGTTCCCGCGCGATCCCCACGCCGATCGCCGTGTGCCCGTCGTGCCCGCAGGCGTGCATCTCGTTCGGGTGCGTGCTCGCGAACCCCTCGCGGGCCGGACGGTGGTCGTCGTCGGTCGCCTCCGTGCGCTCGAGCGCATCCATGTCGACCCGCACCCCGACGACCGGGCCGCTCCCGGCGCCGTAGGTCTTCTCGGCGACGAGCCCCGTGACGAGTCCCATCTCCTCGACGTAGCGCCGGGGCGCGCCCTCCTCGAGCGCCCGGTCCCGCGCTCGCCTGAGTTCGTCCTCCGGCGGGACGCCCAGGCGGTCGTCGACGGCGACGGCGTCGTCGCCGAAGCGAAGCGTGAACCCGCGGTCGGCCAGTTCCTCGGCGACCAGCGCGGTCGTCCGGAACTCCTTCCAGCCGGCTTCCGGGTGGGCGTGCAGGTCTCGACGGAGTTCGGGCAGCGAGTGGTTCTCGATCGTGGCCATGGCGGATCTATGGTCGGGATGCGAGTAAAGTCGGCCCCACAAAACCGGGGGCGTTGATCGAGAGGCCGTCCTCCCCGGGGGACCGGCGACTGCCGGGTTCCGAACCCCTAAGCGCCGCCCGCCGGAACCGACCGATCATGAACTACGTCGCCTACGCCGTGATCGCGCTGGTCACCTACGGACTGGTGGCCCCGGTCGTCAGTTTCGCGATGGAGGAGATCCCCAGCGAGGTCGCCGTGGTGGTCACCAACACGATCCTCGTCGGCATGGCGCTGACCGTCGCCGTCACGCAGGATCACTCCGTCACCGAGTACGTTGGCCACGACCGGTTCCCGTACCTGATCCTCGGCGGCGTCCTCCTCGGGATCGGGATCATGGCCTACTACAAGGCGCTCGAGATGGGGCCCGTGAGCGTCGTCGTCCCCGTGTACGGCATGTTCATCGCGCTGAGTTCGATCATGGGCTTTCTCGTGTTCGAGGAGGTACTCACCGCGCGCAAGGCGCTGGGTATCCTCTTCGGACTGGTCGCGATCTACCTGACGGCCGGATGAAGTCGCCGTCCGTCACGCGAATCGCGTCGTGCAGGGCCGGGGGTTTGGCAACCCGTTTCGGAACGAACGATGGGAACACTCGCCGCCCTACCGGTCGACCTCGAGGACGTCCAGCGAGCCGTCGACGGTCGCGACGAGTTCGTCGCCCTCGAGATGGACGGTGACCGACAGTCTGAGCGGGTCTTCCCCGTCGACCTCGACGGTGACCGCGTTCCAGAGGACTGGAGCCCACGGGGGTTTCCGCCGGACGTCGACGTCGTGGTCGGCGTAGAACGCGACGACGTCAGGCTGCGTGAGTCTCGCCGCCGACAGCGGTACTTCTGCGTGAGTCCCACACCGGCGACACCGGGTCGACACTTCGGGGACGCCGACGAGTTCGGTCACGTCGACGTCCCAATCGATGGGGGCGTAGCAGTTCGGACAGATCCCCTCGACGATGCGTTCTAGATCCTGGTGGGTCTTGACGGTCAGCAGGTCCACGAGTTCCGATAGCGACCGCTCCTCGACGGCCCGTGGCGGGAGCCCGTTCCGGAACCGGTGATCGCGGGAACACCTCACCTCGAGCAGGCCGTCCTCGTAGCTGGCGTCCATCGACGCCCCACAGACGGGACAGGGATCTTCCAGTTCGACCGGACCCATCGGATCGTGCTCCTCGTAGGTGCCGGCGACGATCGCGCTGACGACTTTCATCCCGGCGGCCGCGAGCCGATAGCCGTCGCCCGTGTCGGTGACGAACTGCCCCAGGAGCTTGTCGAGGTGGTAGTTGAAGTTCCCCGAATCGCGCCGGCCGACCGCCGTTCGAAGCTCGGCGAACGCCATCCCGGGATCCTCGGGATTCTCGTGGAGGTTCTCGGCGAGCGCCCGGAGAATCCCCAGGCGGGTCTCGTCGCGTCGCAACTCGAAGACGTCCCCCGAGATGGATTCGTCCCCTTCCTCCATGCGGGTCGTTCGGCAAACCGCCCGGAAAACGGTTTGCCCGAAACTATCAGAAAATATACTATATGCGGCTCCTGTGGTGATATATGGGGGAGCCGGCCGACGAGTGAGTGATGTCCGACCGAACGCAGACGGACGACCCCCTCGTCCGGAAAGTCCAGGGGGGTTCCTCGCGCTGAAACTCGTCACGGAGGTCCGTGCGGACGGACTCTACGTCAAATTCTCGCCGCTCGGCCGGTCGTTTCACCCCGTCCCGTGGTCGACCGTCGAAGCCGTCCGCGTACCCGAGTACGCGCCAGGCGACTACGGTGGCTGGAGCTGGGGGTCCGCGTCGGTCCGACCGGGAACACGGCCTACAGGCGTTCCGGAGACCGGGGCGTGGAATTCCTGGAGAGTGGCCGACGGCTGTTCGTCGGATCGGACCGTCCCCAGGAACTGATCGACGCCATTGCGACCGCACGCGGGTGAGCCGGCGAACGACCCCGGCAAACATATCGGAAAAAACTATATCGTGATACTTCTGTGACATATGTGGCTGGCCGCCTCGGGGCAGACCCACGATGACGGACGCGACGACACCGACTCGACGATCCGCGAACATCGTCACGGCTCTGGCAGACGAGCATCCCGTAGCGACGTTCTTTGCCGCGACCCTTGCGATCTCCTGGGGAGTGTGGACGGTCGGGTACGCGTTGACCGCCGGCGGGCCGCTTACTGAGGCGCTGATACTACCCGGCGGGTTCGGCCCGGCACTGGGGGCAGCGCTGGTCACGTGGCTGCGCGGCGACAGCCTCCGGGCGTGGGCCGACAGCATCGTCGACTGGCGCGTCTCGCCGCGGTGGTACCTCGCGGCATTCGGCCTTCCGGCGCTGGCTGCGACCGGTGCGAGCGGCCTCTACTTCCTCGGCGGCGGACCCGTGGCTGTCGACCGACTGCTCCGGATGGTTCCCCTTCTGCCCGTCCTCGTCCTCGTCACCGCGCTCGTCGGCGGCGGTAACGAGGAACCCGGGTGGCGGGGCTTCGCGCTCCCGCATCTCACCGAGCGCTTGAGCGCGTTCACGGCGAGCCTCGTCATCGGCGTCGTCTGGGCGGTCTGGCACTTCCCGTTGTTCCTCATGGGTGCGCCGCGACTGCTCTCCGGGTCGCTCCTGCTGTATTCGATGGTCGTCGTCGCCGTCTCCGTACTGTTGACGTGGGTCTACGAGTCGACCGGGAGGAGCGTACTGCTCGCGCTCACCCCCGACGACACCACGTCCGCCCGCCTCGCACTTTCGGCCCTCCCCGTGACCGCTACGGGAATCGCCGCCTGTAGTACCGCCGTAGTCTCTCGCCTCAGCGAGCACTCTGGCGCGATCCGGATCGTCCGCGCGGTCTCGCTCGCAGTCGTTGCGTTCCTCACCCTCACCCACGTCGGTCTCGTTTTCGGGAACGTTCTCTAGATCCTCGACTTCGTCGGGGCGCAGGGGCCGCCGGGCAGCGAAGTGAAGACTGGAGAATCGAGGCTGAGTGACGCAGTCGACGTCTCGGGGTCACCAGCGGGCTGGCTCCCCGACGTCACGTCCTTCCCAAACGGGGAGTGAGTTATCGGACCGATCGCCGACGACGGGAGGGAACGTGGCGCGACGGACGTCCGGATTGCCCCTGCGAACAACTACTTGCTCCCGGAGCGCGATTCCGGGGACACGAGAGAGATTCGATACCGTGCCAGACACCGACACGCTCAAGGACCGCGTCCGGACGGCGATCGAGGAGCACCGAGGGGAGATCGTCTCGCTGGCGACGTCCATCCAGGACGAACCGGAACTCGGGTTCAAGGAGGTGGAAACCACGCGCAAGGTCGTCGAGACGTTCGAGGAACTGGGCCTCGAGGTCGAGGAACCCCTCGCGGTCACTGGCGCCCGGGCCCGCATCGGGTCGGGCGACCCCGTGATCGCGGTGCTGGGGGAACTCGACGCGCTGGTCAACCCCGAACACCCGAAGGCAGATCCGGAGACGGGCGCCTGCCACGCCTGTGGCCACCACGCCCAGATCGCGACCATGGTCGGAACCGCGGTCGCGTTCGCGACGACGGACGTCCTCGACGAGCTCGACGGGCGGGTGGACGCGATGGCCGTCCCGGCCGAGGAGTACCTCGACCTGGGCTACCGGCGGTCGCTCAAGGACGAGGGGAGGATCGAGTTCTTCGGCGGCAAGCAGGAACTGCTCCGTCGCGGCCACTTCGACGACGTGGACGCGGCCATGATGGTCCACGCGGCCGACGACACGCCCGAACGCGAGGTCACGGCCCGGAACTCCACCAACGGCTTCGTCGGGAAGTTCGTGACCTACACGGGCAAGGCGTCCCACGCCGGCGGCGCGCCGGACGAGGGCGTCAACGCCCTCAACGCCGCGGTGATGGGCATGAACGGGATCCACGCCGCCCGCGAGCGGTTCCGCGACGAGGACGCCGTGCGCGTCCACCCGATCATGACCCGGGGCGGCGACGGGGTCAACGTCGTCCCCAGCGAGGTGACGATGGAGTCCTACACCCGGGCGAGGACGATCGAGGCCATCGAGGAGGCCAACGACGACGTGAACGCGGCCCTCGAGGCCGGAGCGATGGCCGTCGGCGCCCGCGTCGAGATCGAGGACGAACCGGGGTACATGCCCCTGCGGACGAACGACGCCATGGTCGACGCCTACGAGGCGAACGCGGCCGACCTGCTCGGCGAGGACGCGATCGTGACCGACTCGCCCCACCTCACGGGATCGACGGACATGGGCGACGTTTCCCAGGTGGTCCCCGCACTCCACCCGTGGGCGGGCGGGTTCGAGGGCAACGTCCACCGGGAGGACTTCGCGGTCGCCGACGAGGAGATGGCCTACGTCACGCAGGCGAAGATCGTCGCCGGGACGATCGTCGACCTGCTCGCGGATCCCGACGCCGTCGAGGCGATCCGGGCGGCGAAGGCGTCGAAGAAGTCCCGCGAGGAGTACCTCGAGGACGTCCGGGCGTTCCAGGACCGGGTCGTCGGCGACTACATGGAGTGACCTCCGGACGAGAGACCGTAACGGAGTAGGTCGAGGAACGGTTCGACGACGCCCCAGCGACCCTCCGGACGCTGCTCGCCCGGCGGTCGATCAGGGCGACGGCCGCGTGCGCCCGACGAACGTCGTTCCCTTTCCGACCAGCGACGAGAACGACCGCACCCCTGACGAGAACTTCGCGGTCGACTGCTTCGAGACGGGAGTCCCGACGACGGATCGCCGCTCACGCGACCGGTCGACGATCCCAGGGAAGCGAGGGCCATGCTCGGGGCCGTGACGACCGACGGGTCACCACGTCGGTTCGATGGCGGTACGGAGGTCGGCAGGAGGGGCGAGAGGGGAAAACGAATGGGAGCAACCGGTGTGTCTTCGGGGGCGTTCGTCGCGTGTGGTCCGGGAGGGAGATACGGTCCGGGTGGCAACGGAACCCTCCTACCGACACGCACTATCGGTTCCGAGTGGTCAAAAGGACACGCCGGTGTTGTAGATTCGTTGCAAACCCACGATGGAGTCCTTCCGGAGGTCGCGCGTCCGGTTCGTTTCCGGGGGATCGGTCGCGCTCGCGACCCACGGTTCCCCCTCCGTGGGACGAGGACGTCCGCGGAGCTCGACCGACAACGACGCACCCGGGAAGAACCATCGAAGCGGTCACGACGACGATTCCGGCAGGATCCCCGGCTCAACCGAACCGCTTTGTGGGCGGGACGAGAACGTCTTTCAGTGCAATAATGTCACAACTTCCCACGAGCGTCGTCGGCGATGCGTACACCAGCACTCGCCACTGGGAGTTGCTGGAAACCCTGGTGGACCTCGACGACCGGATGCCCGGCCACGAGGGCGAGCGACTCGGTGCCGAACTCGTTCGCGACGCGTTCGCGAACGCCGGACTCCGGGACGTCGGCATCGACGAGTTCGAGATCCCCGGCTGGTGGCGCGAGTCGTCGTCGTTGGCCGTCGACCACGACCGACGGCACGTCTTCGACGGGGACTACCAGCTCATCGCGCTGCCGGGATCGCCGAGCGGGACGGTCGAGGCGGAACTCGTCGACGTCGGGCCCGGGCGTCCCGGGGACTTCGAGGACGCGGACCTGGCGGGAAAGATCGCCGTGGCGTCGTCGGCGACCCCGGAGACGCACGACCGCTGGATACACCGCGCGGAGAAGTACCACTTCGCCGCGAACCAGGGCGCGGCGGGGTTCGTCTTCCGGAATCACGTCGAAGGCTGCCTCCCGCCGACCGGGACGACCGGTCGGAAGCGCGGACCGGGGCCGATCCCGGCGGTCGGGGTCTCGAAGGAGGTCGGGGATCGTCTCGTCCGGTATTCGTCCGACCGCTCCCCGGACGCGACCCTCGAGGTGGAGGCCAGAAACGAACCGGCGACGTCGCACAACGTCGAGGGCGCGATCGGGCCCGACACGGAGCGGGAAGTCCTCATGACCGCCCACGTCGACGCCCACGACGTCGGCGAAGGGGCGAACGACAACGGGGTGGGGACCGTCCTCGTCGCGGAAGTGGCGCGGCTGCTCGCGGAGATCGACGACGACCTCGACACTGCGGTCCGGTTCGTCGTGTTCGGGAGCGAGGAGGTCGGACTGTACGGGTCGTCACACTGGGTTGACACGCACCCGAACGAGGCCGTGAAGGCGGTCGTCAACCTCGACAGCGTGGGGTACTCGAGAACCCTGAAGGTGTACACCCACCGGTTCGACGCCATCGGCGCGGCGTTCGAGGAGACGGCCGAGGAACTGGCCGTCCCGGTCGAGGTCCTCGAGACGATCAAGCCCCACAGCGACCACTGGCCCTTCGTTCAGGAGGGGATTCCCGGCGTCGAGGGGCAGGCAGTAAAAGACGAGAGCGGGCGCGGGTGGGGCCACACCCACGCCGACACGCTGGACAAACTGGACGTTCGCGACCTGCGGGACCTCGCGGTCGTCCTCGCCAGCGCGGTCCTGAAACTGGCAGACGCCGACCGGAGGATCGAACACCAACCGCGCGAGGAGGTCCGCCGGGCGTCCGTCGAGGACGGCCACGAGGAGTGGATGCGAAACATGGACGCCTGGCCCTTCGAGGACCTGGAGTGAGCGTCGCGGTCGGAAGCGGTGGTTCCCGCCCCGACCGACGCAGCAAAGGTGAAACCGTCGGTACCCTCCCCCTGAAGGCGCCCACACCATGACGGTCGCACTCGACTACGAGGACTACGACCTCGGCAGTATGACCTGGGAGGACGCTGCGGACGCCGTCCCCGACGCCGACTTCGTCGTCCTCCCAACCGGCAGCATCGAACAGCACTCGAAACACCTGCCCGTGAGCGTCGACACCCTGCGGGCGGAGAACCTGACGCGGGAACTGGTGGAAGCCGCTCCGGAGCGCGACCTGTCGATGGTCCGACTCCCGACGCTCCCGTACGGCTATTCGGAACACCACATGCCCCTCGCGGGAACGATCACCCTTCAGCCCGATACCTACCGCGAGGTGCTCGAACAGGTCGCCCGGTCGGTCCACGAGCACGGCGCCGAGCGGTTCGTGATCGTGAACTGTCACGGCGGCAACCGCGAGCCCATGAAACTCGCCGCCGACCGGGTCCAGCGCGACACCGGGATGGAGATGTACCCCGTCCACTGGACCGACTTCGCCCGCGAGCAACTCCAGGAACGCTTCGGCGAAAACTGGGGCCACGCCGGCGACCACGAGACGAGCGTCATCGAGCTGTTCCACCCCGACCTCGTCCGCGAGGAGAAGAAGGAACCCCAGACGCGAACGGCCGAGTTCGAGGCCCGCCAGTACGCCTACTTCCCCGACATCACGGAACAGGGCGGACTCGGTGACCCCACGAATGCCGACCCCGAGTTCATGGAGACGGTCGTCGCGGACGCGACCGAAGCGATCCTCGACGCGCTGATCGCCGACATGGACGCCGGCGCCGGAGGATCGACGTAACGACGACCCCCGACCGTGAACGGTGACCCTTCCGGCGCGTCGACCGGGTTTCGTCGGCGCTTTAACCCCCGTCCACGATGATCGGATCGATGGCTCTGGATCGCGGGCGACTCGCCAGCTACGACGCCCTCCTGCTGACCGCGGGCATCTGGTTTCTGGCGAAGTTCTTCCGGTACGCCTTCCCGCCGCTGTTCCCCACGTTCCAGGCCGATTTCGGGCTCTCCAACACGCTGCTGGGGACGGCCTTCTCGGGGATGATGATCGTCTACGCCGCGATGCAGTTCCCCTCCGGGGCGCTGGCCGACCGGTTCGGGTCGGTCCGGGTCATCGCGGCCGGCGCGGGCATCACCGTCGCCGCCGGGTTCCTGCTGACCGCCGGCGGCACGGTGCCGATCCCCCTCCTGGGGACGGTGGCCGCCCTCCCGGTGATCATCGCCGGGATGGTGCTCGTCGGCGCCGGGACGGGTGCGCACAAAACGGTCGCCATCCGGCTCCTCTCGAGGATCTACCCGCAACGGACCGGACGGGCGCTCGGCGCGTTCGACACCTTCGGGACCTTCGGCGGGGTCGCCGCGCCCGCGGTCGTGGTCGCGCTGACCGACGCCGCCGGGTGGCGGGTCCTCTTTCTCGGCGGCGGCCTCTTCGGCCTCGGCTTGCTCGCGGGGTTCGTCTGGCGAGTGCCGCGACGACTGCCGGACGGCGACGCGCCCCCCGGAGCGGGGGCGGACGGCGACGGGGACGGGGAGGGACGCGAGGACGAGGACGGGACCGAGGAGGGGCGAAGGGCGGGGGGGATCGGACGCTACGCCCGCCTGTTCGCCGACCCCACGTTCTCCACCTTCGTCGGCGTGAACGCATTGTTCGGGTTCGCGTACAACGGGGCCGTCGCGTTCATGGTGCTGTTCCTGGTCGACGCCACCGGGCTCTCGTCGGTGACCGCAAACCTGCTGTTCAGCGTCCTGTTCGTGGTGAGCGTCGTCCAGGTGGCCACCGGCGACCTGAGCGACAGACTGGGCGAGCGACTCGTCATGGGCGCGACCCTCGCGCTCGCTGCCGCGGGCCTGGCCGGGTTGCTGGTCGCGTCGGGACCCGTCCTCGCCGGCGTGGCCGTCGTCGCCTTCGGGGTCGGCAGCCACGGGTTCCGCCCGGTCCGGGGCGCCTACCTCGTCCAGCTGGTCCCCGACTCGGTCGCCGGCGGGAGCATGGGGATCGTCCGGACCATCCTGATGGGATCGGGGGCGGTCTCGCCGGCCGTCGTCGGCGCCCTCTCGGACGCTGTCGGGTACGGCGCCGCGTTCGCCCTGCTCGCGGCGTCGATGGCGGCCGCCGCGCTCGCGGCGGGGCTGCTGTCCAGGCTGGGATCGTCCGGGACGGCGTGAGGGAAGGGGCACACCACCGGCGGTATCCGAGGCCTTATGCGCGAACCGACCGCAGTGACAGCACATGACGGGACACTCGGCCGAGCGGCTCACGCTCGCCCGGCTCCCCTCCGGCGTCAGGATCGAGACGACCGTCCACACCTACGACGGGGCCGCCGACGGGCCGACGGTGTACGTGCAGGCCGCCCAGCACGGACAGGAGATCAACGGGACCGAAGTGCTGCGACGGCTCCACGGACGCCTCGATCCGGTGGCCCTCGCCGGCCGGATCGTCGCGGTCCCGGTGGCGGATCCCCTCACCTTCGATCGCGTCAGCTACACGACGCCCGAGGCGCTGGACAGCGTCAACCCGAACATGAACCGGGCGTGGCCGGGAAACCCGGGCGGGACGCTCCACGAGCGCATGGCCGCGGCGCTCTGGGAGTACGCCGAGGACGCCGACGCCGTCGTCGACCTCCACACCGCCAGCCCGAACTCGCTGACCCACGTGGTCTTCATGGAAGGGGACGCCGAGTCGCGGCGGCTGGCCGAGGCGTTCGGTACCGACCTCCTCCTGGCCGAGCAGGCCGACGAGGACGCGGACGAGGACTGGCACGATCGAAACTTCGACGGGAAGTTCCGCGTCGCCGCGACGAACGCCGGGATTCCGTCCATCACGCCCGAACTCGCCCACAACAAGCAGATCGTCGAGGCCGCCGTCGAGACGGGCGTCACCGGCCTGTTCAACGTCCTCCGGGAACTCGACGCCCTCGACGGCGACCCCGACCCCAACGGCGACCGGTTCCTCGGGCGCAACCACCTCGGCCGCGTCCCGGCCGAGGACTCCGGCCTCTTCCGCATCGACCCCGACCGCGAGGTCGGCCAGGAGGTCGAGGCCGGCGAGCACGTCGGGACCCTTTACGATCCCACGACCTACGAGGTCCTCCAGGAGGTCGAGACCGACCGGGCCGGGATCGTCTACGACCTCGCCCGGGAGTCGACGGTGAGGGCTGGCGACTCCCTGGTCCGGGTCGCGCTTCCCCTGGATGAGTGAGCGACCGCGATCGAGGCAGGAAGGCATGGATCGACACTGGTAGGGCCCCGGACCCACAAGGGGCCTGCATGGACGACGACATGGAGAGCATCAGGAACCGGGCGCGACTGGGGCTGGGACTGTCCATCGTCGCCGGAATCGTGGCCCTCGCCTGGTTCCTGTCGCAGGGGAACGCGTTCAGAGGTGTCGTCGCCTTTCTCCTGTTTCTGGGCATCGGGTGGTGGGAGTACAGTCGACGGATCAAGAACGAAGAGCGACGGCGGCCACCAGGGACGGGTGGCTCCTGAGGACGACTGGGACCGTACGGTGGCCGGCGGGTTTCGAATCCGACTCGCGAATTCATGACGACGGGAACGAACGGCGGCGCGAACGACCGGGCGGATCGAACGAGCGACCGATCGGACGGGACCGAGAACGGGGCGGTCGATGTGGCCGAAGACGGCGTCTATCACTCGGTTTGCGCCCCGAACTGCCGGGGGCGGTGCCCGTTGCGGGTGACCGTCAGCGACGGGCGCGTTCGAAACGTCGAGCCGCTGGTTCCGGAGAACCCGGAATACACCCGGGCCTGCACGCTCGGATTGAGTCACGTCCAGCGCGTCGACGCCGGGAACCGACTGACGCGGCCCCTGAAGCGGGCCGACTGGTCGCCCGCGGCTCCGAATCCGGCGGGACGGGGAGCGGACGCCGAGTTCGAGGCGATCTCGTGGGACGAGGCCCTCTCGCTCGTCGCGGGGACGATGGAATCCGTGGCCGCCGAGCACGGCCCCGAAAGCGTCTACTTCGAGAACGGGTCTGGCGATCACGGCACCGCGGGCGAGCACCAGGCGCGACTCGCGGCGCTGTTCGGGGGGACGACCAAGCGCTGGTCGATCGACGTGAACGTCGGACAGGGCTTCCGCCGCGTCGCCGGCGAGGGCTGGTTCAACGTCCGCACGAACGCGGACACCGACCTCGTGAACGCATCGACGCTCGTGGTCTGGGGCGGCGACGTCTTCCAGAGTCGCCTCCAGCATGACGCCTCGAAGCTCCTCGACGCCGTCGAGGGCGGGACCCGACTCGCGGTCGTCGACCCGATGTACACGACGACGGCCGCGAAGGCCGACCGGTGGCTGCCGGTCGCGGCCGGGAAGGACGTCGACCTCGCGCTCGGGATGATCCACGTCGTTCTCCACGAGGGGCGCTACGACGAGGAGTTCCTCCGGAAGCGAACCCTCGCCCCGGCGCTCGTGTGCGAGGACGGGTCGCTCCTCCGGGCCGGGGACGTGTTCGAGGACGGGGGCGACGGGCCGGTCGCGATCGACGAGCGAACCGGGGAACCGACGATTCTCGAACCCGAGACGGGCGGGCCGTACGCCCTGTTCGCCGACCGCGAGGGCGACCATCTCGAGGTCGCGGGCCACGGGGTCCGGACCGGTCTCGACCACGTCCGGGAGGCGGCCGCGGACCACTCTCCCGAAACCATCGCCGAGCGCGTCAACGTCCCCGCGGAGACGATCCGGACGGTCGCCCGGTGGCTCGCGGCGGAGGAACCGGGCGGGATCGTGACGGGCCTGGGCGTCGATCGCTACGTCTACGGCCACGTGTTCGGCCAGGCCGTCGCCGTCCTCCTGGCCCTCACGGGGGATTTCGGCCGGCACGGGTCGTTCCAGGGTGGGCTCTTCGCGGGTGCGTATCCCGACTTCGGCGACTACGCGGCCCCGCCGGAGGCCCCCGGCGCGACCGGACTCTGGCAGACCGAGATCCTGCGGGCGCTGGAGACGGGCGAGCCCCACCCGCTGAAGGCGATGTACGCCCAGGAGTCCAACTTCGTGGCGAACCAGCTCCCGGACCGGCAACGCTGGCTCGACGCCATCGAGACGCTCGACCTGGTCGCCGTCGCGGACATGCACCCCACGCCGACCGTCCAGCACGCGGACGTCGTCCTCCCGGCGGCCCACTGGTTCGAGAAGGAGGACGTGGTCGGCGGGGCGACCCATCCCCACGTCATGCACCGCGAACGGGTGCGGGACCCGCTGGGCGAGTCGCGGTCGGATCACTGGATCATCTCGAACCTGGCCGAACGCCTCGGCCACGGCGATCGCTTCCGGTCGGACAAGTCTGCCGAACTCCGCGAGATGCTCCGAGCCGACGAGCACGTCGATTACGAGACTCTGCGCAAGCAGGGCACCGTCGAGAAGCCGACGCCCGAGGTGCGATTCCAGGGGGCGTTCGACACGCCGACCGGCCGCCTGGAGATCTACGACCCCGACGCGCCGACGGCCGACCCGGAGCATACCCCGTCGGCGTCGGGATCCGAGTCCGTCTCGCTCGACGTGCCGAGACCCCTCGAGTCCCGCACGGACGACGACTGGCCCGGCGCCGACGAGTACCCGCTCGTCTTCGTCCAGAAGCACTCGCGCTGGCGGATCCACTCGCAGTTCGAGTCCCTCCCGTGGCTGCGGGAACACGATCCCGAACCGCGGCTGGACCTCAACCCGGCAGACGCGGCCGATCGGGGGATCGAGGACGGCGATCTCGTCCGGGCCTTCAACGACCGCGGGGAAATGGTGCTCCGGGCGAACGTCTCCGAGGGTATCCAGCCCGGCCTCGTCAACACGGACCAGGGGTGGTGGGCTCGCGACTACGTCGCCGGCCACCACAACGACCTGACTCACGCCGAGACCAGCGACGTGACGAAGAACTTCGCGTTCTACGATGTCCGCGTCGAGGTCGAACCCGCCACCGACGTCGAGGCCACCACGGACGGCCCGGCGCGAGGGTGGCGACCGGGTGACGACGACCGGAGTGGCGACGCGTCCGGGGGTGATTCGCGGTGACGAGCTACGGCATGGTCGTCGACACGGAGCGCTGCATCGGCTGTCACGCCTGTACCATCGCCTGCAACGCCGAACACGACCTCCCGGCCGGGGAGGAGTGGATCCGGGTGGACACCGAGGGCGGCGACGGGACGGACGAACCGGCCGGCGACTATCCCGTCGTCGGTGCGTCGACGGGCGATAGCTCGAATTCGCTGGCCCTCTCCTACCGCCCGATCCCGTGCCAGCACTGCGAGGCCGCCCCGTGCGTGGCGGGGTGCCCGACGGACGCCCTCCACCAGCGCGAGGACGGCGTCGTCGCGATCGACCACGACGCCTGCATCGGCTGTGGCGTCTGTGTCGACGCTTGCTCGTACGACGCGCTCACGATGCGGGGCGGCGAGACCGGCGACCGGGACGGCCCGAGCGGGAGCACCCACGTCGCGAAGTGCACGTTCTGCAGCGACCGGATCGACGAGGGCCGCGATCCGGCCTGCGTCGTGGCCTGTCCGGCCGACGCCCTGCTCTTCGGCGACCTGGAGGAACAAGGGAGTACCGTCTCCCGGTACCGGGAGGGGTACGACACCCAACGATTGGGCGACCCGGACCGGGTCCACCCCCGTGTCTACTACGTCGAGGGCGAAATGACGCCGGGACGGCGGCGGCAGGGCGACGCGGTCGAGAGCGCGCGTCCGCCGTCGGACGAGTGAGTCGGCGGTGGGTCAGTCCCGTTCAACGTCGACGACCTGCCCGTCCCCGTCGATCGTCAGCCGGCAGTGGTCGCCGGCCAGTTCGACGTCGACGCGCAGACGGAACGGGTCCTTCGAGACGAGCGTCGTCGTCCGCGGGTCGCCGATGAACTCGAACAGCCAGGGGTACTCCGTCGTGAGATCGAGGCCGTGGTCCCAGAAGAAGCTCACCACTGCGGGGTGCATGAGCACGACGCCGCCGGCAGGGGCGTTGAACTGTTCGCCACACGCCTCACAGGTGGCGGCGTACTGCCAGAGGGTTTCCCCCGCGAGCGACGCCGAGAGGTCCTCGTCGTCCCAGAGGTCGCTCATATCGAGTTCCCGGATCTCGGTCGACATCGCTCCGTAACAACTCGGGCAGACCCCGTCGATCGCCAGGAGGAGCGCGCCGAAGGTCTTCCGAACCGCCATCGAGAGGACCGTCTCCATCGAGCGGGACTCGGCCGCGCCCGGCGGGATACCGTTCGAGAACAGCTGGTGGTCGTTCTCGCAGGCCACGAACACGTAGCCGTCCTCGAATTCGGCCGCCACCGGGGCGTCACAGAAGGGACAGCCGTGGCCGAGGTCGAACGGCTCGAATCGGACGCCGGTCGAGTACGCGCCCGACACGATGGCAGCGGCCATCTGCTCGCCGGCGTACGTCAGGGTGTAGCCCTCCCCGGTCCGCTCGACGAACTGGCCCCTGAGTTTGTCGAGGTGATAGTTGAACCGTCCGGAGTCCGGAGCACCTACCTGGTGGCGGAGTTCGGAGAACGAGAGCGTCGGGTCCTCGGGTGCCTCCCGCCGGCGCTCGGTGAGCGCGCTGACGATGGCGACCCGGGTGTCGTCGCCCAGAAGCTGGAACGCCGCCGCTGGATCGGCGTCCGAGGGGTCGGATTCGGCGGACATACGACGAGTGCGTACCGAACCGTCAAATGTATTCCGTCGAAGATATCGGCGGACGCTCGCACGGGCGATCCGCGAGACATCGTCGCCACTCGGTCGGCAGACTGCGTCATGGCCGTGGATTCCGGGGGTGAGGGGACCGGTGGCCCCGGGTCGCCGGTCCGGTCCCGGCGACGAGTGCGACGGTCACGACCACCAGACCGAGGACGAGGAGCCACAGCGAGTGGCCCGTTCCGGACCCCTCGAGCAACGCCGACCAGCCGAGCGCGCCGTTGTACGCCCCGTGCAGGAGGGCGACGACGATCACGCTCCGGCCGGCACCCTCGAACGCCAGGGCGAAGACGACGGCCAGGAACAGTCCCATCGCGGCGAACGGGAGCAACGGGACGTCCGACTGGGCGGTTCCCGGCAGGACGAACAGCGGGAGGTGCCACCCGACCCACGCGACTGCCACGACCAGACTCGCCGCGAGCGTGCCGTAGCGGCGCTCGAGCCGCACCTGCGCGAATCCACGCCAGCCCGGTTCCTCGAGGCCGCCCAGGAGGACGCCGCCCACCACGAAGCCCGGGATCGTCGCGATCGGGTGAAGCGCATCGACCGTCACTCGGCCGTCCCACAGGAGGCCCTCGACGGCCACCACGGCGAGCGCGAGGGTGAAGGGGCCGCCCAGCGCGATCGGATACCATCGCGGGGCGACCCGCCACCGGAACAGGCGCGCCCGGAACACGTCGGCGGTGCCGGTCACCCGGGCGACGACGGCCGCTGCGACGAACGGGCCCAGCCCACCGAGCAAGAAGCAGGCGGTCCCGACTGCACCCACGCCCTCGAAGGCGCCGTAACCGAGTCCCCATGCAGCCCACGAAAGGGCGTACGCGAGCCCCACGAAGGCCACCACTGGCCGGCGAGTAACGGTTGCCAGGGCCGAGCGGTGAAGGGTGCTGAACATCGTGGTGTTGGTCAACCTGTCGTTGCTCACAGATCGGCAGCTTTGAACCGGCGGTAGCCGATCGCGAGCGGGACGACGATCCACGCCAGCAGGACGACCAGGCCGAGCCACTCGGTCCCGTAGAAGGCGCCGACCTCGCTGGCGACGGAGCCGCTCGCGGGGACGGCCGAGGGGATCAGCGCCATGATCGCAGAGTCGAAGGCGGCACTCGGCGGGAGCGTGTTGACCAGGTACAGCCAGTCCGGCGTCGTCGCCGGGAGCGCGAACCCGTTGGCCACCCAGAGGATTCCGAAGGAGACGCCACCCCAGAGGAGCTCGAACACCAGGAAGACGCCGACCGCGAGGGCCGATGCCCGGCTGGTCGACCCGGTGGCCGCCGAGATGCCGACGACGATCGAGACCCACGCCAGCGCGAGGAGGACCGCCAGCCCGACGAACGTCCCGAAGTCGACCAGGGAAAACTCGTTCAGCGAGAGGTACCCGTAGAGCGCGGCGGTGCCGAACCCGAACACGATCGGGAGCGCCAGCACGAGGGTGCGCCCCAGGGTCTTCCCGAACACGACGTCGCGGCGGGTGTGTGGCAGGCCGAGCAGGAGGGCCATGCTGCCGAGTTCGCGCTCGCCCGCAAGCGACCGGTACGCGACGACGATCGCGGTGAGCGAGATGAACAGGCCGGCGATGCTCGACAGGAACAGGATCAGGCCCACGTCGTCCGAGGTGCGGGCCGCGCCGCTGCCGGTGTTGACCACGACTCCGCCAGGGAGTTCGACGTAGAGGTACGAGACCACCAGCGCGAGGGCGACGAACAGGGCCGACAGCGCCCAGAACGACCGCGACCGGACGGCGTCCTGGAAGTCCTTCTTCGCGACGGCCGCGAGCGTCATCGGCGGGCCTCCAGGGCGGGACCCTCGCCGTTGGACGGCGGCGTCCCCACCTTCGTGGTCGCGGGCCGGGAATCCACGGCGTCGCCGTCGGTGTAGGCCACGAAGAGGTCCTCGAGGGAGGTCTCCTCGGTGGCGAAGTCGGTGACCCGGTAGCCCCCGCGCTCGATCGCCGAGAGGACGTCGTTTTTCGCCGCGTCCTCGCAGGCGACCGTCAGGCCGTCGTCGATCGCGACCGTCGAGACGCCGGGGACCGCCTCGATCGTCTCGGCCGGTGCCTCGTAGGGTCGGTCGAGTTCGATCCGTAGACGCGAGCCGGCACCGTTCGCGGCGCGCAGCCCCTCGATGGTGTCGACGGCGACGAGTTCGCCGTCCTGGAGGATGCCCACGCGATCGCAGACCGCCTCGACCTGCCCGAGGACGTGGGAGGAGAAGAACACGGTCGCGCCGCGGTCGCGCTCCTCGCGGACGATCTCGCGCACTTCGCGTGCGCCCTTCGGGTCCAGGCCGGTGGTCGGTTCGTCGAGGACGAGGAGGTCGGGCTGGCCGACCAGGGCCATCCCGAGGACGAGCCGCTGTTTCATCCCCTTCGAGTAGCCGCCGGCCTTGCGGTCGGCCGCCTCGGGGATCCCGACGCGCTCGAGGATGGCGTCGGGGTCGTCGTCCGCCCTCTTCGAGTCGATCGCGAACTGGACGTGCTGGCGCCCGGTCAGGCGGTCGTAGACGTGGTAGCCGTCCGGGAGGACGCCCACTCGCTCGCGGACTGCGAGGCTGTCGGCCTGGGCGTCCAGTCCGAGCACCTCGACCGACCCGGCGGTCGGCCGGACGAAGTCCAGCAGGACGTTGATCGTCGTGGACTTCCCGGCGCCGTTCGGACCGAGGAAGCCGAAGATCTCGCCCGCCTCGACGCGGAGGTCCAGGCGGTCGATCGCCCTGACGCGACCGAACTGTTTGGTCAGCCCCTCGCATTCGATGGCGCTCATGCGGCCGCACCGCCTCCACGTCGCTTCCCGGACTCGTGCCAGTCGGGAATCGCTCGCCGGATTCGGCCGGTGGTCGTTCGCAACGCCCGGATCGGATCGTGCGGTGTCGCTTCCATCACACTCGAATCCACGGCGGACCGGGACATATATGTTCGCAGAATTACAATTCTGTAGCCGACGTTACCGAATCGAGGTTCTGTCGGACCGGTTACCCGTTCGGAGAAGCCGCCGATCCGTCGAGCCGCCCCAAATGTGATTAAGGTGTATATAAGGAGATATTGTCGGGGAAATCGGCCGACGATCCATACCGGATGGATCGGGAAAAGTGGGTGCCTTGCCGCTCCGCAGTACCGGATTTAGACGAGCTGGTTCGACCGGTTCCGGAACTCGCCGCCGCACTCGGGGCACACGCCCGGCCTGTCCTGGTAAGTCTCCAGTTCGCCACAGTTGAAACACTCGTACGTCGATCGTGCCTCGGCGTCGTTGCTATGCTCGATCATATTGCTATCGAAGGGAGCCACCTACAAAAGGTTTGTGAGTATGGTATATAATGTCATACTAGTAAATATGGTTAATTCTTCCATAATTGATACAAAGGGACAGCCTGGCGGATCGTCGCTCGCGCCTCTCGGCCGGAGGGTTAGCGTGGCGAGGACGGAACGCGATCGGGGGACTCCGTCGACGTCGGACGGCGGAAACGCCCGGCCTGGCGGCCGCTCCACATCACGGCCAGCGGAGGTTTCGGAACGGAATGAGGGGGCGACGCGGGATCAGCCGCCGAACCGGCCAGGGGGCAACCTCCGCTCGCCGGCGGATGCGCACGTGACCGACCACCGATAAAAAAGGGGACGCTGGCTGGCGTCGTCCGCCCGCGATTCGGACGGTCCGAACCGGATCGCAGACTAGAGCATTTCCTTCGACCGCGATCGAAGTTCACCACCGCACTCGGGGCAGGTCTCCGGACAGTCCTCCCCCGGGCAGTCCTCGCGAGTGACGATGGCCCCGCAGTTGAAGCACTCGAAAACTTCTTCCTGTGTACCTTCGGGATCGTGGTCTGACATACCAATACATGTGTTAACGTTGTACAACCAAAAACCTTGCCCGAGTGTAATAATCGATCACCCGGAGTGGGCTACCGACGGTTCGTTCCGGCATCGTGGCGACCGGTCCCGTCCGTCCCCACGGCAGTGGTCTGGGGATTTATTATCTCGTCGAGTGGACCGACGAACCGATGAGGGGCGAACGAAGGATCTGGGGGATCGGGAACCGGATCGTCGCCGTCATGGCGCCGTACGTGTCGTCGGTCGCCGCGCTGAACTGGTGGGTGCTGCCCCGGATCGGCTTTCCCGTGGACCGGACGATCGCGGCGGTTGTCGGCCTGGTCGGCGTCGCCGCCGGCGTGGGAACGATCGTCGCGGCCTCCCGTTCGGTTCGGGCGGCTATCGACCGCGGCGAGTTGTGTACCGACGGTCCGTACCGTTTCGTCAGGCATCCGCTGTACGCGGCCTGGATCTGGCTGCTCCTCCCCGGCGCCGCCCTGCTCCTCGGGCTCCCCCTGCTCCTTTCGGCCTCCCCGGTCATGTACATCGTTACCGTGCGGTTCCTGCCCAGGGAGGAGGCGGCGCTCGAAGCCGAGTTCGGCGACGAGTACGCCGCCTACCGGGACGACGTGAACGCCCTCGTCCCGACGATCCGGCGTCGGTGACCGGACTGCATCGGTCCCGGCCCGCGGCCTCGACCCCCGGAGCGAAGATACAAGCCGGCGGGTTACTTTAATGAAAGTATGTCGACCGCGCTCGCCGACCAGGAGTGTGAGGCCTGCACGTCCGAGGACGAACCGCTGACCGAACCGGAGTACGCACCGTACCTCAAGGAACTGAACGGCGACGTCTGGGAGGTCGTCGACGACCATCACCTCGACGGGACGTACCCGTTCGAGGACTTCCGGGACGCGCTGGAGTTCACCTACGAGATCGGCGAACTCGCCGAGGAGGAGTGGCACCACCCGGATCTCCACCTCTCGTGGGGCGAGGTGCGGGTGGAGATGTGGACGCACAAGATCGACGGGCTGCACAAGACGGACTTCGTGATGGCGGCGCGGATGGACCGGATTCACGAGGAATACGCCCCCGAGTGACTCGCCCGCCGGCCCGACCCGCGCCCCCGATTTCGACGCGTTGCAGCCCCGGCGCCGTCCGTCCTGTCGTCGACTGGCGGACGGGCGCGGGCGAGCGGACCGTCGAACGGTTTCGATAGCTCCTCGCCGGGGCGCGCTCGACGCCGTTTGTCCGGACGACGGGGGCCACGCAGCCGGCGACCGACGTCGGTGCCCACCAGTTTCACTTCCGGTCCGCGTGGCCGACGGCTAAGGCCCCGGAAACGGGAGTCCCGAGGTGGATGATCCGCGACGCCCGCGTGCTCCGGGAAGGGTTCGTTCCGCGGGAAGTCCGCCACCGCGAGGGGGAGGTGAACGGCCTGGCGAACGCGCTCCGGCCGCTCACCCGCGGTGACCCGGGCGAGGCCGTCGTCATCACGGGACCCGCCGGGTCCGGCAAGACGTGCGTCTCCAGGTACGTCGTCGATCGGCTGCGCGAGGAGACGCTCGACGTCGAGGCCCAGTACGTGAACTGCTGGCGGAACCACACCGGCTACCGCGCGGCCTACCGGGTGCTCGAAGGGCTGGGAAAGGCGGTCGAGATCCACCGCCAGTCGACGCCCCTGGACGAACTCGTGGCCCGCCTGGGGGCCCACGACGGCCCGCCCTGCGTCGTGATCCTCGACGAGGCCGACCAGCTCGAGGCCATGGACCTCGTCTACGACCTCCACTCGCTGTCGGGGTTCGCGCCGGTGCTGATCGTCAACCGCGAGGAGGAACTGTTCGCCCGCGTCGACGACCGCCTCCGCAGCCGGTTGCGCGGGAGCCATCGCGTCGCGTTCGACCGGTACGACCTCGACGAACTCGTCTCGATCCTCGAGGACCGCGCCCGCTGGGGGCTGGTGGAGGGGGCCGTCACGGACGACGCGCTCGCCGCGATGGCCGACGCCGCCGCGGGGGACGCCCGTCTGGCCATCGGTCTCCTTCGCAACGCAGCCCGGGACGCCGAGGACCGCGACCTCGACCGGATCACGCCCGAGACGGTCCACGCGGTCGAACCGCAGGGCCGGGCCGAACTCCGCCGCAAGAACCTCGAATCGCTGCCGCCACACCAGCACGTGCTCTACGAGATCGTCGACGAACGCGGCCCGATCGCGCCCGGTGCCGTCTACGACCGCTACGCCGACCGGGTCGAGGATCCCCGGACGGACCGGACGGTCCGGACCTATCTCTCGAAACTGGTCGACTACGACCTGCTCGAAGCCCGGGGAACGACCCGGGATCGGACCTACGTCGCCGTTTCGTGAGGCGCCGTCCTCGCCTCGGCGCCACGAGGCCGGGGCAAACGGCCCGGTTCGACGGCGCCGGGAGGTCCCGATGGCCCGGATCGGTTCGGGTCCGAAATCGGCGGGAGCGTCGGCGGAGAGGCGGGGCTACGAAGACGTGGCTTCGGGGAAGCGGTTCCGCCGGAACGGCGGACCCCTCCGACGCGTCCGATTGCGACGCGATCGCGGGCTCAGAACTCCTCGAGGAGGTTCGCCATCTCGATGGCGCTCTCGGCAGCCTCGCTGCCCTTGTTCCCCATCTTGACGCCCGCGCGGTCGATCGCCTGCTCGGTCGTGTCCGTGGTCAGGAGGCCGAACGCGATCGGCACCTCGGTGTCCAGCGTCGCCTTGGCGACGCCCTTCGTCGCCTCGTTCGAGACGTACTCGAAGTGGGGCGTCTCGCCGCGGATGACCGCGCCGAGCGCGACGACGGCGTCGTACCGGCCCGAGTCGGCCATCCGCTGTGCGGCCAGCGGGATCTCGAACGAGCCGGGCACGCGGGCCACGTCCACGTCGTCGGGGTCCGCGCCGTGTCGTTTGAGCGTGTCCAGCGCGCCGTCGAGCAGTTTGCCGGTGATCAGGTCGTTGAACCGGCCGACGACGATGCCGAACCGCAGGCCGGTCGCGTCCAGTTCGCCTTCCAGTTCCGTGACGTCGAAGTCCTCGGTGATGGTCATGAGTGGATGGTAGCTCCGTCGATCGCTGATCGCGTCGGTGCAGGGATCCGTCCGCGGCGGGGGGCCCGGCTCATCGCTCCTCCATCGACCGCAGTTTCTCCAGGAGGTCGGCCGACCCCGTGCCGTCGCCGGTCGCCAGTTGCTCCACGTAGCGGGCGATCACGTCGATCTCCAGGTTGACCTCGTCGCCGACCCCGGTCTCCCGGAGGGTCGTCTCCGCCTCGGTGAACTCGGTGACCGAGACGCTGAAGGTCCGGTCGACGTCGACGATCGTCAGGCTCACGCCGTCGACGGCCACGGAGCCCTTCGGCGCCAGGTACCGCAGGAGGTCCCCGGGGGGCCGGATCGAGTAGATCGTCGCGTTCCCCTCCTGCCGGGTCCCGGTGACGACGCCGGTGCCGTCGACGTGGCCCGTCACCAGGTGCCCGCCGAGTTCGTCGTCCAGCGTGAGCGCCGACTCGAGGTTCACGGGGTCGCGGGCCTCTAGCGACCCCAGGGTGGTCCGTCGATACGTTTCCGGGGTGACCTCGACGGTGAACGTCTCCGCCGCCGGATCGGTCTCGATCACCGTGAGGCAGGGGCCACTGATCGCGACGCTGGCCCCGAGGCGGGGATCGACGACGACGTCCGACTCGATGGTCATCGTCATTGCCGACCCCCGCCGATCGATCGCTCGGACGACGCCGACGTCCTCGATGATCCCGGTGAACATGTCGTGTCCCGTTCGATCCACCCGGGCGTTGGGCCGGCCGCGTCATAAAGTACCTGAAATCGATCCCAGTTCTGATGGCAAATCTCCCGGAGAGGAGCGTCGCTACCGTCGATCCCGCCGGTCCTCGTCGCCGTCGCGGCGGGCCCACCGCTCGGCTTCCGACCGGTCTACGTCGCCGTCGCTGTCGCCGATGCGCTCGCGCTTCGAGAGCGCGTAGACGACGAACGGGACCGCCAGCGCCAGCAGGGCGAAGACGACGGCGACCCCGGCGGCGGCCACGGCGATCACCCGAGGAACACGTCGACCAGGTCGCCCGCGTCGGACCCGGTGTCCCGGTAGAACTCGGTGTACCCGCAGTTCGTACAGGAGACGACCCGGAAGCTGTTGGTCTGGACGTCGAACATCTTGCTCAGGCCGCCGCCGGTCATCGACACGGACCCGACGTCCGCGTCGGTGTGACCGCACTTCGGACAGCCGTACGATTCCGAACCGGAGGGCGAGTCGCGGGGACTCATGGGTATCACTCCGGCGGCCGGGATAACAAAACTTGGCCCTGGGACACCGAGAGTGGGCCGCTCCGGCCGGATCGACGGTCGACGTTTCACTCGACCCGGACCTCGTGATCGACGTCGCCGGCGACGGACCGGAGGCGCAACCGGACCGCGGACACGTCGGACTCGACCTCCCGGAGGACGCCGATCGGCTCCTCCCGCCGGATCGTCGCCCCGGCGGGGACGTCCTGCTTCCACTTCGCCGACACGCCGTACATGGGGCCTTCCTGGTTGAGCACGCCCCGGAACGTCCCGGCCGCGTCGCCGGCGTTGCGGGCCGCCATCGCGACGGAGAACGACTCGTCCTGACCCACGCACTCGGGCGCGTCGAGGGAAACGAGTTCCCACTCGGTCGTCGGCCGCTCCACTGCAGTCATCGCCTCGTCCGGGAGCGACCAGGTCCGGGTCTCCTCCGGACCCTCCCACCGGACCTCGGCCGTCGACACCGAAGTCGGCGCCCGAAGGGGGAACGTCGCGAAGGTGTCGTACTCGGTTTCACACTCGCACTCGTCCGGGTATGGATAGTAGGTTCCCCCGTTCTGCCCGTCGACGCCGTCGGCGCCGGCGACGGTCCGGTCGTCGACGGCCAGCGTGACGTCCTCGACCGAGAGGGCCGTCGGCCGACCGCCCTCGATCGTCGCCATCGCGAACAACAGCTGTCGATCCGGGGGCGCCCAGACGACCTCGAAGTCCGGATGGCGGCGGTAGAACGCCGACCGCTGGACGGCGTGTCCGACGAACGAAACGGTCGGCGCGCCGGTAGACGTCGGGGTTTCCGTCGGCGTCGATCCCGTGGTCGTTATCGGGACAGTTGTCGTTTCCGTCGACGTATCGGTCGTTCCGGTCGTTTCGGACGGGGTGACGCCGGCGTCGCCCCCCGAGACGCAGCCGGCGAGGACTGCGAGGCCGCTCGCCAGGACGGAACGGCGGGTAGTGGACGTGGAGGAGGGCATAGCAGGAATATCGGCGTGAGGGAGTAGTGCCTTGCGCAAGGTGAAACTGGCCTGTGGGATACCCCGGAGGGATGACATTTGGAGTCCCCCGGAACGATCGAGGGATCCTTCCACCGGGACGGTCGGGACGTTATTCAAATCTCGATTCGACTGATCAAATGAAGAGTGCTTAATCCCGTGGAGGCCCACGGTTCTGGACGGGGGAACGGATAGTGGAACGAAGTCACTACGTCGAATCGGACGAGGGAATCGAATGCCCGACCTGCGGTGAATTCGTCCGGCCGCGGCTGGAGATCTGTCCGCACTGCGAGGCCAGCCTCAACTGACGATTCTCACGGTTTAGTCCCACTCGTCGGGCCAGAGGTTCGCGGCCCGCATGCCGGGTTCGAAGTCCCGTTCGAGCATCGCCTCGCGAAGGTCGGCGGATTCTATCGGGTCGGGGTCGCGCCCCGTCAGTTCCCCGGTCAGCAACGCCCCGAGCATCGCGTGTTCGCGGAGCGTCCGGGGATCCACCTTGTCCCGGGTGTCGGCCTGGGTGTGTCCCCAGCCGCGCCCGCGGTCGCCGCCGTCGGGCGCCCGACTGTGGAGCTGGAGGGCCGGGATTCCCTCCCGGAGGAACGGCCAGTGATCGCTGTAGGGATGCGGATCCGGGTCGACGTGGATCGGGTGCACCGTCGCGTCCGCGACCGACTCGACGACCGTCTCCGCCGTCTCGGAGGCCTGGGTCATGGCCACGAGATCGCGCTCCCGACCGGCCCCGTCGACGTTGACCACGGCCCGGACGCGTTCGAGGTCGAGCGCGTCCGCGAGCGCCGCGCTCCCCATGAGCCCGAGTTCCTCGGAGCCGACGCCCGCGACCCGGACCCGGCACTCGAGGTCGTCCTCGACCGCGGCGAGCAGCCGGGCGATCGTCACGACCATCGCGATCCCGCAGCCGTTGTCCAGCGCGCCCTCGGCCACGTCGTGGGCGTCGTGGTGGCCCAGGACGACGACCTCCGGCCCGGCGTCAGGGCCGAGAACGCCGTGGACGTTCCGGCTCTCGCCCGGCCCGGTGCTCGCCTCGACCGTCACGGTCGCCTCGCCCCCGCCGATCCGGCCCCCGGGGCGGCGGGGCGTCTCGGCGTTCGGGGCCCGGCGGGCGTACTCCCGGAGCCAGTCGCCGGTTTCCGCGCTGACGCCCACGCCGGGCATCTCGGCCTCGGCGTCGAACCGCAGCGATCCGGTCGGCGGGAGCTGTCCGTCGCGGTGGTTCACGAAGACGAACGCCGCCGCGCCCGCCTCGTGGGCGAGCCCGAACTTCTCCATCCGGTGAACGAACCGCCGGCCGGGCGGCGTCGTCGTGCTCGCGACGGCGATCGCCCCCTCGAGGTCCGCCCCCTCGATCTCCCCGGGCGTGCCGTAGCCCACGTCGACCAGCGGTCCCGAAACGGCGTCGCCCGGGGAGTACGGCAGGGCGATCGTCTCGAAGATCCGCTCGACCGGCGCCGTCAGCTGGAGGGTCGCGTCGCCGCGCTCCCAGGTGGTGATCTCGAAGGTGTCGGTCGTCACGTCCCGGGCGCCGGCGTCCGCGAAGTGGTCGGCGACCAGTTCGGCGGCGCGCCCCTCCCCGGGGCTGCCGGCGAGGCGATCGCCGATCTCGGTCAGTTGCGTCAGGAAGGACCAGGGTCGATCGTCCCGCCAGGTCGCCCCGAGCGCGCCGTCCAGTGCGTCGCTGTCCATGCCCAACGGTCCACGGTGCAGGAGGATAAGCGTCCGGCCCCCGGCCATCGCGGCCGATTCGATCGAGCGGAGATGGCGTCGGATCCACTCGCCGATGTGCGAACGTTTACCTCCCGAAGTGCCGAAACGTGGGGCATGAGTTCCAGTTCGGTCCCGGAACGGACCGAGATCGACGAGGCGTACAAGTGGGACCTCCAGAGCATCTACGCCGACGACGAGGAGTGGGAGGCGGCGTACGAGGAGGTCGAGGAACTGATCGCGGACCTCGAGGCCTACGAGGGACGAGCGACCGAGGAGGGGGAGACCCTCCTGGACGTCCTCGAACTGCGCGACGAGGTGGATCGGAAACTCTCGATGGTCTACTCGTACGCCCGGATGCGCCGCGACGAGGACACCACCGACCAACACTACCAGGCGCTGACGGCCCGGGCCGGGTCGCTCGCGGCCGACGCGGGTAGCGCCGCGAGCTTCATCGAACCGGAACTCCAGGCCTGCTCGCGCGAGGAGATCGACGCCATGATCGAGTCCACGCCGGGCCTGGAGACCTACGAGCACTACGTCGACGACGTGATGCGGACGAAGGAGCACACCCGGTCGGCCGAGGTCGAAGCGCTCCTGGCGGACCTGAGCGAGGTCACCGGCGCGTCGGGCGAGGTGTACAACATGCTCGCGAACGCGGACGTCGAGTTCCCGACGGTCGAGGGCCCCGACGGCGAACCCGTCGAGATCACGCAGTCGAACTTCACGAAACTCCAGAAGGACCCCGATCGCGAGTTCCGCCGGGAGGTGTACGAGGCGTTCTTCGACACGTGGGGCGACTACCGCAACACGATCGGCGCGGCCTACAAGAACAGCGTCAAGGCCGACGTGAAACTCGCGGCGGCCCGGGACTACGACACCGCACGCGAGGCCGCACTCGACGGCCCGAACATCCCGGTCGAGGTGTACGACACGCTCCTGGAGACCGTCCGCGACAACCTCGACAAGCTCCACCGCCACGTCGAACTCAAGCGCGAGGCGCTCGGGGTGGACGAGGTGCGGATGTGGGACGTCTACATGCCGCTGGCCGACTCCGAGAGTCCGACCGTCGAGTACGACGACGCCAGGGACCACGTCGTCGAGGCCGTCGGCGCGCTCGGCGAGGAGTACCAGTCCCGCGTCGCCGAGGGGCTCGAGTCCCGCTGGGTCGACGTCTACGAGAACGAGGGCAAGCAGTCCGGAGCCTACTCGGGCGGCACCTACGACACCCAGCCGTTCATCCTGATGAACTACCAGGACGACGTCTCCTCGATGTACACGCTCGCGCACGAACTCGGCCACTCGATGCACTCCGAGCTGACCAGCGACGAGCAGCCCTACGTCTACAGCGATTACGAGATCTTCGTGGCCGAGGTCGCCTCGACGGTCAACGAGGCGCTCCTGACGCACCACCTGCTCGACGCCGTGGAGGACGAGCGGTTCCGCCGGCACGTCCTCAACGAGTACCTCGAACGGTTCCGGGCGACGCTGTATCGCCAGACCATGTTCGCCGACTTCGAACACCGGGCACACCGCCTCGAAGAGGAGGGCGAGGCGCTGACGCCCGACCGGCTGGACGGGATCTACGGCGACCTGAAGCGGGAGTTCTACGAGCCCGCGGCCGTCGACGACCGGATCGCCCGCGAGTGGATGCGCATCCCGCACTTCTACCGGGCGTTCTACGTGTTCCAGTATTCGACTGGCATCTCCGCGGCCGTCGCGATCGCGAGGGACATCCTCGACGACGGCCAACCGGCCGCCGAGCGATACCTGGAGTTCCTCGAACAGGGCTCGCGGGACTACCCGCTCGAACTGCTCCGGATGGCCGGCGTCGACATGTCCACGTCGGACCCGATCGAGCGTGCCCTGGCCGAGTACGACGAGCAACTGGATCGGATGGCCGCGTTGCTGTAACCGTCGCTCCGCGGCCGCCGCCGGCCGCGGCCGGGGATTATCGGGCCCCGCGTGAACCGACGTGCCGTGGCACCGAGCCGGTGGCACGTCCTGGAGCCCCCCGTCGGAACGGTGCCCGTCACGGGCCGCGTCCCCCCGAAGCGCTGGCCGGGCTGTCCCGGCGGGTGGAGGGAACTGACGCGCAAGGACCGCCGAACACTATGAATCCTTCGCCCAGGGGCCGACCCAAAGGCACATTTACAATCCGGAACCATACTTCGAACAACGGATGTCACGGAGCCCGTCCCTGCCGGATCGGCCCCGGCTCGAGCTCGACGCGGACATGTCCGACGAGGAACGGCTGGAGGCGCTCCGGGAACACTACGAGGCGATCGTAGACGTTCACGATCAGCTCGCCGAACAGCTCGACGAGGCCGACCGCCGCCGGGAACAGCTGAAGGCCAAGGTCGACCGCCTCGAACGGGAAAACGAGAAGCTCAAACAGTCCTCGCTGTACATCGCGACGGTCGAGGAAGTCGACGAGGACCAGGGCGAGGTCGTCGTGAAACAGCACGGGAACAACCAGGAGGTCCTCTCGGACCTCTCGGCCCGGATGCAGGACCAGGTGGAGGCCGGCGACCGGGTGGCCGTCAACGACTCGTTCGCCATCCAGTCGGTGCTCTCGAACGAGACGGACGCCCGCGCCCAGGCCATGGAGGTCGAGGCGAGCCCCGACATGACCTACGACGACATCGGCGGGTTGGAAGGGGAGATCCGCGAGGTTCGCGAGGCCGTCGAGGAACCCCTGACGAACCCGGAACAGTTCGCGGAGGCCGGCATCGACCCGCCGAGCGGCGTCCTGCTGCACGGCCCGCCGGGGACGGGCAAGACGATGCTGGCGAAGGCCGTCGCCAACCACACCGACGCCACGTTCATCAAGATGGCCGGGTCCGAACTCGTCCGGAAGTTCATCGGGGAGGGCTCCAGGCTCGTCCGGGACCTGTTCGCCCTGGCCGAGGAGCGCGAACCGTCGATCATCTTCATCGACGAGATCGACGCGATCGCCTCGAAGCGCACGGACTCGAAGACCTCCGGCGACGCCGAGGTCCAGCGTACCATGATGCAACTGCTCTCGGAGATGGACGGCTTCGAGGAGCGCGGCGAGGTCCGGATCCTGGCCGCGACCAACCGGTTCGACATGCTCGACCGGGCCATCCTCCGCCCCGGCCGCTTCGACCGCCTCATCGAGGTGCCCAAGCCCGACTTCGACGGCCGGAAGCGCATCTTCGAGATCCACACCCGCGAGATGAACGTCTCCGACGACGTCGACTACGGCGACCTCGCCCGGCAGACGGACGGCCACAACGGCTCCGAGATCGCGAGCATCACCACCGAGGCCGGCATGTTCGCCATCCGCGACGAGCGGTCCACCGTGACGATGGCCGACTTCGAGGACGCCATCGAGAAGCTGCGCGAGGAAGGGGAGGGACAGCCGACGGGGACGTCGGAACAGCTGGATTACGCGTACTGAACGACGGGCGATCGTTTTTCCCCGGTTCGACCCGGGTGTGGGTTCAGACAGGTGACGTCGTTGGGATTCCCGGCCACTGACAGTTCCCCTCGCGACTGATGCGTTTGAGCGCGTCCGTGGCGCCGAAAGAGTCGGTTCAAAACGGGAGAACTCGGTTCGAACGTGACGGGATATCAGTATCGATCGGGAGCCATCGCGACGCCATCTGCCGAGACAGTCTTAAATAAATCCCACGCCCTATGGGTGTGTCAGAATGGAAGAACTCGAGCGTGTTTTGAGCAGGTACGCGACCAGCCAGGAGTTGATGGATCAGATCAGGTACACTGCCGAGACGCTGAGCCTGGAATTCGACCAATGGGGTAAACGGTACGTGAGTGGCCCGAGTCTGTATTTCCTGATCGTTTCCGAGATCAATTTCGATGCATACACCGATCCGATGGGGAACAACAGGTGGCCAGTCGAGCGATGCCGGGTCGTCACCGAGTCGCCCGACACGTTCACGGAGGTCGCCCGGGACGTGGCGTCCAGCCAGGACGGCGCCGTCGTCGTGACCGGGGACGGGACGATTCAAGAGCAGATGGTCCGGGTTCGCAGCCCCACCCGGGAATACATCGAGACGTTCGACCACCTCGAATACGCTGACTGGATGGGGGCCAAACACATGAGCGCGCTCGAAACGTCGATCCGTAAGGAAGTGCTGTGGGTCGTCACGCTCAGCGAAGAAAACGGGCGCGTCACGACGTTCCTCGACGGCTCGTATCAAGACTATCCCCGCGAGGAGATCGGTGGCCGATGGCGGCCCGAAGAGTAGGGAACCCTACTGTTCCAGCGCCGGCCGACGGGATCGCAAAACCTTCCACCGGCCGGACCGCCGATTCGGACATGGAGTCGATTCGCGTCGTCTGGGGCACCGGCGGCGGCCCCACCGAGATCGCCGCCTACGACGCCGCGCTCGCCGCGGCGAACGTTCACGACTACAACCTCGTCCCGATATCGTCGGTGATCCCGGCCGGCGCCGAAGTCAGGGCGGTCGGCGAGGCCCCGGACCTCGGCCGCGTGGGGGACCGACTGACCGTCGTCCAGGCCCACGCCACCGGACGCGGTGACGATCCTGTCACCGCCGGCCTGGGCTGGGCGCAGGCGAGCGACGGGCGGGGACTGTTCTACGAGGCTGCGGGGGAATCGGAGCCCGCGACGATCCGGGATCGGATCGAACGCGGACTGTCAGCGGGCGTCGATTTACGCGACTGGACCGCCGACGGAACCGAGGTCCGGGTCGCGACCGCCGAGGGTGCGTCGGGCGAACACGTC
>Ga0207797_1000284_pt1 | contig 38658 bp, 36 predicted proteins | sample PRCRCaboRojoPR_6_FD_187275 | JGI IMG/M metagenome (GOLD analysis project Ga0207797, IMG submission 187275) | Marine sediment microbial community from Cabo Rojo, Puerto Rico - PR CR 10% Liquid 1 (SPAdes) | ecosystem: Environmental > Aquatic > Marine > Coastal > Sediment | place: Cabo Rojo, Puerto... | reverse complement strand
CCGCTCCGGGCTGGACGGCACCAGCCACCCCTTCCCCCTCCTATCCGTCTCCCGGGACGAAGACATCCGGGACACCCTGGCCACCCGGAACCTGGCCCATGCCCGAGCCATCATGGTCACCGAGTCCCAGGGTGCCATCCAGTCCATCGAGGTCTTCACCCAGACCTTCTCCGACCACACCCTGGTGGATCTGGGCAGTGAGGGAGGAAGGATCGCCGTGGTCGAACGCCCCGTGGCGGCTTCCCGGGACTCCGCCACGTACCGGGTCAGCTCCGTCACCGCCTCCGGCGACACCCTGTTCTCGGTGGAGGTTCCCTATGAGCCCATACCCGTTCCGGGTGAGCTGGTGGACAGCATCGTGGATCGGTGGGCCGAAGGTGGGCGCTCAAGGTCCCGGATCCGGGAGACCCTCTTCTTCCCGGACCACTACCCTCCGGTGAGCGACGTGGTGGCGGGTGAGGACGGGACCGTGTGGGTGGGCCGGGAACTGCGTCCCGGAGGGCCCCGGGCCTGGGACATCCTCGGCCCGGACGGAACCCTCCTGGCCCGCCTGGAGACCCCGGGGGCCTTCCGCCTCCACCAGGCCCGGGAAGGGGAGATCTGGGGCGTCATCACCGACGAGTTGGACGTCCCCTACGTGGTCCGATACCCCGTGGGTTCCCCGGGAGGAGCGTGACGAAGATTCCCTGACGGGAAGGCGTCACTCCTCCGGGGAGGGGGTGTTCCCGACCTCTTCCTCCTCGGGACCGAAGAGGCTCTCCTTCACCCTCTCCTCGACCTCCTGGGCGATGTCCGTGTTCTCCTTGAGGAAGACCTTGGCGTTCTCCTTGCCCTGCCCCATGCGCAGATCCCCGTAGGAGTACCAGGAGCCGGACTTGGTGACGATGTCGTACTCCTCCCCCAGGTCCAGGAGCAGACCCCGGTGGCTGATCCCCTCGTTGTAGAGGATGTCGAACTCCGCCTGCTTGAAGGGAGGGGCGCACTTGTTCTTCACCACCTTCACCCGGGTCCGGTTGCCCACCAGGTCCTGCCCGTCCTTCAGGGCCCCGATCCGCCGGATATCCAGGCGCAGTGAGGCGTAGAACTTCAGAGCCCGCCCCCCGGTGGTGGTCTCCGGGTTTCCGAACATCACCCCGATCTTCTCCCGGATCTGGTTCGTGAACACCACGGAGGTCTTGGACCGGCTCACCGCCCCGGTGAGCTTGCGGAGAGCCTGGCTCATGAGCCGGGCCTGCAGCCCCACGTGGGAGTCGCCCATCTCACCCTCGATCTCCGCCCTGGGGACCAGGGCCGCCACCGAGTCCACCACCACCACGTCCACCGCGTTGCTCCGGATGAGGACCTCGGCGATTTCCAGGGCCTGCTCTCCGGTATCGGGCTGGGAGACCAGGAGGTTGTCCACGTCCACCCCCAGCTTCCGGGCGTAGTGCACATCCAGGGCATGCTCCGCATCCACGAAGGCGGCGATCCCCCCACCCTTCTGGGCGTTGGCGATGATGTGGAGACACAGGGTGGTCTTTCCGCTGGACTCCGGGCCGTAGATCTCCGTGATGCGCCCTCGGGGGATGCCCCCCACGCCGATGGCCCAGTCCAGGTTCAGAGCGCCGGTGGGGATCCCGTCGATCTCGATCTTCGCCCCGTCCAGCCCCATGCGCATGATGGAACCCTTGCCGTAGGACCGCTCGATCTGGCTGATGGCGGTCTCCAGGGCCTTCTCCTTCTGTTCGTTCTTTTCCGCGGTGGACATCTCCGAATCTCCCTTGGGATGCTGACCTGCTGGCATGCTGACCTGCACGTGGGGGCCTCGTCTGCTAGCTTTCCCGGACACTCTCCCGCCCCGGGGGCGCCCGGCAAGGAAAGTACAGAACCCGAAGAGAAAGCGAAAGTACTCCCGGCCCCACCGTCGTGTGTCTCGACGCGTGTCACGAAGAGTAGCCATCCTCCCGGGGCATCACCATGCCCCCCCGGGACGTCGTGGGAACCCGGTCCGGGGTAGGCGGGTTCGCCAGAGGGAAAGGCTGGCGGCCCTTGTGCCACAGCTTCCTGGAGGGCCGCCCCGGGAGTGGAGAAGCCGGGACCGAAAGAGCCCCGGCATCCGAGAGACCCGACACCGAGGAGACCATGAAGACCCTGGAGTACGACCTCGTCGCCGTGGGTGGAGGCACGGCGGGTCTGGTGAGCGCCGCCGGAGCGTCCTACCTGGGTCTGGAGGCGGCCCTGGTGGAGAAGGAGGCTTTGGGGGGCGATTGCCTCTGGACCGGCTGCGTGCCCTCCAAGGCCCTCATCGCCTCGGCGCGTCGGGCCCATGGCATGCGACACGCCCGGGAGGTGGGTCTCCAGTCGGCGGACCCGGCCCACTCCTTCCGGGCCGTCATGGAGCGGATGCGGGGCGCCCGACGGACCGTGGCCCGGCACGACGATCCGGAGCGATTCCGGAACATGGGAGTGGGAGTGCACTTCGGTGCAGCCCGGTTCCTGGACGCTGAGACGGTGGAGGTGGAGGGGGTGGGGCGAATCCGGTCCCCCCGAATCGTCCTGGCCACGGGAGCCAGGGTGGCCGTGCCCCCGGTGAAGGGACTGGAGCCGACGGGATACCTGACCCACGAGACGGCTTTCGACCAGCATACCCTCCCTTCTTCCCTGATCATCCTGGGGGGCGGGCCCGTGGGCCTGGAGTTTGCCCAGGTCTACGCCCGCCTGGGGGCCCGGGTGACGGTGGTGGAGATGCTCCCGGAGATCCTCCCCCGGGAGGACCCGGACGTGTCCGGAGCCCTCCGGGAGATGCTCCGGGCCGAGGGGATCGTCTTCCGGACCGGCCAGGCTGCCGCGAAGGCCGCCATGGCTGACGGACAGAAGACCATTACCCTGGAGGACGGGAGCCAGCTGGCGGCGGAAGAGATCTTCGTGGCCACGGGACGCAAGCCCGCCGTGGAGGGGCTGGACCTGGAGCGAGCCGGGGTGGAGGTCCGCAAGGGGGGAGTGGTGGTGGACGACACCCTCCGGACCCGAAACCGGAAGGTGTGGGCCGCCGGGGACGTCACCGGGGGCCTCCAGTTCACCCACGTGGCGGACTACATGGCCCGGACCGTGGTTCGAAACGCCATCTTCCCCTTTCCCACGAAGGTGGACTACGACGACGTTCCGTGGGTGACCTTCACCGACCCGGAGGTGGCCCATGTGGGCATGGGTCAGGAGGACGCCGAGGCCCGGGGCGCCTCCACCTACGCCTACGAGTTCGCGGAGCTGGACCGGGCCATCGCCGACGGGGACACCCGGGGATTCGTGAAGATCTCCGCCGATGGGAAGGGTCGTATCCTGGGGGCCACGATCCTGGGCCAGGGGGCCGGAGAGCTCATCATGCCCCTGGTCCTGGCGAAACAGAACAAGCTGTCCCTGGCGACGGTGTCCGGAGCCGTCTTCCCCTATCCCACCCGGGTGGAAGGAGTCAAGCGGGCTGCCGACGCCTATCAACGAGGCCGTCTCCAGGGCCGAGGAGGCCAACTGCTGAAGAAGGTCGTATCATGGCTGACGTAGGTCCGGGGCGGGTGGGGCGGCGCCGAGGGGCCCTCAAGCTCCTGGCTTTCGTGGCCGTGGTGGGGGGCGGCCTCCTCCTGGTCCGCTTCACGCCGGCAGGGGAGCTGCTGACCCGGGAAGGGATCGCTCAGGGGGTCCGCCTCCTCCGGGAATCCACCTGGGCGCCCCTCCTCTTCGTGCCCATCTATGCCGGGGCCGTGGGCGTGGGAATTCCCGGGACCGTCCTCACCCTGGCCGGCGGGGCCGTCTTCGGTCTGTGGTGGGGCACACTCTTCAACTGGCTGGGAGCCACCCTGGGAGCCAATCTGGCCTATGTCCTGGCGCGCTTCCTGGGGCGGGACGGGATCGAAGGACTCCTGGGGGAGAAGATGAAGGGATGGCCGGCCCTGGAGAGGATCGACGATGCCGTGCGGAAGCACGGCTTTCGAGGTCTTCTCACACTCCGTCTCATCCCACTCTTCCCCTTCAACGCCCTGAACTTCGGCGGAGGCCTGGTGGGGATGCCCTGGACGAGCTACGCCCTGGCCACGGCCCTGGGCATCGTCCCGGGGACCTTCGTCTACACCATGTTCGCCGACGCCCTCCTGGAGGGCTCCACCGAAGCTTCCCGGGACGCCTTCGTCCGCATGGCCGTCTCCGGAGCCCTCCTGTTGTTGCTGAGCTTCCTTCCCCTTCTCCTCAGGAAGCTTGGGGTGGGTCTGCCCGGCGGGTCGTCCCCGGCCCGGGGCGGGCCCGGCGACTGACGGCCTGGCCCGTCACGGGAGATCCGCCTCGTGTCCCCGATCCGGACGCACTCATCCACCACCGCCCCACTGTTGGGGGTGGTCATTCCGGCCCTGGACGAGGCCGAGACCCTTCCGTCTCTCTTCCGGGACCTGGCGGACCTTCCTGTGCCTCACCGGGTCGTGGTGGCGGACGGGGGGTCGGCGGACGGCACCCGAACCGTGGCCCGTAACGCCGGAGCCCTGGTGGTGGAAGCTCCCCGGGGACGAGCCCGGCAACTCAATGCCGGAGCCCGCCTCCTCGGCACACCCTGGCTGCTCTTCCTCCATGCCGATTCCCGGATCCCCTCCCGGACCGGAGAGGCCCTGGCCCGCTTCCTGGAACAGGCCCGGCCGGAGGAGGCGGCCCACTTCGCCTTCGCCCTCCAGGGAAGCCATTGGTTCTGGCGGTTCATCGAGATGGGTCAGGGCCTCCGGGAGCGATTCGCTGGTCTCGTGTATGGCGACCAGGGGCTGCTGGTCCACCGGGCCCTGTTTCGGGAGGTAGGAGGGTACCCGGAGCTGCCCCTCATGGAGGATGTGGAGATGATCTCCCGCCTTCGGACCGTGGCCCGGGTCCGGAAGATCCCGGCTCCCCTCCTCACCAGTCCACGCCGGTACCGGGAGTCCGGCCGGTGGCGTTCATGGGTGCGCAACACTCTCCTCATCTCCCTCTACAAGGCGGGAGTGTCCCCGGGGCGCCTGGTCCGGTTCTACCCCTCCCGAACCGCCCGGCGAGATCGGATGCTCCTGGTGTTCGCCAAGGAACCCCTTCCCGGAAGGGTCAAGACTCGCCTGGCCTCCGACCTGGGTCCGGAACGGGCTGCGGCCATCTACCGGGACATGGGACGTCGCATCGTGGATCAGGTCCGGGGGGGACCCTACCGCATTCGGGTCTGTTTCGACCCACCCCGCGCACGCAAGGCCATGAGGGCCTGGTTGGGGAAGGAGGTGGTGGAATACCGACCCCAGCATGCCGGAGATCTGGGGGCACGGATGGAGGCAGCCTTCCGGGAGGCCTTCTCCCGGGCTCGCCGGGTGGTCATCGTGGGCACCGACGCCCCCGACGTGGACCGGCACCGGGTGGAGGCGGCCTTCCGCCTCCTGGACAACGCTGAGGTGGTCCTGGGTCCCGCCCGGGACGGAGGGTACTACCTCCTGGGGCTCCGGCGGCCCGTCCCGGAGCTCTTCCGGGACATGCCATGGAGCACGGATAGAGTCCTGGAGATCACCCGGGAGAGGGTCCGGACCCTGGGCCTCCGGGAGGCCCTCCTCTCCCCCCTGTCCGACGTGGACACCCTGGAGGATCTGGAGGACCTGGAGGACTATTGAACAAAGGGGGAGGTGCGGCCGCGGGCGGGGAGGCAGTCCTCCGGTCCTTCCTCCGAAGAAGTCCTGCCGGCAGCGCCCACCGGGTGGGGAGCCCGGAGAAGGTCCCCGGAAGTCCCATCGGTCCTCTCCACCGCCGGCCACGAGGACAGGCCCACCGGGAAGGAACACCTTGCTCCGATCCTCCGATCCTGGACATCTTTGAAGGGAAAGGAAAGGAGCGAGAGGGCTGGCGGCACGTGCGTTTGTCGTCCAGCTGCCATTCCCCTCGCCCTTCCCGTCCCATGCCTGGAGACGCTCGTGCCCCAACAAGATCCTCTTCGACGTCGGCTCCGGTTCGACGACTTCCAGATGAACCGCTTCCCAGACGGAAGCTGTGAAGCCCGGGTGCGAACGGAATGGACCCGGGAGCAGTCCTTCCAGGGAGAAGCCCGAGGTCCACAGACCCTGGAGGGGGAGATCCGTGCTGCGGCCACCGCTGCCCTCCATGCCGTGAGCGAAGCCGCCGGGAACACCCTGGAGCTGACGCTTTGGGGGGCGAAGGCCATCCGGGCCTTCGACACATGGCTCGTGGTGGTCTCGGTCCAGGCCCGAACCGAAGAGGACTCCCTCCGCCTCCTGGGAGCCCATCCCTGCCCGGACGGGAACACGGCCCGGGGGGCCGTGCTGGCGGCTCTGGACGCCATCAACCGGGTGGTGGAGCCCTACCTGCCGGAAGAGGACAAGGCCTCGGACGAGTGAGAGCGCCGTTGTACAGGGAGCACGGTCTCAAGCCCCCAACTCTTCCATGACCCCCTCCAGGGCTGCCAGGGCCCGCCCGATCCCCTGGTCGTCCACGTCCAGGTGGGTCACGGCCCGGATGCGCCGGGGTCCGAAAGGCACCATGAGGACCTCCCGGGCCCGGAGGGCCTCCAGGACTCGAGCCGCCGTGAGGCCCGGCGTCCGGATGTCCAGCATGACGATGTTGGTGTCCGGTTCCACCACCGCCAGGCCCGGCACCCTGGCCGCCCCATCGGCCAACCTCCGGGCCCGGTGGTGGTCCTGGGCCAGACGCTCCATGTGATGATCCAGTGCGTGGAGGCCGGCGGCAGCCAGGATCCCGGACTGGCGCATGCCTCCTCCCAGCCTGCGTCGAATTCGCCAACCCCTGTCCATCAAGGCCCTGGATCCGGCCAGGAGGGAGCCCACGGGTGCGCCCAATCCCTTGGAGAGGCAGACCATGACCGTATCCGCCAGGGCGGCCCAGTCCGCCGGCGGGTGGCCCGTGGCCACGGCGGCATGCCAGAGGCGGGCTCCGTCCAGGTGCACGGCCAGATCCGCTCCCCGGGCCACCCCGGCCACGGCCCGGGCCTGCTCCAGGGGGAGGATCTTGCCCCCGGCGCTGTTGTGGGTGTTCTCCAGAGCCACCACCGAGGTCAGGGGCATGTGGGGGGAGCCCGGGCGGATGGCATCCTTCACCTTCTCGGGTGTCAGGAGCCCGTCCGGGGTGGGAACAGGATGAAGCTGGGCAGAGCTGAGAACCGCCCCTGCCCCCTCCTCGTAGTGGAAGATGTGGGCCCCGGCCTCCAGGATCACCTCGGTGCCCGGTCGGCTCAACAGGGCCACCGCCGTCTGATTCGCCTGGACTCCGCTGGGGAAGAACAGGGCCGCCTCCTTGCCCAGAATCTCCGCCACCCGCTCCTCCAGCCGGCGGGTCGTGGGATCGTGATCCAGGACGTCGTCTCCCACGGGGGCGTTGGCCATGGCTTCCCGCATGGCCGGAGTGGGACGGGTGACGGTGTCGCTCCGAAGGTCCACGAGGGTGTCCTTCATGGCTCCTCTCTTCCTTCCGTCGGGCCCTGTCCTGCCTCCCGAGGGCCCGGGGCCCGCTACTCCCGGAGGGCCTTCTCCAGGCGCCGCAACCGGCGGGCGATGGAGATGACCCAGCCGAAGATGATGGCCCAGGCGATGAAGTAGGCGATGAACATGTGGGTGTAACCCCGGAGGTTCTGGCCAGCAAGGGCCTGGGGGTCCGCCAGTCCCCCCTGGATCACCTCCGCCATGGACCCACCCGGCACTACGGCCTCCGCCGGCACCACCAGGGCCAGGGAGAGGGCGATCAGCGCCAAGGCGAAGAGAATTCCGCGGATCATGACAGCACTCCTTCCGGCTGGGGCGTGCGGCCTTCCGCCACCTCCCGATGCAGAAGTCCCTGGGACACGCGCTCCAGTCCGTAGCGATAGAGGAAGAAGGAGAAGAAGAGGAGGGTCATGGCCCCCAGGCCCACGAAGAGGGTGGCCAACATGTCGGGATGGAGGCTGGGCCCGGCCGGCCGCATGACCACCGGCGCCGGGTGCAGGGAGCGGAACCACTGCACGCTCAAGTGGATGAGGGGGATGTCCAGGGCTCCCACGATGCCCACCACGGCTGCGAAGCGCTTGCCTCGCTGTGGGTTCTCCGTGGACGACCTCACCAGGAAGTAGCCCAGGTAGATGAACCACAGCAGGAGGGTGAGGGTCAGGCGGGGCTCCCACGTCCACCAGGTCCCCCAGGCCACCCGGCCCCAGAGGGGACCCGTGAGGAGGACGATGGTGGTGAAGAGGATGCCACCCTCCGCCGCCGCCACCGCCGCCATGTCCAGGCGCTCGTCCTTGAGCCAAAGGTAGACGGCGCTGCAGACGGCCACGATCCCGAAGGCCATGAAGGCCACCCAGGCGGCGGGCACATGGACGTAGAAGATGCGCTGGACCACGCCCATGGTCCGCTCCGTGGGGACCCAGAAGAAGACCATCCAGTGCAGGACCAGGGTCAGGGCCACCCCCAGAACTCCCAGCACCGCCCCCGTCCATCGGATCTTTGCGCTCATCACTCCTCCACGACGTACCGAAACAGACCGGCTCCCGCGGCCAGGGCCACGGCGGCAAACGCCCCGAGCATCCGGATGTTTCCCTCCACTTCCGAAGCCGGGAGACCGGCGAAGAGACTGCTGGTGGCGGTGACCCCGTAGATGATCACCGGCACCATGAGGGGAAAGACCAGGATGGGCAGAAGCGTGTCCCCCATGCTGGTCCGGGCCGAAATGGCGCTGAAGAGGGTCCCGATGGCCACGAAGCCCAGAATTCCCAGGAGCACTACCCCCGCCAGGGCCAGGGGGTGCCGCCCGAACTCCAATCCGAAGAAGAGGGCGAAGACGGCGAAGACCAGGATCGTGACCACAGTGAGGATGAGGAAGTTCGCCACCACCTTCCCCAGGTACAGGGCGTCTCGGGGAATGGGACTCAGCAGGACCCCCTGGAACGCTCCCTCTTCCTCCTCCAGATGGAAGGTCCGCCCCAGGCCCAGCATGCCGCCGAAGACCACGGTCATCCAGATGAGTCCCGAAGCGATGGCCTGGGGCTCCACCGCCGTGGGATCGATGGCGTAGTTGAAGAGGATTCCCACCAGGATGGTGAACCCTCCCATGGCCGCCACCCGTTCCCGGGTCCGGTACTCCACCACCACGTCCTTCCAGACGAGAGCCCCCACCTGCCGCAGGTACTCTCTCACCTGGCTTCCTCCTTCTCCACCTTCTCCCGGTAGAAGTGCTCGAAAGAGGGGAGATCCAGGGAGTCCCTCGGGCCCAGGTGGACGAACCGGCCCCGGACCTGGATGGCCACCCGGTCCGCCAGCTCCAGCCCCTGTGAGAGGTTGTGGGTGACCAGGATCACCGTCCGGCGCCCATCCTTCAGGGAGGTGAGCACCCCCCGGAGGACGGCGGCGGCGTGTGCGTCCAAACCGGTGTAGGGCTCGTCCAGAAGAACGAACTCCGGGTCGTGCAGGAGGGTCCGGGCCAGGGCCAACCGCTGCCGCATGCCACGGGACAGGGTCCGGGCCAGGCTGCCCGCCCGCTTCTCCAGCCCCACCTGGGCCAGACGCTCCGGAATCCGATCCCCCAGGTCAAGCAGCCCGAAGAGCTTGCCGTAGAACCGGAGGTTCTCTTCCAGGGTCAGATGCCCGTAGAGGAAGGACTGGTGGGAGAGGACGCCGATGCGACGATTCCAGTCCGGATCGCCGGTTCTGAGCTCCCGGTCCCGGAGTCGCACCGAGCCCTCCGTGGGCTTCAGGGCTCCGGCCAGGACCTTCAGTAGGGTGGTCTTCCCCGCCCCGTTGGGTCCGAAGACCGTCATGAGCTCCCCGGCCCCCAGGGAGAAGCCCACGCCGTCCACGGCCCGGATGGGCCCGAACTCCCGGACCAGACCCCGAGCCTCCAGAACCGGTTCGGAAGCCTCCCCGGGTACCGGTTCCTGGGAAGGCGAAGCGGAAGACTCCACGGGGTCTCGGGCCCGTCAGGAGGTTCGGGAGGGTTCCGGGATCTGGAGGGGACTCCCGCACTCGGCACAGAACCGGCTGCCGGCAGGATTGGGCTGTCCGCACTGGGAGCAGAAGACGCCCCCCTTGAGGTGGGCCCGGGCCTGGGCAATCTCCTCCTCCAGCTCCGCCTCCGCCTCGATACCGGCCGCTCCCTCCCGCACCCCTTCTTCCTCCTTCTCTGCCCGGATGGCCGCCAGGGCCTCCTCGGCCAGCTCCTTCTTGACGGCCTTGTAGTCCTCCTCCCCCAGCTTGCCCATGGCGAACTCGTACTCCACGTCCCGAAGCTGGAGGAGGGCCACCCGCTTGCGGAACTCGGCCTCCGAGGGCTCCTCGTCGGCGCTCCAAACCGGGGCCTCCCGACCGGTGACCAGGGGATGCAGGACGGCGAAGACAGCAATCAGGACCAGGACCAGGGCCCCCAGCATCACCACCATGCGTGGCCTCCAGGCTGACGGGACGGGTGGGACGATTCCATCATTCCACGCCTCCGGCTCTTCAACTGGACGGGGTGACGGCCTGAGCCCTCTCCAGGGCCTCGGCGGGAGCCCGGCGGCGGACTTCCGTGGCCGGCCACAGGGCGATGAGGGCTCCGATGGTGATAATGACCCCGCCATACCAGATCCAGCCCACCAGAGGATTCACCTGGACCTCGGCCATGATCCTCTGGGCATCGGGATCGTTGGCCACGATCCCCTCGAAGTCCTCCACGTCGGCCAGGATCACGTACAAATCCTCCAGGGGCGTGGAGCGGATGCCCACCTCGGTGACCATCTGACGGTTCACCCGGTAGAAGCGCCGCTCCGAGGTCATGGCCCCAATCCGCTCACCTTCACGCTCCACCGACAGGAGAGCCACCCACCGGTCGAAGTTCGCTTCCCGGGAAGAGGAGATCCCCTCGTAGGTCAGGCTGTAGGTGTGGCCGAAGGGCGACGCCACGGTCACGGCATCCCCCGGCTCCAGAGCCTTGCGGACCTCCACGTCGAAGGCGCTCCCGGCGAAGGCCGTGAAGATCATGACCACCCCGGCGTGGACGATGTAGCCCCCCCAGCGACGCCGGTTCCGGCTGACCAGGTGGACCAGCGCGGCCATGATCCCCTCCCCCTCGATCCGGGCCCGGGCCCGGGTTCCCTTGTAGAACTCCACCAGGATGATGAAGAGGACGAAGGCAGAGATGCCGAAGGTGGCCAGGGCCCAGCCGTCCCGAACGCCCCGACTCAGGAAGAAGATCACCACCCCCAGGCCCACCAGGGTGGGAAGGAGGAAGTTCCGGCGCAGGTTCCTCCCGCTGGCCCGGCGCCAGGCGATGACCGGGCCGATGCCGGTGAGGGCCAGGAGAACGAGTCCGATGGGTACGTTCACCCGGTTGAAGAAGGGCGGACCCACGGAGATCTGCTCTCCGGTGAAGGCCTCGCTCACCAGAGGGAACATGGTGCCCCAGAGGATGGCGAAGGCCGCCCCCAGGAGGACCAGGTTGTTGAGAAGGAAGGCCGCCTCCCTGGAGAGGAAGGACTCGATCTGGTTCTCGGACTTCAAGCGGGGCATCCGGTAGAGGATCAGCACCACCGCCGCCGCGAAGATGCTTCCCATGAAGGCCAGGAAGATGAGGGCGATGCTGGTGTTCTGGGCGAAGCTGTGCACCGACTCGATGAGGCCCGACCGGGTCAGGAACGTGGCGAAGATGGTCAGGAGGAAGGTCAGCAACACCAGGGACATGTTCCAGATCTTCAACATGCCCCGGTTCTCCTGGATCATGATGGAGTGGACGAAGGCCGTGGCCGTGAGCCAGGGCAGCAACGACGCGTTCTCCACCGGGTCCCAGAACCAGTAGCCTCCCCAACCCAGCTCCTCGTAGGCCCAGCGCATCCCGAAGATGATCCCGTTGGTCAGGAAGAACCAGGACAGGAGAGTCCAGCGCCGGGTCACCACGATCCAGCGGGAGTCGAGCCGGCCGTTGAACAGAGCCGCCATGGCGAAGGCGAAGGGGACGGCGAAGGCGGTGAAGCCCAGGTACAGAACCGGAGGATGAATGGTCATCCAGTAGTTCTGGAGCTGGGGATTCAGCCCCTGGCCGTCCGCCGGCATGAAGCCCAGCTGTTCGAAGGGGTTCACTCCGGCGAAGAGGAGCACCACCAGGAAGAAGCCCAGGATACCCTGGAGCACCCCCACCACGTAGGGCATGAACTCCCGGTTCCGCCTCCGGTTCAGGAAGACCGTCACTGCGGAGAAGAAGGCCAGGAGGACGGCCCAGAAGAGGAGGGAGCCCCGCTGCCCGGCCCAGAGGCCCGAAAGCTTGTAGTAGGTGTCCAGCTCACGGTTCGAGTAGCCGGCCACGTACCAGTACTGGAACTGATCGGTGAGGAAGGCGTTGACGACGCCCAGGGAGGCCACTACCAGGAGAGCGAAGACGATGTAAACGCTCCGCTCTCCGCTCAGGACCAGATCACCCCGTTCCTGCTTCCCTCCCACGAAGCCCATGACCATGCCCCAGAAGGCCATGGGCAGGGCGATCCACAGGGCGAATTCGCCCAGAGCCGTCACTGCACCATCTCCTGCCCGGCCATCTCATCCGGGGAGGCTTCGTAGCGGCTGCCGCACTTCGTCAGGAGGGTCTTGGCGTGGAAGACCCCGTCTTCCCCGAACCGCCCCTCCAGAACCACTTCCACATCGTCGGTGAAGGTGTCCGGCAGCACGTCCCGGTAGATCACGGGAAAGGCCACCTCCGGGTGCTCGATGTCGTGCACCCGAAAGCGGTGGAGCAGGTCCTCCTCCCCTTCCTGCGCGTAGGATCCGGGAACCACCTTTCCGCTCACCTTCACCCCTACGCTGTGGAAGGAGGGATCCTGGGAGACCTTGGCCACCAGCTCGGTGGGGGTCAGGTAGTACACCATGGTATCGCTGATGCCGGTCCACACCAGGTAGCCCACGACCAGGGCAACCCCGACCAACCCCACCAGGAACCGACGATTCTTCATGCTCTCATTCCCCTGTCAGGAAGATCCACTCCAGCCCGAAACCTTCAATCTCGGGACAATCTAACCCAGCCCTCAAGACTCCTCAAATCATAATCCTTATTCATTACCCTCTCGGGCCCCTGAGCCTCCGACCCATCATGAAAACCCCTTCTCTGCCGGAGGTTCCGTTCCGAGAGACCCTCTTTCGGCCCCCTCATTGCGGGAAGCTCATGGGACGTCCTCTCCGCATGCTACCCCTCATCCCTCCCTCCCCGGGCGGGAGGGACGGCCGATCTCGTCCCCCGCCTTTCTCTCGCAGTTTGCAAGGCCCATGCCGCCCCTTCCTCACCCGTTTCCAGACGGGGCAATGGCAGGTCCACCGGAGGAGAGCCCAGAAGGGCCACGGGCAGCCCCATGGCCCGGGCCAGGGCGATCTCCGAAAGGGTCCCCCAACTGCCCCCCACGGCTACCACCGCTTCTCCGCTCCGGACCACCAGGGCGTTCCGGGCTTCCCCCATGCCCGAGGGAAGGGGAAGGCGGACCCAGGGGTTGGCCGTGGCGGGATCCGATCCCGGAAGGAAGCCCACCGTCGTCCCCCCGGCTCCCGCGCACCCCCGGGAGGCCGCTTCCATGACGCCCCCGAGACCTCCGGTGATGACCACGGCCCCGGCCTCTCCCAGGGCTCTCCCCAGGGCTTCGGCCAGGACCAGCTCTTCCTCCGAGGGCTGGCTCCCCCCCACAACGGCGATCCGGAGAGGAGCCTCCTCACCGGGCCTTTTCCCTCCGGCCCGGCTCGTCCCGGGGGTCCGGTCCTCAGACATGAGCATCCTCCCAGGCGAGCCCTCCACCGGAGCCCCACGGCGACCGGAGGCGAATGGTCTCAGACATCCCTATCCTCCCAGGCGGACCATCTCCGGGTGGCGGCCAGGGCCCGGCGCCATCCCGTCCAGTGTCGATCCCGCTCCTCCCGGGACATCTCCGGTGGGAAGAGGGAGGCCTCCCCGGCGGCCCCCAGGAAGTCCGAGGCATTCTCCCAGACCCCGGTGGCCAGGCCCGCCAGACCGGCGGCCCCCAGGGCCGTGGTCTCCACCAGGGCCGGCCTCCGCACCGGGATCCCCAGGACACCGGCCTGGAAGGCCATGAGCCAGTCGTTCATGGCCGCGCCCCCGTCCACCCGGAGCTCCCGGGTCACTACGCCCGAGTCCCCCTCCATGGCCCGGAGCACGTCCCCGGTGGAGTAGGCCATGGCCTCCAGGGCCGCACGGGCCAGGTGCCCCCGGGTGGTCCCCCGGGTGAGGCCCACCAGGGTTCCCCGGGCCTCCGGATCCCAGTGGGGGGCCCCGAGGCCCACGAAGGCCGGTACGAAGTACACCCCGTCGTTGGAGGGCACCTCCCGGGCCAGGCTCTCCGACTCCCCGGCGGAGGAGAGGATTCCCAGGCCGTCCCGGAGCCACTGGACGGCGGCGCCGGCCACGAAGATGGACCCCTCCAGGGCGTAGGCCGGCCCCCCTCCCTCGTCGCAGGCCAGGGTCGTGAGAAGTCCCGAGCTGGACGTCACGGGCTCCGGGCCCGTGTGGAGGAGGAGGAACGCCCCGGTGCCATAGGTGTTCTTGGCCAACCCCTTCCGCCAGCATCCCTGTCCGAAGAGGGCCGCCTGCTGATCGCCGGCCACCCCGGCCACCGGAGCCTCCAGGCCCAGGGCCTCTCCCCGCGCCACGCCCAGCCGGCCGGAGCTCCTGACAACACGGGGAAGGACGCCGGCGGGGATCTCCAGGATCTCCAACAGGTCCGGGTCCCAGTCACGGGTGGTGAGGTTGTAGAGAAGCGTCCGGGAAGCGTTCGTGTGGTCCGTCCGGTGTACCTCTCCGTGGGTGAGGCAGGCCAGGAGCCAGCTGTCCACGGTTCCGGCGGCCAGCTCGCCGGCCTCGGCCCGGCGTCTGAGCTCCGGCCGCTCCCGGAAGAGCCAGGTGAGCTTGGTGCCGGAAAAGTAGGGGTCGAAGAGCAGGCCGGAGCGGCGGCGAACCCCCTCCTCGTGCCCCGCCTCCCTGAGCTCCCTGCAGATCCCCGTCGTGCGGCGGTCCTGCCACACGATGGCCCGGTGGACCGGCTCCAGGGTCTCCCGGTCCCAGAGCACCACCGTCTCCCTCTGGTTCGTGATGCCGATGCCCTCCACCCGGGCCTTCCCATCCGCCACCCGAAGGGCCTCCCGGGACACGGCCCGGGTGACTTCCCAGATCTCCCGGGCGTCATGCTCCACCCACCCGGGCCGGGGAAAGTGCTGGGTGAACTCGGTGTAGCTGCGGCCCAGGATCTCACCGTCCCGGGTGACCACCATGGCCATGCTCCCGGTGGTCCCCTGATCGATGGCCAGAACAGCGGGCTCGGTGCTCATGGTTGCTTCTCCTGTTCCGGGCTCCTGGGCCCGGGGGCTCGGGCTCGGGCCCCCGGCTCAGGCCCCCTCCAGCAAGCGGGCGATCTTCGGACCGTAAGGGGGCCGAAGCACGCCCCCGTCGGTAATGAAGGCCGTGACCAGGTGGGCCGGGGTGACATCGAAGGCCGGCGTCCAGGTCCTCACCCCCTCCGGCACGATCCGGGCCTCTCCCTGTCCCGTCAGCTCCTCCGGGTCCCGCTCCTCGATGGGGATCCGGGAGCCGTCGGGAACCTCCGGGTCGAAGGTGCTCCGGGGCAGGGCCACGTAGAAGGGGATGCCGTGGTGGTGGGCCAGGACCGCCAGGGCGTACGTCCCGATCTTGTTCGCCACGTCCCCGTTGGCCGCCACCCGGTCCGTACCCACCATCACCAGGTTCACCTTCCCCGCCTTCATCAGGGCCCCGGCCATGGAGTCGGTGAGGACCGTCACGTCCACCCCGGCCCTGTGGAGCTCCCAGGCCGTGAGGCGGGCCCCCTGGAGGACGGGGCGGGTCTCGTCGGCGTAGACTCTGAGAGGGACGCCCCGGGCGTGGGCCGTGTAAAGGGGCGCCAGGGCCGTCCCCATCCCTCCGGTGGCCAGGGCTCCGGCGTTGCAATGGGTCAGAACGCCGGCCCCCTCAGCGGGGATGAGCCCCGCACCGTGCTCTCCAATGAGGCGGCACATCTCCTGGTCCTCACGGGCGATGGCCTCGGCCTCCCGCCGAACGGCCTCCACCCGGGCCCGGTCACGGACCCCCGGGCCATGGCCGGCGGAGTCGGCGGAGCGGAACGCTCTTTCCAGGCGTCCCAGGGCCCAGGCCAGGTTCACGGCGGTGGGCCGGGTCCCCTTCAATCGGTCCAGGTCCCGGAGGAAGCCCTCCTCCAAGGGGGCCTCTGGGGTCCGGCTTGCCCCTCCTTCTCCGGAATCCGCTTCTCCGGTCCCGGCCCCCGCCTCCTCCCCTCTGCCCGCCTCCCCTTCCTCCAGGCGGTTTTCCAGACCCATGGCCAGACCCAGGGCCGCAGTGATACCGATGGCCGGAGCGCCACGGACCCGGAGAGAGGCGATGGCCTCGGCCACGGATTCCACCGTGTCCAGGCGGAGATACACCTCCTGCCGGGGCAGGAGGGTCTGGTCCAGCAACAGGACGCTGCGGCCGTCCTGGGACCACTGTACGGGTCGGGGGATCGTGAGCTCATGGGGGTTCATTCCTGGGGCTCCGGCTTGGTTTCCCGGGGAACGAGGGTGCCGAACTCGTAGCGCCACCCTCCCTCTTCCAGCAGGTCCAGGAAGAGGGGAAGGGGCAGACCCACGACGGTGTGATAGTCCCCCTGGATACGCGCCACCAGAGCGCTGCCCAGCCCCTGGATCCCGTAGGCCCCGGCCTTGTCCATGGGCTCTCCGGTGGCCACGTACCGGCGGACCAGGATCTCGTCCAGGGGCCGGAAGGTGACCCTGGTGACGGCCACTCCCGCCCGGAGACTGCCGTCGGGAAAACCCAGGGCCAGGCCGCTCATGACCCGGTGGGTCCGACCGGCGAGGCGGAGGAGCGTGGCCACGGCCTCCTCCGAGTCGGCGGGCTTGCCCAGGCGGTCCTCTCCCAGCACCACCACCGTGTCGCCCCCCAGCACCAGGGCTTCCGGCTCCCTGTCCCGGACTTCCAGGACCTTCTCCTCGGCCAGGCGCCGGGCATGCTCCTCCGGACCCTCCCCCTCCAGCCCACCCTCTCGGATGTGGGACGGAACCACCTGGAAGGTGAGGCCGAGACGGGTGAGGATCTCCGCCCTCCGGGGGGACGCCGACGCCAGGACGAGGGGAGGATGTCCGGTCAACGCTCCAGCACCAGGGTCACAGGACCTTCGTTCACCAGCTCCACGTCCATCATGGCGCCGAACTCGCCGCTCTCCACCCGGCCCGGGGCCTCCTCCTCCAGGAGGCGCAGGAAGGCTTCGTAGAGTGGAATGGCCACGGGAGGCTCCGCCGCCTCCACGAAGCTGGGTCGCCGACCCTTCCGGGTATCCCCGTAGAGGGTGAACTGGCTCACCACCAGGAGGTCTCCCTCCACGTCCTGGAGAGAGAGGTTCATCTTCCCCTCCTCGTCGGAGAACACCCGGAGGCCCAGGATCTTGTTGGCCATCCAGCGGAGGGTGTCCTCTTCGTCGGTGTCGGCAAAGCCCACCAGAAGCACCAGCCCGGGTCCGATGGTCCCGGCCACTTCGGCACCGATGGTCACCTCGGCCCGGGAGACACGCTGCAAGACAACTCTCATACCGCCCTCACTCCACAGTCACGGATTTCGCCAGGTTTCTGGGCTGATCCACGTCGCATCCCCGAATCATGGCGGCGTGATAGGCCAGCAGTTGCAGGGGGACGGTGGAGAGGACCGGGAGCACCACGGGGTGGGTCTCCGGGATGGGGACCACGTGATCCACCATGGTCCGGATCTCCTGGTTGCCCTCCGAGACCACGGCGATGACCCGACCGTGGCGGGCCCTCACCTCCTCGATGTTCGCCAGGACCTTGGGGTAGATGGCGTCCGAGGGGGCCAGGAACACCACGGGCATGTCCTCGTCGATGAGGGCGATGGGTCCGTGCTTCATCTCCGCCGCCGGATAGCCCTCCGCGTGGATGTAGCTCACTTCCTTCAGCTTCAGGGCCCCCTCCAGGGCCACGGGAAACTGGAATCCCCGGCCCAGATAGAGGAAGTTCCGGGCATCGGCATACTGCTCCGCCAGAATCAGGATCTCCCCGTTCAGCTCCAGGACCCGATCCACCTGGTCCGGTAGATCCAGAATGGATCGGGCCAGCCGGTGCCCGGCGTCCAGGGACAGCTCCCGCCGGCGCCCCAGGTAGAGGGCAAAGAGGGCCAGGGCCACGACCTGACTGGTGAAGGCCTTCGTGGAGGCCACTCCGATCTCCGGGCCGGCGTGGAGGTAGACCCCGAAGTCCGTCTCACGGGCGATGGTGGAGCCCACCACGTTCACGATGCCCATGGTGGGAGCCCCGCGACGCTGAGCCTCCCGGAGGGCCGCCAGGGTGTCGGCCGTCTCCCCGGACTGGCTGATGGCGATGACCAGGGTCCGATGGTCCAGAATGGGGTTCTTGTACCGGAACTCCGAGGCGTACTCCACCTCCACCGGGATCCGGGCCAGGTCCTCCAGCATGAGCTCGCCCAGGAGGGCCGAATGCCAGGAGGTGCCGCAGGCCGTGATGACGATGCGGCGGATCTTCAGGAGCTCGGAGTCCGGGAGGGTCACCCCTCCCAGCCTGGCTGTGCCTTCATCCAGAAGGAGCCGTCCCCGGGTCACGTCCCGGAGGGTGGAGGGCTGCTCGAAGATCTCCTTGAGCATGAAGTGCTCATAGCCGCTCTTCTCGATGGCCCCCAGATCCCAGGTCACCTTGTGGATGGGACGGGACACCGCCCCTCGCTCCAGGTGGAACGTCCGGTATCCGTCTCCGTTCAGGACGGCCACGTCCCCGTCGTTCAGGTACACCACGTCACGGGTCCGTGCCACCAGGGCCGCGGCGTCGGACCCCACCAGGTACTCCCCGTCTTCCCCCACCCCCAACAGGAGGGGAGAGCCGTTCCGGGCCGCCACCAGCTTGTTCGGGTCCCGGCTGCTCATGACGGCGATCCCGTAGGCCCCCTCCACCTGGAGGAGAGCCGCCGCCACGGCGTCCTCCAGGTGGTCGTTCCCCTTGAAGGCCTCGTCGATGAGGTGAACCACCACTTCCGTGTCCGTCTCGCTCCGGAAGGCGTAGCCCAGCTCCTCAAGCTTCCGCCTCAGGACCCCGGCGTTCTCGATGATCCCGTTGTGGACCAGGGCGATGGTCCTGTCCTGGCTGGTGTGGGGATGGGCATTGAACTCCGTGGGTGGGCCGTGGGTGGCCCAGCGAGTGTGGGCGATTCCGCAGTGCCCGGCGAGCCCCTCCCCCTCCAGGGCCTCCTCCAGGACGCCGATCTTCCCGGGCCGCTTCAACGTAGTGCACGTCCCGTCTTCGCCCTGGATGGTGATTCCCGCCGAATCGTATCCCCTGTACTCCAGGCGGTGGAGGCCGTCCAGAAGGATGCCCACCGCATCTCCTTTGCCCAGGTATCCCACGATTCCGCACATGTCTCGTCCTCTTTCTCCGGTTCTCCGTCGGTCCGGCAAAGGCCCCCGGGAGGCTCATCGGAAAGAGGGGGGCGAGCGGCGTCACCCGCGCCTCGTCTCCGGGCTGCGCTCCGGCACCCCGCCGCCGGGTCCGGCTCAGGCCACTCCCTGGAGGATCTCCGAGGCCCGGTCCAGAATGGCCACCGCGTCCCCTTCCTCGGGGGCTTCGGCGATGAGGCGCACCACCGGCTCCGTGCCCGAGGGCCGGACGTGAAGCCAGATCCTCTCTTCTTCCCAGGTCATCCGGAGCCCGTCCTCCCGGTTCGTGGAAGGCGGTTCCAGGTCCGCCTCCAGGGCCCGGTAGGCGTCCCTGAGGGCTTCCCGGGGAAAGCTCACCTTGCGCTTCAAGATCGCGTAGGAGGGCCACCGGCCCACCGCCCCCCCCACCGTGGTATCCTGGGCCAGGAGGTGCTGCAGGACCAGCGCCGCGGCCAGGGGCGCGTCCCGGGTGAAGTGGAGGCGAGGGAGGATCACCCCGCCGTTCCCCTCCCCTCCCACCACGGCCCCTTCCTTCTGCATCCGCCGGGCCACGTTGATCTCTCCCACCGGAGCCCGAACCACCCCCTGGCCGAAGCTCCGGGCCACGTCGTCCACCACCTGGCTCGTGGAGAGGTTCGTCACCACGACCCCCGGCGTCCGGGCCAGGACCGCCGCCGAGGCCAGAGCCAGGGTGAGATCCTCCCCCAGGGGTGTGCCGGTCTCGTCCACCAGGGAGAGTCGATCGGCGTCCGGGTCCACAGCCAGGCCCAACTCGGCCCCCTCCTCCTTCACCACGTCCCCGAAGCGGCGCAGGTTGGCCGCCGTGGGCTCCGGATCCCGCTGGAAGCGTCCGTGGGGCTCGGTGGCCACCCCCACCACCTGGCACCCCAGGGCTCCCAGGAGCTGGGGCATGATGAGGCCCCCGGCCCCATTCACGCAGTCCACGGCCACCCGAAATCCTCGTTCCTTCAGAGCCGGGACGTCCAGGTGGGGGAGTGTGAGGATCCGGTCCAGGTGCCGGTCCACGGCCCCCGGGTCCCTTCGCACCGAACCCAGCTCGTCCCAGGCGGCCCGGGGCGGATCCTCCTCCTGCAGGTACGTCTGGAACGCCGCCATGGTGGGACCGTCCAGGAACATCCCCTCCCCGGAGGCGAGCTTCAGGGCGTTCCATTCTCCGGGATTGTGGCTGGCCGTGACCACGATGCCCCCTTCGGCTTCCTGGTCCTCCACGGCCAGGAGGAGCGTGGGGGTGGACACCATCCCCAGATCCAGCACATCGCATCCCACGGACTGGAGCCCCGCCATGGCGCTCCGGGCCAGCATGGGTCCCGACGTCCGGGAGTCCCGGCCCAGGAGCACCCGGACGCCTTCCCTTCCCTTCCCCAGAAAGGCCCCGAAGCCGGCGGCCAGGGATGCCACCAGCTCGGGCGTGAGAGGATCCCCTACCCTCCCTCGAAATCCGGAGACGCTCACCATGAGCTCCCGGGGAAATACGATGGGCATGGCGTTCCCGCTTGGTCGTTGGTGGTGAAGTCCGGCTCGGCTCGGCGCTTGGAAGCTAGTGGACGCCCCCGGAGGGGGTCAACGAGATTGGGGAAACGTGATGAAACATCCCTCGTCGCACGGGCGTAGGAGCATACAACCCACCTCAACGGCCAGGAGCTTGCAGACATGAACCAGGAAGGAAACGGCAACGGCCCGGAGACCTCTGGCGAGGAAGCCCGGGCCAAGCGGGTGCTCACGGAGATCTCCTCCCGGGCGTGGGAGCATCCCGCGGACCGGGCGGCTCTCCAGGCCCTGCGTCGCATCCCCGTCTTCGACGAGGTTCTCCGGACTCTTTTCGGTTTCTTTGGTGAGAAGCCCATACGTCTGGCCTTCCAGGCCAATGCGGTGAAGGTCTCTCCCCGGCAGTTTCCACACGTCCACTCCCTGTACCAGGAGGTGTGCACCACCCTGGATCCGGAGAGGGAATACCCTGTGTACGTCTCCCAGACCCCCATCGTGAACGCCGGGGCCTACGGGATGGAGCAGCCCTTCATCATCCTGAACTCCGGCACCATCCGGCTCCTCTCCGACGAGGAGCTGGCCTTCGTCCTGGGTCACGAGCTGGGTCACATCATGAGTGACCACGTTCTCTACCGGACCATGACGGTCCTGCTCATCCAGTTGGCGGAGATGGGCTTTCCCATCGTGGGACTGGCGGCCCGGGCCGTCCTGGTTGCCCTTCTGGAGTGGTACCGTAAGAGCGAGCTCTCCAGCGACCGGGCCGGACTCCTGGCCATCCAGGAGCCGGAAGTGGCCATGGGAGCCATGCTCAAGATGGCCGGGGGTGGAGACGCCGAGGAGATGAACCTGGACGAGTTCATCCTCCAGGCCGAGGAGTACCGGAGCGGTGGGGACCTGGCTGACCAGGTCTACAAGGTCCTGAACCTCATGGGGACCACCCATCCCTTCTACGTTCTCCGCCTCTCGGAAATCCGGGAATGGATCGAAGCCGGGGACTACGACCGGATCCTCCGGGGGGAGTATCCCCACCGGGGGGACCCGGATCCGGCCTACCAGGAGGACCTCCGAGCCGCCGCCAGGGCCTACGCCGACGGAGCTCGGGGCATGGTGGACCAGATGGCCGACGCCGCCCGGCGCATGGGCGAGGCCTTCCGGGCCGGCTTCCGAGAGGACCGACACGAGAGGTAAGAGGCTGGCCCGGGGTGACTCCACCCCGGGCCTTTGACATCCCTCCGCAGCCAATCCTACTCTTGCGTCCGTCGCCTCCATCCGATCCCGAAACGCCGAGACGGTCATGCGCATCCTCATGGTGGGAAACGGGGGACGTGAGCACGCCCTCCTCTGGAAGCTGAAGCAGGACGATCCCGACGCCGAGCTCTACGCCACCCAACCCAACGGGGGCATGCGGGAGCTGGCCGCGGGGGTGGAGATTGCCCCCAGTGACACGGAAGCCCTGGCCGGGTGGGCGGCCTCCCGGGCCGTGGATCTCACCGTGGTGGGTCCGGAAGCGCCCCTGGCCGGAGGGATCGTGGACCGCTTCCGGGCCAAGGGACTCCCCGTGTTCGGGCCCACGGCTTCCGCCGCCCGCATCGAATCGTCCAAGGCCTACGCCAAGGAGCTCATGCGTAGCGCCGACGTGCCCACGTCGGATTTCGCCGTCTTCACCGACCCGGCGGAAGCGGAGGCTCACATCCGGAGCCACGGAGGGCCAATCGTGGTGAAGGCCTCGGGCCTGGCCGCCGGCAAGGGAGCCATCGTGTGCCGCACCGAAGAGCAGGCCCTGACGGCCTTGCGGGGCATGATGCAGGACCTGCGCTTCGGGGAGGCGGGACGAACGGTGGTGCTGGAGGAGTGCATGGAAGGAGAGGAGCTCTCCGTCTTCGCCCTCACCGACGGCTCCCACTTCTTCACCCTGGTCCCATCCCAGGATCACAAACCCATCGGCGAAGGGGACACGGGCCCCAACACCGGGGGAATGGGAGCCTACGCCCCGGTCTCCCTGGCCACGCCGGAGCTGGTGGAGGAGGTCCGGGACAGGATCCTCCGGCCCACCCTCCAGGCCCTGGAGGCGGACGGTGCCCCCTTCCAGGGTCTCCTCTACGCCGGTCTCATGCTCACCACCGAGGGGCCCAAGGTCGTGGAATTCAATTGCCGATTCGGGGATCCCGAGACCCAGGCGGTCCTGCCCCTCCTGGAGAGCTCTCTCCTGGAACCCCTGGCCACCGTGGCCGAGGGAGGATCCATCGCCCACGTCCAGCCCCGCTGGAGCCCCGGGGCCGCTGTGACCACGGTCCTGGCCTCCCAGGGCTATCCGGGGAGCTACGAGAAGGGGAAGGCCATACAGATCCCCGAGTCGGTGACGTCGGATCCCGGCATTCTCCTCTTCCACGCCGGAACCCGCCTGGAGTCCCGGGGACTGGTAACCTCCGGCGGTCGGGTTCTGGGAGTCACCGGTCTGGGGGACACCCTGGGGGAAGCGGCCCGTAAGAGCAGGATGGGCGCCGAAGCCGTGGCCTTCGAGGGAGCCTACCACCGGGGCGACATCGGATGGCGGGAGTTCTCCCGGGACGAAGGGGAGAAGCCCTGACGCCAGACCCTCCATGCCCGAGCTGCCGGAAGTCGAAACCATCGTCCGGGGACTCCGTCCCGTCCTTCCGGGGCGCCGGATCCGGGAGGCCCAGGTCCTCCGGAACGACCTGCTGAGGATCTCCTCCGGGGCCTTCCGGGCCGGGCTTCAGGACCGGGAGCTCCTGGAGGTGGGACGCAGGGGCAAGAACGTGGTCCTCACCCTCTCCGACTCCCTTCGCCTGGTGGTGAACCTGGGGATGACCGGAAGGCTCCTGTTCCTTTCGGGCCCTCCCGGAGAGGCGTCCTCACCCCACCTGGGGATCAAGCTCTCCCTGTCCCCTCCCGGGGCCCTGCTCTACGACGACGTCCGGCGGTTCGGCCATCTCCTTCTTCTCTCGGAAGAGGCGTGGCGGGAGGAATCGGCCCGTCTCGGCCCCGAGCCCCTGGATCCGGCCCTCACCCCGGAGGACTTCCACGCCCTCCTCTCCGTCTCCCGGTCCCCGGTCCGCTCCTGGCTCCTGGACCAGACCCACCTGGCGGGAGTGGGAAACATCTACGCCAACGAAGCCCTCTTCCGGGCCCGCCTCCACCCCGCCCGCCCCGGCCACACCGTGACCCCTGAGGAGAGCCGGGCCCTCCTGGAGGGGCTCCGCCGGGTACTCACCGACGCCATACGGGCCCGGGGCACCACCCTCCGGGACTACCGGACGGCCTCCGGTGGGACGGGCGGGTACGGTGTGGAACTTGAGGTGTATGGAAGAGTTGGATCGGCCTGCCCCCGGTGTAAGGCTCCGGTGAGGCGCATCGTATTCGGCAACAGATCGGCCTTCTTCTGTCCCCGATGTCAACCTGAGGATCGTTGAGACACCTGCTCCTTCTGCTCCTCCTGGCCCTGGTTCCCCAGGGTCTCGGAGGTCAAGCGCTCCGTGACGAAGCCCTTCCCGTTCGGGCCCACACCCTGGACAACGGGCTCCGACTCCTGGTGTTGCCCCGTTCCGGGGCGCCCACCGTGTCTTTCGTGGTCCAGTACCGGGTGGGAAGCGTAAACGAGCCCCTGGGATCCACGGGGGTAGCCCATCTCCTGGAACACCTCTTCTTCAAGGGCACCACCACGGTGGGCACCCGGGACTACTCCGCCGAGCGCCCCCTCCTGACCGAAATGGACCTCCTCTACGACTCCGTCCTGGTGGAGGAGAGGGCCCTTGAACCGGATCCGAACCGCCTGGACGTGCTCCAGGACCGGATCGAAGGGCTGGAGGCGGAGGCCTCCACCTTCGTGGTGAGCAACGAGTTCGATGCCATCCTCAGCGAGAACGGGGCCCGGAACCTCAACGCCACCACCTCCGCCGAGGCCACCACCTACTTCCTGGAGCTTCCGGCCAACCGGGCCGAGCTGTGGTTCGTCCTGGAGGCGGACCGCATGCGAAACCCCGTCTTCCGGGAGTTCTATGCGGAGCGGGACGTGGTGGCCGAAGAGCGCCGACTCCGTCTGGAGACCAGCCCCGCCGGGCTTCTCTACGAAGCCCACCTGTCTTCCGCCTTCCACGTGCACCCCTACGGCCATCCCGTCATCGGGTACATGCAGGACATCCAGAGCCTCACCCGGGGAGAAGTGGAGGACTTCTTCCACCGCTTCTACGGACCCAACAACGCCGTGGTGGCCGTGGTTGGGGACGTGGACCCGGACCGGACTCTCCGGTGGGCTCGGAAGTACCTGGAGCCCGTTCCCCCCGGACCTGAACCCCCGCCGGTGGACATCCGGGAGCCGGAGCAGAGGGGAGAGCGGCGAACGGAGGTCCTCTTCGACGCCGAGCCCATCCTGCGCATCGGCTGGAAGGTGCCGGACGGCCTCCATCCCGATGCCCCGGCCCTGGCCATGCTGAGCTCCATCCTCACGGCCGGGCGCAGCTCCCGCCTCTACCGCCGCCTCATCACCACGGAGCGCATGGCCTCCACTGTGACCAGCACCACGGGACCGGGCCAACTCTATCCGGGGCTCTTCATCGTGGAGGCCTACCCCATGGCTCCCCACGCCCCTGAGGATCTGGAGAGGGCCATCTACGAGGAAGTGGAGAGGCTCAAGGCTTCCCCCCCGGAGGAGAGGGAGCTGGTGCGGGTCCGGAATCAGCTGGAAGCCTCCCTGGTCCGGCGCCTCCGGTCCAATTTCGGGTTGGCCCTGCAGCTGGCCAACGCCGAGTCCCTCACCGGGGACTGGCGGGACACCTTCCGGTTCACCCGCCGCATGGCCGACGTCACGCCAGCGGACATTCAGAGGGTGGTCCGGACCTACTTCACCCGGGCCCACCGGACCGTGGCCACCCTGGCGAAGCCTGGCAAGGAAGAGGGGGGAAGCCCGTGAAACCCCGACTCCTTTGCGGGACCGCCGCCCTGGTGGTGGCGACCCTGGGAACCCTCCCCGAGGCCCTGGCCGGCCAGGATCCTCCCATCGGGCGCCGAGCCGCGGAGGATCTGGAGTTCCGGGAGCTGGAGTTCGATCCTCCGGAGGCGGAGCGGTATACCCTCTCCACCGGCCCCACGGTGTTCTTCCTGGAAGACCGATCCCTTCCCCTGCTCACCCTCTATGCCCGGTTCCGGGGGGGGTACTCCCTCCTCCCCCGTGACTACTATGCCGCCGCCACGGCCGTTCCCGGGCTGCTTCGGGCAGGCGGCACGGAGGAGCTGTCTCCGGACTCGGTGGAGTACCTCCTGGACTACTACGCTCTCCAGACCACCTTCGGTGGCGGAGGTGAGGGGAGCTTCAGCAGCCTGAACACCCTCACCCGGCACCTGGAGCCGGCTCTGGAGCTCTGGGGGGACATTCTCCTGAACCCCGGATTCGATTCCCTCCAGGTGGAGGTCTGGCGTGACCGGCAGAGGGAGAGCATGCGCCGGCGGAAGGACGATCCGGGGCGCCTGGCCTTCTCCGAGTTCAACCGGATCATGTTCGGGGACCACCCCATCGGCTGGGAGATGGAGCCGGAGGACCTCACCCGGGAGAGGCTGAACCGGGAAACCCTGAAGGAGGTTCACGGCAGGATCTTCTGTCCCGGAAACGTCATCTTCGGGGTGGTGGGAGACGTCTCCTGGGACACCCTGAGGCCTCTCCTGGAAGACATGACCAGGGACTGGGCCCCATGCACCGAGCCCCTGGGCGAGATCCGCACCCCGGAAATGCGCAGGGGTGGCAAGGTCTTCCTCATCCCCCGGGAGCTGGCTCAGAGCACCGTGGTCATGGCCGAGCCCGGGGGAATCCGACAGGCGAACGACCCGGAGTATTTCGCCTCCCGGATCGGCAACTCCATCCTGGGCGCCAGCGGGTTCACCAGCCGGCTGGTGCAGCGGGTCCGCACGGAGCAAGGCTACGCCTACAGCGCCTCCTCCCTCTGGACCACCCCTTACAGCTACGAGGGAATCATTGGAGCCGTGACCCGGACGAAGAGCGAGTCCACGGTGGCCGCCATCCGCCTCATCCTGGACACCATGGAGGAGATGCGCAGGGAGGCCCCGGCCCGGGAAGAAGTGGATCGGGCCGTCGCCCAGATCGTCAACGGCTTCGTCTTCAACTTCCAGGACCCGGCCCAGATCGTATCCCGACAGATGTTCTACCTGGCCCAGGGCCTCCCGGAAGACTGGCTGGAGATCTACCTGGACCGGATCCAGGAAGTTACCCCCCGCCGTGTCTGGCAGGTGTTCCGGCGGCACCTGGACCCGGACGAGATGACCATCCTGGTGGTAGGGGACCCGGAGAGCTTCGACGAGCCCCTCTCCCGGCTGGGGGAAGTGGAGATATGGGAGGTGGAAGGCCTTACCTACGGGACCCCACGTGCAGGGCGGCAATCCCCCCGGTGAGCAAGCTCCAACGGGTGTTCTCGAAGCCCGCGTCCCTCATCATGCCGGCCAAGGAGGGGGGATCGGGAAACTCCTTCACCGACTGCGGCAGGTAGGTGTAGGCCCAGGGGTGGCCCGACACCACCCGGCCCACCAGGGGAAGCACCCTGCGGAAGTAGAAGAGGTAGAGCCGCCGGAGGAGGGGATTGGGAGGCTCGGTGAATTCCAGGATCACCAGGCGTCGCCCCGGTGCCAGGACCCGGGCCATCTCCTCCAGGCCCCGTCCCAGGTCCCACAGGTTCCGGACACCGAAGGCCACCATGGCTCCCTGGAAGGCCCCATCGGCAAAGGGTAGCTGAAGGGTATCTCCGCAAACCGGTGCCACCGGCTTGCCCTCCAACTTGGCCAGCCCCTCCGCGAGCATGGGACCCGCGAAATCCGAGGCCACCACCTCTCCCCGGAAGCCGTCCCGGGACGCGAGCTCCAGGCTCAGGTCGAAGGTCCCGGCGCACAGGTCCAGGTAGCGACCTTCAGGGGTCGCTTCCCAACCCAGATTGTCCACCGCCCGCCGCCGCCAACCCCGATCCACGTTCAGGCTCAGGAGGTGATTCAGGAGATCGTAGCGAGGGGCGATCTCGGAGAAGATCCTCCGGACCTGGTGGGCCCGCTCCCGCCCCCGGGACGGCCTGCCCTCGTCGGCTGTAGCCATGGACCTGCTCCCTTCTCGAGCCCCCAGGGCCCCGGTCTCCGACCCCGCCACACCGGTCCCTTTTCCGACGTCATCCCGGGTCCCGGAGAGGGCCCGGTCAGGAAGGAGACGGTACCCTCCACGGCCGCTTCGTTCCATCTTATGCAGGTTGTAGCCTGGGATCCGGCCACGGAACGGATCCCGACGAACGTGAAGTGGGGACACCCACCGGAGCGTCCCCGTCCCTTTCTCATCCCCGGCGTCCTGGGGGACGCCCGGGAACCGGAGGATCGGCTCCCGTTGGATTACGGTCAACTGGACGACAAGGAGCTTGCCGCCCTGGCGGCCAAGGGTCGGGAAGGGGCCTTCCGGGAGCTCCTGAGCCGATACGAGCGTCCCGTCTTCTCCCTGGTCTACCGAATGGTCCGGGACCGGACCCTGGCGGAGGATCTGGCCCAGGAGGCCTTCATCCGGGCCTTCAACGCCATCGAGAGCTACAAGTCCCGCTACAAGTTCAGTAGCTGGATCTTCAAGATCGCCAACAACCACACCATCGACCACCTGAGAAAGAAGAAGCTGGACACGGTCTCCATCGACGGGTCCCCCCACGCCACGACTCCGGAGGAGGAGGCCGAGACCCGCCTCGTGGTGGAATCCCACGACGAGGCGCCGGACCGGTACGTGGAGGCCCGGGAGCTGGGAGGCCAGATCGAGGAGGCCATCGGGCAGCTCCGGCCCGAGTACCGGACCGCCGTCCTCCTCCGTCACGTGGAGGGGCACACCTACGAGGAGATCGCCGAGATCATGGACCTGCCCCTGGGCACGGTGAAGACCTACCTGCACCGGGCCCGGGGAGAGCTGAAGAGCCTGCTGAGTGGCGTGGATTCCTGACGGCTGAAACCTCTGAAACCCGGGGGGGTCGAGGACCGTAGGGAGGAGCGAGTCATGAAAGGAGAGAGATCCGTTGGCACACGAGCATGATGGGAGGCACCTGACCTCCGAGCAGATCCAGGCGTTCCTGGACCGGCAGCTTCCCTCCGGGGAGGCGGCCAGGGCCCGGGAGCACCTGTCTGCGTGCCCCCGGTGCCAGGCGGAGCTGGAGGCCTGGGAGCTCCTGTTCTCCGAGCTGGGAGAGCTGCCGGAGCTGGCCCCCGGCGCCGGCTTCAGCCAGGCGGTTCTCCAGGAGCTTCCCGTGAAGAAGCCCGTGGGAGCCCGGATCCGGGAATGGCTGGGCTCTATGGTGCCCAACGGAGCCACGGACGAACACCTTCCCACGGGAACCCTCCAGGACTATGTGGAGGGTGCCCTTCCCCGCCGGCAGACGGCTCGGGCCGAAGCCCACCTGGCCGGGTGCCAGCCGTGCAGGGAAGAGGCCGGAGATTGGAAGAGGGTGTTCAATGCCCTGGGGAGCCTGGGACGTCTGGCCCCCTCCCCCGGCTTCGCCGAAGCCGTCATGTCCAGGATCAGGATTCCGGCCCCTGTTCCGGCAAAGGGCGTCGCCGCCCTTGGGGGTCGGGTCCTGGCCTGGGCTCGGGGCATGCTGCCGCACACCCGGCGAGGATGGGCCGTGGCCGGCGGTGTGGCCTCCGCCCCCACCATCACCCTGGTGGGCCTGATGTACCTGGTCTTTTCCCATCCTCTTCTCACGGTGGGGAACCTGTTCCACTACGTGTCCTGGAAGGCCTCGGCCCTCCTGGCCTCGGCGTTTTCGGCGGTGGCCGGGCACCTGGTGGAGAGCGTTGCCGTCTTCAGGGCCTACGCCTTGCTGGAGGCCGTCAGCGCTTCCCCCCTCCTGGTGGGTCTGGGAGGGCTGGCCTTCACCGTTCTATGTGTCATGGCTCTCTGGATTCTCTACCGAAACCTCATCGCCACCCCGCAGGTGGATGGTCACTATGCGCGTGTCAGGACTTGACGGATTCCGGTTGATGTGGGTCGTGGGAGCTCTTCTCCTGCTGCCCGGAGCGGTGGAAGCCCAGCTTCGGCCGGTGGTCTCCAACGAGATCGCCGTGTCGGGGCAGGAAGCCTCCCTGCGTCTGGATTTCCCGGAGGCCGATCCTCTGGTCATTGCCTTCGAGGACGGACAGGTGAAGGTCAACGACGAGGTCGTGGGGAGCTACACCAGGGGCGACGCCCTGGATGCGGCGTGGCGCTCCCTGCTGGGAGACGTCATCGCCCTGGACGACGGCCCTCTGGCTCGGGCCCTTTACGACTGGACTCCGCCGGAAACCCTGGAAGGGATGCCCGGTGAAGTGGCCACCCTCCTGGACCAGGCCATGGAGGGAGCCCTGGCCCTCCCGGAAGCCTCCCGGGATGTGCCTGAGGCCCGGGAGGGCCCCGAAGAGCGCTCCACCGTGGAAGCCCTTCTACGGCGTAGCGGCGCCCTCCGGGGTCTCAGCGAGGCTCTGGAGCTGGCCCCCCTGGACGACTTCATTCTCAAGGTGGGTCAGGACGTGACCGTGGACGCCGGAGAAGAGGTGGACCGGGCCCTCATCGTGGTGGACGGGGACCTGGACGTCCGGGGCCTGGTGAGAGGAGACGTCATCCTGACCCACGGCACGGTCCGGGTCCGGGACGGCGGCCGGATCGCCGGTGACGTTCGCCTGGCCGACGGTGAGGTGGACTGGGAGGGGGGCTCCATCGACGGTGAGGTCCTGGATCTGGAGGAAGCCGGGGACGAGGCCTCCGTGGGAGCCCTGGGTCCGGAAGAGGTGGAGGACCTCCGACGGGAGCTGGAGCGGGAGATCCGTCGGGATGTTCTGTCGGCGGTGGAGCGGGAACGCTCGACCTCGTCGGCCCCGTCCTTCATCTGGAGGCCGCTCCGGAACATCGGTATGGCCCTGGGCGGGCTCCTGGAGAACCTGGCCACCTTCATCGTCCTGGGAATCCTGGGAGTCCTGGTGGTGCACTTCGCTCCGGACCGGCTGGAGGTGGTGGCCACCACGGCCGGACGGGCGCCCGGGCGCTCGGCGGCGGTGGGCCTGGCCGGAGGCTTCCTCCTCTTCCCGGTCTGGATCCTGGGCATGGTGGCCCTGGCTATCACCATCGTGGGGATCCCGGTCCTGCTGGCCTGGATCCCCCTCTTCCCCATCGCCGCCGCCGTGGCCGCCCTCCTGGGATACCTGGCCGTGGCCCGGAACGTGGGAGAGTGGGTGGCGGACCAGGAGTACCGGGGGCTGGAGTGGATCCGGGGCTCCAACACCGCCTACGCGGTGCTGGCGGGTCTGGCCGCCTTCCTGGTGCCCTGCGTGGCCGCCAACCTGGTTCGAGTTCTGGGCCTGGACTTCCTCCAGGGACTCCTGGCCTTCCTGGGGTCCGCCATCTCGGTGGTGGCCGCCACCCTGGGCCTGGGAGCCGTGCTTCTCACCCGGGGAGGAAAGATCCGCCCCTCCGTAGCCTACTACGAGTTCGAGGAGGAAGAGGAACTCTGGGCGGAGGATGCCTACCGGACGTCGGAGCCGCCTCGGCAGGGATATGAGGGACCCGACGAGCCCAGGGAACCCAACACCGGCCCCGCCGGCGGCCCGGAAGAGTCCGACGAGCAGGACAAGCGCCCTGAGAGCGACGAGGAACACCATACCCCGTGAAGGGCTGTTCAACAGCCCTCCAGGAGGAGGCGAACCATGAACGTGACGTATCCCGGCCGCCGGACCCTTCTCACGCTCCTTCCGGCCCTGGCCGCCCTCCTCGTCCTGCCCCTGGGGACCGGGGCCCAGAGTTGGCGGACCGTGACCATGTCCAGGCAGGTGTCCGGAGAGCGGGCCCTGGACGTGCGGGTGCGCTACGGGGCCGGACGGCTCCAGGTCCGCCCGGCGGACCCCGGGACTCTGTACCGGATGCATCTCCGCTACGACGAGGAGTCCTTCGAGCCGGTGGCGGAATACGAGAGGGACCGCCTGGAGCTGGGCGTCAAGGGCATCAAGAATTCCATCGGCTGGCCCAGGGACCGGGATTCCGGGGAGCTTGACCTGGCCCTGGCCCGGGACATCCCCATGGACCTGGACCTGGAGTTCGGGGCGGTTCGGGCCAGCCTGGACCTGGGAGGCCTTCAGATCACGGAGCTGGACCTGTCCACCGGGGCGTCGGAGTCCCGGGTGGAGGTTTCGGAGCCGAACGGGGTGTCCATGGGTTCCGCCGGGTTTGAGGTGGGCGCCGCGGACTTCCAGGTCCGGGATCTGGGCAACCTGAATGCGGAAGCCATCACCGTGGACGCGGGGGTGGGGAACGTGGTCCTGGATTTCCGGGGCCGGTGGCAGCGGGACGCCGACGTGTCCGTGGACATGGGTCTGGGAGCCCTGGAGCTCCGCTTCCCGGAAGGCCTGGGCGTGAAGGTGATCAAGAACACCTTTCTCACCTCCCTGGACTCGGAGGGCCTTGTGAAACGAGGGGACTCCTACTATTCCCTGGACTGGGAGGACGCCCCCTACCGGGTCACGGTGACCGTGGACGCCGCCTTCGGGAGCATCGACGTGGTCTGGATTCGCTGAACCTTTTTGCCCCCTTCAGGCGTAGGGTAAGAAGAAGAAAGGAGGAAGAAGATCATGGGCACGCTTCTCACGTTTCTGGCCGTCGGCCTGGTCACCCTCATTGCGGCGGGGGTGGTCCTCACCGTGCTGGGTACGGTCTTCTCCCTCACCTTCGGCCTGGCGTCCTTCCTCCTCTTCAAGGTCGCCCCCATCATGTTCCTGGGATGGGTGGTGCTGAAGCTGGTGGACAAGGCCCGGGGCAAGCGGCGCATCACCGCCGCGGACCGGAAGTGGCTGGACGAGGGCTGAAGCAAGCCTTCGAAGCCCTGCCCTATACGTCCTTCCGTCCCACCCACACCCGGGTTCCTTCCCGGGCGGCCAGTCGCCGGGCCGCGGACCCGTTCCGCACCGCCACCTCCACCCTTCCCCGGGAATCCACGAGACTCAGCAGCTCCCCCTGCTCCACCTCCCCGTAGGTGGTCCTCAGGGGAACCTCCAGGTTCTCCACCCACACACCCCCGGCCCTCCGGACCTGGTCCGGAGGCAGGTTCGTTGCCAGGTTTCCGAACCGGTCCACCTCCACCACCTCCCCCTCCGTCGTTCCCCCCCGGCTCCGGGGCGCGGGCTCCGGCAGGAATACCGGGTTCTCCACGGAGGGCCCCAGGGACTCCAGGGGCAGGCCCGAGGCCAGGCGGGCGGCGGCAGGGGCGAAGAGATCCCGCCCGTGGAAGGTGGGGCTCTCCGGCGCCGGAAGGATCTCCGACGGCTCCAGGGCCACCAGCCGCCAGGTCCCGGCGGACTCCAGGACCCTGCTGAGCACCCCATTGTCCGGCGCCACCAGGAACCGCCCGTCCGCCTCCCCGGCCAGTCCCCTCCGGTCCGTACCCACCCCCGGATCCACCACCACCAGGTGGACCGTACCCTCCGGGTAACGCCGCCAGTACCGGGCCAGGACCTGGCCACCTTTCCGGATGCCGCCCTGAGCCACGTCGTGGGTCACGTCTTCCACCATCGACTCCGGGGCCTGGGAGGCCAGGACCCCCTTCATGGCAGCCACGTAGCCGTCCAGGGTTCCGAAGTCCGTGAGAAGGGTGATGCGGTTCACGGCTCCGGGTCCCGAACAGGTGGGTGGCGGCGGCCATGGCCCCCCTCCCGGCGCCAGGCCAGGGCCGCCAGGAGCTCCTGGTGCTCTCCCGGCGGCGTCACGTCGCCCAGGAGGGCGCAGCCCCCTTCCGGAAGATCCACACCCAGGTCCCGAAGCAGGGGCAAAAGCTCCGGGTAGTCCCGGACCGCTTCATGGACCCGGAGTGCCCCCAGGTCCTCCACCGAGGACGGAGGTTCTGTGAACGAGTGTCTCATGGGACACACCTCCGGGGGAACGTCAGCGCCGGAGGGGTCTCAACCCGACAATCGATGCCGAGGCGTGACCCTCCGGCGAGAGCTCGACAAAGCTCCGGCAAGGCAGACGACGGTGAGGATGCCTCAACGGGGCGGAAGCTCGTCCAGGATCTCCCGGATTCCCCGGGCCATGGTCTTCAACGCGTCGGCGGCATCGGACTTCGGGGCCCGGGCCACGGTGGGCACACCCTCGTCCCCTGAGATACGGACCGCCGCGTCCAGGGGAATCCGGCCCAGGAAGGGCACGCTCAGCTCCTCGGCCAGGCTCTCTCCCCCCCCGCTACCGAAGACCTCCCCGCTCATGTTCTCCACGATCCCCAACACCTGCGTGTTCACCTTCTCGAACATCTTCACGCCCCGACGCACGTCTCCGGTGGAGACGGGCTGAGGGGTGGTGACCATGATGGCTCCGTCGATATCGATGGTCTGGACCAGGGAGATCTGGGCGTCCCCGGTGCCCGGAGGCATGTCCACCACCATGTAGTCCAGGGATCCCCATACCACCTGCTCCAGGAACTGCCGGAGGATTCCGGAGATCAGGGGTCCTCGCATGATGGCCGGCTGTTCCTTGTCCAGCATGAAGCCCAGGCTCATGAGGCGCACGCCGTGGGTCTCCAGGGGCACGATGCGCTCCTGCCCCTCCTCGCCCATGACCCCGGGGCGGCGGGTCTCACCGAAAAGGAGAGGGATGTTGGGACCGTAGATGTCCGCATCCAACAGGCCCACCTTCTTGCCCTCCTGGGCCAGTGCCGTGGCCAGATTCGCCGCCACCATGGACTTTCCCACGCCTCCCTTCCCGGAGCTCACGGCCACGATCCGCTTCACATCGGCCAGAAGAGTGGGCCTGGGCGTGGGTGTGGGCACGGAGCCCGGTGCCGGCCCCCCCTCGGGGCCGCCCTGGGGAGAGACCTGCCCCGGAGGACCGGCGGGATGGGGCCCCGGCGCCTGCGGACCGGCAGCCTGGGGTCCGGAGGGTGGCGTCTGGGGAAGCTGCACGTTGACCTTCACCGAGCTCACCCCCTCCACCCCCTCCGCCGCGGAGCGGAGTTCCTTCACCAGGGCTCCGGGATCCTCGGGGCTCATGAAGAAGGAGAACCGGACCGCCCCGTCCTGCTGTACATCCAGGTTCTGGACCTGCCCCTTCGACACCACGTCCCCGCCCTGGGAGGCGGAGACCCGGGAAAGGGCACCGAGCACGTCTTTCTTCAGGTTTTCTATTGTCATGGGACTGTCGATGTTGTGAGGAAACGGTGCTCCGATCCTACCCGTTCCCGGAGCGTTCGTCCACATGGAGCTCTTCTTCTCCCCCTACCCCCGTCTCCATCTCGTGATTCGATCCGGATCTTACTATTGATTTTCCTTTGCTTTCTGGGGACTTTGCAGGGCAGAATCCGGGGAGGTTCTCCCCTTCCCGCAGGCAGCGGTTGCCTCATTCCAGGATCCATTCTATCGCCATGGACAACGAACGGACCGAGCAGCCGTACGGCGACCTGGGACCGGGCGGTGGCTCCCTCGGGCCCCACCTCGCCGACTATTGGCAGATCGTCTACCGGAGAATCTGGCTCGTTCTCCTGATCTTCGCCGTCACCACGGCGTCGGCCATGTGGGCCGTATCCCGACAACGCACCCAGTACCGGGCGGACCTGACCCTCCAGGTGAACGACCCCCTCCAGACCGCCCGGGCCCTGAATCCCACGGCTCGCATCTCCAGCATGGAGATCTTCGTGGATCCCATCGAGTCGGAGATCCAGGTTCTTCAGTCCGCCAACATCGCCCGGGAGGTGGTGGACAGCCTGGGGATGCGGCTGGCCCCGGTCTCGGAGGACCTGGTCCGCTCCGACCTCTTCCGGGAGGCCCGGGTGGACCCGGACGCGGAGCCCGGCACCTATGAGCTGGCCTTCGGGGAGAACGGGGAAACGGTCACGCTCCGGGGGGGGGACGGCGGCGTCCTGGCCACCGGCGCGCCGGGCCAACGCCTGGATGCGGGGTTCGTGAGCTTCATTCCCGAGTCCCCGCCCCTGGAGGCCCGGGTGTATCCGGTGGAGATTCTCCCCACGGGCCAGGCGGTGAGCGCCGTCCGGGGCCGCATCTCCGCGAGTCCCCGGCAGTCCACGAACCTCATCGACGTCTCCTACATCTCCCACGACCCCGCGCTGGCTCCCCATGTCCTGACCCACGCCGCCGAAGCCCTCCGCCGGTATGGAGCGGAGCGGGTGAGCGTGGCGGCGGACAAGGAGGTCTCCTTCATCGAGCAGGAGATGGACGAGGCCCGGGCCCAGCTCCAGCGGTCCCTGGAACGGATTCAGGATTTCAAGGAATCCCGGGCCTTCACCGACCTGTCCCTTAGAGAGCAGGCCCTGGTGAACGAGTCCGAGGAGATGACGGCCCGAATTCAGGCCCTGGATGAGCACAGGGCCTTTCTCTCCGACCTGGTCCGGGAGGTGGAGCGGGTGGGAGTGTCCGAGATGGATCTGGTGCAGGTCAAGGCGAGCCTGCCCGAAGCCGTGAACCCCCAGATCGGGGACCTGGTGGACCGGATCCGGGACCGGCAGAGCGACCTTCGGTCCGTCCTCACCGAAGAGCGGGTGACCACCGATCATCCCAGGGCCCAGGCCCTGGTGGACCGGATTCGTTCCGCCGAGGAGGACCTCCTGGCGGCTCTCCAGGCGAACCTCCGTACCGTAGAGAACCGGCTGGAGCGTCTCCGGGAGCAGCAGATGGAGCTCCGGGACCGTCAGCGGGCCTTCCCGGAGTTGGAGAACCAGTTGCAGACCCTGCAGCTCCAGCAGGAGATGGACCAGGGAACCTACCAGTACCTGGTGTCCCAGCTCTACCAGGCCCGGATCATGGAGGCCGCCGCCTCTCCGTACGTGGACATCCTGGACCGACCCATCGGCGCCACCGAGATCGACCCCCGGGGTCGGATGAACATCCTCCTGGGAGCGCTCCTGGGACTCCTCCTGGGCACGGGTGCGGCCTTCTTCCTGGAATATCTGGACCGGACGGTCCGGACCACCGCCGACGTGGAGGCCTTCCTGGGCATCCCGGCCCTGGGGATCATACCCCGCCTTCGGAAGGTGGAAGAAGCGGAAGGGAAGGAGAAGAGGACCCCGGCTCCCACGCCTCTGGTGGTGGCCCTGGACCCGGTGAACCCGGCGGCGGAGGCGTACCGGAATCTCCGGATGAACGTCATGTTCATGAGCACGGAGGATGATCCCATCCGGTCCCTGGTCTTCACCAGCCCCGGCCCCAGCGAGGGGAAGTCCACCACGGCCCTGAACTTCGCCGTGATCCTGGCCCAGCAGGGAGAGCGGGTGATCCTGGTGGACGCCGACCTCCGGCGCCCGGCTCTGCACCGGTCCATGGACGTCCTCCGGGAACCCGGGCTCACCAACGTCCTGGTGGGGGACGCCAGCCTGAAGGAGGCCCTCCGGCCCAACGTCCTTCCCAATCTGGATTTCCTTCCGGCAGGCCCCTTTCCTCCGAACCCTTCCGAGCTCCTCAACTCCCGCAGCATGGAGCGTCTGCTGGAGGAGCTGGAAGGGGAATTCGCCCACGTCGTCCTGGACTCCCCCCCGGTGCTGGCCGTAACCGACGCCTCCATCCTGGGCGCTCGGATGGACGGCGTCGTGGTGGTTCTGCGCTCCGGCAAGACGGAGCAGAAGGCGGCCGAGCGATCGGTGGACCAGCTTCGGAGGATCGGGATCCGGGTCTTCGGCGCCGTCCTCAACGAGGTCACGGCCGCCACCCCGGAGGAGAGCTACTACCTCCAGTACTACTACAGCTACCGGCCGGACAGAAAGGAGGCGGGGGGCCTGTCCAAGGTCCGGCAGACCCTCTCCAGGGCCCGGTTCTGGGTGGGCTGAGGCCCCTTGGGGAGTCCCCCTCTCCCTCAACGCATTCGACGAAGCGGCCAGGGGTCCGATCCAGCCCCAATCAGGAGGACCTGGGAGGCGTCCGTACGATCCGCCGAGTCATCCCACTCGGGCCACCACACCGCAGGCTCGTCATCCGACCATCTGACCTCATACCGAGGAAACCCGAGAAGACAGAGCCTTGCCGCGGGCGTTCGAAGACCGTGGGCCGAGGCTCGTCGGGGATGGACGTCCTCGCTCACGACCCGGGATTTTCCCGGAGGAGGTCGAAGAGCCCGACCCGCTCCACGTCCAGGGTGTCGGAGCGGAGGACGATCATGAAGTCCGTCCCGATGTGGAGGGGACGCAGGTCCAGGGGAGCTCGCATCTCTCCCACCGTACCGGCCGGGATGTCGAGGATCTCCCACGCCACCTCCGTCTCGCCGGGTCGTGGATGGGCCCGTAGCCAGACGGCCCCGCCGTCGTCCAACGGCGGATGCAGATCGAGAAATACGCGCTCGGCCCCGGCGTCGGACGGACCCGTCGTCGCTTCGGCTGCGGGGGCGACGCTCCAGAGCTTGGCGTTGCCGACCTTGCGGGATCGGATCTCGCCCTTGGCACGGAGGATGGCCAGATACTTCGAGGCCGTGTGCCGAGCGATCCCGAGCTGTCTGGCCAGTTGTTCGGTGTGCAGCTCCGACTCGGCCGAGGCGAGCGCCTGGCGAATCTTCGCTTCCAGTTGGCTGGGGTCCACCCTGTGATCACCCGTCTCCGTTAGCGGTTACCGTTAGCGATCACCGCAGGATGGGACCATTCTAAACGCCCGCTATGGCGCCTGCGTTGACCTGGTTCACAGCGAGGTGTTGGATTTCTCACACCCGAGGACGGGGACGACCGCGATCACACCAA
>Ga0207797_1000283_pt1 | contig 38775 bp, 36 predicted proteins | sample PRCRCaboRojoPR_6_FD_187275 | JGI IMG/M metagenome (GOLD analysis project Ga0207797, IMG submission 187275) | Marine sediment microbial community from Cabo Rojo, Puerto Rico - PR CR 10% Liquid 1 (SPAdes) | ecosystem: Environmental > Aquatic > Marine > Coastal > Sediment | place: Cabo Rojo, Puerto... | reverse complement strand
GATAATTTATATTGAACCACAAAGGAGCTCCAAGGATTTCTCAAAGGACACGAAGACTATCGCTATTGGCCGCAATGAGGGTGGTCTCAAAGGATCAGACTTTAGTCAATGGCAGGATGATCATACTTTTTAGATAAATACATTGAAAAAGGGAAAGTGAAACTCGTATTTTCGGACGAACTGATTCAGGAATTCTTGACAGTTGCTACCAGACCTAAGTTTCAAAAATTTTTTACATCCAGTGATATAGAGGTTGTAATTCAAACCTTCGACCATTATGGAATATTAATAAAAGTTACCTCTGAAGTTAGACTTTGCCGTGACTTTAAGGATAATTTTTTATTGAATCTGGCGATTGATAGTAATGCTGACTATCTGGTAACCGGGGATGAGGATTTACTTGAAATTAAAAATATACAAGGAACAAAAATTCTAACAATTAAAGAGTTGATGAACGAATTGTAAAGTAAGGCGTTGCCTTTCCTTCAAACGGCGATGGAAATGGCTTTCTTAAAGCATTCAACCAGGGTGTTTTGATCTATGTTCAAGAGCGGAAGACTCTTCTTTTTTATTTCTTCAATATCCGGTGATTTATACGCCGATTTTTGGTAAAACCGCTTTTTCCATCCCAGGTTTTTCAGATCCGCTTCCAGCGTTTGATCCTTTATGGTATGGTCCAGATAGATCTCCAGCTCATTTGTAAATGTTCTTTTTGCATCATCTGTGGTATTACCATATCCAAAAATATCAAGAGCAGGGGCATAGGCCAGGTATTGATCATCTTCCCTGTAGATGAAAACGTCTAAACCCACATGAACGGAATTGTTCCTCCTTTTTAAATAGTTTATGTTTTTCATTTTCAGGTGTTGCTTAAAATTTAAAACGGCTCATTGTCTGGTATTATTACAAAAATTTGTTGCATGTATTCTATATTTTCCAACAGGCAGCTTTTATCGCGCATTCTACGAGACGCTGGTGGATTGGCGGGGTAATCTTTGCTTTCGCACGATAGAATGTTAGCCGTAAACCAATAGAATATATTTCATTAATTATCACATATTTCTACGGAAATCCAGCCTACCCGACGTTCAAAACCTCAAATTTCTGCAGAAAAACGCGATACCCGACGTTCAAAACCATACATTTCTGCAGACAAACGGCTTACCCTACATTGGAAATTGCATATTTCTTTAGACAAACGGCTTGCCTGACATCGGAAATCCCGAATTTCTGTGGAAAAATGGCTTACCTCACGTTAGTAACCTTATATTTCTGCTGTAAAAACGGGTCACTGACATGGGCAAAGCTGTATTTCTGCAGAAAGATGGGTTACCCGACGTCAGAAAGCTATCATTTCTATAGAAAAAAGGCTTACCCGACGCCGGAAACCTCATATTTCCGTGGAAAAATGCCTTGCCCTACGTCACACAACATATTTGTCTGCAGAAAAAAGGCTTGCCTGACATCACAAAACTTATCTGTCTTTAGAAACCTGGCTTTCCAGACTAAACAAATCCCCTGTATCCATGGTAAAAACGATTGCTTAACACCAATAAAGCCTAATACTGCAGGTTACTGGCTTCTTCCCGCGAAGAAATCTTCATTTACCACCGTAAATATTGAAGATCCTCCTGAATGATATTTTCCTGCCCGATATAAGTCAAATTATTACCCTACCTGAGGTTCTATAGAATTTCGTCGGTTACGAACTATTCCTCCAGCCTGGTAACTCACACGGGAAACTATGGTTTATTTCTGAAAGTTATTAACATTTTATCAACAATCTTAATTTTTTTGATGAAGCGTAAGAAAATAATTTGTATTTTTAAATCGATTTTCCATATCATTAAAAAAACCTTTTAAAACCCGGATTTATGCCAATTTTTTCAGAACCTACCAACGACGAGGCCCGCCTGGGATTTCTCAAGCGTGCTATCGTAACAGCGGCCAACGACAAAGCGGCCGGCAAATCGCATCTCACAGAACAAACCGAAAATGACGTAACAGAGTTTATTCCTCTTTTTGAAGGGGCGATCAACAGGATCAACGATTCGCTCAGCAAACGTACGGTAGAGGTTCAGGAGGGTTCGGCAGCACTGGAGCACATGAAAACCGTTATACGCGATTTCTGGGAAGTAATAAGAAGAAGGGTCAACCGGCTGGAGCAACCTGCCGGTGTGTTAACCTATTACGAGCTGCCCCTCAGCGGACTTACTCCACGGCCAACCACCATCGAGGAGTGGTTTGTGCTGGCAGATAAGATTATTGACGGTGATGCCAAGGCAGTGGCAGCAGGCTACCCGGCGATGCAAAATCCCGATGTGGAAGAACTGAAAGAAGCCAAAGAAAATGCCCTTGAAGAAAGAAAAGACATCTCGGTAGTTGATCGCGTATACGATGACGCACAGGCAGAAGTGGAAGGATTACGACCGCGGGCCATTGAGCTGATTGATGATGTGATGGCAGACCTCCGCCATTCCCTGAGAAAATTGGACGAGCCCAGCCAGCGGCGCATCATGCGTTCCTACGGGGCTACTTTTAAATATTATAATGGAGAACCTGAAGACGAGGAAATTCAGGAAGAAGATACAGAATAATATTTCCTGGGTCAGTTCATCTGGCTTTCCTGATCGGGCCGGGGTAACAGCGCAACCCCGGCCTTTTTTTATAGAGTAAATATAATCAGTAATGAAAAAAACTGGCAACCAATTGAATCAAAAAAGCATCTATAGAATAAAAGCATTGAACAATGAAAACATTTTTTACAGGTCTGATCCTGTTAATCCTTTTCACCACAGGCTGTGAAAACGGCGAGAATACAATCAATCCATCCGAAGTCGGGTTCGTTATGAAAATGAACAACCAAACCGTCATCAACTTTAGCGACATTGACCATTACGACTTCTCCACCCACATGGTTTATCTCAAGCACGACTTCTTCTACTTTCAAAATGACGAACTCCATGATATGGATGAATTCACGGTATATGCCGATGGAGAAAAGATCTACACCGGTCATACCTTTCCCGGTTATTATTCCTATATGCCGAAGGGGACGGTAATACAATGCAATCCCAATTTCTACAGCGATTATGTTGTTCACATCGGGTTCATCAATATCATTGATACACTCGGAAACCCCACTCCCGATCCAAGGGGCGACCCGAGGATAGTTGCCGCGTTAAAACGTTTCAACCAGTACCATGAAGGACTGAAGGGTGAGATCCGTTCGGTAACCTACATGAACCAGTACCGGGTTAAGTTCGAATTTACACTGATCAATGAGGATTCATTCAACTATTATTACCTGGACCCGGATAAAATGGGTGCAGACCTGTTCCATTATTTCACCAATGGGCTTCATATCAGGGATGAAGCCACCCATAAATCATACTCGCATAAGATGAAAGTAGAAAGCCCTGAATCCTATAAAACATGGAAAAAAGAATGGCTGTCACTGATCAAAAGCGGGGAAACCAAAACCCTGACCATTACCTACGATCGTTTTGAAGTGGTTCCCCCGGGGATATATACAGCCCGGTTTAACTTTCCGGGATTGCACTGGGTAGATAAACAAGCACTGAAACAGGACCAGGGAAGGATATGGCTGGGAAAGATATCTTTTCAGAAGGAGATCATCGTTCAATAAGATTGATTCTATAAAGATTTATCGGGTTAAGGAAGATAATCCGAAAAATTTTTCCTTATATTTGCGTAATTGATTACTTGAATTACCGAAATGCTTTATTGACATGTCCAAAGTGGTATCATTATCCGAAGCCGCCTCCATCGCCCTGCACGGGATGATATTGATTGCAAGGGAGAAGCAGGGGATGAATGTTGGCAAGATCGCGGAACTTACAAGCACATCCAGGCATCATGTGGCCAAAGTTATGCAGCGGCTGGTCAAATCGGGCTATCTGACCTCCCAGCGGGGTCCTCGCGGAGGATTTGAACTGAAGAAAAACCCGGAAGAGATTACCTTCCTTGAGTTGTACGAAACCATTGAGGGCGGGATTGAGATCAATACCTGCCCCATGGACAAGCCCGTATGTCCGTTCGACAAGTGCATCATGAATAACGTCACCAGCCAGATGTCGAAGGAGTTTAGGGAGTACCTGAGAAATCAGACGGTAGCGGAATATATCTGATGGTTATGCTTTTCAGTTGGCTTTCAATTTTCAGGGAAGCCTGATATGGCAGTAGAATATAATAGTCATTTATTGTCATTGGTAGTCATTAAGTTGTCATTGATTGTATTCGCAGATAGGCCTTTTTCCGGGGTACATTCAATCCCGCCTGCCGGCGGGCAGGAATTCAATCCCACCTCCAATCCGTTCCGGCGGGCAGGCATTTAATCATTGTTTTAACCGAGACAAGAGACCTATTGTCCTTAGCTCTATCAAACCTCAAACATCAAACTTCAAACCTCAAACATTAAACTTTCTTCGCCCTCTGCCTTAGCCTTAGCCTCGATCGACAATGTAGCAATGTAACAGTTTAACAATGCCTACCTCAAACCTGAAACTTCAAACCTCAAACGATTTGCTCAACCACATCCTTAGCCTCAATATAACAATGTAGTAATTAAACAATTTAACAGTATTTCTAAGTTCATTCATTCCTCACAATCGTCTTTCCTTCCAGCTTATTGATCAGGTCGGATACATTGCGGGCGGCCTGGATCTGGAAGGGAATGTTCACCAGCAGGTAAGCCCCCACCAGAATCAGCACGGAACTGTTGATGAATACTCCCAGGTTGCCCTGTAAGCCCTGGCTTATAAAAAACAATACCACGGCAAGTATAACCAGTGGCATAACCACACGCATGAAGGGGCATACCATTTTCATGGTCACCGAAGTCTTGCCTTCTTCCAGCTCTTTTACCTGCCCCTGGATCTCCAGCGGGGAGATGTTCCAGTAAGGCACCACCGGTCGGATGTTAAACGATTCCTGACCCACCTTACCCCAGTAGGTTGTAGTAAAACGCTTCCCCCAGTATATGCTCGAAGCATCCTGGTCGGTTGATTGATAGATCTTGTCGTATATTTCCTCTTTATTCAACTGGGTCTCTATGTCTAATTTTCTTAATGGCCACAGATACATAAGATTTTTCTTGTAAAACAATCTACAGCTTCAGGTTGTTTGATCAAGCCATTTGCCAGCCGGAAATATTTCTGATAATTCGGATAAGTCCTTCTTTGAGAATATTGGTAGGTTAATATAAGAACATCAATCAAAAAAGTTAATAACCGCCATTATTTAGAATGATTTTATAAACAAAATTTTTATAGAGTTGTTAAACAGGAGATTTGACTAGAGTTTCAATATTAAAATAGAATAAAAACAGGAGGAAAATTATGTTATCAAAAAAAATGCAGGAAGAATTAAATAAGCAGATCAATGCAGAGATGTATTCTGCATACCTGTATCTGGCTATGTCGGCTTATTTTGAAGACCGGAACCTTTCAGGATTTGCCAACTGGATGTATATTCAGGCCCAGGAAGAAATGACCCATGCTATGAAAATATACCGTTACGTTTTCGAGCGGGGTGGAAGGGTTTATTTACAGCCCATCGAAGGACCGCCAAAAGAATGGGATGATGCCGTAAAAGTGGCTGAAGAGGTTTATGCACATGAGCAGAAAGTAACCGGGATGATTCACAACCTTGTCAACCTTGCCCGCGAAGAGAAAGACCACGGCACCGATAACATGCTGCAGTGGTTTGTTTCGGAGCAGGTAGAAGAAGAAGCCAATGCAGATGAGCTGCTCCAGCAGCTTAAGATGGTTGGTGGTAAGGGCCAGGGCCTGCTTATGCTCGACAGGGAACTGAGCCAGCGGCAGTTTGTGGATGAAACGCAACAGGAATAAGTTAATGGGTTGATTGTTTGAAAAGCATTCGAATATTTAAGTTGGCAAAGAGCAGTTGGCAATTGGCAATCCCTGAATAGCAAATTGTCTTAATTCTGGCTACGGCTCTTTTTGAGAATTTGACAAACCCTAAACCCGGGATTTGTTGATTTCGAAATTTTTTCAATAGCAGGGTAATTTGAAGCAAGTGACCGAAGCTTCTACATCCATTGGAGGATAAGAAGTTTCGGTCATTTTAATTTGGAATTTTGTAACTATTTGAAATTTGATGCTTGAAATTTGCCTGCCGGCCCTGTCTGCCGTCAGGCATACGGAAGAGGCCGGGTGCTTTATAGTATATTCCTACAGATACCTTATAAAAACATCCCTATAAGAAGTATTTATAACCATTCTAAATAACATTATTCCCACATATTTCTCCTTTTCATTATATATTTGTTTGGACTAATCGGATATTTCAAAACTGTGTGTTATGTCGTTTTTCAGAAAAGCGTGGCATCTTTACGCAGATGGGTTTAAAAACCTCGGGCCGGTGGGCAAAAAATTGTGGCTTATCATTCTTATTAAGCTTTTTATTATGTTTGCCATACTGAGGCTTTTCTTTTTCCCGGATGTTCTGGAAAAGAACTTCTCCTCGGACGAGGAGCGGAGCAAGCACATCATCAATGAAATAACAAAACAATAAAAGTACACTCCTATGGAAGAAGCATTAGTTAACTGGTCGCGCGGCCAATTTGCTTTAACCGCCATGTATCACTGGCTGTTTGTCCCCCTAACCCTGGGATTATCTTTCATTATGGCCATCATGGAAACCATCTACTACAAAACAGGTAATGAAAAGTGGAAGAAGACCACCCAGTTCTGGATGACCCTGTTTGGCATCAACTTCGCTATAGGAGTAGCCACCGGGATCATACTGGAATTTGAATTCGGTACGAACTGGTCGAACTATTCCTGGTTTGTTGGGGATATATTCGGTACACCGCTGGCCGTGGAAGGGATTATGGCCTTCTTCCTGGAGTCGACATTCATCGCGGTGATGTTCTTTGGCTGGGATAAGGTAAGTAAGAAATTTCACCTGGTCTCTACCTGGCTGGTGGCCCTCGGTTCCAACCTGTCGGCTTTGTGGATACTGGTAGCCAATGCCTGGATGCAGCACCCGGTGGGCATGCATTTCAATCTTGATACCGCCCGTAACGAGATGGGCAACTTTTGGGAAGTATTGCTGAATCCTACCGCGGTGGATAAATTCCTGCATACCATTTCCAGCGGTTATGTGATCGGGGCGCTTTTTGTAACCGGTATCAGCGCCTGGTACCTGCTCAATAACCGTCATATCAGGTTTGCCAAGAAGAGCATGATGATCGCAGCCGTGTTCGGAATCGTCTCTTCCCTTTTTATCGTGGTGACCGGCGATAGTTCGGGACATCACATTTCCAGGACCCAGCCCATGAAACTGGCTGCCATGGAAGGATTGTATGAAGGTCAGGAAGGAGCCGATCTGGTTGCCATAGGCGTGTTGAATCCAAATAAGACCCTCACCAATGATGAGGATGCCTTTCATTTTAAGATTGCCTTTCCACGACTTCTTTCACTGCTTGCAGAGCGTGATGCCGATGCCTTCGTGCCCGGCATGAACGACCTGGTTTACGGGAATGAGGAACAGAATATACCTCCTACATCCGAGAAGATCAGGAAGGGGGATATGGCCATCCAGGCCATTAAGGATTACAGGGAAGCGAAAGAGAACAACAACGATTCGCTGGCCGGAGTTCATCTGGAAAAATTCAACAAGTTTTACCACAACATGGGATACGGCTATTTTGAAGATGAAAAAGAGGTTGTTCCGCCAGTAGCCCTTACATTTTACAGCTTCCATGTGATGGTGGCACTGGGTTTTTTGTTTGTGCTGCTTTTCATACTGGTTATCTGGAACACGATGAATGATACCATTCTCAGCAAGCGTTACCTGCTGAAGGCAGCGGTTTGGGCTATCCCGTTCGGTTATCTTGCCTCGATGCTGGGATGGGTGGTATCAGAAGTAGGTCGCCAGCCCTGGACCATACAGGATCTGCTTCCGGTGAAGATGTCCACCTCGCACATCAGTACCGGCAACGTGCAGACCACCTTCTGGATATTTGCCGTATTGTTCACCATCCTGTTAATTGCGGAATTATCCATTATGATCAGACAAATCAAAATCGGACCCAAATAAACTTTAATCCATATGTTTGAAACATTATCACATTTGGCATTGCAACAGTACTGGTGGGTGATTATATCCCTGCTGGGGGCCCTGTTGGTATTTCTCATGTTCGTACTGGGCGGCCAGACGCTGATCGGGCAGGTGGCCAACACCGAGGTTCAAAAAGATATGGCTGTCAATTCTATAGGACGGAAGTGGGAGCTAACGTTCACCACGCTGGTCGTGTTTGGGGGAGCTTTTTTCGCCTCCTTTCCCATATTTTATGCCACCAGCTTTGGCGGAGCCTACTGGTTATGGATGCTGATCCTTTTTACCTTCATTGTCCAGGCCATATCCTATGAATTCAGGAAAAAACCTTCCAATTTTCTGGGGCAAAAAACTTATGAGTCCTTTCTTCTCATCAATGGCTTATTCGGTTCGCTGCTGATCGGTATGGCAGTGGGTACCTTCTTCACGGGAGCTGAATTTTCCATTGACCAGGTCAGGATCACCTCACCCGGGGACAACATTATTAGCCGCTGGGAAAGCCCGCTGCATGGGCTGGAGGCTGCAACAAACATACAAAACCTGTTGCTTGGTCTGTCCGTGTTTTTCCTGGCCCGAATCCAGGGTGCATTGTATTTTATTAATACCATCGATGATGAAACGGTGGTTGGAAAGTCCAGGAAACAGCTCTTATGGAATACCATCCCGTTTTTACTGGTCTTCCTGCCTTTCATGGTAATGCTTTTAACGGGAGAAGGATTTGCTGTCAACCCTGAAAGCGGGGAGGTCTATATGGAGCCGGATAAATACCTGCAGAATTACCTCCAGATGCCAGTTGCCGGAATTTTCCTGCTTGTTGGTGTGCTGGGTGTACTGGCGGGCATAGCAATTACCCTTTTCAGGCAAAGCAACAAGGGGATATGGTTTACAGGTGCGGGAACTGTATTTGCGGTGCTTTCCCTGTTCATCGTGGCGGGGTTCAACAATACCGCTTATTACCCGTCAACATTTGACCTGCAAAGTTCTCTGACCATTCAAAACAGTTCATCCAGCCACTATACCCTAACGGCCATGAGTTATGTATCGTTACTTATGCCCGTTGTAATCGGCTACATCTGGTATGCCTGGAAACTGATGAACAGGAAGAACATCAGTGCTGAAGAAATGGAATCGGGGGAACACGCGTACTGATAAAAAATAAAAAAACACAGGTTATGAGTCACCTTACATCCATATTATGGCTTGCTTTCTGGCCCGTTTTGATTTTCATCATCTACAAAATTGCCTTATGGGCCATCAGGAAAAAGGGATATCTTTACGATGAACGGGAAGATCAGTCCTGATCACGGAGGTTTTTCAGCTCAAGCTGCCGGGCGTCGGGCAGCAATTTAAAGCTTTTCCTGTGGTAGGGGGTAATGCCATATTCCTTTAGTGCGGCCCGGTGGGCGGCTGTAGCATATCCTTTATTGCGGTCCCACCCATATTCTGGATAGTTTTGGCTCAGCCGGATCATGAAATCATCACGAAAGGTTTTGGCCAGTACTGAAGCGGCGGCTACGGAGAGGTACTTTCCATCTCCTTCCACAATACACTGGTAGGGAATATCCCTGTAAGGATAGAAGTATTTTCCGTCGATCAGCAGGTGCTCCGGTGCATTTCTTAACTTTTCCAGGGCACGGTGCATGGCTACCATCGAGGCCTTGAAAATATTTAACTTGTCAATCTCTTCATTCTCCACGCAGGCAACACCATAATCCACGGCTACTTCCCGGATTTCATCTCTTAACGCGTAGCGGTTCGCCGGGGTGAGTTTTTTGGAGTCGTTTAAAAGAGGGAGTTCTGCATCGGTAGGAAGGATCACGGCGGCGGCAAAGACCGGCCCGGCCAGGCAGCCTCTTCCGGCTTCGTCACACCCTGCTTCTGCAATGCCTTTTTTATAGTATCTGAATAAAGCCAACGAGGTGTTATTTAATAAAGTATAAAAACTGAGGATATCCAATTGGACATCCTCAGTTTATAGCTTCTTTTAGCCTTCTTATTTCAACAGCGCCTTAACAGGCTCCAGCCCTTCATAGCTATCTTCCTGGATGGCTTTCAGAACTGCACCGCCGCCGGTAAACAGATAATAGCTGGGATCATCCACAGCTTTCATGTAAACACCGGGAAGCAGATTTTTCAGTTCCTGGTTGGTATCGCCGCCGCCAAAGAGTTTCATGGCATCCTTGTTGGCATCGATGAGCTTATCCAGGGCAATGGTCCCTTCTGTAAAGTGCGGAGTCAGGCCCATAACGGCATTGGTGAAGATGGTCTTCGCATTTTTGAAAGCCTCCTGTACCTTGTCTTCCTGGAAGGACTTTTCACAGATATCCAGGACGTAATTCAGTTTGGTGCCGGGTTTCAACTCCCTTACATCATGTACGCGGTGTTTGCCTTCAAATTTGCCGTCGAGGGTATCCGATTCAACGATGTGGGGTAGTTCAAGGACTTTGTCAGCATTTTTCGAAGCATAGTCCACAAATTCTTTGGCCACCTTAATATCGTCATCCGATACGCCTTCGATTTTAATATCGTATTTGGCGCACAAATAAGCGTTGTAGATTACTCCACCGAGAACAAGGTAATCGGCCTTGTCAAGCAGGCTATAGAGTGAATCGGCTTTGGTGTCGAATTTGGCGCCTGCTACTACAGCTACAAAGGGTTTTTCAGGGTTAAAGATCCGGTCGAGGCTCTTAATCTCCTTCTGCATCAGATAACCAGCATAGGCTGGCAGATGTTTCGTCACTCCAACGGTGGAAACATGGGCCTGCCAGGAGCCAAATGCATCGTTCACGTAAACGTCAGCCAGATCGGCCAGCTCTTTGGCAAATTTTTCAGCCGCTTCACCTTTATCCTGCTCACCCAGGAACCAACGGGTATTGGGCATGTAGATGGCGTCAATCTTACCATCTTTTAAATCCTTCACGTGTTCTTTTATTGAAGCCCCTACCTCGGTATAGCCCTTCTTTTCTTCCTCCTTGAATTCGGGGACTGCAATGTTCAGAAAAAGCTTATTCTGAATATACTCCACAATCGGCTGGACAGAACTTTCAGGACTCAGGGAGATTTCACCCGTCTTCTTGTCCTTGGGCCTTCCCACGTGCGTCATCAGGATGGGCCGGCCACCCTTTGCATAAATATTCATCAATGTACCAATCGTGGAATCTATCCTGTAGGGATCCTTGATACCGCCTTTCTTAACAACGTTGTGGTCTACTCTTGCCAGAACCACCTTTCCGTTAAGATCGGCATCCTGCAGTACATGTAAATTTTTCATTTCACTCATAATACCTCCTTTTTATATCAACACCAAAATGAATCTGATGTGATCGATTTAAACATGAAATAATGTAAATTTTTAACCCAGATAAAAGGTTCCTGCAAATTTAAAGATAAAAATAGATTTTTGCCTATGTATTGGCATGAAGATAACTTTCCGGCAAATGACATTACTCATCATGCTGTTTTATAAAGCCCAAACGCATTCTTTGTTACGGGAAAATTATTTTTATCAAGACTGCTTTTAGATAAATTGAATTTAAAAGAATCATCCGCGGATTTTTTCATTTTCTTTGTGAAAGATTTGAAAAAAATAGGCAGGGTAAGTTCGCTTAGATCAAGGAAATATATATCATCATTTGGATGAATTATTTTCTTTACTTTTGAGTGGCTTATATAATCGCACATCCTGCAACCTGAAAGGGTCAGTAAATTTATGTTATTCAAGGAGATTATCGGACAGGAGCGGACAAAAAACCAGCTCATTAAAACAGTAAAGGACAGTCGTATAGCTCATGCACAACTTTTCCTGGGGCCTGAGGGATCGGGAAAGCTGGCGCTGGCCATTGCTTACGCCCAATATATAAATTGTGAGAATAAGGGAGATATTGATGCCTGCGGCACCTGTCCGTCATGCAGGAAATATAAAAAGCTGGTGCATCCTGATCTTCACTTCATGTTCCCGGTAAAGAGGGCTTCCGAGAGCGACCCGGATAATTCGCATGATTACCTTGAGAAATGGAGGAATACCCTGCTGGAAAATCCATACATCAATCCAAGAAGCTGGTACCAGATGCTGGACCTGGAGAATAAGCAGGGGATCATTCCTGCCCACGAAAGCAACCGGGTGATCAGTAAGTTGTACTTTAAAAGCTTTGAGGCCGAATACAAAATGATGATCGTCTGGCTTCCTGAGCGTATGAACCAGAGTGCTGCCAACAAGCTGCTGAAGCTGATCGAAGAGCCGCCACCAAAGACTGTATTCCTTATGGTTTCTGAAAATCCTGATCTGCTGCTTCCGACCATCCTGTCACGTACTCAGAAAATCCAGGTACCCAGGATTGATGATGAAAGCATGTTCAGTGCCATAAGCGATCATTTCGGTCTGGAACCAAAGAAAGCCCAGGAAGTGGTTCGCCTGGCAAATGGCAACTACTTAGAAGCACTCCATTTTATCCATACCCAGGAGGAAGAAAAGGAAAATTTCCAGCGCTTTGTTTCCCTGATGCGTTTGTGTTACAGCCGAAAGGTGGTGGAGGTGCTGGGATGGGTTGACCAGAACGCTTCCATGGGGAGAGAAAATCTCAAGATATTTTTCCAGTATGCATCAAGAATGATCCGGGAAAATTTTATGCTGAATCTTAATATGGAAAATATCGTATATCTTACAGAAGAAGAAAAGTCCTTTTCAGATAATTTTTCTTCTTTCATTAATGAAAAAAACGCGAGCAAAATTTATGAACAATTTAACAGAGCATACAGGGATATCCAGATGAATGCACATATTAAAACCATATTGCTGGATCTTTCTATCCAGCTTATGAAATTGCTAAGATTATAATTTTCATTACCTTTGTACATGAATATAAAGATAAATGAATACCAAAAAAACAATGATAAATCAATATACATTCATGCATTTGCATTTAAATTGCGCTACTTATGGACCAATATACAGACAAAAATATAGACCAGGAACAATCTATTGAGCAAGAAAAAGATAAATCAAAAGACGACCATGAAAAAGGCCACGGGGAATTTTGCAGAGCAGAGCACTACACCAAACTACCCACTTTTAACTGGCTGAAGGATATTCCTCAGGCTCCGAACCAGACTGATATTGTTGAAGTACGGTTCAAGAATACCAGGAAGGAGTTTTTTCAGAACATCAACCACATTAGGCTGACGGAGGGAGATATCGTGGCAGTAGAGGCTTCACCCGGCCACGACATTGGTATCGTTTCCTTAACCGGAGACCTGGTCTGGAAAAAATTAAGGCAAAACGAAATTTCTCCCGAGGACACTGAATTCAAGAAGATTTACAGGAAGGCCAAAGAAACCGACATTGAAAAATGGCGGGAAGCGGTCGCCCTGGAACATAAAACCATGATCAAGGCCCGTAAGCTTGCCAGAGACCTGAACCTGGACATGAAAATCGGGGATGTGGAATATCAGGGCGACAAGACCAAAGCCATTTTTTATTATATTGCCGAGGAACGCGTGGATTTCAGGGAGCTGATCAAGGTATTGGCCGAAGAATTCAAGATCAGGATTGAAATGAGGCAGATCGGTACCCGGCAGGAATCCGGCAGAATAGGAGGTATCGGATCCTGTGGTAGGGAATTATGTTGTTCTATGTGGATATGCAATTTTGTTTCGGTGACCACCAACTCGGCAAGGCATCAGGAGCTTTCACTCAACCCCCAAAAACTGGCGGGACAGTGCGGAAAGCTTAAATGCTGCCTTAACTTTGAACTCGATTGTTACCTGGATGCCAAAAAAGAATTCCCGGATACGTCAGAAGAGCTCCATACCAAACAGGGGACCGCTTATCACCAGAAAACTGACATTTTCAGAAAAATCCTATGGTATTCATTCAACAAGGAATGCTCTGAAAACTTGATTCCCGTGACAGTGGACCGGGTAAAAGAGATCATTGAGATCAACAGGAAAGGCGAAAGTGTGGAATCGCTGGTTGAAGTAAAGGAGTCTCTCAGTGAAGATTTTGGCTTTGAAAATGATGTGGGTCAGGAAAGTGCCGATCGTTTTAACAAGAAATACAGAAACAATAAGAAGAGGAAAAGCAAGCGGAACAAGAAAAGAAGAAAAAACAAAAGCAATGAGAAAAAACGGTAGGATTTTTCTGTGGCTGGCATTGATTCTTTTGGTCGTCTATAGCTGCAATACAAATGTCGTTCACAGGGAAACCAAAGATATTCCTGACTCCGAGTGGAACAAGAACAATATATTAAGCTATAACTTTACCATAGAAGATACCCTTCAGCCTTATAATGTTTTCCTGAGTGTCCGCAATTCTTCCAAATACCAGTTCAGGAACCTTTATCTCTTTATTGAAACTACTTCACCCAGGGGAAATACGGTAAGAGACACTTTTGAATGCATACTTGCCGACGAGAAAGGAAGATGGTATGGTAAAGGATGGGGTGACATCTATGAAAACAAGGTTCCTTACAAGCAGTTCATAAGATTTCCCGTAAAGGGTACTTATGGCATAGAAGTACAACAGGCCATGAGAAGGGATAATTTAAAGCACATTACCGACATTGGCATTGTAATAGAAGAGGCAAAAATCCCCGAAAAGTGACAAAAAATAAGCTGCAACGCTTTGCCGAGATGAAAACCTTCCCGAATGTAATTGAACCTGAATTTCGGGAGGTTTTTAACAGGGATTACCGGTTTAAGGGAAAATGGAACGAGGCCTTTTTTAAAAACGACCATCCCATTGTTCTGGAGTTGGGATGCGGTAAGGGTGAATACACTGTCAACCTGGCGCGCAGGTATCCCGATCACAATTTTATCGGCGTGGACATAAAGGGAGCCCGGATGTGGAGGGGAGCCAAGACTGCCATGGAGGAAGGCATTCACAATGCAGCCTTCCTGAGGACCAGGATCGATTTCATTACTTCTTTTTTCGCAGAAGATGAGGTGAAAGTGATATGGGTTACTTTTCCCGATCCCCAGCCGAAAAAGGCCAGAAAAAGGCTTGTATCTACAAAATTTCTTACCTACTATCAGCATTTCATCCGGGATGATGCCACCATTCATCTCAAAACGGACAATCCCAACCTTTATCTTTACGCGCTTGCCATTATCCGGGAAAACAACCTGGATCTGCTCCATGCTGAAGATGATGTTCACAGTTTGAATGACAACCACCTGGAAGAAATACGTAAAATCCGGACATTTTACGAGGAACAATTCCTTGAAGAGAACAAAAAAATCAAATATGTTGCCTTCAGGTTGAAGAAAAATCAAAACCTCCAGGAGCCACCCGATGAATGAAGAATCCTTTTTCCAGAAAGTGTACGAGGTAACGAAGATGATCCCCGAGGGAAGAGTATCTACTTACGGTGCAATTGCAAGGTACCTGGGAGCTCCCGGATCGGCCAGGATGGTTGGCTGGGCATTGAACAACTGTCATTCCCGGGATGACTTTATCCCGGCTCACCGGGTAGTAAACCGAAATGGCTTTCTCACAGGGAAACATCACTTTCACGGACCTGAAGTGATGCAGGAATTACTGGAAAGTGAGGGAATCCAGGTAAAGGATGATCGGGTTGTTGATTTTCAAAAGCTATTCTGGGATCCGAACAGAAATTGATTGGGCCCATAATATTATGGTTTTTATAATAATCTCATTAAATTTGCTGTTTGTTTATTTAAATTAAATAAATATTATTGAATCATATGAGCCATTCAAAAAAGCAAATCTTAGATATACTTAAGCAAGTTAAACATCCTGAAACGCAGAAGGACATTGTCTCGCTGGGGATGGTTGACGAAATTGAAATCAGCGGAGAGAAGGTAAGTTTTACGCTTTTATTTAAAAAGCAGAACGATCCGTTTATATCTTCCCTCAAAAAAGCCTGTGTTCAGTCTATAGAAAATGAACTGGGTGATCAGGTTCAGATAAGGGGCAACATCACGGTAAAAACACCGGAAAAGGAGAAAAAGCAGGAAAAAGGAAAGGAGTCCAAATCGCAAGAGGACGAAGCGGTACTTCCCGGGGTTAAAAACATTATTGCCATAGCATCCGGGAAAGGCGGTGTTGGAAAATCAACCATAGCATGTAATGTTGCTGTAAGTTTGGCCAAAACAGGTGCCAGCGTGGGCCTGATTGACGCGGACATATTCGGACCTTCCATCCCGAAAATGTTCCAGGTAGAGGGGCAGCGCCCTTATGTAAAGAAAGAGGAGGGCGTCGACAAAATTACACCTATTGAAAATTACGGGGTAAAGATGCTTTCCATAGGTTTTTTCATAAATCCTGAGGATGCACTTGTATGGAGGGGACCCATGGCCACGAATGCTTTGAGGCAGATGATCAACCAGGGAGACTGGGGTGAGCTTGATTACCTGCTCATTGACCTTCCGCCGGGAACCAGCGATGTACACCTGACCCTCGTCCAGGAATTACCGGTAACCGGCGCTGTTATCGTCAGTACCCCCCAAAAGGTGGCCCTTGCCGATGCTATAAAAGGTATAAGAATGTTTACCCAGGAACAGATTAATGTGCCGGTGCTGGGTCTGGTTGAGAACATGTCATGGTTTACTCCTGCTGAATTGCCTGATAACAAATATTATCTTTTCGGAAAAGAAGGATGTAAGCAACTGGCAGAACAGGAAGGGGTTCCGCTCCTGGGCCAGATACCGATAGTTCAGGGAATCATGGAAGACGGGGAAAAGGGTACACCCACCGCACTGGATGAAAATTCACAAACAGGTGCCGCTTTTTATCAATTGGCTGAAAATTTAATCAATGAAGTGGATAAGAGAAACAAAAATCTTGATCCTACCCAGAGGGTGCGTATTAAACATAAATAAACTAAACATAAAAGAATGGAACAGGAAAAAAGAAAAGAAATTGAAAAAAAAGTTTCCGAAACAATAGATAAGGTCAGGCCTTACCTTTTAGCAGACGGAGGTGATATTTCCCTTGAAGAAATTACCGATGACCTGACTGTGAAGGTTCAGTTAAAAGGCGCCTGCGGCACCTGCCCTTTTAGTCTTTTTACCCTCAAAAACGGTGTTGAACAGGCCCTTAAAAAAGAGATTCCTGAAATTAAAGAAGTCGTTGCAGTGAACAACGATTAGGTATAGTTGCCATTTTATCAGGTTTAGAGCCATTTAACCCTTTTATACATTCCTTATAAATGAATTTATTATACTTAGGGAAATTTTTATGTATTTAAAACCCGGAATGTATAATATCAGCTTCAATTTTCAGTTAGATTGGTTAAAGACCGTTTAATGTGAGTAAAAGAATAAAAATACGTATCATTCCGCTGCTGATTGGATTGTTTCCATTCCTCTTTTCTCAATGCGGAACGGAAAGAAATACCCCTGTAACCCGTTTTTATCATAACCTTACCTCATACTATAACATTCTTTTTAACGCCAGGGAAAGCTATAACGAAGGTTTGAACAGGTATACGGAAAGTTATCAGTACGATTTTACCCGAACGCTGCCCTTGTTCATCAATGGGAACAAGAAGCTGTCTGATAATATCCAACCCCAGATGGAGCGCACCATAGAAAAATGCTCTAAGCTTATCCGCCTGCACTCCATTTCAGCAAAGCCCGAATCGCTTGAAGACAAGAGAAGCCTGAACAAGGAGGAAAAGGAATACTATAACAAATCTGAGTTCAATAAATACGTGGATGATGCCTACCTGCTTATGGGCAAGGCCTATTTCTGGGAGATGGAATATGGCACGGCTTCAAAACTATTGGATCATGCAAGCAGGGAATTTAAAGATGAACATATTCAGCATGAATCGGAGATCTGGCTTACCCGCTGCTATATTGAACAGGAAAACTTCAGGGATGCGGAAAAAGTGCTGAAAAGCCTTGAAAGGGAGGAGAAAACCATGGAGGAGACGCTTAGAACCAACTTCTTTGCTACCTATACTGATTTTCATATCCGCCAGGACCAGCATGAGAAAGCCATCCCCTATCTGGAAAAGGCCATTGAGCATGCTGATGATAAGGAGGAGAAGGTAAGGTACACCTTTATTCTTGCCCAGCTTTATGAAGAAATTGATCAGCCGGACCAGGCCTTCAGGCAATACGAAACGGTGATTGATTTGAATCCCGATTACAAGATGGAATTTAATGCCAAACTGAAAAGGGCCACTTTATATAAAGCCGCCAACCGGGGTGGAGATAAGGTTAGAAGAGAACTGGAAAAGATGTTACGGGATGACAAGAATGAAGCTTACCTGGATCAGATTTATTATGCTTTGGGTAAGATAGCTGAAGAGGAAAATAACTCTTCGCAGGCCGTGGAGCATTACAAAAAATCAATTGCCAACAACACGAATAACCAGAATCAGAAAGGACTTTCCTACCTTTCGATAGCAGACATATATTTTCAGAATAAGAAGTATTCTAATGCCCAGGCGTATTACGACAGTGCAGTAACTACGCTTCAGTCGGGTTACCCGGGATATACCGATTTGTATGTTAAAACACAGCACCTGACCAGACTGGTGGATAATCTGAACACCATTGAGCTTCAGGACAGCTTGCAAAGAGTGGCTCAAATGGATCCCACGGAAAGAGACCGGCTCATATCCCAATTGATAGCAAAGCGAAGGGAGGAAGAAAGGCAGAATAGAGATGCCGCACAAGCCAGGAGCAATTATCGGAACATTCCGCGAAACCGGACTAACCCTGGCAGCAGTGGTGGTGAATGGTATTTTTATAGTTCAACGGCCATAAAGAGAGGTAAGGCAGAATTCCAACGCCGTTGGGGTGACCGGGACCTCAAGGACAACTGGCGCCTCAGCAGCAGAAGTCAGGCAGATTTTGGAAACTTTGCAGAGAATGAAAGCCAGCAACAAGCCACCGGGCAAACAACACAACAGCAATACAGCAGGACCAATAAGCAGTTTTATACACAGAATCTTCCCTTATCAGATTCTGCCATGGAGGCTTCCCACAAAAGCATACAGGAAGCTTACCTCAATGTGGGAAAAATTTATATGAATGATCTGAACAATCCAGGCAAGGCAATCGATGCCTTCCAAACCCTCAATGAACGGTATCCTGACAATTCGTTTAAGCTGGCCAGCTATTACAACATGTATAAATTGTATAAAGACCAGGGCAGTACTTCCCAGGCAGAGAGATACAAAAACAGAATATTAAGCGAATTCCCCGAGAGCAATCATGCAAAAGTTCTTGAAAATCCAGATTATTTCAGGGAACTGGAAAGCCAGAAAAACAAAGCAGAAAAGCTGTATTCAGAAACCCTGGAACTATATCGAAAAAGGCAATATGGGCAGGTTATGAGCAATTGCCGAAATGCCAAAAAACAATTTGAAGACTCCACCTATCTTTCAAGATTTGAATACCTTGAGGCGCTTACCATCGGACAGACCCGTGATATCGTATCGTTTCGTAACCGCTTGCAATCGTTGATTAAAAACTATCCCAATGCCGAAGTATCCAGACAGGCCGATGGGATCTTATCATACCTGAAGAAAACGGAATTAGAACAAATCAATAAGAAATTTGTACAAAACAAGCCTGTTGCCGGTAACCAGGAAAAATCCCCATCTGGGAGCGAAAGTCAGATTGTGTCAACAGCCGGTGAAGAGACGGTGGACAGCCTTTATACTTTCAGCAAACAAGACCCGTATTACTTTGTGATCATTGCAAATCCTGAAAAAATTGATATTGGGAGGCTTAAGTTTGAGTTGATCAATTTTAACCTCGATTATTTCCTTCAGAAGGATTACAATACGGCAAGCCAGGAATTCAATGAGTTTTACAACATTATTACGGTGAAAAAATTTAATGATTACCAGACGGCAAAAGAATATTATGAGCTTCTGAATAAAAGAGAAAACCGTGTTTTTTCTGAAATTGACTCCAATGAGTACAGGTACTTTTTCATTTCAGTAAAAAATTACCTTACTTTACTTGACAAGAAATCGATTATTGAGTATATTAATTTCTTCAAGGATAAAGCCGTTGAGCCTGCATTATTAGGAAATGAATAGAGTGAAATTTTCAATAATAAAGGTAAAACTATAATTGAATAATCCGGGGTGGCTACCGATGAATTGAAAAAACCAACAGGACGGAGAACGGGATGAAAAGCATTGGGATATTGTGGATTGATGATGAAATTGACTTGCTGAAACCTCAGATCCTGTTTCTGGAAGAAAAGGGATATAAGGTATTCACTGTAAGCAATGCCGATGATGCCATTGAAGAGGTAAAGAACAAATCTTACGACATCATTCTCCTGGATGAGCAAATGCCGGGTATAAGCGGACTGGAAGCACTCAGCAGAATTAAGAATTATTCGCCTTCTACTCCGGTCATTATGGTCACCAAAAGTGAAGAAGAAGATATTATGGAGGAGGCCATAGGGGCCAAGATTGATGATTACCTTATCAAGCCCGTAAATCCAAGGCAAATCCTCCTGACCATAAAAAAACACGTGGAAACAAAAAAGATCATTACTGAAAAAACCATATCCGGTTATCAGTCCAATTTCCAGGAGATTTCTCAATTGATTAACCAGGCTGAAACCTATACCGACTGGATGGATATTTATGAAAAGATCGTTTACTGGGAGCTGGAACTCGAGGACCAGACTGAGAATGGCATGAATGAAGTGTTGCAAATGCAGAAAAATGAGGCAAATAATGAATTTGCCAAATATATAAGAGAAAATTATTTTGGATGGTTCTCAGAAAGAAAAGAAAATCCGGTGCTTTCACCCAATATACTGAAGAACAAAGTGTTTCCATTAATTGAACAGGGGGAGCGGGTTTGCCTGATCATGATAGACAACCTCCGATACGACCATTGGAAAAAATTGAGCCCGCTGTTGAGGGAATACTATTCGATAGAAAAAGAGGAGATGTATTTCAGTATTCTCCCCACTGCTACCCAATATTCAAGAAACTCCATATTCGCCGGCTTAATGCCTCTGGAAATATCCGAGCTCTATCCAAAGCTTTGGCTTCACGACGAGGAAGCAGGTGGCAAAAATTTAAAGGAGAAAAGCCTCCTGAAAAACCATATTGAGCGGCAGGGCCTGGACATTAAATTTTTTTATGAAAAGCTCGGAGCTTCCAAAAAAGGAACCAGGTTGCTACAAAACTATTCCAACCTTTTAAATTATCCATTGTCAGTGCTTATAGTGAATTACATCGATATGCTCTCCCATGCCCGAACCGAAATAGAGGTAATTAAGGAACTGGCCAGTGATGAAGCTGCCTACCGTTCACTGACACTTTCCTGGTTCAGCCACTCTTCCCTGTATGCTCTGCTCAAAGAGCTGGCCGACAAGGATATTCATTTGATAATCACTACCGATCATGGTAACATTCAGGTTCAGAATCCCAGAAAGGTAGTAGGGGATAAGAAAACCTCCGTTAACCTGCGGTATAAGAATGGCAAAAACCTGTCGTACAACCCTTCCGAGGTAGTTGAGGTGAATGATCCGGAATCCATTCATCTTCCTAAAACGCATGTATCAACCAAATACATCTTCTGCCGGAACCAGGATTATTTTGTGTATCCCAACAATTACAATTACTATGTGAACTATTATAAAAATACTTTTCAGCATGGCGGAATTTCAATGGAAGAAATGCTGGTACCTTTTGTTGTGTTAAAACCCAGGAAATAACATGCCAAAACAGACTTTATATATCAGAAACCTGGAGAGTTTACCTGAGACGGCCGGGGAGTTCCTTGATAAAAACGAGGATGGCAGGATATTTGCTTTTTTTGGGGACCTGGGATCCGGTAAAACAACATTTATTAAAGCCCTCTGCAATGAACTGGATGTAATTGACATCGTTAGCAGCCCTACCTTTTCCCTGATTAATGAATACAGGAATGAAGCAGGAGATACGATATACCATATGGATTTCTACAGGATCAATTCCATCAATGAAGCACTGGACATCGGGATAGAAGATTATCTTACAGCCAATCATTATTGTTTTATTGAATGGCCTGAGAAAATCGAAAACTTATTACCCAATCAAACAACATACGTTAAAATTACGGAAGATGATCAAAAGGGTAGAACACTTGAGATTTATTAGTGTAATATAATATATAACAGAAATCAATATAACATCAATATAAGGAGTAAATCTTATGAAAAAAGATCAACCTTCATATTTTTCACTTGAAAAGGCAGGCATTTTTCCCCAGGAAGAGATGCTTGAAGTGGGCAGAAAACATAACAAACTGGTAATTGGAATACCCAGGGATAATCATAAAATTGAACAGCGGGTGGCCCTGACCCCGGAAGCAGTAGAGGTGCTCGTCAACCAGGGACACGAAGTTATAATTGAAAGTGGTGCCGGGCAGGCAGCCAATTATCAGGATCATGAATATAGTGAAAATGGAGGGTTTATAGTACGTGAAAAGGACCAGGTATACCAGTGCGACGTTATCATAAGAATTTCACCACTCACCGAGGAAGAAATAGATCATCTGAAGGGAGATCAGATCATATTTACCAACATCAACCTTCCCCAGCAAAACGCAGAATACATTCAAAAACTGATGCAGAAGAAGGTTATTGCCATTGCCTTTGAATACCTGAGGGAAGAGGACAACAGCTTCCCGGTCATCAAGGCTATGAGCGAAATAGCTGGAACCACCTCCATTCTCGTAGCTTCCGAATACCTCAGCAATTCTCGTGAGGGGAAAGGGGTACTCCTGGGTGGAGTAAGCGGAATCACCCCTACAGAAATAGTAATACTTGGTGCCGGAACTGCTGCTGAATATGCCGCACAGGCTGCCATGGGTCTGGGTGCTTCGGTAAAGATATTCGATTATTCGCTGATCAAGTTGCGGAGATTGCAAAAGAATGTTGGATCACGCCTTTATACCTCTGTTTTTCACCCCAAAGTGCTGAAGAAAGATATACAGTCAGCAGATGTAATTATCGGTGCCATGTACCAGTACGGCAACTACCCCCAGTATCTGCTCAGCGAGGAGATGATACAACAAATGAAGGAGGGGTCCGTTATTATTGACCTCAGCATTGACCAGGGCGGATGTATAGAAACCTCCGAGATAAGGAACATCGACAACCCAACTTTTGTAAAATTTGGAGTTATTCATTATTGTGTGCCCAATATAGCCTCAAGAGTCAGTAGAACTGCCTCTATTGCCCTAAGCAACGTATTTTCTCCCATGCTTATTTCAATGGGGGAATACGGCGGTTTTATTAATCACCTGAAAGAAAACAGGGGATTGCGAAATGGAGTATATATCTATAACGGCATCCTCACCAAAAAACAAATAGGAGACCGGTTTGGAATGTCCTCAAGAGACATTGATCTCTTAATGGCAGCATTTTAAAAGGGTCTAATAATTTAAGAAAAAATAATAAATAAACTTACCGTGGCGTTTCATAATTGAGAAGTTTTATTTGTTTATAAAGACTTGAATCCAGTTTTTTATGTAGAATAAGTTTAAATTTTACTTAAAAAATTAATATTATGGAACACAAAAAATCTAAAAAAGCAGATCTGGAAGCTAAAAAGGGGCTCTTCCTTGAAATAGGATTTATTTTGGCCCTTGGTTTGGTTCTGCTTGCCTTTGAGTGGACTTCCAGGCCCAGAGAGGTGAGAGGATTCCAGCAACAGGAGGAATCCGATGTTGTCCAGGAGAACGTTCCGGTAACCCGCCAGCAACAGAAGAAAGAGCCGCCACCGCCACCTCCGCCACAATCCACTGACGTATTGAATATTGTTGATAACGATGTCCAGATTAAAGATGAGCTCCGCCTTGAAGAAACGGAGGCAGATGAAAACACAGAAGTCTCAATCGATGCCTTTGCTGAAACGGAAGAAGAGGAAGAGGAAGAACAGGAGATATTCGTTGTGGTTGAAGACATGCCTCAATTTAAAGGCGGCGGGATTAACGCATTCAGAAGATACGTCCAGGAAAACATTGAGTACCCAACGGTAGCTGCTGAAAACGGGATTGAAGGTACCGTTTTTGTAAAATTTGTTGTAGATACCGACGGAGGGATCTCGAATGTAACCATCATGAGAGGTGTAGATCCGGCCCTTAATGAAGAGGCCATGCGTGTTATCAGAAACGCTCCCGCATGGGAGCCGGGTAGACAAAGAGGCAAACCCGTGAGGGTTCAGTTTACCATACCAATTGTGTTTAAATTACAATAAACCGTAAGAAATTATTCTGGAAAAACCCGGAAGTCTTTGTTCCGGGTTTTTTTATATCCATTCACATCTTAAAAAATACACAAGTTTTCCTGGCGTTTTATAAATGCAGAAGGGTATATTTCTCATTATGAGCAATTAGTTGAATATTGCTACAATGGGAATTTTAATATCTTTCTGCTAAAAAACCAATTGTTGATTGTAATTTGGATGGAACGATAGAACAACAACAAAACACTAAAAGCAAGGCTGGAAAATAAAAGAAATTTTGGCTTTGCTATATGAATAGATTTACTTAATTTTAACCCATGAAAAAAAATTATAACAGATATGGAACGTAAAAAGTCGAAAAGAGCTGATTTAGAAAGTAAGAAAGGCCTTTTTCTTGAAATAGGGTTTGTTGTAGCCCTTGGCTTGGTTCTGCTGGCCTTCGAGTGGAGTTCCAGGCCACAAGAAGTAAAAGGTTTTCAGCAAGAGGAAGAATCGGATGTTGTTCAGGAAAATGTACCAGTAACCCGTCAGCAACAGAAAAAAGAGCCGCCACCGCCACCTCCGCCGCAATCCACAGATGTTCTGAATATCGTTGACAACGACGTTCAAATTGAAGACGAGCTCAGACTGGAAGAAACTGAGGCGGACCAGAATACCGAGGTCTCTATTGATGCCTTTGCCCAGGAAGAAGAAGAGGAAGAGGAAGAACAGCAGATATTTGTGGTGGTTGAAGACATGCCGCAGTTTAAAGGCGGCGGAATTAACGCTTTCAGAAAATACGTACAGCAAAACATTGAATACCCAACCGTAGCTGCAGAAAACGGAATTGAAGGAACCGTTTTTGTTAAATTCGTAGTTGACACCGATGGAGGTATTTCTAATGTAACCATTATGCGTGGCGTTGATCCCGCTCTTAACGAAGAAGCCCAGCGTGTTATCAGGGGTGCACCGGAATGGGAACCCGGACAGCAAAGAGGTGAGCCAGTAAGGGTTCAGTTTACCATTCCCATTGTATTTAAGTTACAGTAAGAATTATTGAATTTTAAAAAACAGGCTGCTCACAAAAGATGCAGCCTGTTTTTTTTCTATATCATGATGGGTTCGTCTGATCAATATCATGTCTGAGACTGGTCTAAGAAGGCGCTAAGCGGCTTTATTAGCTATAATCATAAAATATATTTCAGTGTTAAACAACATGCTACAACAGCCGCTAAGCGCCATACACCCCAAGCGATGGCTTTTTAGACTAGACTCATGTCTACTTTACCGAATCCTCTACATTATCCCTTTTCTGAAGCTCTTTTAATTTGGCATATTTGATGAAAGATGAAAAAGCTGCCATTCGGCAGATCATATAACCATAGTACCCATCCATGAAGCCGCGTTTCAGGAAATAACTCCTGAAAAATTTGGCGACCGATTTAATTAATATTTTCAAAGTATTGCTTCTTTTACCTTTATCAAAAAGCGCTTTTGCACCTATTTCAGAAAATTTGTTGGTTTGTTCCACATGTTCATGGATGGTGTTGAAACTGTAATGCAATAAATCGCCCTTTAAATATCCCAGTGTGCTGCCTTTTTCAAGTTCATAACGGTCATGGGGATTTAAACCGGTCCATCTTCCTTTCCTGGAATCAAACAGCCTGAGCTTCCGGTCGGGATACCAGCCCGAATGCCTGATCCACTTGCCGCAATAATTGGTTAGGCGATTAAAATAGTACCCGTCGTGCGTCCAGTTCTGCTTTACCTGGTAAATGGAATTCCTTAACTCATCAGACAATGCTTCATCTGCATCCAGGGATAGAATATGTGGATGAGTTGCCTGTGTAATGGCATAATTCTTCTGCTGAATATGGCCTTCAAAAGGATGATGGATAAATTTTGCACCATACTGTTTGGAAATCGCTTCAGTTTTGTCAGTAGAATAAGAATCCACCACCACAACTTCATCGGCCAGGTCACCGACCGATTCTATACATCGGGCAATGTTATTTTCCTCATTATAGGTAATGATTACTAGTGAAAGTGGTGTCATAATTCCGCTTATCTGGTAAGTAATTTTCTTATATCAATGCTACGGGCACACCTAAAATGGCCTTCGGGACAGGCTGAATACCCATGTAGACCACAAGGCCGGCAATCCAGGTTTATTTCGGTTTCTACAATATGAGATTGATCCGAGACCGGGTAAAATCCAAATCCCGGGATAGTGGAGCAAAATACAGCAGTTACCGGTGCGTTCATCGCAGATGCTATATGCAGGGGTGCTGAATCGTTCACATAATTCATGCGGGCTTTTTTCATCAGGGCTGCTGTTTGCAAAAAAGTCAGCTTACCGGCAAGATTGGATATCCTTTCCCTTCCTGTTTTTTCTATAATTTCGCCGCAGAGTGCATGTTCCCCAGGACCTCCGATCAAATGAACGTCATACTGACCATCCAGTTCATTCAAAAAAGCCACCCATTGCTCCTTTGGAAATTGTTTGGTGTACCAGACCGAGGCCGGGGCAACGGTGATATAGGCTCTATTCTGGTATTGACTGACCTTTTCATAGTCCTTATTTGAAGGATATAACCGGGGCTTCATGAATGTGGAATCGGTAACAGGAGCCACCAGGTCAATATTCCGCTCGATCTCATGCCTGCCGTTTCCGATTTCATGACGTACCTTGTGGTCGAAAATAAAGGAAAGGGGATTTTTGTCAAACCCCGATTTGCGATTTGATCTGGCGAAAAGTGTGATCACTCCTGTGGTGAAGAAACGCTGGAGGTTGAACAAATGATCATACCGGCTTTTCCTGATCCTACGGATCATCTGAAATACATTGGCGTATTTTCGCGATTTTTTATCCAGGGCAAATACGCGGCTCACATGGGGATTATTTTCCAGTAACTCCTCATTCCCCTTTCTCAGCAGAAAATCAATCTCGGCATCCGGATAATGCAGCTTGAGTTTTTCGATCAATGGCGTGGCAAGAATCACATCACCGATAAATGCTGTCTGGATGATCAAAAACCGCTTCATTTCCGGCTAAACTTCCACGTTATATTCACGCAATGCCTGGTTCAGTGAGGTTTTGTGATCGGTAGATTCTTTTCTCTTGCCAATGATCAGTGCACATTGCACCTGGTATTCACCAGCAGGGAATTGCTTGGTATAGGTACCCGGAATCACAACAGACCGTTCAGGAACCCTTCCCTTGTATATCACTGGTTCATCGCCCGAAACATCAATAACTTTTGATGATTTGGTTATGGAAACATTGGCGGCAATAACAGCTTCTTTCTCTATTTTTGCTCCTTCCACGATGATGGCACGGGAACCGATGAAACAATTATCTTCTATAATCACGGGAGCTGCCTGTACGGGTTCAAGTACCCCGCCTATACCAACGCCACCGCTCAGGTGTACATTTTTTCCAATCTGGGCACAACTTCCGACAGTTGCCCAGGTGTCTACCATGGTACCGCTATCCACATAAGCACCTATATTTACGTAGGAGGGCATCATGATTACATTGGGGGAAAGGTAAGAGCCATAACGTGCTATGGCATGTGGTACCACACGAACTCCCATTTTATCGTAGCCATGTTTCAAATCTATCTTGTCGTGAAATTCAAATGGCCCACTTTCTATCTTTTTCATTTTCTGGATGGGGAAATATAATATCACTGCCATCTTGACCCATTGATTCACTTTCCATTCACCATTTGAAAGTTCAGCTACACGAATCTTACCCTGGTCAAGCAGGTCAATTATCTCCCTTATCATCTTCTGGTTACCCGGGTCGTCTAACAGTTCCCGGTTGTCCCATATCTCCTGTATCTTATCCTTGTATTGTTCCATAATTCTGTAATTTTAATACAACAAAAATACAGAAAAATGTATATCACAAAAAGGAAGTGCAGTGATTCGGTTGCTGTTAATTTTTGTTAATTGGGGGGTGTGTCCGTTTGAAATGATTTATATATGCAGTAAATTTATAAAATTAAAAACCAAGTTGATATCAACCGGAAGTTATACATAGTGCTTCTTTTGGTAAGCCTTAGTCAGATTGTCTATTCCCAGAAAAGTGACAGTACCATTCATTTTTTTGGGAATTTGTTCAGTGCTGAATCATTCAAACCGGTGAAATATGCGCATATCATCAATTTCAACAATGGCCGGGCCACCGTTTCCGATACGCTGGGTAATTTTGACATCCGGCTCAGACCGGGGGATTCTTTGAGAATTACTTCCATAGGCTTTCAGTCAAAGACTTACCAGTATACAGGAGAATGGGAAAGTGTTGTTTTTGAGAGTATTCCCCTACAGGAAAGGGTATATGAAATATCCAGTGTAGAGATAACGCCCTGGGGAACTTATGAGGATTTTAAAAACAAATTCCTGAACCTGGATATGGAAACGCCACGAGAAAGCCTTCATCCTTTGGTTTTTGAAGATTTACCACAACTGCCGGACGACACAGAACCTATGGAGCCGGGAATTTTTTCACCCGTGAGTATGATATATAATCTCTTCAGCGAAGAAGCGAAGGCAAGAAAGAAATACCAGGAACTTAAAAACAGGGAAAGCATAGAGAAAAAAATCGAGGAGAAATTTAACAGGGAAACGGTGAGCAACCTCACAGGCCTGGAAGGGGAGAAACTTGACAGGTTTATGGAATTTTGTAACTTTACCGATGCATATATTCTAAATACGAAGGAATATTTTATCCTTGAACAGGTGAAACTGAAATACAAACAATTCATGAAACTGGATTCATTGAATTCAGTAAAACTAAATCAATGATGCGTCAGTCAGTGCCTTCCATGCAAGATATAGAGCAAGCACATCAGCGTATATCGGGACAGATTCATCTTACACCGGTGCAGACTTCATCGTCCATTAATAAGATATGTGATGTCGAGCTCTACTTTAAATGCGAAAATTTTCAGAAAACCGGCTCCTTCAAATTCAGGGGCGCCTACAACGCCGTTCAACAGCTAAGTGATGAGGAGGCCGGCCATGGGGTTGGCACCCATTCTTCAGGAAATCATGCTGCCGCACTGGCTCTGGCTGCCAATCTTAAGGGCACAGAGGCCCATATTGTTATGCCTGACAATTCCAACCCGGTAAAGAAAAGGGCAGTTGAACACTACGGGGCCAGCATTACCTACTGCGGGCCCGGTCTTGATGCAAGGGAGGAAACTTATCGTAATGTGGAAAAACAGACCGGAGCTAAATTTATTCATCCATCGGGAGATTTTCAGGTAATCTGCGGGCAGGGTACAGCAGCGAAAGAATTGCTGGAAGAAATACCCAATCTCGATGCCATCATAACACCTGTTGGAGGAGGCGGACTGACCAGTGGTTCAGCGATTGCCGCAAAAGCTATGAAAAAAGATATCCGGGTATATGCAGGGGAGCCTCAAATGGCAGATGACGCCTACCGTTCATTCAAGCAGGGATTCCTGATTCCTGTGGATCGACCCAATACCATTGCCGACGGCCTTCTGACATCTCTTAGCCCGCTTACTTTCAGAATAATCACTGAATACCTGGATGATGTTTTTACCACCAGTGAAGCAACCATTGTTAAAGCCATGCGGTTGATCTGGGAACGGATGAAGATCGTTGCTGAGCCCTCGGCAGCTGTTGCGCTGGCCGCTGTCCTTGAAAACCGCTTTGTATTTAAGTCGAAAAAAGTGGGTGTTATTATTTCAGGCGGCAACGTGGACCTGAACAACCTGCCTTTTCGTTCACAGGATGAGAGTTAAATTATTTGTTTATGCTTACCGAGGCTTTAACAGGGAAATGGTCGGAAAATGAATTTTCGATGATCTCAAAATTTTTTATTCTGAAGGCATTGTCATAAAAAATATAATCGATCCGGTAGGAAGGAAATTTCCCCTGGTAGGTGATTCCGATACCTGAGCCTGCTTCTACAAAAGCATCTTTAAGGCCGGTACTGATTGTATGATAGGTGTAGGATACGGGGGTATCGTTGAAATCGCCGCATACCAGCACCGGGTATGCAGATCTGTTGATGCTGGCGGATATTTTTTCGGCTTGTTTTGACCGCTTGATAAATGCATCCCTTAACCGGAATGATATGTCCTGGATCTCCTCTAAACGCCGGCGATCACTGTACTTGCTTTGGTTGGAAATAAACTGGTAATTCTTACGGTTGAAACGAATGGACTGAAGGTGGTTGTTGTAAATCCGTATCCTTTCCTTGTCTATCAGGATATCGGTGAATATTGCTGAATTCAGGCTCTTTCCGAAGTCAATGCGACCTTTCTTAACAATAGGGTATCGACTGAATGTGGCAATACCATATTTGAAACCATTGCCTTTCGACAGCCAAAATATGTGGTTGTAGTTCATATTGGGAAGAAGCTGGCTGATTGTATCCAGGGTAAATTGTTTTTTTTCGTTAATATAGAATTCCTGAAAGCAAACGATATCCGGTTTTTTTTCACGGATGAAGGCAAAAAGCCCTTTCTGCTCATCACCAAATTCATTATTTCCAAACAGGTTAAAAACCCTTACGTTATATGACATGATGGTAATTTCCATTTCGGAACCAGGGTTTTTAACCTCTTTATTACCTGAGAAATCCACCTGGTAAATACGGGAAACTGGTTTGATGCCAACCAGCAAAATGATCAGGGATAATAAAAACAACCTTCTTTTTTGGGTTATCCAATATATTAAGAAAAGTATATTGGCAACCAGAAGGAATGGGAAGGCAAGTCCCAAAAATGCCACTGGCCAGAAAAATTCCGGTGAGATATAAACGGAAACATAGGTTAACAATAAAGCACCAGCCAGGACATAATTCAGCAGTTTTAATATTTTATTTATAAGCCTTTTCAAAGCCTTAAGAATTTAAATCCCTTAACCGGAAGTGTGACGGGTTGTTATCCGGATTGATCCCGGTCGCCACCACCTGCCCTGAATAAGATTTCCTTTTCTTCCTTGGTCAAGCTTTCATAACCTCTTTTGGATATCTTTTCCAGTATTTTGTTAACTTTTTCCTGCCTTTTAGCCTTTTCCTTGTTGTATTCAATATCTGTTTTGGGCCTGTGCTGCTTATGTGTAACCTTAAATTTGGGCTTTGGCTTAAACATACCGAAAAGATCATCCATAAACCGATCAAATCCTTTGGTAATGATTTTTCCTCGCCGGTATTGAGAGATATAAAGGTAACCAAACAGTGCTCCCCCGAGATGTGCGATGTGACCCCCTGAATTTGATGTGGGTATGCTAAGCACATCCAGTACAATAGTAAAAATGGCAATATATTTTAGCTTTACCGGACCAAGCAGGAGCAGGTTGATGGAGTAATTGGGAACATAAAATGATATGGCAATGACAATGGCCATAACAGAGGCCGAAGCGCCAAGGGCGAATGAAAGTGCAACTACTTCCTGGAATGCCGGGAAAACATTATAAGATATGATGTACAGCGCAGCTCCTGACAACCCACCGACCAGGTATACGCTCAACAATTTTTTCTGATTGAGATACATCAAAAAGATACGGCCAAAAACGTAGAGCCATAACAGGTTAAACAGGATATGCCAGAAACTTTCATGTAAAAACATATAAGTGATCAGTGTCCAGGGGCGGGTTACCAGTGTTCCCAGCTCGGCTGGTACGGAAAGCCAGTGTACCAGGATGCCGCTGATGCCGCTGAATCCAAATAAAAATGCCAGGACCTGTATGATTTTAATTAAAAGGAATACACCTGCATTGATATAAATTAATTTGATCAGACTGCTGCCTCTTTTAAACGTCTCGCGTATTTGATCTGCAATTCCCATAATTCAGTCTTTTTTGTTATTCATCAATAAAATGAACTTTTTCTTGAATTCCAGTATTTGATTAAGATGAAGCCGAAAATCATACCCCCTATATGGGCAAAGTGAGCCACATTGCTACCAGGCTGGCTGATTCCCAAAAATAGTTCAATTGCCCCGTAACCCATCACAAAATATTTTGCCTTAATGGGGATGGGAGGGAAGATCAGCAATAGTTGAGTATTGGGGAAAAGCATCCCAAATGCCAGCAATATCCCAAAAACCGCCCCGGATGCACCCACCGTGGGGATGTTCATGGAAAGATTAAGCTTGGCCATGTCGGGATTGGTGAAATTCTGGTTGTTCTGGAGTGCATTGAATCCTTTTTCCATAACTGTATTGACCTGTTCCTGGGGCATTTGTGCAATAAGGCTCTGTATCTGAATATAATTCACCATTAAATGTAGAAAAGCTGCCCCCAGACCGGTAACAAAATAGTAAATGAAAAACCGCTTGGGCCCCCATACATTTTCCAACACCCTGCCAAACATCCAAAGTGCAAACATGTTGAAGAAGAGGTGAGCAAATCCCCCGTGCATAAACATGTGAGTGACGAACTGATAGGGCTCAAATTGATCTGAAGTCCAGTGAAATAAACCTAGTTCCCAGTTCAGGTTGATGCTTCCGCGAAAGGCATAATAGCCCAGCAGCATCAGCGCATTAATAATAATCAGGTTTTTAACTACCGGAGGTGTTCCACCAAATGCACTTTGTCTGTAATTCATTCTAGTCTGTATTTTCCGTAAATTTTATAAAAATTATTTAAAAAGCTTTTCTATTTCCTCAGTTTTAATAAAGGAGACCACTTTCTGGCCATCCGGCGTGTAATTTGGGGCTGAACAAGCAAAGAGTCTGTCCAGCAGCTCACGCATCTCTTCATGTTCTAGCACCCTTCCATACTGAATGGCTGTTGCCCTGGCCAGGCTAAGCGCAATCCTTTCCATCAGGCTTTCACCAAAATCCTTATTATCCGCATATTGCTCCAGCAAAGATTCGATTACCATTAAAGGATTTGTTATATCCGATTCCGCCGGTATGCCTTTCACCTCTATGGTATTGGATGACTTCAGCCGGATTTCGATCCCGATTTTTTTCACTTCATCTTTTATATCTTTTAGCAAATTATAATCGGAATTGTTCAATTGGATTTCTTCGGGGTACAGTTGTTTTTGGATGACACCTGATCTATTGCCTTGTGTTTGAAGATAATATTCATATAAGATCCGCGTGTGGGCCCGGTGTTGATTGATAATCATCAAACCTGACTTAACTGGTGTCATGATATATCGTTCCTTAAACTGTAAAAATTTGGATGCATCCCGGCTCTCCGTAGTGCCTGACTTTGCTCCGCTCCCCGCTTTAGAGGTAAGTGTTATGGTTCTTTGCCCGGGAGGCTGTTCAAAATCCTGGTAAAGACTTTCCCAGTTTTTCAGATTTTCTTTATCTGTCCAGCTTTGCTGGCTCCCGGGATTATCCGGGGCCCCGCTTTCCTTCTCAAATGGATTGTAATCGGGATCCACTTTAATGGATGGTGGATTAACTTCCCTGTTCTTTTTCAGCGGGGGAATTCCTATATTACCCTCCTGGTTAAAATCAAGGGAAGGAACAATGTTGTTTTTGCCCAGTGCCTCCTTCACTGAAGCGTTCAATATTTGCCAGATGGCCTGCTGATCCTCAAATTTTACCTCCGTTTTGGTGGGATGGATGTTGATATCAATCGTGTCGGCAGGTACTTTCAGGTTGATGAAATAAGCAGGAACGCTGCCGTGCGGAATGATTTTCTCATAGGCGTCCATTATGGCCTTATGAAGATATGGGTTTCTCATGAACCGTGAATTCACGAAGAAAAATTGTTCATAGCCCCGTTTTTTCGCCTTTTCCGGATGGCCGATGTATCCCTGGATAGTTACAATGCGGGTTTCGGATCGTACCGGGATAAGGTTGTCCCGCATGGATTCCCCGAATACATCAACAATCCTCTTGCCAAATTTGGCGGGATTCAGTTTGTAAAGCAAAACATTGTTATGAATCAGTGAGAATGTAATGTCGGTATTAGCAAGGGCAACCCTTTTAAATTCCTGAATGATATGGTTCATTTCCGTGGAATCCTTTTTAAGGAATTTCCTCCTGGCGGGAACATTGTAAAACAGGTTTTTTATTGTAAAATTGCTTCCATCAGGGCATTGGGCGGGTTCCTGCTCGATCACCTTTGATCCTTCTATCCTGATGCGGGTTCCAATTTCATCTTCTTTGCGCTTGGATTTAAGCTCGATGTGTGCAATGGCTGAAACAGAGGCCAGTGCTTCTCCCCTGAATCCCATGGTTTGAATGGAAAATAAATCCTCTGCCGCATGTATCTTCGAAGTAGAGTGACGTTCAAAGGCAAGTCTTGCATCGGTAGGCGACATACCTGCGCCGTCATCTATAACCTGGATAGAAGTTCTTCCTGCGTCTTTAACAACTACCTTTATCTCTGAGGCGCCGGCATCAATGCTGTTCTCCACCAATTCCTTCACTACGGAAGCCGGTCGCTGGATTACCTCGCCTGCTGCAATCTGGTTTGCTACCGAATCGGGTAATACCTGTATGATATCTGCCATTTACTGCTGGTTTCTCAGATCCGCAAAAGCATATAGGTCAGGAATAAAAGAAATGCCAAAATCACTAGCATGAGTGTTGTTGAGGTTCTCTTGCGTTTCTTGTTGACCACCTTTAAATGCCTGCGCATCTCTCCCTTGATCTGAGGTACGTACATATCTTTGTTTGCTTCATCCTCTTCGAGGCCCAGTTCCCTGTCGATACGGCGCTTCCTTCTTTCCAGCTCCTCCTTTCTTTCATCATAAAAGCGGGGCTGATAGTTATATTTCCTGCCTCTCGGCAGATAAAAGAATCTAATGGGCATAATTGAAAGCTTTAAGGTACAAAAGTATTCAATATTTTTTGAAATTAATACGCAAGCAATCATTTAATTATTGTTCAGGCTATTAATTTAATAAATAAGGCTGCCCACAGAAACTCATCAAGTCTTTTCGGACAGCCTTATCCTGACAGAAGATAAACTTTTACTATTACTGATCTGAAGTATCAGCTATTTTATGCTCCATATTAAATAGTTTTAACAATCGCTTCTGAATTATAATCGATATCCGGTACATCACAGGTACAATCACAAGGGTGAGGAACGTGGCAAAGGTCAGACCGAATATTACGGTCCAGGAAATCGGACCCCAGAAATTGACCATATTACCTCCAAAGTATAATTGCGGATCAAATTCACTCAGGAGCGTGCCAAAATCCATATTTAAGCCGATGGCAAGGGGCAACAGCCCTAGAATTGTGGTGATGGCCGTAAGCAATACCGGGCGCAGACGGGTTTTACCACCCTGCACCACGCAGTCGGTTGCTTCATGGGCCGGTAAATAGGCATCCTCTTCAAGGCCCAGCTCTTTTCGCTTTCTCTTTTTCAGCAATTCAATATAATCCACCAAAACGATGGCATTGTTCACCACAATACCAGCCAGTGAAACAATACCTATTCCCGTCATCACAACCACAATGTCCATATTGAATATGCCAATGCCCAGGAATACTCCAATTGTACTGAATACTACACTGGATATGATGATTAATGGCTTAACCAGGGAGTTGAACTGGGTTACCAGGATGATCATAATCAGAACGGCTGCAATGATCAAAGCCCGCATAAGAAAATCCATGGATTCCTGCTGTTCTTCCTGTTCACCTGTAAATTCGTAGTTGTATCCCTCAGGGATGTCGTAATTGGCCAGGATGGTTTTTAACTGGTTGTTGATCTCCGTAGCATTGTAACCTTCCATTACGTTGGAATACAAGGTGATCACCCGGTCAAGGTCTTTTCGTTTAACGGCTCCATAGGTGGTGCTGTATTCCACATCAGCCACCGAGGATATGGGTATATTCACCACTTCCCCATTGTTGCGAAGGGTCAGCTTTTGATTCATCAGGGTGGAAAGATCGTAGCGCTGAGGTTCCTGCATCCTTAGTTGTATGGGATACTCATCTTCACCCACCTTAAAATCGGAGATATCCTGCCCAAATAATGAGGTCCTGATCTGATTGGCAATTTGAACGGTTGATAAGCCAAAACGCCTGGCTTTTTCCCTGTCGATGTGAACCAAAACTTCGGGTTTGCCCACATCCAGGTCCATCTTCAATCCTTCTATACCTGGTATACCGGCCCGTTCAATTCTTTGCCTGATGGAATCCGTAAGCTGGATCAGGCGGTTAAAGTCCTGCCCGCTGACTTCAAGGTTAATGGCATTACCTGTAGGAGGTCCCATCCGGTTCTTTTCAATGGATATTTGGGCGCCCGGGTATCTTCCAATCAGGTAATCGCTCAGATTGGCCATAATATTGGATGTGTTCACACCACCGCGGAATTCATAATCGACAAACGAAATGGTTGTGAGCCCGATATTGGGTGTGCCGCTGGCTGTAATCCCCTCACCGGCGCCACTGCCCACCGTGGTAAGCACGGATTCAACAATTTTATCATGCGGTTCAAGAAACCCGATGATGTCGTCTTCAACGATGCGCATCACAGAATCTGTAGCCTGAATATCTGTGCCTATAGGCATTTCGGCCCGCACATTGATATAGTCAGGGTCATTGTCAGGGAAAAACAAAATATCCGGTTGACGAAAACCCAGGAAAATAATAACCAGTATCAAGGTAAAGAAGGTCCCAATAAAGAATTTAAGCGGGTTCTTCTTGCGAAGGGCAAATTGCAGCAATTTCAGATAGGCATTTTCCAGACGGACCAGGAAAACATTCTGAAACAGGTACTGAGCCCTGTGAAAAAAGAGGGCATTTAAAAATACGATCAAAGAGATGATCAAGAGGATATTAGCGAGGGAATAAACTCCAACCAGATAAAAGACACCTGCAATGGCGGCCAGAACAGCAACAATGCGGTAATTTTTACGCTTGTCAATTTTGCCGTCGTTCTTCATCTTCCCGTATTTAATGAAAGTAGCAGCAAGCACCGGTATGATGACTAAAGCCACAAATAGCGAGGAAGTGAGAACAATAATCAATGTAATGGGCAGGTTTTTCATGAACTCCCCTGTAATTCCACCCCAGAAAGCGAGAGGCAGAAAAGCCGACAAGGTGGTTATGGTGGAGGTAATAATGGGCAGGGCAATTTCTCCCACTGCCTGGCGTGCACCATCATAAGGCTTGTATCCCCTGTCATGTACAAACCGGTATATGTTTTCCACCACCACTATGGCATTGTCCACCAAAAGCCCAAGGGCAAGGATCAGTGAGAAAAGAACAATCATGTTGATCCGGCCGGCAGTTAATGCCAATACGATAAATGAAAGGAACATGGACATGGGAATCGCGGTACCTACAAACAAGGCATTTTTGGTTCCCAGGAAATAATAAAGCGTAAGGACCACAAAAATTACACCCAGGATAATCGAGTTTTCCAGGTTATTCAACTGTTTCCGGATCATGTCACTTTGATCGTTTGTAATGGTAATTTTCAGATCATTAGGAATCTGGCGCTCTTCTCTTGCGCGATCCAGAATTTCAAATATCTGATCCGTAGCAGCTAGTAGGTTTTCTCCGCTTTTTTTAATGACCTGCAAGGACACAACCGGATTCTTATCAAGTCTTGTATAGCTGTCGGGGTAAGCGTATCCCATGCTAACATGTGCCAAATCTTTCAGATAAACCAGCTTGTCCTCATTATGCTGAACGATGATGTTCCTGATTTCCGTGACATCCTCAAACTCTCCTATGGTCCGAACGGAACGTTTTGATCGGTTAAACCGGAGCTCTCCTCCGGGAATTGACACGTTTTCATTTTGAATGGCCGTTTGTATATCATAGAAACTAACTCCTGTAGCTTCCATCTTATAAGGATCAACATTTACCTTGATTTCTCTGTCATTTACTCCCTGGATATCGACCCCGGAGATTTGGTCTATCTCTTCAAACTCATCTTCCAGGTATTCGCCATATTCATTCAAAGCATCAATGCTGTAATTTCCTGATAAATTAATGTTTATGATTGGGAACTCTGAAAAATCTATATCCTGAACAGAAGGATCTGTCTGGAGGTCTTCCGGGAGCTCCCGCTCTGCCTTATCCACAGCATCCTTAACATCCTGAAGGGCTTTGTCGATATTCACATCGGTGTTGAATTCAACAAGAATCAATGAAAATCCTTGCGAAGAAGTAGAATTGATTTCTTTAATACCATCAACACTTTCAATTTCTTTTTCAATGGGACGTGTAATCAGGTTTTCAATATCAATCGGAGGGTTTCCGGCATAAGGTGTTTGAACCATAATGGTGGGAATGACTACTTCAGGTGTTAGTTCTTTAGGTAGGTTATTGTATGAAAAAATGCCAAAACCCAGAATAGCCAGAGCCAACAGCAAAATGGTATTTCTGTTGTTCAGCGCAAGCGTTGTGAGTTTAAATTCCCTGTCAATCTTTTTTAGGAGTGTATCGTTTTCTTTAGCCATTATTTTCTGTTTTTCTCAAATTACAAAACAACTGGTACTAATCAGCAACCGCTTCTTTTTGTTTTACTTTAACACGGCTACCTTCGGAAACCTGGGTATAACCCGAGGTAATTACTTCCT
>Ga0207797_1000282_pt1 | contig 38806 bp, 33 predicted proteins | sample PRCRCaboRojoPR_6_FD_187275 | JGI IMG/M metagenome (GOLD analysis project Ga0207797, IMG submission 187275) | Marine sediment microbial community from Cabo Rojo, Puerto Rico - PR CR 10% Liquid 1 (SPAdes) | ecosystem: Environmental > Aquatic > Marine > Coastal > Sediment | place: Cabo Rojo, Puerto... | reverse complement strand
TTTCTGGGCCCGGAAGGCTTTGAAGGACGACTCGGTAGACAGGCTGTACTTGTCGGGATCGTAAAATGAAAAGTACTTCGAGGATTTGTCCTCCCAAGCCCTGGCCCAGGCCGTGACCTTGCGGCTCAGGAGGGCGGCGGTTTCGGTCAGCTCTTCGTCGGGAGGCGCAAAGTCGGTCTTGGAGCCGATAAGCACCGGGGTCAGGTGGAGGCGGACATTGCCGGACAAGCTTTTGATGCTGTGGCTCTCCAGAGCGATGCACCCTTTGGTGTCCCGGGGCACCAGCTCCTTGCCCCGTCCGTGCATCCAGATGCCGTACCCGGTCTTGCCGTGGATGCGGTCCACCGGGTTGGGGTAGTTCAGAGTGTAGGCCACATTGCCGTAGAGCTCATAGTTGAGACCGCTGGTCCTGACGCCCTCAAGGAAGTAGATGCCCTCAGGGGTTCGCTCGTCACCTTCAGACCGCTTGTTCCCGGGCTTGTCCCCAGTGGAGCAGGCATACTCCTTTAAGGTCTGCACAGGGCTTTTGCGCTGCAGCACATACAGGGTCTGCGTGGCCTTGCTGACAGCCAGAAAAAACTTCGGAGCCTGCTCGTAGGAAGCCAGCTTCACGGGGGCGGCAGCCGCTTCTCCCCCACTGAGGAGCAAGCCCCAAAGGAGCAGGATCATGGCGAGCCAATGCCTGACACTGTCAAATGAAGGGCGTATCCACATGCAGCACGCAACAGTATTCATCCACCATCGATACACATGGGGTCATCGGGCTTCGAGGAGGTCCTCCCTAGTGTAAAGGGCCTCAAGCTGATAGCCCTGCTCCAGAAGCGCCTCCCGACCCCCTTCGCCGCGGTCCAGAAGGCAGACCACCTGACAAACGACAAGCCCGGCCTGGCTGACCCTCTCGCAGGCCTGCAAGAGGCTCGTGCCGGTGGTGACCACATCCTCAAGCACTGCCACCTGGTCTCCGTCCTGAAAGTTGGCCAGGCCTTCCAAATAGCTCTTGGTCCCGTGTCCCTTGGCCTTTTTGCGAACGATGAACCCGGGAAGGGGCCGGTTCTCCAGATAGGAAACGACCGTCACGGCGCTGACAAGGGGGTCGGCGCCCAAGGTGAGCCCCCCGACTCCCTGCACCTCCGGCTGAAGACGCTCGAGCAACAGCCGGCCGAGCAGATAGGCCCCTTCTGGATGCAGAGCCGTCTGCTTACAGTCAAAGTAGTAGCCGCTCTTTTTGCCCGAGGTCAGAGTAACGTCACCGGACAGGTAGGACTTGTCCATGAGGAGCCGGGCCAGCCGTTGCTTGAGCTCGTTCATGGTGCGCCTCCCAGGACCCGGTTGAGGATGCGCTCCTCGTGAATCAAGTAGTAGGCCGGATCAAACAGCTCGTCCAGCTCCTGTTGGCTCAGGACGGCGCAGATCTCAGGATCCTGCCGGACAAGCTCATCGAAGGGCTCAGAACGCTCCCAGGCCTTCATGGCCACCTGCTGGACCATCTCATAGGCCTTCTGACGGGGCAGGCCGTGCTGGACCAGGTCGAGCAGGACCCGCTGAGAAAAAAACAGGCCGAAGGAGGAATGCAGATTGCGGTCCATGTTGTCGGGCTTGATGACCAGGGATGCGAGGATTGAGGCCAGCCTCTGGAGCATATAGTCAACCAGAATGGTGGAGTCCGGCATGATGACCCGCTCGACCGAGGAGTGGCTGATGTCCCGCTCGTGCCATAGAGCCATATTCTCCAGGGAAGAGAGCGCGTTGCTGCGCACCAGCCTGGCCAACCCGCAAAGGTTCTCGGCCGAGATGGGGTTCTTTTTATGGGGCATGGCCGAGGACCCTTTCTGCCCCTTGGCAAACCCTTCCTCAGCTTCAAGGACCTCGGTGCGCTGCAGGTGGCGGAGCTCGGTGGCCAGCCGTTCTACACCGCCGGCGATCAGGGCCAGGGAGGTGAAGTACTCGGCATGGCGGTCCCGCTGGATGATCTGAGTGGAGATGGGGTCTGGCTGCAGTCCGAGATTTCGGCAGGTTATCTCCTCAACCTCCGGGCTGAGGTGGGCATACGTTCCGACCGCGCCGGATATCTTGCCGACCCGAACTCCTTCAATGGCTCGGCTCCAGCGCTCCCTGTGCCTGCTGAACTCGGCATGGAAGCTGGCCATCTTCAAGCCGAAGCTGGTCGGCTCAGCATGCACTCCGTGCGTCCGGCCCATGACCAAACGCCCCTGATAGCGCCGGCTCATCTCCCCGAGCGCCTCCAGCAGGGCCGCCAGATCCTGATCGATGAGCCATCCGGCTTCGACCAGAAGAAGGGCATTGGCTGTATCAACAATGTCAGAGGAGGTGCAGCCCAGATGAATGAAGCGTGAGGCCGGGCCAACCTTCTCCTCGACCGCGCTCAAGAAGGCGATGACGTCGTGCCTGGTCTCTTTTTCCAGCTCGAGGATCCGATCCAGATCGAAATCGGCCCTGCTCCTGATCTCGGCCATCTCCTCGCCCGGGATCGAACCGAGCTCATGCCAAGCCTCGCAAACAGCCACCTCAACTCTGAGCCAGGCCCTGAACTTGTTCTCCAGAGACCAATGGGCGCCCATGCGAGGCATGGTGTAACGTTCGATCATGCTTCAGGCCGCTTGGATTCGAGGCTCCAGGGTGTCGGGGGTCAGGAGGACTCGCTGGTTGACGAGGACTTCGAGACGGAGGTGTCGGCTTTATCCGCTGATGCGCCGGTCTCCTTTCCGGAGTCGCCGCTTGCAGCTTCGGTCTTTCCGCCATTGCCCTTGCCCTGTCCGTTATCGGACGAGCCGGACGAGCTCCTGGCGTAGTCTGTGGCGTACCAACCTGAACCCTTGAGAATGAAGGCCGTACTGGAGATCATGCGTTTGGCAGTGGCTCCGCAGACTGGGCAGGGCATGTCCCGATCGGTGAAGTCCTTCTGCCACTCCTCGAAGATGTGCTTGCAGTCCTGGCAGCAGTACTCGTATATAGGCATAGACAGCTCCTTGTGAGACGAACTTGGAACCTGCTGGCCAGCTTAAGGTCCGGTTCCGGGACATGACTATAAGCAGAAAGCTGGAACTGTCAAGGACTCAGGACTTCCTCGCCTCGCCCCTGGCCTCTTTAATTCGCTGCTTCAAACGTTTTTGGCGGCGGCGGCGGCGGCGATCGAGCTCCTTCTTTCGTTCGATCTTCTTATGTCGGGACATGGTCACTCTCCTTATCGTGCCAAGACCTCTCCAGGCAACGGCGTCCGGCCCGCAACCCGGGGTATCGCTGGGTCGCAGCGAAGATGCGGTCTGCACATGATTTTTCGTCCATCGGATGCAAACGTTGGAATGTACTCGGCTATAGCAGTAAATGCAAGCCGTTGTCCAGTGGTATTGCCCCTCGTGCCTGTTGGAGGACTGACCCATGAAGTGCGCTCAAGCCACGGGTACGAGCTCGTAGCGCCGCTGCCCCAGGCCGATGTCCTCTGCGTAATGCAGGGCGAGCTGGCCTTGAGTTCCCGGGAAGAGGGCCTTGAACTTGTCCTCTCCCGGTGCCAGGCCCTGGGGGAGCCGCCTGGGATTGAGGACCGGAGCGGAGTTGACAAGGTCCAGACAGGCCTGATCGAGGGCTACGGGATCATAGGAGCCTAGAACGCCGATATCCGGACAGATCGGGGCGTCGGTAAAACCGACGCAGTCGCAGTCCGGGCTGACGTTCCTGACGAAGCTCAGGTGCAGGACCGGCCTGCTGAAGCACCGCACCGTCACGGCCGCATACTCGGTCATGCGTTCCAGAAAATCCCGGAGATCCGTTTTCCAATCCACCTGGAGGGCATTCTGCCGGCAGGCCTGAATGCAGGCGGCACAGCCAACGCAGAGATCCCGCTCAATGGAGATGCAGCCGGATGTATCCAGGGTCAGGGCACCGGAGCTGCAAACCTCCACACACCGTCCGCAGCCCTGACACCTTTTGGCCACCACTAACGGCCCCAGGCCGCAATGCTGCTGCATTTTGCCCTGACGACTGGCGCAGCCCATGCCCAGATTCTTCAGGGCCCCGCCAAAGCCTGCCAGCTCGTGGCCTTTGAAATGGCTGACCGTGAGCAGCAGATCGGCCTCCAGAATATCTCCGGCCAGATAGCAGTGCTCGAAATGCCGGCCGGTTCCGCTGGCAGCCACGGAGATCTGGTTGCCTCCCTTGAGCCCGTCGGCGATGATTACCGGAGCGCCGAGCACATTGGGATCGAAGCCATGAGCGGCTGCCAGTTTGGCGTGCGAGGCGGCTTCACCCCGCTCTCCGGCATACAGGGTGTTCGTATCCGTCAGAAACGGCCTGGCTCCGCTCTTGCGCAGGAAGTCCACAACTGGCTTGATGGCCAAGGGCTGAACAAAGCCCGTGGATCCGGCCTCCCCAAAATGCACTTTCACGGCCACAAGGTCGCCGGTCTCCAGATGGGCGGCCACGTTTGACGCCTTGAGAAGGCGGCGCAGCCGGACTGACTGTGGGGCCCTGCCCGATGACCTCAGGTCCCAAAAGTAAACCCGGCTGGCTTCCCGGGATGAGCTTCCTGCCATGGTTGTCGTCTCCGATCGCTTCGTGGAAGATGGGCCGCCTGCACGGATGTCAGTCGAAGAACCCGCTCAAGGTCCCCTCGATCCGCACGGACCAGTCTGCAAAGCCGGAATGAGCCAGGATCCTGTGCAGGCGGTCTTGCAGGTCCTCGGCCTCGGCTCTTTCCCCCTCGAAGATCTGCAGCAGGCAGGAGCCCGGCCGGGGGACACGAAGCCGGAACTCCCTGAGCCCGAGCCGGCTGATGCTTTCCTCGACCCGGGCCACCCTTTGGAGCGTTTCCCGATCGACTCTGGCGCCGTAGGCCAGCCTGGTCAGCAGACAGGGCCTGGAAGGCTGATCCGGCCAGGGCAGTCCAAAATGGGCGGCCAGAGCGCGGACCTCGTCCTTGGTGAGCCCGACCTCCTTGAGGGGGCTTCTGACGCCAAGCTCATGTAAAGCGTGGCTTCCTGGCCGAAAATAGCCGGCATCCGATTGCTGGCTTCCCTCGAGCACGCCGAAGAAGCCGTCCCGGGAAGCCAGCTCCTGAGCTCCGGAGAAGAGCGTCTTCTTGCAGGCATAGCAGCGCTGTCGCGTGTTCCGCGAGACCTCCGGCAGCCGGAGCGTTTGAACCTCCTGGAGCTCGAAGCCCAGACCCAGCCAGCGGAGATACTCGGCTGCATAGTCCGTTTCAGACGGGGCGAACTGGGCCCCGGTAAAAACGACGGCCTTGGATTCGGGGGTCCACAGCCGGACACAGGCGGCCAGAACCCGGCTGTCGATGCCTCCGGATACGGCCAGCAGGGAAGGCCGGCTGGCCAACAGGAGTCCTTGCAGCGCATCAAGCTTGGCCCGAAGCCCCTTGGAAAGGCCCGGCCCATTCTTCAACTCAGGGTCATTCATGGCTGAACACCCTCTGACCATCAGGTCTGCTCAGGGAGGACGAAGCAGGAAAAAAGCGCTTGGCGGCCCTGCCATGAGTGCAGATTCCATCATCGGGCTCACCCGAGCTCATAAGCATACTGCAGAATGAGGTACAAGCCATAGAGTGTTAGCAGCCAGGCTCCCTGGAGACGATTGAAGCGCCCGGAACGGCTCAGGGAAACGAACAGCCTGAAGGAGTAAAGGATACAGAGCATGGCCGGAAAATGGAAGGAGTAGAAGGTCGCCGGAATGGGCAGGGGCTTGGCGGCCGCGGCAGCACCGATAACAAAGAGGCAGTTGAGGACGTCGGCTCCGACGACGTTGCCGACCATGATCTCGGGGTGGCCTTTGCGCACAGCCGAGATGGCCGTGACCAGCTCGGGCAGGGAGGTACCGAAGGCGATCATGGTCGCGGCGATGATATCCTCCGGAACGCCGCAGCGAAGCGCTGTTTCCGAGGCGGCCGGAATGAGGATCCTGGCCCCGGCGACAACCAGAAGCAAACCGAAGAGCAGTCGGAGCAAAATGCCCGGGAGCCCGAGACCGGAAGCTGCGGGCGCTTCCTCTCCCCCCAGCACGAGCAGATCGCCGCCCCGCTTGGACCACTGGTAGGCCATGATCAGGTATCCGCCCAACAGCAGGAGAAAGAGCAGCCCGACACTCCGGGGGAGGGTCGGCTGTCCGGACGAGACAAGGAGCAGGAACACGGCGATTCCGGCGAGCAGGGTAGCTGATCCGACCTGGACCCAGCCGGTCCGATTGAGGATGAAGTGGTTCATGGGCACCGGGGTCAGCAGGCAGCCCAGGCCCATGATCAAGCCGGTATCAGCTATGATCGAGCCCACTCCGTTGCCCAGGGCCAGGCCGGAGTTGCCCATCCAGGCGGCCATGACCGAGACGAAGGCCTCCGGCAGGGTCGTGCCCAGGGAAACGATGGTTGCCCCGATGATGATCCTCGGCAGTCCGGTCCGGCGGGCCAGCTCGACCACGGCCTCGATCATCCTGTCGGCCCCGAAGCAGAGGACGGCAATGCAGGTCAGGGTAAGGCCCAGGAGGATGACCGGGTGAACCCCGCTCAGCCATTCGCTGAGGGCGTGTTCCATGCTGCGGGTCGTTTCAGGTTGAAATTTTGGCGGTTTTGGTTCAAGAAAGGGTAACCCCTCAAGGGGCCAGCAGGCAGTGACCGTCGGGGCAGGTGCCAGCTTGCGCATCGACGGCGAACGAATACAGGGAAAGTAGCTTCAGCCAATCCGGAGGTCAAGGGACGATGGATGCTGACGTCATTGTTGTCGGTGGAGGCCCGGGGGGAGCCAGCGCTGCCGCATTTCTCAAACGGAAGGGCTTTTCCGTGCTGCTGCTGGAGAAATCCTCCCTGCCGAGATACAAGGCCTGTGCAGGCTGCGTCCCGGCTGGCGGCCTGGACCTCCTGCCCTTTTCCTGCGAGGAGATCATCGAGCAGGCCATCGATCGGGCCACTTTTGCCTGCGGTTCGAAGCGGGTCACCCAGCCGGTCCCTGAGGGCAGCCTCTACATGGTCAGGCGCGACCGCTTCGACTGGTTTTTGCTGCAAAAGTCCGGAGCCTGGATCGAGCCAGGTTGCGCGGTCACCGCGGTTGAGCCCGCTGGAGACCGGGTACGGGTTGTCTGCAGTGACGGCCGGAGCTATACAGCCGGGCACGTCATCGGTGCCGATGGGGCCAGCTCCCGGGTGGCTGCCAGCCTTGGGCTCAGACGCGGCAAGGCTGTGGGGGCGGCCGTGCAGTTCGAGCTGAAGGCGACACCAGCCGTGCTGGAGCATTTCCAGGGCCGTCTGGTTGTCGGCTTCGGCGTCCTTGACCGCGGGTACTACTGGATATTCCCCAAAAAGAACCATCTGTCCGTGGGCATCGGGACAATGAACAAAAGGGGAGTCAGTCTTGTCCAAACCCTTCAGGAGGCAGCCCGACAGTTCGATCTGTCCCTGGACAGCGGCCCTCGGCATGCCCATCCCCTGCCGATCCACGTCCGGCCGGAGCCTTTGCATCAGGGTCGCTGCCTGCTGGTTGGGGATGCCGCGGGCCTCGTGGATCCCCTGACCGGTGAAGGCATCCGGCATGCCATGGAGAGCGGCTGGCTGGCTGCCGAGGTCATCGCCAAAGGCAACCGGGAGGACTACTCCCGGCTGATCGATGAACGGATCGGCCGGGACCTGCGGCGCGCCTACCGCCTGGCCAGCTTTTTCTACCCCAGGCAGGGCCTGTGCTTTCATTGGCTCGTTCGGCACCGACGCATCTTCCGCCAGATGACCAGGATCCTTGCCAGCCGCAGCACCTACCGCCAAGCCCTGACGGCATTGCCGCTGATCGGCCTGGACTTCTGGAACCGCAGGTCCTTGGACGCCTGAAGGGGCATACATCCTTCCGGGCTTGCTTCCTCCTAAGCATGCTGTACACTTATTTCATCGAGCAGAACAGGATTTTCATTTTCTTCTCGATGGATGAGCCAGGCCATGCCTGTCTTGCCCTTGCCCTCAACGGGAATTGACCTCCCAGTAAGCTGGCAGCTGACCGCTGGCGGCCAAAGCGAGCGCCTTGGGCGGACGCAGGCCTGATCTCCCGGTACTGTGCAGGCCGAAGGAACCTCAGAACAGGAAGTCCGATATGCGCGCGGCAACAGAACGGAGCTTTCGATTGAACTGCGACCCGGATGAGCAGGGCCAGGTCGAGGCTCTGCTGCAGGCCGAAGGCTTCGAATGCCGATCTTCCCCGCTCCAGGCAACCTGCCGCAGCCTGACCAAGGAGCCCTTCCCCTTGGGATCTTCTCTGGCGGCCCGCTTCGGCCTCATCTATATCCAGGACAAGTCCTCGCTGCTACCGCCCCTGGCCCTGAACCCCCGCCCAGGGGAAGCCGTCTTGGACCTTTGTGCCAGTCCAGGGAGCAAGGCCGGCCTGATCGCCTCCCTCGTCGGTCCGCACGGCCTTGTCCTGGCCAACGAGCCCGGGGCCAAGCGGCTCCAGACCCTGCGGCGAAACCTGGAGCTGCTCAACCTCCTCCAGGTCTGCACAGCTAATTACAGCGGCCAGCATTTTCCCTTCCCCAAATTCGACTTCGATATGATCCTTCTCGACGTGCCTTGCAGCGGCTGGGGCACGGCTGAGAAGCACCCGCGGGTCACTCGAATCTGGCGGGAGGAGAAGCTCGCACCCCTTATCGCCCTCCAGCGTCAGCTCCTGACGCGGGCGGCTGAGCTGCTCGCCCCGGGTGGCCGGCTGGTCTACTCCACCTGCACAACGAACCGTGCGGAAAACGAGGAGCAGATCGCCTGGGCCAGGCAATGGACCGGGCTGAGGTGCGTCCGACTCTTCCCCCTGAAGGGCTGCTACTTCCTGGATACGGATCAGGACTGCGCTCCGGGCAGCTTGCTGGTCGACGGGCCGGCCAGCGGCGGGCAGTCCTTCTTCCTGGCCTGCCTGGGCAAGCCTGGAGCTTCTTCAGCTGCGGCTGCGAAGACTGGAGCCGCTGGAGCGCCTGCAGGCGGGCCCCTGGTTGCAGCCGACACCGAGCCTCAGCCCGAATGGTCAAGGCTTCCGGCCGGAGAAATGCGGGTCGAGTCAGGCCGGGCCGTCTTTCAGCCCCTGGAGGCCAGCCGCCGTCTGGCCGGAAAGCTGACTTGGCGGGGTCTGAATATGGGCAAGATGTCCGGAGAGAGGCTTCTGCCAAGCCCGCACCAGCGGCTGCTCCTTCCCAAGGGAGCTGCCACGGAGGGCTTCCAGGTCGAGGACACGGCCCCCTTGCGCCAGCTTCTCAGCGGCCAGAGCCTCCGGGCGGACTGTCGAGCCAAGCGGTTGGGCCTGTACTGGCGGGGGCTGCCTTTGGGCTGGCTCACGGTCAAGGGAAGGCGCCTGCTCTGGTCCGGACGCTCTTGAGGCCGGCCTTCAAAGGGGCTGGCAGGCCGAGGCACCATCTGCGGCTTGGGCTGGAAAGTGCCGGCTCAGCCTGCATTATGCGTCATCTTATCAACTTCCTGATTGTAGAAGCCGATGACCTCCCGCCGTCCGAGCATGCCAAGCAGCTTCTTCGGGTCCTGCTCGTCCACCACAGGCAGGCTGTCCAGGTTCTTCCGGGTGAACTTGTTCATAACCGTGTGCAGATCCTCCGACGGCGTGGTGCTGATGATGTCCGTGGTCGAGATGTCATTGACCACTACCAGGTCCTCGATCTCCTGGGAGAAGATGACGCTCCGGAAGTCAGTGCTGGAGAAGATGCCGACCATCTCGTTGTCTTCGTTGACCACCGGAAAGTAGTGTTGATCGGTCAAGCAGAAAAAGCGCTTGAAGTCCGAGAACTTCATGGACTCCGGGACAGTCTGCACCGTCTTGATGTGGGACATGATGTCGCGCACCTTGAACCGGTCCAGGACGTTCACAAAGAACTCCCCGGCGTGGGCCGGCGAGGCGGCCTTGTTCTTGACCTGCTCAATGTAGATGGTCCAGCCGGGCGAGAAGAAGTAGCAGAGCAGACAGACCAGGAAGCTGGGCAGCAGGAGATGGTAGGAGTTGGTCATCTCGCTGACGAAGATGATGGTCGAGATGGGCGTATTCGAGGCTGCCGTGAAGAAGCCGGCCATGCCGACAATGACCATGGCGCTCGGATTGGCGACCACGCTTGGAATGATGGCGTGGAAGATCTTGCCCATGGCCCCGCCGAGTGCCCCGCCGATGACCACAGATGGTCCGAAGACGCCGCCGCTGCCACCGGAGCCGATGCTGAATGAGGTGGTCAGGATCTTGCCGAAGGCCACCCCGAAGAGCAGGCCGATACCGAGGTTGTTGAACAGGGCCTCCTGGATAACCCCGTAGCCGAAGGCCAGGGTTTCGGGCAGGAAAAAGCCGATGATCCCGGTGAGCATGCCGCCGATGGCTGGCTTGATGTGAGGCGGCAGGGCCACCTTCTTCTTGAAGATGTCATGGACCCCGTAGAAGGTCTTCACGTAGACGAAGCTGGCCCCGATGAGCACGAAGGCCAGAATGGCGTAGGGGCCGAGCTCCAAAGGATTGTCGAAGGTGAAGTCCGGGGAGGTGAACAGGGCACCCCAGCCGAAGACCATGCTGAACAGGCAGTAGGCCACCACCGTGGCAATGCCCGTAGGGATGAGCACCTCGGCCTCGAACTCGCTGTCCCGGTAGAGGACCTCGGCCCCGAACAGGGCGCCGGCCAGGGGTGCCCGAAAGATGCTGCCAACCCCGGCACCGACTCCGGCGGCCAGCATGATGCGCCTCTCCCGTTCGGTCAGCTTCAGCCTCGTTGCCAGGAAGGATCCGAAGCCGGCGCCGATCTGAGCGATGGGGCCTTCGCGCCCGCCGGAGCCGCCGGAGGTCAGGGTGATGGCCGAGGCGATGGTCTTGATGATCGGCACTCGGCCCCGGATAAGCCCGCCTTTATTGTGGTAGGCATTGATGGCCGCATCGGTCCCGTGACCCTCGGCTTCGGGACAGAAGGTGTAAACCAGCCAGCCGCTGACTAGGCCGCCGAGGGCCGGGAGGATCAAGAGAACCCAGCGATTGAAAGGGGTGCTGGTGGGGTGGAAGAGCTCCGGCTCACCGGTCGGTCCCGGGGGACGGTAGCCGGCCATGAGGTCGAGCAGGAAGTGCATGCCCACATTGCACATGACCTGGAAGAGGATGGAGCCGAGGCCGGCGATGATGCCGATGAGGACGAAGTAGAACAGCCACTTGCCGGTGTCGCGGACCGAGAATCCGGTGAGCACGTTGGTAACTGCGCTTGGCTGGGCTTCCGGTTGCTCGCTGTCAGATGGTGTACTCATTGTCCTTCTGCTGTGTTCGTCGTTGTCCCCTCGTCGGTCGTATCAATAGGCTGGGTCGGCTGGGCCAGGACGTCTCTGGCCTTGGCCATGTCCCGGTGAATCTGGGCCAGGAGCTCCTCGATCCCGGAGAAGCGCTTCTCAGAGCGGAGCCGTTTGACCATGTGCACCCGCAGCGAACGCCCGTAGATGACCTGCTTGAAGTCAAAGATATGGACCTCGACGGACAGGGCGTTCTGGCCGAAGGTCGGATTGTGGCCCACGTTGGCCACGGCCGGGTATACCGCGCCTTCGAGCTCGGCCCAGACGGCATAAACCCCGGTTTTAGGAAAGAGCTCGTCCTCGAGCTTGAGGTTGGCCGTGGGGATGCCCAGGATGGGGCCTCCTCGTTTCTGCCCCTCGATGACCGTGCCGGTGATCTGAAAGCAGCGGCCCAGCAGCGGCCTGGCCTCGTCAACTCGGCCGCTCTGGATCAGACGTCTGATGCGCGTCGAGCTGACCACCTCACCGTTTCGATAAACCGGCTCGATCCGCTCCACGGAAAAGCCCTCCTCCTGACCGATGCGCTTGAGGACCTCGTAGTTTCCGGCCCGATTCTTGCCGAAGGCGTAATCATGGCCGATTATCAGCTCCTTGAGGTTCAACCCCCGGACCAGGTACTCGGCCACGAAGGCGTCCGGTGAGAGCTCGGCCATGTCTTTGGTAAACTCGAGGCAGAGGACCGCATCAAGCCCCCGGGCTTCGAGAAGCGAGAGCTTCTGACCGATCAAAGTGATAAAGGGAGGCGTCTGTCCGAGGATGACCCTGAGGGGGTGGGGATCGAAGGTGATGACCACGCTGGCCAGGCCCTCCTGCCGGGCCTTGTCCCGGACCCTGGCCAGGAGGCGCTGATGGCCCAGATGGACCCCGTCAAAGTTCCCGATGGTGACGCAGGCCCCTGGTTTGACGATCGAAGCGAGCTCGTTTGTGGTTCTGGCAATCATGGTCTCGATTCACAATCCGCTAAATGCCAGGGTTCCCGGCAACAGGTCCTGGTGCTGAAAAGCGCTTGCCGCAGTTTTATTGTTCCGGCGCCTGCACAGCCATGGCTGAACAGGCAGCTGCCGCACGACGCCTGGTGATGCCGCGTGCTGGCGGCACTTTCCCCGGAAGAGTCTCTCTTCCTCTGGCCTGCCAGAGGCCTGCCCCAATCGGGCTGCCCCTTGTGCTAGCGTAAAAGCACGAGTCTCGCAAGGATTTTATGCTCCTTCCTGGGTCTCCTTCGAACACGTTGACTCAAGACACCAGAAAGCCTGGGCATTCCTCCAGAGAAAAATTTTGGAAAGCGCAAAAAAACTCTTGTCAAAAGAAATGGAATTATTTATATATCTTTGTTGTGCCGAAGTGGTGGAACTGGTAGACACGCTAGGTTCAGGGTCTAGTGGGCATCCGCCCGTGGGAGTTCGAATCTCCCCTTCGGCACCATCTTTTCCAAAAGGCCCCGCAATTGGGCAATTGCGGGGCCTTTTGGACATCAAGGGAACGAGGCTTTCAACGAGCTGACTGCCCGAAAAGGCCTGACCAGGGGCTTCCCCTTGAATGATGGCTGGAACCAAGACTCTCTAATCATCCGGAACATCCGGAAGGGCTTCCCAGGGTTGCCTTCAAGACTGACTTTCGTTAGAATGTTTTTTGTTTTCTTGCCGAGGTAGCTCAGTCGGTAGAGCAGGGGACTGAAAATCCCCGTGTCGGCAGTTCAATTCTGTCCCTCGGCACCAGGAAATTCAGGGGCTTGCAGCTTTCGCTGTGAGCCCTTTTTTTTGGCATTGAAAAATTCGACTTTCGCAGCTATTTAAGTTCTTATTATTCGAATACTTGGAGTGTTAAGGACAGGCAATGCAGATCGATCTCGTGATTTCCATCTTAAGCTCTGCAATCATCCTGACGGCAATGGTGGCTTCTGCCTTCCATGTGGTAATGTATAAACGAGATGTTCGGGCGGCCATCGGCTGGATTGCCCTGATAGGCTTCGCACCCATCCTTGGTATTGTCCTGTACTGGATCTTTGGCATCAACCGTATTCAACGGAAAGCCAAGATCCTTTTTTCCGGATTGCAGCCGGTTGAACTTCCCTTTGAGCAGAGAGCTCTCTATCCAAACAATCTCCAGAGCGAAATCGGAGGACAGGAAAAGCAGCTCTTTCATCTGGCTAGACTGACCGAAAAAGTGACGGTCAAAACGCTTTTACCGGTGGCATGAATATTCGCTCCGGCAACGTTCTCCGACACGAACCTGTTCATCCGGTTCAGGATTTACACTTTCAGGTTCAGGGGCCTGTGGTTGCCGAAATTCAAAAGGCTTTTGCCGAAGACTGGAAGTTTACAACCGGTGAGGAGCTCTCCGGGGAGATCTGGTTTCCGAATCTGTTGAAGAAAGGGAAAGCTGTGGCCAGGGCGATTTCCGATGGCCCCGACGAAGATTACGACAAGCTCAGGCTCGTCCTGCTTGGTGCGCTCAGCTGCGCACAACATTCCGTGAGAATCGCATCACCCTATTTTCTGCCGGATGAAGAGCTCATACTCGCTCTTCGTGTGGCTGCCTTGAAAGGGCTCAAGGTCGAAATTTTCCAGCCGAAGATTAATAATCTCAAAATGGTCCAATGGGCTTCCTCTGCCTGTCACGAGGAGCTTTTGAGCGGAGGTTGCACCATCTGGCTGACTCCGCCTCCCTTCGACCATACAAAGATTATGCTGGTCGATGACTTATGGGTTTTGTTGGGATCGGCTAACTGGGATGCGCGCAGCCTCCATTTCAACTTCGAGTTTAATGTGGAAGTATACGACAGTATTTTGGCTGATACGATCATCCGCATACTAACTGCCAAAAAATCTCGAGCCGAAAAGCTCTACCTTGACGCAGTGCAATCGCGAAGCAAATGGCTTCGATTCAGGGACAATGTATTCAGGCTGGCCTCTCCTTATCTTTAAAATCCCGGACATTGAAGACCTGCTGCAGGAGCTCTGGTGCTCCTTGGTAAACAGCGTATAGCAGTGTTTTGGCTCTCCTTCCATAGGTCTATGGTGCCTTGAGCACCAGCTTAGACAGATCATATAGAAACATATCGGCGTGAATGGATCCGCCATTGACCGTTTGGAAGGGCTGGGAGCTATGAACTTCCTGGACCTTGATGATATGGCCGTTGCCCAGGAAGGGCAGCATATCGACCCTGACAGCATCGCCTCCCTGCCATTCCAGGGTGAAAAGCCATGCTAACCCAAAGCCTGGCAGCCAGGCCCTTGCCAGGAAGCCCTTTCATTTTCTGACTCATGGCTGCAACAACGGGCTGACTTACTTTACCATATAACTCAACACCCCGATATTTTTTGAATCTCCCAACCCGGATGGTATCTGCCCATTGACGGCGAAGCACCAGGATCTTATTCCTTGTGCACCTGGAGATTCCAGGCTGGATCGCTCAGGCGGACCAGGGCCTGCCTGCCCGTGAGGTTCAGACTCAATCAGCCGGTCGAATTGCCAGGCATATTGCTATCCCGATCGCCATCATTCGATTCCATAAAACCCAAGGACCTTTCAAGCCAATGAGCCTGCAAGCCAAGAAAAAGTTCGCCATGGTCGAGTATGACCGGTGCGATCCGGAGCAATGCGACCCGGACACCGGCAAGTGCCCGGCTGCTCAAGCCTGCGAGTACAAGGTCCTGAAGCAGCTGGATGGCCCCTTTGAGCAGCCCATGGTCTTTCAGGACCAATGCATGGGCTGCTGGGACTGCATGGAGGCCTGTCCGCTTGATGCAGTCAGCATCAAGGAAGTTTCCTAGACCAGCAGCAAAAATAAACCCTGACCTCGAAACCTTGCCTGATCGATTCGAAGCGTTTCGATGACAGGGTTTGTGACTGCCGGCCGATCCTGTAAACACAGCCAAGCTGCCGTCAGCTCATGGCCGCAGCCTGCTTCGCACTCTGATTGCCCACCTCTGCCCCGGCCTCCACCGGATCAAGCCTGACCGAGCAGACATCGTACTCAGGGGTCTTGGTGATCGGGTCCAGGGCATCGTTTGTCAGGACGTTGGTTACCGAGTCCGAGAAGTGGAAGGACATAAAGACATGGCCCGGCCGGACCCGCTCGGAGACCACGGTCCTGACCTGCAGACACCCCCTCCGTGAGCTGACCCTGACCTGGTCTTGCCCGAGGATGCCGAGCTTCTCGGCATCCAGCGGGTTGACCTCTACATAGTTTTCCGAAAGCTCCATCATGAGCTTGGAGCAGCGCCGGGTCATGCTGCCGGTGTTGTAGTGGAAGATGTCCCGGCCGGTGATCAGCTGCAGGGGGTACTCCTCGTCCGGCAGCTCAGCCGGAGGCTCATAGTCGATCGGGGTCATCGTCCCGGTGCCCTTGGCAAACCGATCCTGGTGCAAAAAGACCGTACCCGGATGATCCTCAGTCGGGCAGGGCCACTGAAGGCTGCTGGCGCTTTCCAGACGCTGGTAGCTCATGCCCCCGTAGGACGGAGTTAAGGCGGATATCTCCTGGAATATCTCCTCGGCCGAGCCATACTCGAAGACCTGGCTGCCCATGGCCCGGGCCACGGAGGCGATGATCTGCCAGTTGGGCCGGGCCTGGCCCACCGGCTCGATGGCCTTGCGCACACGCTGGACCCTGCGCTCGCTGTTGGTGAAGGTCCCGTGGATCTCGGCAAAGCTGGCTCCGGGCAAGACCACGTCGGCCACCTCAGCCACCTCGGTCATAAAGATGTCCTGCACGACCAGGAAGTCCAGCGCCTTCAAGGCCTTTTTGACATGATTGACGTTCGGGTCCCCCAGGAGCGGGTTCTCCCCGAATATGTACATCCCCTTGACCCGGCCTTCGTAGGCGGCATCGAACATCTCGATCTCGGTGATGCCCGGCTCGCCAGGCAGATCGGCCTTCCAGACCCGTCCGAACTTCTCGCGGACCTCCTGGCTGGTGACCACTTGGTAGCCTGAGAGCACGTTGGGCAAAGCTCCCATGTCACAGGCTCCCTGGACGTTGTTCTGGCCCCTGAGCGGGTTGACGCCCGTGCCTCGCCGGCCGATATGCCCGGTGAGCATGGCCAGGTTGGCCAGGGAGAGCACGTTGTGAGTGCCGCAGATGTGCTCGGTGATGCCGAGGGTGTAGCAGATGGTGGACCTGTCCTGCCGCGCGTAGAGCTCTGCCGCCGCCCGGACCTGGTCGTGGGCGATGCCGGTCAGCTCTTTTACACGGTCAAGCGGGTACTCCATGACCTTCTCTTTAAGGGCCTCGAACCCCTCGGTCCTCTCTCGAATAAAGGCCTCATTGTGCCAGCCTTCCTCCAGAATGACCCGCATCATGCCGTTTATAAGGGCAATGTCGCTGCCCAGGTTGGGCCGCAGGTGGATGTCCGCCCGCTGAGCGATGTGCGTTGCTCTTGGATCGATAACAATGAGCTTGGCGCCCTGCTGCTTGGCCCGCATCATCCGTCCCCCGATGATGGGATGGGCCTCGGTGGGATTGGAGCCGATGACCATGATGCAGTCCGTTTCCTCCAGCTCCGCAATGGAGTTGGTCATGGCGCCGCTTCCGAATGCCCGAGCCAGACCGGCTACGGTGGGGGCATGTCAGACCCGGGCGCAGTGATCGACATTGTTGGTGCCGATCACGCTGCGCACGAGCTTCATGAACAGGAAGTTCTCCTCGTTGGTGGCCCTGGCGCAGCTTAGAAAAGACAAAGCGTTCGGCCCGGATTCATCTTTGATTCGGCCGAGGTTCCTGGCCGTGACCTCGATGGCCTCGTCCCAGGAGGCCGTCTGCAGGCTGCCGTTCTTGCGCACATAGGGCTGTCTCAGCCGCTTCTCGCTGTGGACGAAGGCATGGGCGTTCCAGCCCTTGATGCACAGCTTGCCCTGGCTGGATGGGTGCGTTTTCAAGGGCAGGGTGTCGCAGAGTCTGCCGTCGAGCTCTGCCAGGACCATCCCGCATCCCACACCGCAGTACGGGCATATGGTTGGCGTAAAGTTCATCATGTCCATATCCTCAGCTCGGTTGTCGTTCTCTGGCCCCGGAGCTCCAACTGGCTATCCGACTTCCTAAAGAGCCATTAGGGTGTCCCCTGAGACATAGACTGAAATTTTCGATATGTCAAAAATGATATATCGCGCAAAAGGCATTTTGGAGGCCTCCTCTGGCTTTGTTGAGGCAGCCCAGAGGGCACGAGGGCACTGACTGCAGCTTACAGAGCTTTTCGGCCAGGCAGATACAGGAATGGCTTGCGGGCGAACTTTTGCAACTCCGGCGTTCCCCGCCCGTGGCGAACGGCCTGAAAAGTGGCCTCGGCGTCCACGGGTACAGTTCCGGCCAGGAGGCGGACCGGCAGACCGGCAAAGGGATCGGCCACCAGAGGTGTGCTCGGTCCGATGAAGGCGCAGCGGGCCTGCGGTCCGACCTGGCTCAGGATGGGCTCGGCGGTCTCGTTCAGAATGGAGCTCGAGCTCAGGATGACTACCTCGGCCCACTGTTGAAGCGAGCGCGCAAAGCGGTCCTCCTGACCGATGCCCTTGCCCTCGTCAATGATCTCCAGCTCAACGCCGGCCTCACGAAGCTTCCGTACCAGCGGCCCTATGGAGCCGACCATAGCCAGACGGGTGCCGCGCTGAATATTCAGACGCTCGAAGAGCATGGCATTGTCCCGGTCCTCCGGAAGGCCGAGGGCAAAGGCGTGATTAAGGGCGTTGCAGGTGGCCAGGCCAAGGCTTTTGTGCAGGGGGGTGCTCGAGGTGAGTAGACCGAGCAGGCTTGAGGCCGGGGCTCCCTCGAGGGGACCATCCAGGTCGAGCTTAGAGCAGAGCGGACCGCTGCCGGCCCAGGTAAAGGCCAGGCCCAGGCCGCCATCAGAGGTCTTCACCGCGGTGTAGCCCAGGCCGATGCTCACCAGGTCCAGGGCGACATCTTCCGCCCGATCCATGAGGCAGGCTGCCAAACGCTGAGACAGGTTCATGGCTGATCTCCAGTGGTCTTCTGCTTTCCGAGCCTAGCTGGGCTGCTCGCACCCCTCTAGCGAACAGTCGGTCAATGCCTTTCCGGACAGAAATACTCCGGGCAGGCTGAGACGGTCAACGGAATGCGACTCACTTACTTCCCTGCCCCATGGTCTTTTGAGTGGCGCGGCCAGGACGTCCCTGTCGGATCCAGGCTCACATGGGGGCTTGACTTTTTTGTTACCAATGGTAATTTTGGTTAACATAAATAACCGCATTGACCCGGAACCGTCATGGCTCAGCCAGCGACCTTCGCAGACTTCAAGGAACAGGAACGGGAAGCCAAAAAAGGCATCATCCTGCAGGCGGCCATCAAGGTCTTCAGCGAGAAGTCCTTGCAGACGGCCAGCTTGCGGGAGATCGCCGAGACCGCCGGCATATCGCACGCCAACATCTATCGGTACTTCGACGACAAGCAGGCTCTCTTTGTGGAGGCCTTCATCCTCGGAGCCGAGGAGCTCATCGAGCGGCTCGAGGCGGTCCTGGCCGCCAAGCCCGGGGAGCAGCTCCTGGAAGCTATCGCCGAGACCTTCATGGGCTACCTCCAGGAGCACGAGCACTACTTCATGATGATGACCCAGTTCATGCTCGACGGCAGCCTCTCAGCCGACTCAGTCGAGCGGCTGAACCGGACCATGAAGGCCTTCCTGGGCACCATCGAAAAGGCCGCTCGCCTGGCCGGAGGCGCAGCCAATGCCCGCTACCTGGCTCACACCTTCTTCGCCTGCCTCAACGGCATCCTCATCACCTTCCACAACTATCCCGGACGGAGCCGGGAGGAGCTGACGGCGCACATGAAGACGCTGGCCCTGATCTTCATTCAGATGTTCAGGGACGGCCTCTCGTCTGGCAACTACAACCAGCATATTCCAGGAGGTCCGCCATGAAGGAGCTTGTCGTCCACCAGGTTCTCGAACGCACCGTCGCGACCCGCGGCCGCGAGGAGATCGTCTCCGGCAGCACCCGTTTGACCTACGAGGAGCTTCGGCGGCGGGTCATGCGGCTGGCCTGGTCCCTGCACAAGCTGGGGCTCAGAAAAGGCTCGGTCATCGGGGTGCTGGACGTGAACACACATCGCCACCTCGAGCTGCACTTCGCCTCCTCCATGCTCGGGGCGGTCCTGCACACCATCAACTTCCGGCTGCCGGCTGAAGCCCTGGTCTATACCATGCAGCACGCCGAGGACGAATGGGTCTTCGTCTCCCCCCTCTTCCTGGACCACGTCGAGCCGATGCTCGGAAGCTTCCCCAACTGGGTGGTCATGGACCGGGAGATTCCGGAGCATCTCAAGGACAAGGCCACTCTCCACTGCTATGAGGACCTCATCGACATGGGCCAAGATGAGGCTCCTGCTGCCACGGTCGCCGAGAATGATTACTACTCAATCCTCTATACCACCGGGACGACCGGACGGCCGAAAGGCATCCGCTATCGCCACCGGGACGTCGTGCTGGGCTCGCTGCAGCTCTTCCACCACCTGTCCCTGCATACCACTGGAGCGGCCATACAGAGCACCGACACCATCATGCCGCTGATCCCCTTTTTCCATATTCACGGCTGGGGAACGGCCATATTCGGACCCTATCTCGGGGCTAAGCTCGTTCTCCCCGAGAGGGCCGGTCCGGCTGAGCAGGCCGGGCTGATCCGCGAAGAAGGGGTGACCTGGGCCAATCTCGTGCCCACGCAGCTGCACATGCTTTTGGAGCATGAGCCCTTCCACAACCTCAAGGTCCTCACCGGAGGAAGCCCCCTGCCGTCCGGCCTGGCCAGCCGGGCTGACACGGCGGGCATCGCCTACGGGCTCATTTACGGAGGATCCGACCAGCTGGCCACAGCCATCTCTGTCGTGCCCGAAGATGTGGCCCCCGACACCCCGGAGGCCAGGCAGTGGCTGCGCACGGGGATGCGGCCGGTACCCATGGTCGATGTGGCCATTACCGATCCGCACGGCGCCAGGCTCCCCCAGGACGGAGAAAGCATCGGCGAGGTCTGGGTCTCTAGCCCCTGGCTGCCCGAGGGCTACCTCAAGAACGAAGCCAAGAGCCGGGAGGCCTTTTCCGAAGGCTGGTTCCGGACCGGAGACATCGGAGTCCTCTTTGAGAACGGCCTGCTCTACGTCATGGATCGGGAGAGCGACGCCATCAAGAGCGGCGGGGAGTGGATCCCCTCCGGCGTCCTCGAAGCGCACATCTCCGAGCACCCCTCGGTGGAGACGGTCTCGGTCATCGCCGCCCCGGACGAACGCTGGGGTGAACGCCCCCTGGCCATCGTCAAGGCCTCCGGCCAGGTGGATGCCGATGAGCTGCGGCAGCATCTCCTGGATAGGGTCGATCAGGGCAAGCTGGCCAAGTTCTGGGTCCCGGAGGCCTTTTCCTTTGTTCAGGACATGCCCCTGACCAGCGCCGGGAAGATCGACAAGGTTCATCTGCGCAAGCAGTTCAGGGAGGGGTCCTGATTCCGGGTACTTACCGGCCCCGCCCTGAAAGATTCCGGCCTGAGAGAGGGCCCTGTGGCTGGCCAAACGGGCCCTGACAGTGGCGAACGGTAAATTGCAGCACTTTTTCATAGAAAACCGAAAGAGGAGGTCCAAGGACCATGTACTACCAAGAGCTCTTAAACGAGCAGGAAAGGAACATCCAGGAGGAAGTTCGCGCCTTCGCCCGGGACAGGGTCTCCTCGGACTTCATCCTGGCCATGGATCGGGAGGAGATTGATTACCCCAGGGAGTACGTCCGCGAGCTGGGACGCGAGAACCTCCTGGGCCTGCGGTTCGACTCGGCCTGGGGCGGCCGTGGGCTGCCCTGGACTGCTGAGGTCCAGGCCGAAGAGGAGATCGGCCTCCTGGGTACGGCCCTGGGCTGCGCCTTTGTCATGCCATCCATTGTCGGCGAGGCCTTGAGCTGCTTCGGCACCCAGGCCCAGAAGGAGAAGTACCTCCGGCCCATGCTCAAGGGCGAGCTCATCTCGGCCGAGGCCCTGACCGAGCCCAGGGGCGGCTCTGACTTCTTCGGAGCCACCACCCTGGCCGAAGAAAAGGAGGACCACTTCCTTATCAACGGCCAGAAGCGGTTCGTGGTTGGAGCGACCGAAGCGGACATTTTCCTGGTGTACTGCCGCACGAACCTGGAGGAGCAGGCGGAGAAGCACAAGCGTATCAGCACCTTCATCGTTGAACGCGGTGAAGGCATTGAGACCGAGCACGTTTACGGGCTCATGGGCACGCGGGGCGGCGGCACTGGCCGGCTGGTCTTCAGGAACGTCCGAGTGCCCAAGGAGAACCTGATCGGCTCGCTCCATGGCGGCGCCCTGGTCTTCAATCAAATGATGATCCCGGAGCGGCTGACCTCGGCAGCGGCCAGCTTGGGCATGGCTCGAGCAGCCTTGGAGGTCGCCACCCGCTATAGCGATAAGCGCTTCGCCTTCGGCAAGCCTATTCGAAGGTATCAGGGCATCAGCTTCATGATCAGCGACGCTGCGACGCAGCTGGATGCGGCCAGGGGGCTGGTCTATATGGCGGCCAAGGCGGTCGACGCCCAGGCCCCGAATATGCGGCGCCTGGTCAGCGAAGCCAAGAAGTTCGCCACGGAGATGGCCTGGAATGTCAGCAACAAGGCCATGCAGGTCATGGGCGGCATCGGCTACACCGATGTCTACCCTATAGAACGGTTTGTCCGCGATGCCAGGCTGTCCCAGATCTGGACCGGAACCAGTGAGATCATGAACCTGCTCATCCAGCACGAGTGGTTCCAGGAGGTCCTCAAGCAGGGTTCCAATGCCCGCGACGTAGAGCAGGACGCCATGAACTCTTCGACTGCAGCCGAGAAATGTTACACTGACGAGGATATGTGGGCAGTCCACCAGCAAGCGAACGTTTGACCGACAACCTTACTGACAGTTTTCCCTGGCCCTGACATGAAAACCCCGCATCCGGACGCCGGATGCGGGGTTCAGTGCTTCAAAGCCATCAGACCTGCTTACTTGGCTGCGGCCCTGGCCGCCTTCTGCCATTTCAGCCACAGACCCTTGTGGTCCTCGATCCATTCGGTGGCGTGGCGCTCAATATCCTCCTGATCATCCTCGCCCTTGAACATCTTGTCGTTCTGATTGGAGATGTCCTCCATGGGAATGGACATGATCTCGAAGAGCTTCTTGACCTCTGGATTGGCTTCCAAAAACTCATTATTGGCCACCACGCGGATATCGTTGGCCGGAAAGCCCATCTTGCAGGGATCGGTCACGGCACCCTGCAAGCCGCTGGCGACCATGGCCTCCTCCAGACCCTTCTGGCCCGGGGTCGGCTTGGTGTAGGGGACATTGATCCACATGACATCCTTACCGGGCACCAGCTCGTTGACGGTCCAGTTCGGGGTCCAGGTGTGGTAGACCACGGGCTGGCCGTGCTTGTGCTTGGTTACGGCGTCGGCCATGCTGGCCGAGTAGGACGCGGTAATGGGCTCCACATACTCATGCAGGTCATAGTAGTCCATATGATGGCTGGTGACCACATGGCAGCCCCAGCCCGGCGGGCAGGAAACCAGATCGGCCTTGCCGTCACCGTTGGCATCGAAGGCCTTCTTGACCTCCGGTCGCTTAAAGTCCTCCAGTGAGGTGATGTCATATTTCTCCACGGCGAACTTGGAGGCCAAGTATCCTTGCAGGGCCCCCTGCTTGACCACATAGCCGACCTTGCTGGCTTTCTGGTCGAAGCCTTCGGGAAGCTGCTCGTTATGCAGAGGGAACCAGCCATTGGCCCAATAGTCGATATCGCCCTGTATGAGGGACTTATAGAATATGGGATTGGATAGGTCCTTGTGCTTCTTGACCTCATAGCCCAGGTGCTCCAGGGCTCGGCTGTAAAGGGCTTCAAGGATGAATCCGGTTGTCCATGTGGCTCGGGCCGGCTCAACCGTCTTGCCTTTTCCAGGAAACTCATTGAAATCATTCATAAAGCTCACATCAAACTGCTTGGCTGGAGCTGTCGTGCCCATTCCAAGGACACACAGGCCCAGTACGGCCGAGCAGAGAATGACCTTCCAGTTCCTTCTCGTACGATGCATTGAATACCTCCGGGTTGCGGTTAACGATCCCGGAGCGGATCCGTGCCGGCACGTTCCACTCCGGCTCCGGCGGCTGCTCTCATCCATCAGCCTGCCGGAGCGTTGCTGGGCTCCGCCTGGGTCGCCAAGAATTCAAAAAGAATAAATCCTGCCGCGACATGATCAGAAAAAATATACTGATGGTAGCGAAAACCCCAACAGCCACCAAAACAATAATGCTTTTTACTGAAAATTTCAGCGGTTGTCAAACGGCAACTCAGCTTGTTATGTTTATATTATATTGATAGATTTTATAGGCGTTCATCTAAGCACACACAGGGCTCGGCCATTGTCTCGAGCATGCCCCCTGTGCTAGCTTTGGAAATATTTGGAGAAGCGGTGCTCCGGGCATGGGCACTGTGCAGGCCGACAGCTTTCGGCAAATGGCCGAAAGAAAGCCGCCAGTGCTCGGGCCGAGGTCCTCACGGCGCTCCAGCAATTCGCCCCCGGCGAATGAATGGAAAGACAAGCTTTCCGGCCTTCAAAGCGTACACGTCGGCCAAAGGATGACAACTCATGGCGAGCGGGCTGTACATCGGTACCAGCGGCTGGAGCTACAAGGATTGGAAAAACACCTTTTACTCCGGCGTCCCCCAGAAGCGCTGGCTGGAGCACTATGCCTCCATCTTCACCAGCGTCGAGGTCAACGCCACCTTTTACAGGCAGCTCCAGGAAAAGACCTATCAGAAATGGCTGGAGGCGACTCCGGACAGCTTTTCCTTCGCGGTCAAGGGGACCCGTTTCGTAACCCACGTCCGCCGGCTCAAGGAGCCTGAGGAGTCCGTGCTCAAGCAGAAAGCGAACCTGGCTCCCCTCGAGGACAAGCTGACCGCCGTCATCTGGCAGCTGCCCGGGAACCTGGAGTTCAGCCGAGATCGGCTCCAGGGGCTCCTGCAGGCCCTGGACAAGTGGCCTAAGGTCCGGCACGCCCTGGAGATGCGCCACCCGTCCTGGCTTGTCCCCGAAACCGCCGAGCTTCTCAGGAAGCACAGCCTGGCTGTCTGCCAGTCCGATGCACCGGATTGGCCCCTTTGGAATGAAGTCACCTCGGATATGGTCTATATCAGGCTGCACGGCAACCGGGCCCTGTACCAGTCCGAGTACACCGAGGAAGAGCTACGCTCCTGGAGCCGGAGCATCACGGCTTGGCTGAAGGACGGCTTGACAGTTCACGTCTATTTCGACAATACGGATGCAGGCCACGCACCGAGCAACGCCCTGCATCTCAAACGGCTGACCGAGGCCTAGGCAACGGGCGCCGAGCTTCGCATCCGCCCACGGCCCGGCTGCACCGCGACGACAGAGCCCATGTCCTGCTTTGCCGACACACACCAGGAAGACTCCGTCCTCAAGGACCGGACCGACGCCCCCGGCGGCTGCCAGACCTGCGGACTGCCTCTGGAGAAAGGCCGCCGCCGCTACTGCTCCGACCGTTGCAAGGAGGAGTTCGTCTTCAAGCTGCGCTGGTTCAACAACCTGCTCCGCGTTCTGAACACCCGCTTTGCCACCTTTACCTTCACGGAAAGCTTCCTCATCCTCAACGTCATCACCACGGATTCCGCCGAGGTCATGACCTACTTCTACCGGAGGTTGCCGGGCAAGAAACCGTCTCAGGATATCGACGGCATGGTCTTCGGGCTGGGAGAGATCTGGTGGGGACAGAAGAACCGGACCAAGAGCGAGCGATTTGCCTCGAAGCACGTCCTCAAGCAGGGTCTCAAGCAGGTCTTCAGCGCGGGCATGATCAAGCCTGTCGAGTTCAGGAGCGCCAGCCTGCCCTCGCGGAACCTGACCTGCCTGCAGCTCAAGAAAGACGACCTCCTGCAGGCCAGCGAGCCGGAGCGCCTGATCAAATCCGCCTACCGCAAGGCCGCCATCAAGAACCATCCCGATCACGGCGGCGACTCCGAGTCCTTCCGCTCCGTTCATCGGGCTTATCAGGACCTGCTTCTGTGGCTGAAACGCCCCACCTACCAGACCCGCAAGGGTGTCCCAGGCCAATGGAGCTACTTGGCCGGACGGAGCAACTGGCTCACCCCGCTCTGATTCGGAGGGGCTCAAGGGCTGGGTCTCCGGTTCGCCGCCAGGATCTCCAGCCTGAAGCTTTCTGCCCAAATCCAGTTGGCCGCCTGGATGCCGACAGGCGGCCTGCGTCTCTGAACAGCTGCCAGCCGCCCCCCGGTCAAACCCAATGGCCTCACCCATGAATTTCCTGCGATGGCCTCAGGAATATTCCTTGCCGGTTGCCCAAACCGAGCTTATGGTTTACGGTTTTCCGGTCAGGATGCTTTCTGGGCCTGGCCCGCAAGCCCCAGGTCCGCGTGGTTGGGCAACCGGGTCTTGGCTTATCCCTTGAGGAAGGTCTGACAGCCAGCCGAAGAAGCGCCCAAGGACGAAACACTCTCAGAACATCCTTTTCATGGAAGGAATGCACAGGGCATGAGCAGACCGATAACAGGCAAAACCTTTTCCAGACGCGATGTCCTCTTCAGCCTCCTGGGCAGATGGCAACGCAGCGATTCGCCGCGCCAGCCAATTGGTTTTGACGCGCAATCCAGGGAAATCGAGGCTTGCCTGGCCGAGAACGACCTTGAGGAGGCCGCCCGCTTGCTGGAGGAGGTTCTGGCCAAAAGCCCGGATCATATCCAGGCCATGCAGAAGCTGGCTTACTGCCGGCTGAAGCTCGGCCGTCCCCAGGAGGCCGTAGACCTTTTGCGGCAGGTGCGCAGCTTGAAGCCGCAAGACAACTTTGCCGCCCTCTATCTCGGCTTAAGCTTATGCCGGCTGGGATCCCTGGAAGAGGCCATGAAAACCTGGCAGGGCTACTTCAATGTCGATCAGCCGGTCATCCAAAGGGCGGTGAACTTGCAGCTGGCTCTCTACGAGATGGACGGGCCGACATCAGCCGAGGATATAGCCGCTGCCGTCGAAGAAGCCATCGAGGAGCAGGAACGACTCGATACTAACAAATCCTGGAGGTAAAAGGAGGCTGAATGTGGTGAGCCAGCAGAGCAAAAACTACGGGGGGAGCATGCGAAGCTCACTGAAGTCCTTGTTCGGCCTGGCCGAAGACATTGCCAGCCTGGATGAACGCATCCTGGAGATCTTCATTCATGCGGATTCCAAAAAAGATCCCTTGAGCGGCGAGGAGATCTACCTGGTCTGCCATCTGGCCGATCCAGCCATAACCAATGACATCGCCGCCTATGACGAATCGGCCGTGGGCTGGTCACTGGATATGAGCGAAGCCATGCAGCACATCCTCGAGAAACGCGATATCCGACAGGAGGTTATCCTGACGCCTTTCAACTTCCGTCTCCACGAGCGCGGCGAGTACGGAAGCTACTACATCACCCTGTTTCTCAGGGAAGGCTACAAGCCAATTCTCGAGATTGCCGACGAGCAGAAAAAGGAGAAGGAACGGCAGGTCTTGGCCTCCATCGAAGGCGAGGACTATCAGGAATGAGGCCACTGAGACTCAGTGGTGCTCTTCCTGGTCCAGGCTCTCCTTAGCTCGATAGATCCCAGCTCCAATGAGGACGATGAAGAGCAGGCCGATGCCGGCCACTCCGACCAGCCCGACCATGGTGCTGTGGCTTGCGTTTTCGAGCAGATGCAACAGGGTCTCCATACCACCCTCCCGCGGCTATCAAAACGATGATTCGCGGACTTTCCCTCAGTAGCGGAAGTCCCACCTGGGTCCGCTGATCCTGCGCTTGACCGCTTCCATATCCAGGGAGCCGAGAATCCAGGAAAGGAGTGATCGCTTCTCCTCCGGACCCTCCACGAGCATGATGTCTCCCTGGATGCCGGCTTGGGTGCGCAAAACATCCAAGGCCGTCTGCATGCCGCCCAGGGCGTCGACCAGCTTGAGATCCCTGGCCTGGCGGCCAGTGTAAGCCCTTCCATCGGCCAACTCGCGGACTGTGCTGACCTCCAACCCTCGGCCCTTGGCCACGGCCTCAACGAACTGGCTGTAAAGATCGTCGACCAGCTCCTGGAAGTAGTCCCGCTCCTCAGGGGTCAACGGCTTAGCTGGGCTCCCGGCGTCCTTGTATGGTCCGCTGACCAAGGTCTCCTGATCAATGCCAAGCTTGTCCATGAGCTCCTGAATATTGGCCAGCTTGGCCTTGACCCCGATGCTGCCGGTCAGCGTGCCGGGGTTGGCCACGATCTTGTCTGCTGCGCAGGCCACGTAATACCCGCCCGAAGCAGCTACCGCAGCCATGGAGGCCACAACCGGCTTCTTGGCCGACAGCCTTTGCACGGCCTGCATGATCTCCTGGGACGGCGCCACCAGGCCGCCAGGGGAGTTAATGCGCAGGATAACCCCCTTGATCTCTGGGTTGCGCCCAAGCTGCTCCATCCAGTCCACGATCCGCCTGGAGGTCTCAATGCTTCCGTCAACGGAAACGACCCCGACTCGGGTCCGGCCCAAGCCCCTCAAACCCTCGCTCTGGCTCCAGAAGAAGAAAGCGGCCATGATCCCGAGGATCAGGATCACGGCCGCGGCAATAAGAAAAAATCCGAACAGGAACGGATGTCTCTGACTGAAGGACACCTTACTCGCCATCCTCCATCTTTTGCCGGATCAAATCGCCCAGATTGCTCCCAGGAACGGTTTCAGCGCCTTGCTTCCGGTTTTCCTGATGCTGCTTCTTCTCCAGCTCTTCCTGGTACTGCTTAATGGACAGGCCGATCCTTCGCTCCTCGGCGCTGACCCGGATGACCTTGGCCGTGACCTCCTGACCCACCTCGAACAGCTCGGACGGGCTCTTGACCTTTTTAGTGCTCAGCTCGGAAAGGTGGACCAAGCCCTCAATGCCGTCCTCGACCTCGACGAACAGGCCGAAATCGGTAATGTTGGTGATCTTGCCGGTCACGACGGTCCCTTCGGGGTAGCGCTCGGGTATCCGCTGCCAGGGGTCCTCGGCCAGCTGCTTAATTCCCAGGGTGAACTTCTCGTTGGTCTTATCCACGGTGAGCACTTTGGCCTGAATGTTGTCGCCGACCGCGTAAAGCTCACCTGGATGGTGAACCTTCTTGGTCCAGGATATGTCCGAGACGTGGATCAGGCCGTCTATGCCCTCCTCGATGCCGATGAAGATACCGAAGTCGGTTATGTTCTTGATGGGTGCCTCAAGAATGGTTCCTTCAGGATATTTCTCGTGAACGAGATCCCAGGGGTTGGGCTTAATCTGCTTCATGCCCAGGGAAATCCGCTTTCTATCGGCATCCACGGCCAGGACGACCACTTCGACCTCGTCGCCGACCTTGACCATCTGCGAGGGGTGCTTGAGCTTCCTGGTCCAGGACATCTCGGTGATGTGCACCAGACCTTCCACCCCTGGCTCGAGCTCGACAAAGGCCCCATAATCGACGATGTTGGTCACCCGTCCGTTGAACCGGCTTCCCTCCGGGTACTTTTCGCTGATGCCGTCCCAGGGGTTGGGCACGAGCTGCTTCATGCCCAGGGAGACCTTCTTTTCCTCGGGGTCGTAGTTGAGCACCTTGAGCTCCAGGGTATCTCCCAGCTGGACGAGCTCCTTGGGATGCCGGATACGCTTCCAGGACATGTCCGTGATGTGCAACAGGCCGTCCAGGCCCCCGAGATCGACGAAGACGCCGTACTCGGTGATGTTCTTGACCTTGCCGCTGACAACCTGGCCTTCCTCCAGGGTTTCCAAGAGCTTCTGACGCTGCTTTTCCCGATCCTCCTCCAGGATGACCCGGCGGGAAACGATCACGTTGCTCCGCTTGCGATTGATCTTCAGGATGCGGAAGTCGAACTGCTGGCCAACCAGGGCGTCCATATCCGGAACCGGCCGAAGGTCGACGTGGGATCCGGGCAGGAAGGCCTCGATTCCCTTGACCTCGACGGTGTACCCGCCCTTGATCCGCTGCACAATGGTTCCCGGGACGTTGTCCTCCTTCTCCAGGATGTCTTCGAGCTCGTCCAGGACCTTCATCCGCTTGGCCCGTTTGTGGGACAAGGTGATGGTGCCTTCCATGTCGTCCTTGTGGACAACGAACACATCGACGTTCTGACCTTCCTGGACGATGATGGACCCTTCGCGGTCCTTGAACTCCTCGACGGAGATCTCCCCCTCGGACTTGAAGTTGACATCCACGAGAATGCTCTCGTCTCCGATTCTCACAACCGTACCGGTGACGATGCTGCCTTCTTCCAGGTCTCCAAAATCCGAGTTCAGATAATCCTCGAGTGCGGATTCGAAGTCCGTCTCCTCAAAGGACGTGGACTCCTCCTGGGCCTTGTCATCCTGATCCATTGACTGATTCATTGGTTCAAAATTTGCCATGAAATACTTACCCCCTAAAACAAAGTAATTTCGACCCAAATAGCAGAATGTCGTTGGCTTGGCAACCGAAAAAGCCGAACGATTGAATTTTGCTGCCTTCAGTCCATCTCACAGCTCGGCCAAACCGGAGAGATCGTGGGCGGTGCTTCCGTCTATGCAGACCCGAACCATATTGCCGGGCCTGATATCCAAACCGCTGACATAGGTAATCCCGTCGATTTCCGGTGCCTGGAACCAGGCCCGTCCCTGGAACAGGGTTGGCCATTCAGGGTCGGGCCCATCGACCAAAATGTCCAAAGTCGTGCCCCGATAAGCGGCCAGGCGCCTCGAGCTGATCTCGGCCTGAATGGCCATGAGCTCCTCACGTCTCGCTTCGGCGCGTTCCGCAGCCACCCTGTCCGGCAAGGCCGCTGCCGAGGTTCCTTCTTCCGGGCTGAAGGTGAAAACCCCCAGATGGGAAAAGCCTACCTGGCTGACGAAGGCCTTCAAGGCGTTGAAATGCTCCTCGGTCTCTCCTGGAAATCCGACAATGAGGCTTGTCCGCAAGCTGGCCTCCGGAAAGAAGGAGTGCACAAGTTCCACGACCTTCCAGGGGTTTCCGGCAAACGGGCGGCCCATTCGTTTGAGAACATCCGGGTGGGCATGCTGCAGGGGAATGTCGAAGTAGGGCAGAAAAGGCGGGCCGAGCTCCTTGAGAAAGCGGAGGAGCTCAGGGTTTACCCCGGTGGGGTAGAGATAGAGGAGCCGCAACCAGGCCAGCCCCGAGAGCCCGGCAAGGTCTTCCAGCAGAGACGGCAGCTCGGACCGGGCGGCACGATCCCGCCCGTAAGCCGTGACGTCCTGAGCCACCAGGCAGAGCTCGCGAGCTCCCTGGCGAACCAACCGCTCGGCCTCCAGGCGGAGATCCTCGCGGGCCTCGGAGCGCAAGCCGCCCCGAATGGAAGGAATAAGGCAAAAGCTGCAGGCATGGCCGCATCCTTCGCTGATCTTCAAGTAGGCATAGCCGGGCGGGGTGCTCTGCACCCTCGGCCGAGCGTCCATGACATGTTCCTGCCGAGCCCGCCCGAGCTTGGCGGCCAGCCCAGGCCACCTTGAGTCCCTGCTAAGCCGCTCAATGAGCACAGACAGCCAGTCCTGCTGCTCGGCGAAACCAAGCCAGACATCAACCTCCGGAAGCCCGCGAACAGCTTCCTGCCCGTATCGGGCAGGCAGGCACCCGGTAACCACCAGTGGCGGACCCAGCTCAAGATCGTTGATATCAGAGGCAATCTCCAGTATAGTCTGGATCGACTCCTCCACAGCCGGCTGGATAAAGCCGCAGGTATTGACCAGAACCATGTCCGAGCCGGCTATGTCCTCGGCCGGTTCAAAGAAGTCGCCCAGCTGGGCGAGAATCCTCTCTGTGTCCACCAGATTCTTCGGACAGCCGAGACTGACTGTATAGACGGCAACGGAGCTCATGAAACCTCTCCGCTCCTTTTCGCTGGCCGCTTTGCAGATGGAAGCGAGATTATGAAACGGTGCCTGTTTCTTTGTACCGCATTTCTGATCATTTCTGTCTGTACCCTGGGCCCGGACCAGGCCGTGCCGGCCAGCACCGGCTTCGACCAGGCCAGGGAGTCCGAGTCCCTCCTGACTGCCCAGAGCGAGTTCCTCCAGGAGCAAAGGCACACCCTGTCCCGCATCGAAGAGATCCTCCCCGTGCAGACCACACGCCTGCGGGAAACCTTGAACACCCTCTCTCCGGATATCAGCAAGCTCATCCGGCTCAAGACCTTCTTTCGCTCGAGCTTTCGGGAAATGCTCCTTCTGTCGCAGAACCTGGAGCAGATCGAAAAGAGCATCCAGGGCTCCCTCAAGCCTCTGAAAACAAGGCAGCAGGAGCTGCAGAAGCTTCAAGAAACCCTAACCCTGCAGAGACAGGAGCTCAAGGAGCAATTCCGGTATACCCCCTTTGTCCAGAACCTCGACTTCAACCTGAAGAAGCTCAAGGACATCGACAGGCTGAAGAACAAGGCGGCCAAGCTGGAAAAAAAGCTGGAGCAGGCCAAGGAGCCTGCTGAGGAGTATCTTGACAAGCTGCAGGCCTTCAGAAGCGATCTGGAGAAGGAGGTGATCAGGTCCTGGGAGGACTACTACCTCAGCCCGGTCCGGCCGCTGTACTCGGCCGACCTGGCCAAGTGGAAGTCTGAGCTCTCGGCCTGGAAGAGCTCCCTGCCGATCTTTGTCCGCTACTTCCTCATCGGGCAGCTCAAATGGAAGAGCTATATCGGACACCTGGCCATTTTCTGGCCGTTGATCTTCGCCATGCTGCTGCTCCCCTGCCGGTATGCCCTGCGCTCCACGCTGGACATCGACCGTCGGACCTTGCTCAGCATCAACCTTCTTGTCAGTCTCGGCTTGGCGCTCATCCTGGCCTATCACCTCTTCCACGGCTTCTCCGTCTCGCTCCTTTTGAAAACGGTATGGCGGCTTGTGCTAAGCCTGGCCCTGGTTCTGCTCTTGCCGTTTCTGCGCCGGGCCTTGCTCCAAGCAGAGACAGCCAAGCTCTCGCCCCTCGTCTTCCTCTGGGCCCTGTTCGGGCTGGCCCTCTGCCTGCAAAGCCTCGTTTTTTCATCTTTCATCAAGCAGGCGGGAAGCCTGCTGCTTTTCGCCGGCGGCCTGGCCTGGTGGTTCACAAAAATCCCCCGCTTCGAGCGCCATCTGGAAAGGAACATGTCCGGCATGACCTCGGTCATCCTGGGGATCGGTCTGGGGCTCAGCCTGGGCGGCTGGATGCACTTGGCCCTGGTCGTTGTCACCAGCTGGTTTGTCCTGTGCGTTGGGCTGTATCTGGGGAGCGTATCCACGCTGCTGCTCAAGAAGCGTCTTTTGGCCGTTCCGGACAAAGGTTGGGGCTATGTCCGGCAAGGCGCCATCCAGGGCATCGGAGTGCCCCTGCTCTGGCTGCTGGCACTTGGGCTGGTCATTCTCTGGGTTGGAGTAAGCCTCGGCGACATCGAGTTCCTTGAGCGAATCTCCAAGCTCAAGGTTGGCTGGGGAAAAGTCTCCATCAACCTGTTCCGGCTCTTCATCGTTTTTTTGGGCATGTACCTGACCTACTCCTTTTTGACCATCATCAGAGCCGTGCTCGGAAGTGCTTCCGAGAAAAAGGAGCAGATCGACGCCGGAACGGCCAACTCGCTGCGCGCCCTGACCACATACGTGGTCTGGGCCGTATACATTCTCTTCGCTCTGGCCTTCATCGGCGTGAACCTGACCAGCCTGACCGTGGTCGCCGGCGGGTTGAGCGTGGGCATTGGCTTCGGCCTGCAGTCCATTGTCAGCAACTTCATCAGCGGGCTGATCCTCTTGTTCGGCCGCTCAATCAGGCCAGGCGACATCATCCAAATCGGAGACATGTGGGCCGAGGTCAAGGAGATCAACATCCGAACCACTGAGATCGAGACCTTTGACCGGTCGAGCATACTCATGCCCAACTCCAAGCTCATCAGTGAGGAGATTACCAACTGGACTTACCGCGATAAGATCCTCCGACGCAAAATCGGCGTCACCGTTGCCTATGGATCGGATGCCGAGCTGATCAAAAGGCTGCTTTTGTACATCGCGGATACGCACACCGACGTTCTTGGAGTCCCAGCGCCTTTCATCCGCTTTTCGGATTTCGGCGAGGGTGCCCTGGAGTTCACCCTCTACTTTTTTGCTCCCATGGACCGGGCCTGGATGGTCGAGTCGGAGCTGCGCTTCGATGTGAATACCCTATTCCGGGAATACGGCATAGAATTTGCTATTCCTCAACGAGGTTTACACTTCATCACCAGGGATCCCTGGCCGATGAAGCGTGCCGAGCCGGAATCTGAGGCCTGATCGGTTGATAATGCCCGGGTGTCAATATATACTGGCAGTATACACTGGCTGCGCACACCAGGTCATCCACCGGGCATGACACGTCCATTTCCCGACAGCTGTGTGCTGCAGCCCGCTTACACCCACGGATGGCATGCTGGAGAGCCTATGCACCTCCTCCTCGCGTCTCGGAATCAGGGAAAGATCCTTGAGATCACCCGACTCCTCCAAACCCTGGATCAAAATCTCCAGGTGCTCGGCCTGGACAGCTTCCCTGCCATTGGCGACATCCCCGAGACCGGGGCCTCTTTCGAGGAGAACGCCCTGATTAAGGCCAAAGCCGCTGCCGAAGGAACTGGTCTGATCAGCCTGGCCGACGACTCCGGCCTTGAGGTGGATGCCTTATCCGGAGCGCCCGGCATCCACTCGGCCAGGTACAGCGGCGAAGGGGCATCGGACAGAGCCAATAACGACAAGCTCCTCGAGGCAATGCGGGGTCTGCCGGAAGCGCGCCGCACGGCCCGCTTCCGTTGTGTCATGGCCGTCTACGCACCCAACGGCGAGCATTTCCTGGCCCAGGGAACCTGGGAAGGATCCATTGCTGAAAGGCCGCGCGGATCGCACGGCTTCGGATACGACCCCCTCTTTCTCGACCCCGAGACCGGGCTGACCGCCGCTGAAATGGACCAGGCCAGCAAGAACGCCCGCAGCCACCGCGGCAGGGCCTTGCGGGATCTATTGGACAAGCTGCCGGCTTTTCTGGCAGGAAGGGGCAAGGCTCAGCCGGCTGCTTCGAATCAATCTTCTGAGGGCAAAGGGTAAACCCACATGTGCGGCATTATCGGCTATACAGGCCACAGACCGGCCATTCCGATCATTCTTGACGGTCTCAAACGGCTGGAGTACCGGGGCTACGACTCGGCCGGCGTGGCCTTTGTCCAGAACAGGAAGCTGGAAACCATCCGTTCCGAAGGCAAGCTCGAGGCTCTGGAAGACAAGGTCGCCAGCCTGGACACCCTGCATGCAACAACTGGGCTCGGGCACACCAGATGGGCCACCCATGGTCTCCCTTCGGAGCGCAATGCCCATCCCCACAAGGACAACGCCGAAAGGCTGGCCCTGGTGCATAACGGCATCATCGAAAACTACCAGGAGCTCAAGAGAGGTCTGGAAGAGCAGGGCCACGTCTTTCAGTCGGAAACCGACACCGAGGTGCTCGTTCATCTGATCAGCCAGGGGCTCCGGGAGGACCTGACCATTGAGCAGGTCCTGCAGCGTCTGACCAGGATGGTGGATGGCTCCTACGCCCTGGCCCTGGTCGGTGTGGACAACCCGGACCATCTCTGGGCGGCCAGGCACTCCAGCCCGCTTTTGCTGGGCATCGGTACCGGCGAAAACTTCGTGGCCTCTGACATCCCGGCCTTTCTCCCCTATACCCGCGAGGTGGTTTTCCTGGAAGACGGGGAGATTGTCCATCTAACCCCAAACTCCTGGTCGGTCCTCTCGAATACGGATCTGCAGGAGCTGGACAAGACAACCCACTCCATCACCTGGGACGTGCAGGCGGCCCAAAAATCAGGCTACAAGCACTTCATGCTCAAGGAGATCATGGAGCAGCCCCAGGTCATTCGAGACTGTAAAGCCGGACGGATCGATCCGAAAACACAATCCATCGATTTACCGGAGCTCGCGAAACTGCATATCCCGGAACGGCTCCATATCGTTGCCTGCGGCACATCCTACCATGCCGGTCTTTGGGCCAAGTACCTCCTGGAAGGCTGGGCCGGTTTGCCGGTTCAGGTGGACATTGCCTCGGAGTTCCGCTATCGCGAGGCCATTCTCCACCCGAACGATCTTGTCCTGGTCATCAGTCAATCGGGGGAGACAGCTGATACTCTGGCCGGGCTGCGCATCGCCAGGCAGAAAGGGGTCCAGGTCGTCGGGCTGTGCAACGTCCTCGGATCCAGCGTGGCCAGGGAATCCCAAGCGGTTGTCTACACCCAGGCCGGCCCCGAGATCAGCGTGGCCTCGACCAAGGCCATGTGCAGCCAGATGGTCGCTTTGCTGCTTATGGCCGTATACTGGGGTCAGAAGCGGAGCATTCTGGCCCTGGAAACGGTCGGCCAGCTCATCGGCGCCCTGGAGACGCTCCCCAACATCTTGGAAGCCGAGCTGGAAGGCATGCGGGAGACCGCCCAGAGCTTGACTGCCAAGTACTCTCGGGCCTCCAGCTTTCTCTTCCTCGGCCGCGGACCCAACTACCCGCTGGCCTTGGAAGGTGCCCTCAAGCTCAAGGAAATCTCCTACATCCATGCAGAAGGCTATGCCGCAGGCGAGATGAAGCACGGCCCCATCGCCCTGATCGATTCCCACTTCCCGACCTTTGCCCTGGCTCCCAAGGACTCGCTGCTGCCCAAGCTCCATTCCAACCTCCAGGAGGTCCAGGCCAGAGGCGGTCCGATCATCGGCTTGACCAATCCCGGCGTTGACCTGCTCCTGAGCGACCGGTGGGAGGTGCCCCAGGCCTGGGGTCCCTTGAGCAGCTTCTTGATCCTGCCGGCCCTGCAGCTCTTTGCCTATGAGATGGCCGTCTATCTAGGCAAAGATGTCGATCAGCCGCGCAATTTGGCCAAAAGCGTAACAGTGGAGTGACCGGGCCGATGCCATCGACACCCTCGCGAATCCTTTTGATCGGTCTTCTTCTCATCCTGGGACTGGGAATCGTCGCAGCTCCAGCCGGGGTCCAGGCCGCAGCCAACCAAAGCTTTCAAGCCGGCTGGGGGGAGTTTCATCGGCTCTGCGAAAACCCGTCTCAAGCCAAGTTCCGCTCCGCTTGGCTCCAGGTCAAGGAGCACTTTCAAAAAGCCTTCAGCTCCGATCCCAAAGGCGATGTCGCACCAAAGGCCCTGTACTACTTAGGAAGAACCTACCAGGAGCTCGGCAAACGCTCCTATCTGGACAAGGATTTTGTTCAGGCCATAGACTACTTCGACAAGGTCGTGGAGCGATTTCCCAGCCACAGCTGGGCCGACGACGCGAAGCTCTATCAGGCCAAGATCCACCTGAACAGCCTGGACGATCCTGATCAGGCCTATCTCGATCTCTTGTCCATTGTCCACAATTACCCTGACGGAGACATGGCCGATGAGGCCAAGCAGATGCTCCACGAGCTGGACAAGCGCTTCATGCAGCAGGTCGGCATGCAGCTTGACGCTGAGGCGCCCGAGACTGCAGCTAAAGAGGAGACGACCCGCCCGAAGCCAAACCCGGAGGAGCCAGCACAGGCCGAGGAGGAGCAGGGCGGCTTGAACCGACTTGTGGATATTCGGCATTGGAGCAGCGACGAGTATACCAGAGTCGTTCTCGATCTGGAGGAGGAGACGCCCATTGACCATTTTCTGCTCAAGCCGGACCCCAAGCTGAAGACCCCGTACCGATTGGTGGTCGATTTGAAGGACACCTGTGTCAGCCAAGATCTCAACGAATCGCTGAGCATCGAGGACGGCATTCTCGAGCAGGTTCGGGCCGGTCAGAACAAAAAGACCAAGGCCCGGGTGGTCCTGGATATTGAAAATCTGAACAACTACCGAGCCTTCACCCTGGACAACCCCTTCCGGGTGGTCCTGGACGTCTACGCCCCGGAAAAGGCGGGCAGGGCGCAGCTGGCCAAAAATCAACCCCAAAAAAAGCTGACCATAGACGAAAAGAGCAAGTCCTTGTCAGGAAGCCTGGTGGAGCAGCTCGGACTGGGCATCCAGACGGTCATGATCGATCCCGGCCACGGAGGCAAGGACCCCGGAGCCGTATACGGCAAGCTCTATGAGAAGGATATCAATCTTCGGCTGGCCAAGATCCTTGGGAAAACGCTCAAGGACAAGGGCTATGACGTGCTCTATACCAGGACCAAGGACACCTTCATCCCTCTTGAAGAGCGCACGGCCATCGCCAACTCCAAAAAGGCCGACCTGTTTATCTCCCTGCACGTCAATGCCCATAAGAACAGGAACGTTCAGGGCTTCGAGATCTACTACCTCAACCTGGCCCAGTCCGAGGACGCCGTCCGGGTGGCCGCCAGGGAAAATGCGGTCAGCACCAAGAAGATCAGCGACCTCCAAGTCATCCTGACCGATCTCATGCTCAACTCAAAGATCCAGGAATCCCAGAACCTGGCCGAGACGGTCCTGGACAAGACCCTCTCTTACAGCCGCAAGTTCTACGACCTCGACGACCATGGCGTTCGTCAAGCGCCCTTCTATGTCCTCATGGGCGCCAAAATGCCATCGGTCCTGGTTGAGATTGGCTACATAACCAACCAACGGGACAGGAAGAAGCTCCAATCCTACGCCTTCCTGAAACGCCTGGCCTATGGGATCACCCAAGGCATCAGCACCTACAGGCAGAAAATCCAGAACTACGCCAGCCTTGATTCAGACCAGTCCAGCAATTGACAGTCAAAACAGAGAAGCACACATGAACGAGACGCCACTTCAGGACCAGCTCCAGGCAGATCATCCGGCCAGGGTATGCTTCGGCTGCGGCGCCGACAATGCCCACGGCCTGCAAATCAAAAGCCGGTTCCAGGACGGCGTCCTGGTCTGCCGATTTACCCCGAAGGAGGAGCACACAGCCTTCCCCGGAATCCTCAACGGGGGCATCATCGCCACACTCCTGGACTGCCACGGTATTTGGACGGCCGTGGACCATTACAACCGCAGGCACGGACTGCTGGAGACGGATGCCGGAACCATGTTCGTGACCAAAAAGATGACCGTGGAGTATCACAAGCCGACGCCTCTCCAGCGCGAGCTTCTGATCGAAGGACGGGTTTTGGAGGAAGGGACGAGCTCCATGCAGGTACGTGTTGAGCTCAAGGATGGAGGGCAGACAACCGCCTCGGCCGAAATCATCGCCGTCAGGGTCAAGGGTCGCGATTGAGTCCGCGCCCAACGCCGCGGCCCTGGGAAGAGACCAAAGGCTGGCCCCCACCTGAGCCCACCGGGCTACTTCTGAAAGAAGAGATACCCGGCCAACCCCAAAAGGATGAGGGCAAAGACCTTTTTGAAGCTGGCCGTGGAGATGCCCTCCAGCAGTCTGGCGCCGAGCTGGGCTCCGGCGACTCCGCCAATACCCAGAAGCAGGCCTGCCCGATAATCGATGTTGGCCAGCTTGTTATGGGCCACCAGAGCTGACAAGGCGATGACCAGAATGGCGGCAAAGGAGGTGCCTACGGCCTTTTGCGCGCTATACCCCATGAACAGCAACAGCGGAAC